>Ga0308173_10000298_pt1 | contig 19923 bp, 17 predicted proteins | sample PhyPR1_FD_203716 | JGI IMG/M metagenome (GOLD analysis project Ga0308173, IMG submission 203716) | Soil microbial communities from UC Gill Tract Community Farm, Albany, California, United States - DLSLS.P.R1 | ecosystem: Environmental > Terrestrial > Soil > Agricultural land | place: USA...
GGAGTACAGGATCCGCACGTCATGGTCGGGCAGGTGCCAGTCGTACAGCGAGACCCGCACACCATCGGTCTCACGGAACAGGTCCCACTCGCGGTAGGGCTGCCAGTCCCCCAGGCGATCCTTGACCCGGATGCCGAGCACCCGCTCGGCGGTGATCGGCAGGACGATCTCCCGCTGACCGCGGGTCATCGTGACGTCCGCGTGCGCGACACCGAACAGCTGGGGGTACAGCCCACCGATCACGTTGTTGATCTCACGAGCGACCGTGGCCCGCGGCCACGTCGGGGACACCGTGACGATCGAAGCCGCCCGGTGGTCGGTGGCCTGCGTGCCGCGGAACCCGCGGCCAAAGGAGGCGACCTTGGCCATCTTCGTGGCCCGGTCGACGGACTCAATCCAGATGAGCTCACCGTCGATCTCGACCACGCCACGGCTGACGCCGTCCACGTTGTCCAGGGGCAGGATGAGTGAGCTGGCGGTGACGTCCGCGGACAGGCCCACCATCACGTCGTAGGCGTTGGCGAACCCGTACAGGTTCGACACCACCTCTTCCACCAGATCGGCCAGAGTGGCCGCACCACCAAGAGCCATGTCAGCGGGCCGCCTGCTCGTACGCCTTGTTGATCGCACGCTCAGTCACGTTGGCCGGCTCCAGGCCGTCAGCCCGAGCCTGGCGGTACTTGGCGTTGGTGGCGTCAAATCGCTTCTGCTTCGTGGCGTCCCAGCCCTTGGTGGAGTTGGTGTAGGCCACGCGGATGCCGTGGCCTCGCAGGTACTGCCCATAGCTCACACCCGCAGCGCGGGCCGCAGCCTCGTTGCTCACAGGGCACCGTCCTTGGCGAGCAGCGCACCCAGGGCCTCAACCGTGGAGCGCGGGGTGCCATCGGAGTTCTTGCCGAGCAGGCCACCGAAGCCGACCTTGTCGACATGGGCTGCGTCCTTGAAGTCGAAGCCCCACTGGCGAACGCCGTTCCAGAGCATGGCGTCCAGCCGGTCCAGCTGAGCCGACACCTTGCGCAGCAGAGCGTCCTGTTCGGGAGTCATGTCGTCGTCCTCCAGTGCGCCCGCAAGGGCAGCGTCGATCTTGAAAGCTCCGCAGTCCCAGTGGGACTGCTCAGGAACGTGCTGGTGTGAGCAGATGCCGTTGAAGGCATCCCACTCGGTGAAGGTCATCCGCTGCTTGGCCTTGGTGCTGGCCAGCGTCCAGCCGCAGCCGGCACCCCAGAAGGTGGGGTGATCGGGCGTGATCGAGAAGGCCTGCATGATGGGCTTGAGGATCGTGGCCCCGAACCAGCGAAGGTCGGAGTCCAGGTCCAGCTCCGGCTTCTCGGAGAAGCCGACGACCTCGATCTGGATGGCAGAGCGGCGGTTGGTCTGAACGCCACCGGGCTGGTTCTCCAGCGCACGGGCCGCCACCGTGAACGGTGTGTGCTGCACGATCCGCCGGCCCTTGGCCTCGCGGATCTCCACCGTGATGTGCGGGGCCACGTTCTTGACCCGGTACACGCTCAGGGCACCCGCGAGGGAGTTCCCCTGGGTGCGGTGAAGGACGATGCGGAACGGGCCACCGGTGTAGACACCGCCGCTGTCTCCGAAGACGATGCGCTCTGCTGCCGGTAGCCAGTCCATTACCGTTCCCCTCTAAGCTCCGCTTCGATGACCGCGGCTGTTCTGATGTGATCCTCCAGGCGAGCCTCAGCCGCCCTGATGGTGGCGCTGAGGCCACCAATGTCCCGGGTGTTCTCCCGGGTGATCTCCAGGATGGTTCGCACGTCTCGTGCGACCCCGTCGATGTCGTGCCGCAGGTTGGTGCTATGGGTGTTCTGTACCTGGTCCCGCGTCGCTGCGGCATGGTCGCGGGTCTCTTCGATCGCACGATCAGACTTGCGCTGGCGCTGGATGAGGGCGACCAGACAGGCGAAGATTCCACCGACGACCGTGCCGAGGACGGCCTCAGATGGGCCGCCCCCGACAAGGCCCTCGATCATGCCGTTGCGGCCAGACTGCTCCACAGCTGCTTGTACTTGGCCGCCGAGTTCGGCAGCCGCGTCGCGCGGCCGGTGTTGTACAGGAAGAACCGGTAGCTCTGCTCGGGCACCAGGGTGTTGAAGTACGCCTCAGCTGCGATCTGGCCGGCACCCGTACCAGCGTTCGACTTGAAGAAGTTGAACATGCTGGTGATGTAGTCGACGTAGTCGCCGTTGTCGGCGTTGCCGCCCCACTCCTGGATGATGAGCGGAACGCCTCGGGACTGAGCGAACGCACGGTGCGCCTCGATGCCCTTGGGGGCACCGGCACCATCGGTCTCGGTGGAGATCGACGGCCACTGCGCAGCAGTGGACTGCGGCGGGTACTGGTTGTAGTAGTCCACCCCCAGCGCCTGGATCCAGTTGGTGGACGGCTGGCCCTCGGTGTAACCCGGGACGCACTTGCGCCAGTCGCAGCTCGTGACCGTCTCGCGGTTCATGACCATCGCCAGCTTGGCCGCCGGGAAGATCGACTGCTTGAGGCCAGCGAACCTCTTGACAGCCGCAGCAACGCTGGCCTCTTGGCCCGCGTTGATGTTGCCCCAGCTGTACCAGTTGCCGTTCATCTCGTGGGCGAAGGAGATCCACAGCGTGCCCCGGCTAAGCCGGTTCCACTGGGTCTTGAGCCCGTTGAGCTGAGCGGTCCACTGCGAGTCGTACGAGCCGCTGGCAGCAGCAGACCAGCTGCCACCATCGGGGATCCCGCCGATGGCGATGATCATGGACTTGGTCCAGTTGCCGTACTCCCCGCCGGCCTGCAGTCCGGGGAAGTCCGTGGAGTTCTCAGCCCAGTGCGAGGCGACCTGGTCAGCCAGGCCGCGGAAGGAACCGAACTGACCCTGCGAGGTCATCTCACCGGAGGAGCCGGACAGCCAGGTGCCGGTCGAAGCAGGCGGCGGAGTGGTCGTACCGCCACCGGGGTTGCTGACCGGAGTCGCCGCCACCGAGAAGTACAGCGTCATGTTGGCGAACTTCACGTAGCTGCTGGAGCCCTGCAGCCGGTAGAACGGAGTCACCGAGTACCGGCCGGCCGGGTAGACCCGGCTGCCCGTGACGGTCGCCCGGCCACCCGTCCACGAGGTGGTCGTCTGGAAGGCCGTCAACGCCATGTCCAGGTCCCCGTTGTCCGGGGAGATGACCGTGCCGGCATCGTTGACCTGGCGCACGGAGAAGCCGTACTCCAGCGTCTGCGGCGTGGTGCGGGTGGTGTCGTAGACGATGGTCTCGCTGACCGACACCGCAGTGGTGTCGTTGATCGAGTCGCTCGACAGGATCATGTTGGCGAAGCCCAGGCCGTCGCTGTTCAGCGGCGTGGGGTTGGTGTTGGTCGTGCCACCCGTGGTCACGCCGGTCACCTGGAAGGTGCCCGACAGCACGTTGTTGTCAACCGTGTTGCGCCCCCCATTGACCGTGTCGTTCACCGTGGCCTGCACGGTGTGCGCACCCTTGACCGCCTTGTAGGCGTTGGCGCCGTTGGCGCCACCCGTGGCAGAGAGCGTGATGCTCTGGCCCACCGGGATGGCCTGGGTGTAGGACGCCGTGGTGGAGGTGTTGGTGGCCGCGCTGTCCACCACGAAGGTCACCTGGGTGGAGACGCCGCTCGGCTTCTCAGCCGTGCCCACGTTCTTGACCACCGCGGAGAAGACGACACTGTCGCCCTCGACCGGGTTGAGCGGAGTGGAGCTCAGCGACACCACGGCCAGGTCGTAGGCCCCCGTGGGGGTCGTGACCGTCCCACCCTTGAGGGTGGTGATGTCGTTGGAGTTGGCGTTGATCTGCGCCTGCAGCGTCGCCACGAAGGCGCGCAGGTCAGCCAGGTTCTGGTTGGTCAGGTCGGCGGTCTTGGCAGTCGCAGCCTTGAGGAGGTTGACGTCCTCGTTGATCTTGCCGATGCCGTTCTCGACCCGATCCTCGGGGAGGGTCAGCTGGATGTCAGTCACTCGGGGCCTCTCAGTACTGGTTGAACCCGGTGGCGTACGTGTTGCCCGCCCCGATGTACGTGTTCTTGGTTCCGATCACGGGCGGAGTGGTAGTGCCGCCAGTACCGCCGGTCCCGCCGGACCCGCCAGCAGCCAGCCGCAGCGCGAGAGAGGAGTAGGTCCCTCGCGCGTCAGCTAGCTCCTTGACGAGAGCCGCGATGACGTTGCCGTCAGAGTCCTCAGCGGCGAACAAGGCATCGAAGATCGCGTTGATCTTCTGGCCCCAGACCCCGACGTCCGCTCCGATCACCGGCTTGGTGGGCCAGGTCATGTGGTCTCCTGGTAGGTGTTCTCGCCGTAGACGCCAGTGGCGTACGGGATGCCGTCCTGGCCAAAGGGACCAGAGCCGAAGGCGCTAGAGCCGAAGCCCGCCGAGACGGGCGTCAGCGGGACCTGTGGTTCAAGGACCGTGAGGTACTCGCCGTACCCCGCGTCGAGCAGCTCCAGGTACTCAGCCCTGGAGATCCAGTGCTCGTACCCACCGAGGTAGACGACGTCGTAGGCACCCATGTCGACCGGCTCAGCGATCTCCCGCCAGAAGCCGTCGTCTCTGACTACGGTCACACCGACCGTCGTCTGTAGCCGCCGCGTGAAGGGAGTCCCGCACAAGGCGGGCACCCTCATCGTCGGGCTACGGAACAGGTATCGGATCGGGTAGACCGTGCTGTCGCTGTCCAGGCCGGACTGGCCAGACCAGTCCAGCTCGCCTGCGGTGATGACCAGCTCCGCCTGGACCACCAGGGCGCTGGCCGCACCCAGGTCCGCGTCCCCGCTGTACGTGCTCAGGAACCAGGCCGCCACCACCGTGGCGTCGGCGCTCAGCGCGCTCGTCGCGCTCCAGGCCAGTGAGCCCGAGCTGACCCACCGGATGCCGGCAGCGGTCAGGCTGGTGGCCGAGGAGAGCGCGAGCACTCCCCCATCCACGACCGGAGCAGCTGGCGTGCTCGCCGTCCCATCCGCACTCAGCCCGCTGGTCGAGCTCCAGGTCAGGATCCCGGAGTCCGCCAGCACCAGGGCAGCAGCCGACAGGCCACCAGTGGAGCCCAGCGCGAGTGGATCGGCCGTGGCCACGACCCCCGCGCTTGCCGACAGGCCCGTAGCGGCGCTCAGCGCCAGGGCGCCGGTATTGGTGGTCACGACCGCCGTGCCAGTCAGCGAGCTCGCGCCCGACCAGCCCAGCGTGCCGCCATCCACCGTGCTCGGCTGCACCGCAGCCGCGCTCACCGAACCGAAGATCGTCAGGTTGTCGATCTCCATTGTGTTCGCCGTGGTCGGCGCCCATGGGTAGACCCGGATGGCCAGTGGCCCAGTGACGGTGGCGGACAGCTTGCCCGTGGAGTAGGCCGCCATCGTCGGGCGAACGGTCTGGAAGTCCGCCCACCAGATCTCGCTGGCGAAGTTGTCCAGCGACCAGCGGATGGCCATGCCGCGCGGGGTGCCCGCAGCACCACGCGCACCCAGCAGCTGAATGCCGTTGATCGTGACCGTGGACCCCGAGGTCGGGGTCAGGGTCATCTCGGCGTACTCGGTGGTGACCACCGTGGCGTGCGATACCGACGCAGCCGAGGGTGGTGCGATGCGGAGGACCGGGTCCGTCGCGTAGCCGTAGCTCGCATTGGCGTGGTTGGTGAACCCCGCTGTGTAGGTGAAGTCCGAGTACGTCCAGTGCGAGTCGAGCGTGGATGGCAGTGTGGTGGTGGCGAAGTTCCACTGCGCCAGCGTTGAGGTGCTCGCGGCGATGTTGAGGTTGTCGATCTCCGTGTAGGAGACCGTCGTGTTGTTGACCGCCGCGCCACCGGAGTAGACGTGCAGCTGGCCACCCGTCAGCCCGGTCGGTGTCGCCACCGTCCGCAGCGTCTGCCAGCTGACCCCGTCCGCGCTCCACGCGAACGTGACCGTCCCCGAGGCCTCAGAGATCCGCAACCATGGGTTGGGGATCGTGATGCCGTGGGACACGGCAACCTGCCCCGTGCCGGAGTCCACGAAGGACCCCGTGTCGGCGGCCGAGACCGTCCAGCCCAGCGCATTGCTCGCACCGTTGGCGGTCTGGAAGGAGATGCCGAAGATGCCCCCGTCCGCCTTGGTCGTCCGGGTGACGATCTGCAGCGTGATGGAGGAACCGGTGATGTCCCAGTCCGTGGCCACCGAGTCCATGCCGGCGAAGTCGGCCACCGAGTACCAGCGGGCGACACCCCCGGTGTACTGGATGAAGGCCGCGTTGTCGGAGTACCCGGGCCACTTGGCGCCGTTCGGGCTGGCGAAGTCCTCGGTGAGAGTGGCGAGTTTCGCCACGACTACCTCCCGGTCAGCTCAGGCTGACGGTCAGCGCGCCAGAAACGATCTGGAAGGTATCGCCCGCGTTGACCGTCTTGCTCGCGGACAGCGGACCCCACCAGACCCGCTTGGGGGTGGTGGCCGAGTCCCACAGCTCCACGCCCACCACGGTGGCCGCAGGCATCGACGTGAAGGACACCGTCGCGCTGGTCGTAGCCGACCCGCCCGAAGCGGCGTTGAAGGTGGCGCTCTGACGGGCGTAGGACCCGCCGGTCACCTCGGTGCCGTTCGCGGTGGCCGAGCCGTTGGCGGTCACCAGCGCCAGCTTGAGAGGAGCGGTGAACGGGGCAGCGGAAGTCTTGCCGGTCGCCAGGTCCAGCAGCAGGTTGTCCGCAACCTGGGTCAGGTTGTTCGCCAAGGTGTCTCCCTAGTCTCAGGCCGACTGCTTGTCGGAGTTGTAGATCGGAGCTTCCGCGGCGTCCTTGACCAGGACTTCCTGCTGATGCTCCTGCGTGTAGCTGCGACGCACGGTTGTGTTGCGAGGCATGGGATGTCCTCTCACGACGAAGGGCCCCCACCCGAAGGTGAGGGCCCAACGTCAACTCACTCAGAGACCGGAAACCGAGGAACCCGTCTCAAGGCGAACCAGCGCCTCGTTGCGGTAGATACCCCACCCCAGTACCCCATACCAACCCACGGTACGGAAGCGAGAGAGCTTATCGGTCACCGGACCGAGAACCGTGCTCGGCTCGGACAGGTTGACCTCGGCAACCGATTCCTGACCGGTGATGAACGTCCGGTACACGGACGCACCAGTGGCACCATCGGCCGCCTTGCGGGTCCGGGTGTTGGCGAGGAAGCGAACGCCCTCGAACTCACCGATCTCGCCGGCCTTGATGTTCTGGTAGTCCATGCCGTACTCGGTGGGCAGACGCCACGAGCCGGAACCGGTCTGCTCGCGCAGGTCGTGCAGGACGTGGGGGTGGATACCCGCGTAGTAGAAGTCGCCCGCCCACGGCACAGCCTTCTGCGCCCGCAGCTTCGTCACGGTCTGCCGGACGAGGGAAGCCGTGATCAGGTCCGTGGCAGTGACCGCGCCAGTGGTGGCGCGGTTGGACGGACGCAGCACCGAGGTGCCCTGGACCAGGGTGTCCTGGACCAGCTCGTCCATCGTCTCAGCCAGGTGCATGGCGACCGCGCGAGCGATGGGCTCGTCCACGTCCGCGAAGCTGGTGAGCTTGAGCTTGTTGGTGCGGGTGACCGCGAAGCCGTACTCGAAGGGAGTCAGCGTGACGGTCTGCGTGGCCGGCATCTTGACCGCCGACACGTCCTGCTCTTCGTTCAACGGGATCTTGGCCGCAGCCACGGACCCACTGTCGAAATAGTCGAACTTGTTCAGGACGATGCTCGCACCCGGCATCGACGGCCGCTCGGGCCGCTTGCTCACGAAGGAGCGGTACTGCGGAGTCTCGCGCAGAACCCAGCCGACCGCAAGGTCGTAGGCCTGCTTGACGAGGTTGTCAGCAAGCCCCGGGGTCGTGGCGACGGAGGTGTACTGTTCAGCCACCTTGGATCCGTTCTATGAGGGTCGGACTCACCTGACCAGGCCCTGGAGGGCCCGGAAGAAGTCCTGGGAGGATTGAACGTTGGCGCCCAGGTTCTGCAGAGCAGAGACGGCCTGGGTCTCGACGTCCTGGTTCACTGCGGTGGCTGCCGTGTCGGCACCCTGGATACGCTGCAGCTGAGCCACGACGTCTTCCGGCACGGCCGGAGACGGAGCCGGGGCGGCCTGGGGCTGCTCCTGGAGAGCGGGCGTCTGCGGCGCCGTCGCGCCGAAGATGTCGCCGTACTCCGTGAGCCAGGCCCCGATGGCCTCCCTGGTCGGCTCGATGTCTGCCGGCACGAAGCCGGCCACCTTGGGGTTGACCCCCGCAGCTTCGAGAACGGACTTGACGGTGGCTCCGCGCTGCTCCTTGCGCAGACCATTGAGCTGATCAGTCAGCTCCTTGTTCTGGCGCGTGAAGTCGCGGTGCTCCTTGCGCAGCTTGCGCAGCCAGTCGGGCTCGCCGCTGTTCTGCTGCTGCTCGAAGTCGTCGTAGTCGAAGCTGTCGCTCATGTGAGCATCTCCCTTGTGTATGGTTCGCAGGCCTCATGGCTGCCGGGGCGCAGCCATGGCTCCCACTACCGGTCAGTCCTCACCAGGGGGCCGGTCGATCCCTGGCGGAGCGGGGTGCCTGGGGCTTGAACCCAGGTGCTGCCGATCACCCCTACCGGTCAGAACTGACCGGCGGACTCCCTGGAAAGGGAGGTCTTGCCTGCGGCTGAGCCGCCACCGAAGCGGGCCCGCTCGTTGCTGGCCAGCTTCTTGCGCTTGTCCGTCACCGAGCTATCGGATCCGAAGGTCTCCTTCATGAGGTCATCGGTCGTCAGTGGATCGGTGTGGTCGATCGCGGCCAGCTTGTTGGCGTTCGGCATCTCGCTCTTGATGAAGCCGAAGCCCTGCTGCGCCTGGTTCTGGGTGACCCCGGCGTTGGACAGGTCCATCGCCTTGACCGCCGCGAGGTTGATGCCCTGCGCCGCTGCAGCGCCACCGATGGTGGCGGCCCTGGCCTGGGCCTCGATGAGGGGCTGGGCCCGGCTGCGGTCCAGCGCGTAGGCGACCATGTCGCCGTGCGAGTAGTACTGCTTGAAGTAGTCCTGCGTCGCAGAGTCGGCCGACGTCACCAGGTCGGTGGCGGTCTTCACCCGGGCCTGCACCTCGGTGGGACTGACGTCCCCGGCGATCCACGCGGTGAAGTCGTCGGGGTTGTCGTAGAAGCCCTTGGGCAGGCCGGCAGAGCTCATGATCTGCCGGTAGCTCTGCTCCACCGAGAGGTACTCCGCCGGGTTCAGGACCGGCAGGCCGGCCTTGGCGCGAGCATCGTTGGCGGAGAACCGCTGCTTGTACTCGCTGGTCTCCGGCAGCAGCACCGAGATGGTGTCGCTGGAGTAGCCCTGCTGCACCATGTCCAGCACCTTGGGCGCCAGCGTCTCCAGGCCCCACTGCTTGAGCATGTTGTACATCGCGGCATAGGCATCGCGGTTGGCTCCGCTCAGCCCGCCGAAGGGGTCAGATCCCGCCACGTCAGCTCCCAGCCCCCGTCAGACCCATGTCCTGCAGAACCTTCTTGGTGACGCTCATGGTCGCGTCCTGAGCGTTGGACGTCTTGAGCCAGCGCGTATCCTTGCGGAGGTCGTTCTCGAACTGCCACAGCGACTTTGTCGTGGGCTTGCCGTCCTTGCCGACAGCCAGCAGCGCGTTGCGGATCGTCGGGTCGTACAGGTCCAGCGTCTGACTGTTCAGCTCAAGGATCTTGGACATCGACTGCTTGTACGGCTCCGCGATGGAGTCGACCGACTCCCCCGCGCGGATGCGATCCGCCAGCGGCGGGAACGCGGACATGGCCTGCTTCATGATCTGGTCCTTGCCGATCTGCACACCACCGCGACCCTCGGCCTCCATCTTTGCCCAGTTCTTGATGGAGTCCGGGGACAACTTGATCCCCATGGAGTCGACGTACTGGTTCAGCGTGTCCTGGGCTGCACCCGCCATCCCGCCGAACTCGTCGGAGGAGAAGTTGATGTAGTTGACCAGGTGTTCCTTGATCTGCTGGTCAGTCCAGCCCAGATCGAAGGCCTGCTGTGCGATGCCGTCCGCGATGCCGCCACGCAGGTCGGCGCCCATCTGCGCCGCGATGTTGTAGAAGTTGTCCTTGGCCTGGGCCTGCTTGGCGTTGTAGGTCGCCGGGTCGGTGTTGGCCAGGGCGATGTTGGTACGCCAGGACTCGGAGTGGGTCCGGTACCAGTTGGTGTTGCGGATCTCGGCCGCGAACTTGTCCGGGTCCCACGTCTCCGCGACGGCCTGGTGAAACTTGGCGCTGAGCTCAGGGTCAGACTGCAGCAGCGACAGGGCCCACCCGTACTGCCTCGCCAGGGTTGCGTCATCGAGGACAGGCGTGCTCGGCATGTGTCTCCTAGTAGTTCATGGCCACGCCCCAGGCGTGCTCATTGGCTCCCAGCGTGCGGGTGCGGACCGCCGCCCCAGGCTTGGGGGCTTCTAGAATCTGACCGTTGCCTAGGTAGAAGGCGATGTGGTCGGCGCCGTTGTTCCGGCTGGAGTTGTCCCAGGCGACCAGGTCACCAGGCTTGAGCTTCGAGATGTCCGTCCGCGCACCGGCCTGAGCCTGCTGGTAGCTCACGCGCGGGATCGTGATGCCGTTCTGCTTGAGCACGTACTGGATCAGCCCGCTGCAGTCGAAGCCACCAGGGGCCGAGCCGCCCCACTTGTAGGGGGTGCCCAGGTACTGCCGGGCCAGGCCCAGGATGCTCGCGCGCACCCCCGTGGCATTGATCCCATTGGCCGAATAGAAGGTGCTTTCGTCCGCCACGTCACCCAGTGGGCCCGATGAGCTCGACAGGGCCTTGGTGGCCTGCTTCTGTGCCGCCGTGGCGATCGGGTCGAAGGTCGGGTTGGCCGTGCCGATCTCGATGCCCGGGGCCTGGTTGCCGGCCGCCAGCGTGGCGGCCATGTTGGAGAAGACGTCCTGGCCGGCCTCAGTCGGATCCACAGGCAGGGGGCTGTTCTTGACCGTCTTGTCGACGACGGTCTGGGGCAGCTTCGACCAGTCGACAAGGGCCTTACTGACCGTGGTCCCAGCGCCCGTGAAGCTGGGCAGGGTGCCCGTGCTCGGGGTGCCGGCACGTCCTGTCGAGCCACGGCTGCCACCGGAGGCCGGCGCGGCGCCGGCCCGCCTGAGCACCGAGTCGACGTACTCGCCCACGCTGGGCTCGTTGGGCCGGCTGCGGTGGTAGTTGTTGGCCCGGGACGGGCTACCGCTGTACCAGGCAGCGGCAGCCCCTCGCGCACCGTAGCTCGTGTAGTAGCCCTGCAGCACCGCATGAGCCAGCTGCTCCTGCAGCTGCGGACTGGAGGCGAACTGCTCCGGGGTGATCGCGTGACCGAGGTACTTCTGCGACCACGGCCGGATGTTGCTCGGCAGGATCTGGTACTTGCCGAGCGCGCCCGTGCGCGAGTTACGGGCGTTGTAGTTGCCACCAGACTCCTGGCCAGCGATGGCCGAGAAGAACTGGTCGAACGTCACATCGGCCAAGGGGTCTCCTAGACGGGCGAGGCAATCGCCTGGAATAGCTTGTTGGCGTACGTGGTGGCGGCCTGGTAGGCGCCGTACTCCGGCAGGGCCCGAGCCGAGTCGGTCAGCACCTGGGTGCCGTTCACGCCACCGGTCTTCGTCACCGTGGAGCCCACAGGCTCATCGTTGACGTAGCGGGCATCCGTCACCGTCTTGATCGGGTTGTCCTGCTCCGCCTTCTTGAGCGTGTCCGCGAAGGTGGACAGCTCCCCGGGCGCAGGGTCGCGCCCGAGGTAGTGCTGGAAGAGCGCGCTGATGTTGTACTTGGCCGAAGACGGGTCGGTGATGCTGAACGTCTGGTCCGTCTGCGTCTTCGTGCCGGTGAACGGCGGGGTCTTCGTGGAGCCAGGGGCGCTCAGCGAGACGCCCTGCGCACCCAGCAGACCGGCGATCTGCTTCGGCGTGTACTGCTTGCCGACCGCGGAGAACTGCGTACCCTCCTGCACGACCCGCTTCCACACCGCGAGCTGGCCGTCGTAGGTGTTGTCCTCCGGGACGATCAGGCCGACCTGGACGGCGTAGTCACCCCACTGCTTGCGCTCCTTGTCGGACCACTTGTAGAACTGCGCCAGGGCGGCGTCGGAGTCGACATAGGTCTCCTTCTTGTCGCCCGTGTACATCACCTTGGGCAGCGAGCCGGCACTGACCTTGGGCGCGCTCTTGGGGTCAGAGTGAGGACGCATCCGCGCCTCAGCCGCGTTCGCTGATCCGGCGCCCCTACCGGCCGCCGAGGGGATCGCGCCACCACTGCTAGGACCGAGGACACCACCAGTCCTGCCGGCCTGTGCCTGGCCGCGAGCACTCACCCCAGGAGCAGCCCCAGGAGTGGGGCTGGAGGTGGGGAGCGTGTTGTTCAGCAGGTTGTCCTTGGCGTTGGCCACGTCAGTAATCTCCGCTCAAGTCGTCTCTGCCCAGAACTCGGTTGAACATCTGCTCGAAGCCGATGTCCGACGCCACGAGCTGGCCCTGGTAGCTCTCCCAGGCCTCGGCCAGGTCGGCGTTGCTTGGGTCGTCAATCGAGCTACTCTCCCGGGCCGCCAGCTCAGCCTTGATCTCCCGGCGCCCCTGGACCCACTGGGCCAGGGCCTGGTTGTCGGGGCGGCTGGCCAGCCTGGAGTCGTCCGCCGTGGCGTTGTCAGCCATCCGCAGGAAGGCACCGATCTTGTCGGGGCTGCCCCCGGTGTCGAAGGCGTCCGCCCATGCACCGTTCTCCTGCTTGAGCTGCTCCAGGAAGGCATCCTTCTGAGCCTTGAGATCCTCAGCGCCCTTGGAGGTGAACGTCTTGAGCCCCTGCGCCTCCAGCTGGGTGCGCAGGTAGGTCATGCCCTGGTTGTACTCCAGCCACCCCTGGCTGACCTGGGCGTCCTTGACAGCCTCCCCGGGAGCCTTAGCCCGGTAGTCACCGGAGGCTTCCTGGGCAGCGCGCACGCCCTGGGAGAAGTAGCGGTCCGACCCCGGGTCATTGGAGTACGTGTTGTCCGCACCCACGAAGTACCACCCGTAGGTGGGGTCGTTCTCGATCTGCTTCTTGTACTTCTTGGCCGCATTGTAGGCGCGGTCAGTGGACTTGATCCCCGACTCACTGGCGGTCAGACCGAGGGTCATCTCGTAGTACTGCGGGAAGTCCTGGTAGTACTGCTCCTGCCAGGTCTCCCCGTAGGTGTTGCGGTACTCCTTGGCCTTGTCCATGTAGAACTGCAGGACCGGCTGGGGCTGCCCGGAGAACGGCATGAGGTTCGCCGCCGCCAGCCGCGCGATGTACCAGTTCCGGGTCCGCCGCTTGAGCTCATCGGGAGTCGGAGGCGTGTGCCGATCCCCGGTCTTGTACCGGGTATCCTCCTGAGCAGCCAGCATGTTGTACGTCTTCATGTAGTCCGGGTCATCGGAGTTGAAGGCCGTCATTGCCCGCTTGATCCACGCGGGCAGGAACTGCTGGGCGATACCCTTGTCCTCCACCCCGTAGGGCAGCAGCATCTTGCCGAGCTTGCTGTCCGCCAGGTCGGGGAAGAAGTGCAGAGCTCCCTCGTTGGCCGCTGCCTGGATGAGCGGGCCGAAGCCCGGCATCCACCAGTCGGACCCCTGGAAGATCAGGTTGAAGCTGCCCTTGGGGAGGATCCAGTGCGACGTCCCGATGCCCGGCAGGCTCAGGTACTTGGGCAGCATGACGACCTTGCGGCCGTTCTCATCCGTGGTGGTGATCCCCGCGTCGTCCGGTGCCGTCCAGACCTTGTTCAGGTCGTTCAGCTGGCGCGGGTCGCTGGCCATGATGCGACCCCACTTGGTGATGGTGTCCTCCCACGCCGCGTAGAACGGCATGATGTGGCGCACCGCGTGACCCAGGTTGCTGCGACCCGTGGTGTCGAACAGCACCTTGGTGATGTCCTTGCGGGCACCGTTCATGGCGTTGCGACGCATGAGGTCCAGAACCTTGCCGTCCAGCTCCTGGCCGGCCTCGTGGCCATACTGGTCCAGCATCGTCTTCATGCGGGACTTGAAGTTGTGCACGAAGAGCGGGTGACGTCCCAGGGCCTGCTCTGGGATGTCGCTCATGTGCTTGTACCACCAGGAGCGGATGTCGTTGTGCAGCTGCGCCGCCGGCCCCTTGTCCAGGACGCTGTAGCCCTCACCATGGACGGTGGGGCGGGTGGTGACGTCCTGGTAGTGGTCGCGCAGATCCTTGGCCGTCAGCGGCCTGGTGGCCGCCGCATCACGGATCGCGGGATGCGTGGCCAGCTGGTCCCACTCGCCCTGGATCGAGTGGATCCAGGCGTCGACATCCTCGTTGCCCGCGCCGTGGGCGAAGCGCCACTCCGCGAGCATCTTCTCGTCGCTCAGGACGTCGCGGCGGATCTCGCTCATGGAGCCGCCCTTGAGCACGCGCATCGCCGTGGGCGAGTTGCGCAGCTGGCGGTTGACCGCCCGCAGGTAGCTCGCGGCCCAGGTGGGCTCGCCACCGGAGACGACATCCCAGTTGCCGTTGGCCCGCAGGTGGGCCAGGGTCCGGTCCGCGATGTCGATGCCGGCCAGCGCCTGCGCGTTGTCTGTAGCCAGGTACCGGTCAAGGTAGTCGCGGTCCTGGTTGGCCTGCTTGCTGACGACACCGTTCTCATCCACGGTGCGCCGGATCGGGTTGACGTTGACACCCCGGTAGGTGATGTCCCGGTCACCGATGCGCCGCTTGGCGACCTTGCCGGTCCGCCCCGTGATCGTGCCAACGGGTTCAGCCAGGCGCTTCTGGTGCCGGCCGATCTCGGCCTTGACGTCGTTCAGCGCCTTGCGCTGCTCAACGATCCACTCGCGCGGGACGGTGGTCTTGGAGGGGCCGATGTCGGCCAGCTTCCACTCGGTGGGGACGTCCTGGGTGTCGAGCTGGTGCTTGCGCGCCAGGGCCCGGTCCAGCTTGTCCTGCGCCACCGCGCGGGCGGCCAGGTCTTCCACGTCCTCGACGGTGGATCGGGTCAGCCAGTTGTCAGCCAGGTTGTGCACGCCGTTCATGGCGGTCGTCAGGTACTGCCCGCGCATGATGGCCATGAGGCGCAGCTGGGTGTCCACCTGCACGCGCATCGGGTAGGCGCCGCGGAACAGCGCCAAGTCCTTCCAGACCGCGGTGCCAGCGTTGAGTAGGCCCTCGGCCGCATCGCTGAACCGGCCGGTGCGCTTGTCGAAGGCCTGCCACAAGTTACCCGGCGCCACGCGCCCGAAGGCGCGCTCCAGGGCCCGGGGGTCCGTCAGGGCCTCGGCGTCCTCCAGGTGCGTCTTGAGGAAGGCGATCGGGATGGCGTGCTCCTGGCCCTCCTCGTCAATCGCGCGGACCACGGCCTTGGGGGCCTGGTCCGAGGCCGAGTACAGCCGCGACAGCATGTTGATGTAGCTGCTGCGCTTGCCCAGCGCCTGCGCCTTGAACGCCGCAACCGCGTCCTTGTCCAGCCCGTGGGCCGTCGCGTGCGCGTCCCAGATCTCCTGCTCGGCGCGCTTAACGACCAGCTGCCGGGCCTGCGAGGAGCCGGCACCGAGGTAGGTGGCGAGCAGGTCCCGCTTCACCTCAGTGTCCAGGAACTTGGAGCGGTGCAGGGTGTCACGCAGCTGGTCGAAGCCAGCCGTGCCGTCCTTGACGTTGACGTACCCCTGAGCCATGCGGCCGGTGACACCAGTCACCGCCCGGATCGGTCGAGCCAGCGGGGAGTGGCGCACGATCGTCTCGTAGGTGCGCTGGTTGCGCAGGCCGCGAGCGAGCTTCTCGCCGGGCGTGAACGCATCCGTGACCCGGTTGGTGGACAGCGCGATGCTGTTGAGCTTGTCCATCCGGTCCAGCTCCGCAGTGATCTGCGGCATCATGGCCTTGTTCTCATCCAGCCGGCCAGTGCTGTTCCACCAGTTCAGGACGTCCGAGCCGTCGCTGCCCTGCTTCCAGACCGGCGCGTCGGTCACCTCGATCGGGGAAGAGATCCGCTCGAAGGTGGCCCGCAGGGCCGCACTGTTCTCGGTCAGTCCATCCAGCGCGGCCTTGTTGCCCAGGCCCACAGAGATGATGTCGCGCTTGGCGGCCCACCGGGCAGCGTCGTCCTCGATCTTGTTGGCTGTACTGAACAGCGCGGCCACCGAGGAAGCGTCGTTGGTGGAGCGCGCCCAGGTGGAGTTGGCCAGCTCGGTGATGCTCTGGCCGTCTGTGTCCTTGATGAGCTTGTCGAGCCGACTGGCGTCCTTGGTCGCCGTCCGCCGCTCCCCGCGAGCCAGGTCCGACAGATCCTCACCGTTCAGCGCCTTGAGGGCGTTGTCGGCCTCCTCGGCCCCCTTGACGGTGGCGGCCTTGGTCATGCCCTTGATGACCGCGTCAGCACCGTGGCTGATCGGGTCCAGGGCGATCTGGGAGGCCACGTCCATGGCGCCCGAGGAGTACTTGAGGCTCGGGTTGTACCGGAAGGCGTTGAGTAGCTCGGCATCGGAGGCCTGCGTGTCGTACAGCGCCGCCACGCCGGCCGACTTGGCCAGGGCCTTCTTGGCCTCCTCCGGGTCCACGTCGGTACCCAGGTTGCCCGCGGGGTCCAGGAAGGGAGCCAGCGCAGCGTTGGACTTCTCCTGCGCCTGCTGGTGCAGTCGCTGCACCATCGTCGGGGTGGAGACCCCGGCGTCCTTGGCCATGCCGGCGATGTCCTCGGCGTACGAGGCGCGGGCCCACTGCTGACCCAGCGAGAACTTGTCGGTCTCGTTGTAGGCCTGGCGCCAGGAGTTGAGGTTGGCGAACTCCCCCATCCCCGAGCCATTCAGGTCGCCGCGTCGCGCGACACCGAAGGCCGTCCCGATGGGACGGTTGACGATCTCGCGGTAGGGCACCATGAGGCTGCCGACCAGCGCACCCACGACACCGGAGTTGTCGTTGTCCTGGGCGATCTGCTTGGTCAGCCCAGCCTTGGCCTGGTTGGCCGCGACGTCATCGTTGCGGATCTTGGCCAGGCCCCACTGCGCGCTCAGCGCGAGGTTGGCGAAGGGGTGCTTCTCCACCGCTGCGGCGATGGATCCCAGGCGGGAGAAGAAGTTGGCCATGCGATCTCCTAGCTCTGGGCGTACAGCTGGCGCACGAAGCGCCGGAACTCCGGGCTGGCGTCATCGGACTGGGAAGCCCGCACCAGAGCGGGCATGTAGTGGGCCAAGGTGGCCGCGTCAGCGTGCATCGCATCCGCCGGACTGGTCGGCTGCCCGATCGCAGCCGTGCCGGGGCCGGCGCCCATGGCGGCGCCCGCCGTGACCGGCGTGCCGGGCATCGTCGTGGGCGCACCCATCGGGGTGATGTCCGGGCCCGGAGGCATACCGCCCCCACCGGGGCCAGCGACCCCCGAGGCCTGAGCCAGGGGGGCCGCCTGCTGCAGCGAGCGGAACTCGGAGGCGTCGCCATAGTCGCCGCCCGTGATGTCACGGATGGCCTGCTTGTGGCCAGGGCCGCCGTCAGTGCGGCGCGCGAGCTTGCCCGGACCAGAAACGGCCGCGGGGTGCGCAGGGGCCTGGTAGCCGCCCTTGCCTGCCATGAGCTACTCCTTACTGAGCCGGAGCCATCCGGCTGACCGTCATGCCAAGGTTGGGGGTCGTGCCGCCACGACCACCCATGGAGGCGAAGTACTGAGCCAGGTCCGGGCGCGCGTTCGGGCCCTCGGTAGCCAGGCCCTGCTTCATCTCCCCGGGAAGACCAGCAGAGTTGAAGCCGTCCGCTCCCCCAGGGCCGCCGGCACCGGGCTCCTCGCCCGGCTCGCCTGCATTCTCTGCGGGCGACTCCGGCTCAGGCTTCGGCGGCGGGAAGGCCTCCAGGACGATCTGCTCCAGAGGCTTGTTCTTCTGCAGCGCGTCGGTGATCTGCGCGACCTTGGCTAGGATCTGCGAGGGGTCCTGGCCGTTGGCGATGAGCTGCGGAGTGGACTGCACCAGCGCAGACATGGCCTGCAGCAGCGAGTCCCGCATGGCCTCGACCTCGATCTTCTTGCCCTCTTCGGCGGCGTTGATGCCGGCCGGAAGCTGACGGCGCGAGAAGTCCTTGGACAGCAGGCCCGCGGCCTGCGCCTGCAGCGTGTAGACCAGGGCCCGGTTCGCATCCAGTCCGGCCAACATGCCGTACGTGACGTCTACCGTGTAGTCGCCCTTGATGTCCTTGCGCGGGGAGTAGGTCACCTCGAAGGGCACCCCGGCGTCCTGGCCACGGACCGTCTTCTCGTGGTCCGGCCAGAGCTTCTCGTCCCACTCGAAGCACTTCTTGATGACCCGCGCCAGGCCATCCTTGATGTGCGTCTGGGCGTCGGAGACCATGGTGGAGAACCCAGCCATGAGCTGCTGGACGCCCTTGCCGGTGATGACCGAGGCGTCGACCTGGCCGTTACGGGCCTCCGAGCCGGAGACACCCCCGGCGAGCTCGGACTTGAGGAACTGCACGCCCTGCCACGTCTGGGCCGGCACATCCAGGCGGGCACGCCCGATGGACTGCACACCGCCCTGCGCGCGGATGACCGCGTTCGGACCGACCGGGATGTCACCGACGTCCGGGGTCACGACCAGCGGTGCACGGACCGCGGTGTCCGCGGCCTCCAGCGCCAGCATTTCGCTGCGATGCAACGCAAGCTGGACCCACAGGAGATCATCGAACAGACCCTTGATCTCCCCGTCCAGGCCGGGACGGCGCACACAAACATACCAGCACTTGCCGAGCGGGTTGGGCGTGTACTCCAGCACGCAGTCCCCCGCGTCGGGGCACCACAGCACCATATGGTCGGAATCGTTGTATTTGATTACCCGGACAAGCCGGTTGCCCTGGGCGACGCCCGGGGAGCGCAGGCGCTTCTCCAGCTCGGGGTACTCAGCGATGAGCTCCATCTGGTCCCGGTAGAAGACCCGGGCCACACAGACGGTGTTGCCGTGGCGGTCCCACAGCGGGTACAGCCCATGCGCATCCTCGATGACGATGCGCGGTTCCTTCTCCTCGAAGCACGGCTCCACGCAGAAGGCCAGCACCCCGTAGGTGATGAACTGGTCGGCGCCCATCGACATCTGCGCCTCCAGGTGGGAGGACTCAATGTAGCCGGCCACGATCTTCGTCCGCTTGTCAGCGAACTTGCGGGCCCGGTCCCCCAGCATCGAGGAGCTGGAGCAGTTGAAGCCCGGCAGCGGAGCGAGCACCGCGGCCAGGTCACGGGCCTGCTGGTCGATCGTGTTGGCCACGATCGGCTTCGGCCACTCGTCGGAGAAGAGGTCCGCAGCCCCACGCACCCGGTCGAACTCGCCCCGGCGCACGGCCTGGATGTCGGCGGCGATCCAGTCCCGCCGGGCGTAGCGCGACTGCAGCGCGTTGACCCGGGGCAGGATCTTCTGCATGGCGGCGGAGGCGGCGGCGGAGTCGTAGGCCACTCGGGCCCTCCTAAGCTGTGTAGGCGCCGTAGTCAGCCATGGGGACGACCACGCGGTTGGCGGTGTCCCGCCGGCTGGCATAGGGATTCTTGGTGAAATGCTGGGTGGTCCGGCCGATGTTGAGCACCTCGCGGATGCGCAGCTCCCAGAACCACAAGGCCATGGGGCCGTCCATCTTCTGCTGCTTGCCGAGCTTGCCGGGCTGCCAGGTGATGAGCTGCTCGACCAGGGCCTTGAGGCCCTCGGCGTCGTCCACCCGGGGCAGGGAAAGCAGGTTGTCGCCCTGGTGCACCTTGCGCCCGGTGGTGCCCCCGTCGTTGACGCCACGGACCGAGCCGAACAGTGGGGCCAGGGAGGCCACACCGAAGTCGGGGTCCTGCTTGTTGCGGCCCGTGTAGTGCCCTGTCAGGCGCACACCACGCTGCTGCAGGAAGGAGCGGATCTCGGGGTCGTGCACGAGGAACAGCTGGAAGGCGTTCTGCTCGATGACCCACTCGTTGACCCGGTACTCCTCGGTCACCTGGTAGATCAGGCTGCGGATGTACTCCGGGGTCGGGCTCGTCTTCACCCAGG
>Ga0308173_10000299_pt1 | contig 19896 bp, 15 predicted proteins | sample PhyPR1_FD_203716 | JGI IMG/M metagenome (GOLD analysis project Ga0308173, IMG submission 203716) | Soil microbial communities from UC Gill Tract Community Farm, Albany, California, United States - DLSLS.P.R1 | ecosystem: Environmental > Terrestrial > Soil > Agricultural land | place: USA...
AAGGGCGCCAACTTGGCCGAGATGACGAACCTGGGGCTGCCGGTGCCGCCCGGGTTCACGATCACCACCGAGGCGTGCAACGCGTTCCTCGAGCACGGTGACCTGCCGGACGGCCTCGGCGGCGAGATCGACGAGCACCTGGCCGCGCTCGAGGAGGCCATGGGCCGGCGGCTCGGCGACCCGCAGGACCCGCTGCTGGTCTCGGTGCGCTCCGGTGCCGCGCACTCCATGCCGGGGATGATGGAGACCGTCCTCAACATCGGCCTGAACGACGAGTCCGTGCACGGCCTGGCCACCCAGAGCGACGACGAGCGCTTCGCGATGGACTCTTACCGCCGGCTGCTGTCGATGTTCGGCTGCACCGTGCTCGGCATCGACGACGAGGTGTTCTCCGACGAGCTCGACGAGCTGAAGGCGCGCAAGGACACCACCGCCGACCTCGACCTCGACGTGGACGACCTGCGCGAGCTGGTCTCGGCGTACAAGAAGGCGATCGAGGAGCACGCCGGCCGCCCCTTCCCGCAGGACCCGCGCGAGCAGATGGACCTCGCGGTCCGGGCGGTCTTCGAGTCCTGGAACACCGAGCGGGCGGTCCTCTACCGCCGCCAGGAGCAGATCCCCGAGGGTGGCGGCACCGCGGTCAACATCCAGGCGATGGTCTTCGGCAACCGCGGCATGGAGTCCGGCTCGGGAGTCGCCTTCACCCGCGACCCGGCCTCCGGCGCCCAGGGCGAGTACGGCGACTACCTGCAGAACGCGCAGGGCGAGGACGTGGTCGCGGGCATCCGCAACACCGTGTCGCTGGCCGACCTCGGCGAGGTGGACGGGAAGTCCCACGCCGAGCTGCTCCGGATCATGAAGACCCTCGAGGACCACTACCGCGACATGTGTGACATCGAGTTCACCATCGAGCGCGGCAAGCTGTGGATGCTCCAGACCCGGGTCGGGAAGCGTACGCCGGAGGCGGCGTTCCGGATCGCCTCGCACATGGTCGACGAGGGGCTGATCGATCTCGACGAGGCGCTGCGCCGGGTCACCGGCGCCCAGCTCGCCCAGCTGATGTTCCCGCGCTTCGACGAGACCGCGGAGCGCACGCTGCTCACCACCGGCATGAACGCCTCCCCCGGCGCCGCGGTCGGCAGGGCGGTCTTCGACTGGGCGACCGCGGTGGAGTGGGCCGATCGCGGCGAGGACGTGATCCTGGTCCGCAAGGAGACCAGCCCCGACGACCTGCACGGCATGGTCGTGGCCAAGGGCATCCTGACCAGCCGGGGCGGCAAGACCTCGCACGCCGCGGTGGTGGCGCGCGGCATGGGCCGCACCTGCGTGTGCGGCGCCGACGAGCTCGACGTCGACACCAAGAACGGCGAGTTCACCGTCCGCGGCGGTAGGACGGTCCACGAGGGCGACGTGATCTCGATCGACGGGACCACCGGCGAGGTCTTCGACGGGGCGGTGCCGGTGGCCGACTCGCACGTGGTCCGCTTCTTCGAGGGCGAGCAGGTCGACGACCCGCTGGTCGACGCCGTCGCCCGGCTCATGGAGCACGCCGACGGCAAGCGTCGCCTCGAGGTCCGGACCAACGCGGACAAGGCCGAGGACGCCGCCCGCGCCCGCCGGTTCGGGGCCCAGGGCATCGGCCTGTGCCGCACCGAGCACATGTTCCTCGGCGAGCGTCGCGAGCTGGTGGAGAACCTCATCGTCGCCGAGGACGCCAAGGGCCGCGACAAGGCGCTGGCCGCCCTGCTTCCCCTCCAGCGGGACGACTTCACCGAGATCCTCGAGGCGATGGACGGGGTCCCCGTGACGATCCGGCTGATCGACCCGCCGCTGCACGAGTTCCTCCCCGACCTCACCGAGCTGTCGGTCGCGATGGCCGTGGCCGACACCCGAGGACACCGCAAGAAGCACGAGCGCAAGCTGCTCGAGGCCGTCAAGCGGCTGCACGAGCAGAACCCGATGCTCGGCCTGCGCGGCGTGCGGCTGGGCATCGTGATCCCCGGCCTCTTCATCATGCAGACCCGGGCGATCCTCGAGGCCACCGCGGCCCGCACGAAGGCCGGCGGCGACCCGCGGCCTGAGATCATGATCCCGCTCGTCGCCTCCGTGCGTGAGCTCGACATCGTCAAGCGCCGGATCATCGACGTGGCCCGCGACGTGCAGGAGGAGACCGGCGTCGAGCTCTCCTTCGAGGTCGGCACCATGATCGAGCTGCCGCGCGCGGCGGTCACCGCCGACAAGATCGCCGCCTCGGCGGAGTTCTTCTCCTTCGGCACCAACGACCTGACCCAGATGACGTGGGGCTTCTCCCGCGACGATGTGGAGGCGGCCTTCTTCAGCAGCTACCTCGACCAGGGCATCTTCCCGGTCTCCCCGTTCGAGTCCCTCGACACCGAGGGCGTGGGCTCACTGGTCCGCACGGCCGCCCGGCTGGGCCGCGAGGCACGACCCGGCCTCCACCTCGGCGTCTGCGGCGAGCACGGGGGCGACCCGGCGTCGATCCACTTCTTCGACGAGGTCGGGCTGGACTACGTCTCCTGCTCGCCGTTCCGGGTCCCGGTCGCCCGCCTCGAGGCCGGACGGTCCGCCCTGGCCCGCGGCTGAACGCGCTGGGCGGGCTGGACGCAGGGCCACCAGCACGCCCACGACCAGCACCAGCCCTCCCACCGCCTCCGCGGGCGCCGGCCGCTCGCCGAGCAGCAGCCACGCCGAGGCCATCGCGACCACGGGGGCGAGCAGCACCCAGGGCACGACGGCCGCGGAGGGGTTGCGCGCGAGCAGCGAGTTGAAGATGCCGAAGCCCACGAGCGAGGCCAGCCCAGCCGTGTAGAGCGTGGAGGCGGCCGCCTGCCAGGAGCACGACACCAGCGCCGAGGACACCGTGTGCGGACCGTCGACCACGAGGGACAGCGCCAGCAGGGGCACCGGGACAACGGTGGCCGACCACACGGTCAGCGAGAGGCCACCGGCGACGCCGGAGGCGCGGGACACGACGTTCCCGATCCCCCAGGAGAGCGCCCCCAGCAGGCACAGCGCCAGGGCTGCCCAGCTCACGTGCCCACCGCGACCGAGCGCCACGACGACCAGCCCGGCAGACCCGAGCAGGACGCCGGCCACCTGGTGGCGGGTGGGCCGCTCGCGCAGCACACCGGCGGCCAGGACCACGGTGAAGATCACCTGCGCCTGCAGGACGAGTGCGGCCAGCCCCGGCGGCATCCCGGCCGCCATCGAGACGTAGAGGAAGCCGAACTGACCCAGGGACATGAAGAGCCCGACCGCCGCCACCACGCGCAGCGGTGCCGTGGGGCGCGGCACCAGCAGCGCCGCGGGGAGGACGACCGCGGTGAAGCGCACAGCCGCGAACAGCAGCGGCGGCACCCCGTGCATCCCCCAGTCGATGACGACGAAGTTGAAGCCCCAGATCGTCGCCACGGCGGCGGCCAGCATCGAGTCCCTGCGATCCATGCCGACCAGCGTGCCGGTTCCCCACCATGCAGCACCAGCGAATGGTCCTGCACCGATCCATGTAGCATCGCTGCATGATCGACCTGCCCGCGCTGACGTCGCTGCGCGCGGTCGCGACCCACGGCTCGGTGGTCGCCGCCGCCGACGCCCTCGGCTTCACGCCCAGCGCCGTCTCCCAGCAGGTCAAGAGGCTCGAGCGCCAGACGGGCGTGCCGCTGCTCGAGCGGGTCGGCCGCGGGGTGATGCTCACCCGCCACGGGCGCCACCTCGTCGACGCCGGCGCCCGGCTGCTGGCAGACCTCGAGGAGGTCGAGGCAGGGCTGCACCGGCAGGCCGGCGCCGTCGCCGGTCGGCTGCGGCTGACCGCCTTCTCGACCGCCATGCGCGGCCTGGTGGCGCCCGTCGTACGCCGCCTGCACGACGAGCACCCCGACCTCCTGCTCGCCCTCACCGAGCGCGAGCCCTGGGACACCGTCGACCTCGTCGCCTCGGGCCAGACCGACCTCGGTGTCGTGCACAGCTGGGGCGACGTCCCGCTCGCGATCCCCGACCACCTCGCCACCACTCCCCTGGCCAGCGACGTCGCCGACGTCATCGTGCCCCTCGACCACCCGCTCGCCGCCCGCGCGAGGGTGAGCCCGCACGACCTCGTCGACGAGGGCTGGATCGCCACGCCGGAGGGCACGATCTGCCGCCAGTGGCTGACCAGGATGTACGACGGCACCGGGCGACTGCCCCGGATCGCGCACACCTCGATGGAGTTCGACTCACACCTCGCGCTGGTGCGCGCGGGCCTGGGCATCGCCCTGGTGCCGCGGCTGGGCCGTCAGGCCCTCCCCGAGGACCTCGTGGCCCTGCCGGCGCACGACCCCGTGCCCACCCGCGACATCGTCGCGGTCCACCGCCGGTCGATGACGGACTCCCCCGCCGTTGCCGCCGTGCTGGCCGCGCTCGCGGACTAGAACAGCGCGGACGCGAGGTTCTGCCGACCGCGCAGCACCCGGGGGTCGTCGTTGCCGACCGCCCCGAAGAGGCCGAGCAGGTGCTCACGCGCCTGGTTCCGCTCGTCACCCGAGCTGCGGCGCACGAGCTCGACGAGGCGGTTGAACGCGTCGTCGACGTGGCCGCCGAGCATGTCGAGGTCGGCCACCATGGTCTGGGCCTCGACGTCGTCGGGGTTCGCGGCCGCGGCCTCGCGCGCCTGGCGCAGGTCGACGCCCTGGGTGCGCTGGAGCACCTTCGCCATCGCCAGTCCGGCGGCGGCCTCGGCGTCGGCGGGGTTGGCGTCGACGAGCTTCTGGTACTCCGCCACCGCACGGTCGATGTCCCCGTCGCCGAGGGCCTCCTGGGCCGCGGCGTACCGCGGGTCGACCTGCGGCTCCTCACCCTCCTCGACCTCCTCGGCCGGTCCGCCCGCGCGAGGCTGGTGGCGGCCGGTGATCCCCTGCGTCGTGAGCTGCTGCATCACCTGGGTCAGGGCGGTGCGGAGCTCCTCGAGCGGCAGCGCGTCCTGGAGCAGCGGCGCCGGCCGGCCGTCGATGACGGCGACCACGAGCGGGATCGAGGGGATCTGCATCGCCTGCGCGATCGCGGGCGCGGCGTCGATGTCGACGAGGCCGGCGAGGAACCTGCCCTCGAACTCGTCGGCGACGGTCTGCAGGTCGTCGGCGAGCTGGCCGCTCTCGGGCATCCGGGTGCGGGAGAAGAACACGAGCACGACCGGTGCGGTCATCGAGGCCTCGATGGTCGCCTGGAAGTTCTCCTCGGTGATGTCCACGGAGTACGACGTGCCGCCGCCCCCCGTTCCTGCGGGCGCTCCGGGGGCCTGGGACGGCGTGGGCGCGGCCGGGCGCTTGAGGGCCGAGAGGTCGATCGCGCCGGGGCGGCTGAACGGCTGCTGCGTCATGGCCCCAATCCTAGGGATCCCCTCCGGCCGCCGGTGCCTGGGCACCCGGGCTGGTCCGCGACGGCCTGTCGCGAGCCGTCCCGGCCTGCGAGACTGAGGCCGGGAGGAGCACCGTCATGCTGCACGTCTCCCTGCTGGGAGAACGCACCGTCGTCGACGACGCGACCGGCGAGGTCCGGTCGAGGTCGTCACGGACGATCGCGCTCATCGCCCTCCTTGCGGTCCATGCCGGACGGCCGCAGCCCCGAGCCAGGATCGCGGGCACGTTCTGGCCGTCCTCGCCCGAGCAGCAGGCACTGACCAACCTGCGCCGCGAGCTCCACCAGCTGCGCCGCACGCTCGAGGACGACGACTCGCTGGACGTGACCTCGACCGACCTGACCTGGCGCGACCGGGACAGCTGCCGGGTCGACCTGAGGGTCTTCGAGCGAGCCCGGGAACGTGCGCTCCGGGCCGCACCGGACGACACCGCGACCGTCCTCGAGCAGGGCGGCGCGGCCCTGGCCGCCTACCGCGGCGAGCTGCTGCCCGGGCTTTACGACGACTGGACCCTGGCCCGGCGCGAGGAGCTCACTGCCGAGTGCGTGGAGGTGTGCGCCCTGGTCGCCGACGCGGCCCGGCGCGCCGGTCAGTGGACCGTCGCCCTCCAGGCCGCGCGGCGCCGCGTCGACCTCGCACCCCTCGACGAGGTCGGGTACCGCGAGCTGATCCGGCTCCAGGCCGCCCGCGGGGACCGCGCCGGCGCGGTGAGCACCTACCACCACTGCGCCACCGTCCTCCAGCAGGAGCTGGGCATCGAGCCCGACCCCGCCACCCGCAGCCTGCTCGCGGACCTCGTGGACCGGCCCTCGACCCCGGCGGCGAGGCCGCCCGTCGGCCCGATGGTGGCCTCGGTCGACTTCGTGGGCCGTCGCGGCGAGCTGGAGGCCCTCTCCACGACCATGGACGAGGCCTTCGGCGGGTCGGTCCGCGCCACGATCGTGATCGGCGAGCCCGGGGTCGGGAAGAGCCGCCTCGTGGCGGAGACCGCCCGTCTGGCGCGGCAGCACGACGCCACGGTCGCGGTCGCCCACTGCTACGGCGTGCCCGGCCGGCTGGCCCTCGCGCCCGTCGCCGAGTGGCTGGCTCATCCCGCCCTGGCCGCCGGGGCCGCGTCGCTGCCGCCGGTGTGGCGCACGGAGGTCGAGCGCCTGGTCCCGAGCGAGGAGGCCACCTCCCGTCCCGGCGGCTCCCGCGGCGTCGTCGACTCCTGGCAGCGCCACCGCTTCTTCCAGGGACTCGCCCGCGCGCTGTGCAGCACCGCACGGCCGGTCCTGCTCGTGCTCGAGAACCTCCAGTGGTGCGACGACGAGACGCTGGACTTCCTCTCCTTCCTCCTCGCCTCGGAGTCGCAGGCCCCGCTGCTGGTCGCCCTCACCTGTCGCGCCGGTGAGCTGCGGGACGGCCGCTCCGGCCACGGGGACTGGGTACGCCGCACCCGCGCCACCGGCCAGCTGACGGAGATCGAGCTCGCACCCTTCGACCTGGTCGAGACCGGCGAGCTGGTGCGGCTCCTCACGGGCCGCGACGTACCCGACCCCGTGGTGCAGGTCCTCGCCTCGGCGACGGGTGGCTTCCCCCTGTTCGTCGTCGAGGCCGCCCGGCGCGGCGACGGCCTGGTCGGGCCGGACCGGACCCCCACCGACCTCGACACCGTCCTGCGTGCCCGCTTCGAGCAGCTGGGACCCTCCGCGACCCAGGTCGTCGGGCTGGCCGCGGCGACCGGCCGCGACTTCGACCTCGACCTGCTCTGCGAGGCCTCCGACCTCGAGCCGGACGAGGTCGTGCGGTCGGTGGACGAGCTGTGGCGCCTGCGCATCCTGCAGGAGCGGCGGGCCGGCTACGACTTCTCCCACGACCTGCTGCGCACCACGGCCTACCACCTGGTCAGCCCCGCCGGCCGGTGGCTGCTGCACCGCCGCCTCGCCCAGGCGCTCGAGATCCTGTACGCCGGGCGCACCGACGAGGTGGCCGCCCAGCTGGCCGACCAGTACTCCCGCGCCCGCAACCCCGCCCGCGCGATCGAGCAGTACCACCGCGCCGCCGAGGTGGCCTCCCGGGTCTTCGCGCACTCCGAGGCCATCCGGCTCCACCACGCGGCACTGGTCCAGCTCGCCGCGCTGCCCCCCGGGGCCGACCGGGACCTGCGCGAGGTCCGCACGCTCACCTCGATGACCGCCTCCCTCAACGCGCAACGGGGCTACTCCGACCCCGAGCTCGCCACCGCCCTGGAGCGCACGGTCTCGCTGGCCGAGCGGCTCTCCCAGCGTCCGGTGCTGATGGACGCCCTGGTGGGGCTGTGGGCCTCCCGCTTCGTGCGTGGCGACGTGGTGCGCGCCCACGAGCTGGCCACCCGGGCGATCGGGCTCGCGGTCGTCTCCCCCGACGCCGATCCCGCGCCGGGCACCGAGTCGCTCAGCGCCCAGGCGCACTTCGCGTTCGCCGGGTCCGCGCTGTCCCTGGGCATGCCGGTGGTGGGCGCCCGCCACTTCGAGCTGGCCTGTGCGCACTCCTCGGACGGGCAGTCCCTGAGCATCGGCAGCCACCCGACGATCCACGCCCGCGCGTGGTCGGCGCACGCCTACTGGCTGCTGGGGGACGCGGCACGCGCCGGGAGCTGCGCAGCCGAGGCCATCGACCGGGCGCGTGCGGCGGAGCATCCCTACAGCCTCGCGATCGCCCTGGGGTACGCCGCCGTCACCTGGCAGCTGCTCGACGAGCCCGACTCGCTCCTGGCCGCGACCGACGAGCTGGGCGAGCTCAGCACTCGACACGGCTTCGCCTACTACCCCGAGTGGGGGCGCGTGCTCAGCGGCTGGGTGCGCAACGACCCGAGCGGCACGCTGCTGATGGAGCGCGGGATCGCCAACCTGCGGGAGGCCGGCGCCTTCGCCCGGATGCCCTACTGGCTGAGCCTGCTCGCCGAGCGGACCGATCCCGACCGGTCCCGGGCCATCCTCGACAGCGCCCTGATCTCGGCGCGGGTGCGCGAGGACCGGTGGTGGATGCCGGAGGTGATGCGTCGGCGGGCCGTCTGGTTCCTCGCGGACGACGACGCCGCCGAGCAGCTGCAGTCGGCCCTGGCGCTCGCCGAGGAGCAGGGCAGCGTCACCCTCGCCGAACGCTGCCGGCACGACCTCGGGCTCACGCGAACGCCTGCCGAACGGCTGCCCTCCTAGCGTCCGACTTGACCGCTCGAGCGAGCGGCAGTGACCTGGGAGGACACAGCATGACCACCACTGACACGGCGACCGCCACCGCTGCCTTCGACGACCTCGCGGGCCTGCTGCGGGGCCGTCTCGTGACCCCGCGCGACGCGGACTACGACGCGGTCCGGGCCGTCTACAACGGAATGATCGACAAGCGGCCTGCAGCGATCGTGCAGTGCCGTGACGCCTTCGACGTGTCGAGCGCGATCACGTTCGGGCGCAGGCACGGGCTCGAGATCGCCATCCGCGGCGGCGGGCACAACGCCGGGGGCCTGGGCGTCTGGGACGACGCACTGGTCGTCGACCTCTCCCCCATGCACAGCGTGCGCGTCGACCCGGCCCGGGGCACGGTGCGCGTCGAGGGCGGCGCCACGTGGGCCGACGTGGACCACGCGACGGTGGGCTTCGGCCTGGCCACCCCGTGCGGCTTCCTCGCCTCCACCGGTGTCGGCGGCCTCGCCCTCGGAGGTGGGGTCGGCTACCTCACCCGCCGCTACGGCATGACCGTGGACAACATCGTCGAGGCAGACGTCGTCCTCGCGGACGGCTCCCTGGTCACGGCCAGCGAGTCCGAGCACCCGGACCTCTACTGGGCCCTGCGCGGCGGGGGCGGCAACTTCGGGGCCGTGACGTCGTTCGAGTTCCGCTGCCACCCGGTCGGCGAGGCAGGCGTCATCATCGGTGGACCGGTGCTCTACGACCTGGCCGACACCGCCGAGGTGATGCGGTGGTACCGCGAGCTGCTGCCGACGCTGCCCGAGGAGCTCAGCGGCTGGATCGGCCTGCTCACGATCCCGCCGGCCCCGCCGTTCCCCGAGGAGCTGTGGGGACGCAAGGCCTGCGGCATCGTGTGGTGCTACACCGGCCCCCACGATCGGGCAGACGAGGCCCTCGAGACCGTGCGGAGCTTCGGCAACCCGCTGCTGGTGGGCATCCAGCCGATGCCGTTCAACATCCTCCAGTCGGCGTTCGACGCCCTCTACCCGGCCGGACTGCAGTGGTACTGGCGCACCGACGTCTTCGAGGAGATCACCGACGAGGCCATCGCCGTGCACGAGCAGTACGGCGCGACCCTGCCGACCGGGCACTCGACCATGCACATGTACCCGATCGACGGCGCGGCCGAGCGGGTGCCGACCGACGCGACGGCGTTCCCCTTCCGGTCCGGCGGCTGGGTGGGCGTGATCGTGGGGGTAGACCCCGACCCCGCGAACGCGAACCTGATCTCGACGTGGGCCAAGGACTACTGGACGGACCTGCACCCGTCCTCGACGGGCGGCGGCTACGTGAACATGATGATGGAGGAGGGCGAGGACCGGGTCCGGGCGGCCTACCAGGACAACTACCCCCGGCTGGCGCGCGTCAAGGCGACCTACGACCCGGACAACGCCTTCCACATCAACCAGAACATCAAGCCTGCCTGAGCGTGGGGCCCGGCTGAGTCGGGAGTCGAGTGGCGCGGGCCGGTTCAGAAGCGAGCCGGCTCGCGGTACTCGCCCCACTCCAGGCGCAGGGCGTCGCAGATCTCGCCCAGCGTGGCCTCGGCGCGCACCGCCTCCAGCATCGGCTCGATCATGTTCTGGTCGGTGCGGGAGACTTCGACCATGCGCTCCACGGCCGACCGGGCGGCGGCGTCGTCGCGTGCCTGACGGCGGCCGGTGAGCGTCCGGACCTGCTCGACCTCGACCTCGTGGGAGACGCGCAGGATCTCGAGGTCGTGGGTCACCGACTGCTCGTGGCAGTTGACGCCGACGATCCGCTTGTCGCCCTTCTCGAGCGCCACCTGGTACTGGAAGGCGGCCTCCGCGATCTCGCCCATGAACCAGCCCTCCTCGATGCCGCGCAGCAGGCCGCGCGTCATCGGCCACTCGGCGCCGTCGGCGTCGCCGGTCGAGGCGCGCACCTGCTCGGCGAGCCGTGCGGTGTCGGCATGGGTGAGGCCAGAGGTCGCAGGGCCGCCCATCGACAGGATCTTGTCGAAGATCGCGTTGGCCTCGGCCTCGATCCGGTCGGTGAGCGCCTCGACGTACCACGAGCCGCCGAGCGGGTCGGCGACGTTGACGACGCCGGTCTCCTCCATGATCACCTGCTGGGTGCGCAGCGCGATCTCCGCCGCCTGCTCCGACGGCAGGGCGAGGGTCTCGTCGAGGGCGTTGGTGTGCAGCGAGTTGGTGCCGCCGAGCACCGCGGACAGCGCCTCGATGCCGGTGCGCACCACGTTGTTGTAGGGCTGCTGCGCGGTCAGCGAGACGCCGGCGGTCTGGGTGTGGAAGCGCAGCCACTGGGCCTTCTCGGTCTTCGCGCCGTAGACGTCGCGCATCCAGCGGGCCCAGATCCGCCGGGCGGCACGGAACTTCGCGATCTCCTCGAAGAAGTCCACGTGGGCGTCGAAGAAGAACGACAGGCCGGGTGCGAACACGTCCACGTCCAGGCCGCGGGAGAGGCCCAGCTCGACGTACCCGAAGCCGTCGGCGAGGGTGAAGGCGAGCTCCTGCGCGGCCGTCGAGCCGGCCTCGCGGATGTGGTAGCCCGAGACCGACAGGGGCTTGTACGCCGGGATGTTCTCGGCGCAGTACTCCATCAGGTCGCCGATCAGGCGCAGGTGCGGCTCGGGACCGAAGAGCCACTCCTTCTGCGCGATGTACTCCTTGAAGATGTCGGTCTGCAGGGTGCCGTTGAGCTTGCCCGTGTCGACGCCGGCCCGCTCCGCGGCGACGATCATCATGCAGAAGACCGGGACGGCTGGGCCGCTGATCGTCATCGACGTGGTGACGTCGCCCAGGTCGATGCCGTCGAAGAGGAGCTCCATGTCCGCGGCGCTGTCGACGGCCACCCCGCAGTGGCCGACCTCGCCGAGGGACTTGGGGTCGTCGGAGTCGCGGCCCATCAGCGTGGGCATGTCGAACGCGACCGAGAGCCCGCCGCCACCGCGGCCGAGGATCATCTTGTAGCGCTCGTTGGTCTGCTGGGCGTTGCCGAAGCCGGCGAACTGGCGGATCGTCCACGTGCGGCCGCGGTAGCCGGTCGGATAGAGCCCGCGGGTGAAGGGGAACTCGCCGGGCCACTCGGAGTCCTCGGTCCCGTAGGCCGGCTCCACCGCGAGGCCGCTGAGGGTCGTGAAGTCGACCTCACGCACCCGGGACCTCTCGTAGCGGGACTGCCAGCGGGCACGTGCGTCATCGGCCATGGGCAAATGGTAGGACGCCCTACTAACTTCGTGAAGTCCTCAGCGGGTCCAGCGCACCAGTACCCCGTCGCGGACCTCCACCTCGGTCGGAGGTCGCGGGCGAGGGTGGGCGCGCAGGTGCTCGAGCACTCCGAGCCGACCGGTCAGCCGGACCGACCCGTCCGACCAGCGCACCTGCGGGTGCAGCAGCGCCGCGACCGCGTCCCACTCCCCCGCGTCCATCGCCGCCCAGGCTGCGGCGGTCGGCTCGGGCATCTCCGGGAGCTCGTGCAGCATGCGCGGCACGCACATCCGCCACGCGTCGGTCACCAGCTCGCGCATCTCCTCGACGTCGAGCCGGTCCAGGTGCGCGCAGACCCACTGGTAGCGCAGGTCCCGCGGCGGGGGCAGGAAGAACGTCTGCGGGTCCGAGGCCACCAGCCCGTCCCGCTCGGCCCTCGGGAAGCCGAAGCCGAGGTCCTGCTCGTCCCTCGAGAACGCCGCGAAGACGATCTGGCCGACCCTGAGCTTCCAGCGACCGCCGACCAGCCGCTCGTAGGCGCGGGGCAGCGCCAGGCCGACGCGTCGCACGTCGTCGGATGTCACCACGTCCGCCACCCCGGTTTCGACGCGCCCGTCGCGACCTCGTGCCTCGGTCGCGGGGCTTGCTCAACCTGGATGAGCCCACGCGCCGCGCTCGTTCCTCGCGCGGCGCTGCTCATCTCAGAAGTCCCCGGCGGCCTGCCGCACCGGGGCGAGCAGGTGCGAGAGCGTCGTGAGGTCGTCGTCGGAGAGCGCCCCGAGGGCGAAGTCGGCGCCCACCAGGTCGCGGGTCGCCACCTCGACGAGGTCCCGACCCGTCCGGGTGATCTCGGCGAGCACGGCCCGGCCGTCGTCGGGGTGGGGCCGCCGCGAGATCAGCCCGTCGGCCTCCAGCCGCCGGGCGATGGAGGTGATCGAGGTGGGGTGCACCTGCAGCCGCTCGCCCATCTTCCCGAGCGGGAGCGCGCCCCGCGAGGAGAACACCAGCAGGACCAGGGCCTCGTAGCGGGCGAAGGTCAGCCCGTGCGGCCTCAAGATGGCGTCGAGGCGGCCGAGGACCAGCTGCTGGACCCGCATCAGCGAGGTGACGGCGTGCATCGCCGCGACGCCCTCCCAGCGGTCCCCCCACTGCCGGGCAGCCTCGTCGATCGGGTCGAAGGGCAGGCGCGACATGCGGGGAACACTATCCGTCCGGGCGGAGAGGATGCCTAGTTGACCACGCGCGGGCCGCGGAGTCCCGACCGCTGCACGACCCGCTGGATCGCGAGGTCGCGCTGGTCGGGCTTGCCGACGTAGCGGATGTCGCGCAGTCCCTGCTCCTGCGCGGCGGACTCGAAGACGAAGTGGCCGAAGCCCAGGATCCGCCCGTGCAGCGGCTTGACCACGGTGATGTCGAGGATCCGGTGCAGCGGCATCGTGGCGAGGGTCTGGGACAGCACGCCGTGGACGCGGAAGACCCGCATGTTGGTGATCACGAAGCGGTCCTTGCGCTCGCGGACGGTGCCCCAGGCGGCGTGGGCGAAGACGACGAGCGCCAGGACGAACACCGCCGTGGAAAGCTGCACCCAGACCACGGGCGTGAGCACCAGCAGGACCACCCCGAGCGCCGCCTCGAGCAGGGGGATCGTGTACGCCGCCCAGTGGTGGTGCACCACGTCGACGATCACCTCGCCCTCGTCGCGGAGCAGGTGCCGACCGATGTCCGGGTCGACCTGCTGAAAGACCCTCACCTCAGTTCACGGAAGAACCGGATCAGGCCCTGGAACACGACCGTCAGGGCGTTCCACACGCCCGAGCCCAGCTCCTTCGCCGAGGTGGCGAAGCCGTGCGGGTCCTGGAACATCCAGAAGCCGAGAAACACCACCAGCAAGGCCGAGAAGACCTTCTTGCCGTTCATCCCGAGTCACTCCGTCCACTACCCCCACAGACTGGTCCAGACGTGTCTAGCAGGGCCGGGGCGCCCGTGGGGTCAGGCGCGCAGGCCGTCCCGGCACTGTGACCTGGGCCACCTCGAACCACCTCACGCCACGTCGGGGCAGCCGAGGGCGCGTAGCGTCCAGCCCGCGCCACGCCAGGCCCGCGCGTCGAGGACGTTGCGTGCGTCGACGACGCAGCGCGTCGAGACCACCCGGGCCAGGACCGTGGGGTCGATCGAGCGGAACTGGTCCCACTCGGTGAGCAGGGCGACCACCCGCGCCCCCGCGGCGGCCTCGAGCGCGCTGCCCGCGAACTGCAGCTGGGGGTGGGAGCGTCGCGCGTTCTGGAGCGCCTGCGGGTCGAAGACGACGACCTCGGCGCCGGCGTCGTGCAGCTGCGCGGCGACGTCGAGCGCCGGCGCGTCGCGTGTGTCGTCCGAGTGGGGCTTGAACGCTGCGCCGAGGACGCACACCCGCACCCCGCGCAGGTCTCCACCGGCCGCCTCCCGCACCAGGTCGACGGTCCGGCTGCGGCGGCGCGTGTTGATCGCGTCCACCTCGCGCAGGAACGCCACGCTGTGGCCGGTGCCGAGCTCCTCGGCCCGGTGGATGAACGCCCGGATGTCCTTGGGCAGGCAGCCCCCGCCGAACCCGAGGCCCGGCTTGAGGAACCGTCCCCCGATGCGGTCGTCGTGGGCCAGGGCGGTCGCCAGGTCCCGCACGTCCGCACCGGTCGACTCGCACACCTCCGCCATGGCGTTGATGAACGAGATCTTCGTGGCGAGGAACGCGTTGGCCGCGACCTTGACCAGCTCGGCCGTGGGCAGGTCGGTCGCCAGCACCGGCACGCCGGCCTCCAGCAGCGGCCGGAAGGCGTCCTCGAGCATCCGCAGGGCGCGTTCGGACCTCACGCCGAACACCAGCCGCGAGGGGCGGAGCGTGTCCTCGATGGCATGGCCCTCACGCAGGAACTCCGGGTTCCACGCCAGCTCCACCTCGCTGCCCGACGGTGCCGCCTCCTGCAGGATCGTGTCCAGGCGCTCGGCCGTGCCGACCGGGACGGTCGACTTGCCCACGACCAGGCACGGCCGGAAGAGGTACGGCGCGAGCGCGCGGACGACGCCCTCCACCTGGCTGAGGTCGGCTCCCATGGAGCCCGGCAGCTGTGGCGTGCCGGTGCAGACGAAGTGCACGTCACCGAAGGCGGCGACCTCCGCCATGTCCGTGGTGAAGCGCAGCCGTCCGGAGTCCAGCGCCTTGCGCAGCATCTCGGGCAGGCCGGGCTCGTGGAACGGGACCGTGCCCGAGGCCAGCGCCTCGACCTTGGCGTGGTCGTGGTCCAGCGCCAGGACCTCGTGGCCGAGCACGGCCATGCAGATCGCGTGGGTGGCGCCGAGGTAGCCGGTGCCCAGGACGGTCAGGCGCGGCCGGCAGGCGGGCGGGATGTCGGGCATGAGGACTCCTTCGGGAGGACGTCAGGCGACCGCGCGGTCGCCCCGGGGTCGGCACGGCAGCGGGTTCAGCGTCGGATCCAGCGCGGGGTCAACGGGTCGGGCCAGTGGGCGGTAGTGCTCCTCGACGAGCTGCTCGACCACGTGGGCCCAGCTGCGTCCCGCCACGTCGGCGAGCGCCTCCCCCGCCAGGCGGGCCCGCAGGGCGGGGGCGTCGAGCAGGCGGTCGACCGCCTCCCGGAGCGACCCCGGTGCGTCCGGGTCGTAGAGCAGCCCGGTGCGCCCGTGGGCCACCAGGTCCAGCGGGCCGCCCGCGGCTGCTGCCACGACCGGGACCCCGCTCGCCTGGGCCTCCTGGACGGTCTGGCAGAACGTCTCGGCCTCGCCCGGGTGCACGAAGACGTCGAGGCTGGCGAAGGCGGTCGCGAGCTCCTCACCGCCCAGCATCCCGGTGAAGCGGGCACCGGGCAGGTGGCGCTCCAGCCAGCCACGCTCGGGACCGTCCCCGACCACGACCAGCCGGGTCCCGGGCACGTCGGCGAGCTCGCGCAGGCGCCGCACCTGCTTCTCGGCGGCCAGCCGGCCGACGTACCCCACGACGACCTCGCCCTCGGCGCTCCTGGGTCGCGACCAGGCCGCGCGCAGCTCCGCGCTGCGCCGTTCCGGTCCGAACAGGTCCAGGGACACACCGCGGCGCCACAGGTGCAGGTCGCCGACGCCCATCGCCTCGAGCTGGGCGTACGACGAGCGGGACGGCACCAGGGTGCGGTCCGCCCGTCGGTGCAGGCGCCTCACCCACCGCGCGACCGGCACGTCGGCCCGCAGCCGGTACTGGCGGGCGAAGCCGGCGACGTCGGTCTGGTAGACCGCGACGGTCGGGATGCCGAGCCGGCGCGCGGCCCGCAGGCCCACGGCGCCGAGCACGATCGGCGAGGCTAGGTGGACGACGTCGGGACGGAAGGCCACCAGCGCGCGCTCCACTGCGGCGTCGGGCAGCCCGATCGGGAACGACCGATAGCCGGGCAGCCCGACCGACCGAACCCGCACCACCGGGACGCCGCGGTGCTCGGCGGGACCCGGACCCGGTGCGACGACCAGCGCCTCGTGCCCCGTCCGGTCGAGGTGCTCGACGACCTGGCGGACGGTGTTGGTGACTCCGTTGACCTGGGGCAGGAACGACTCGGTGACGATCGCTACTCGCATGCTGCCACCGTGGCGAGCCCGGCTGAACGGCCGGTGTCGTGCGAGGAGGGGTTGTCCGAAGAGGACATCATCGGGGCATGAACCCCACCCCGGTCTCCTTCGAGGTCTCCGGCGGCACCCTTCACGGCCTGCGCTTCGGCACCGGCGCGCGCACCGTGCTCGCGGTCCACGGGATCACCGCCTCCTCGATGGCCTGGACCGCCGTGGCCGCCGCCCTGCCCGAGGACTGGAGCCTGGTCGCCCTCGACCTGCGGGGGCGCGGCGCCTCGCGCGACCTGCCCGGCCCGTTCGGCCTGGGGGCCCATGCTGCGGACGTCATCGAGGTCGCGGCGACGCTGGGAGGCACCGGCGTCACCCCGGTGCTGCTGGGGCACTCGATGGGCGCCTATGTGTCCGTGCTGGCGACCGCCGAACGGCCCGAGCTCTTCGACCGGGTGGTCCTGGTCGACGGAGGCGTCCCCCTCCCGCTCCCTGAGGGAGCCGACCCCGACGAGGTCATGGCGGCCACGCTCGGCCCGGCGCTCGAGCGGCTGCGCACGACGTACCCCTCGGTCGAGGCGTACGTCGAGTTCTTCAGGGCGCACCCCGCGCTCGGGCCGTCGTGGGACGACACCATCGAGGCCTACGTGCGCTACGACGCGCTGCAGGCCCCCACCGGGGTGCGCTCACGGGCGGTCGACGAGGCCGTCCGCGCGGACGGACGTGACCTCCTGCTGGCCGCACCGGCGCTGGACAAGGGCCTGCGCGGGACCACGCTGCCCACCACCCTGCTGGTCGCGCCCGCCGGCATGTTCGGTCAGCCGCCCGGCCTGCTCCCCGCCGACGCGGTGGCCGGCTACGACGCCGACGTGGCGGCCCTGACCGTCGAGACGGTGCCCGGCACCAACCACTACACGATCCTCTTCGACCGGGGCGCGGCGGCACGCGTGGCCCGGGTCGTCACCGGGGAGGGCTGAGCCGCCTCAGGCGTCGGTGAAGGTGGCGAGCAGCTCGTCGGCGGCGGCGTACGGGTCGGACTTGCCCGCGGCGACCGCGCCGGCGAGGTCGTCGAGCTCGGTGCGGCCGTGCACGTCACCCCACCGCTCACGCAGCGCGGTGACGGCGATCGCCTCGATCTCGTCGCGGGCGCGGCGGGTGCGGCGCACGTCGAGCTCCCCGGACGAGCGGAGCCAGGCGTGGTGGAGGTCGATCTGCTCGACCACCTCGTCGAGCCCCTCGCTGCGCTGGGCGACGGTCTTCACGATCGGCGGCCTCCAGGCGCCCTCGGGCCGGTCGGCCAGGGCCAGCATCGAGCGCAGGTCGCGACGGACCTGGTCGGCCCCGTCACGGTCGGCCTTGTTGACGACGTACAGGTCACCGATCTCGAGGATCCCGGCCTTCGCGGCCTGGATGCCGTCACCCATGCCCGGGGCCAGGAGCACCACCGTGGTGTCGGCGAGGCCCGCGATCTCGACCTCGCTCTGCCCGACCCCGACGGTCTCGATCAGGATGACGTCGCAGCCGGCTGCGTCCAGCACCCGCAGCGCCTGCGGGGTGGTCCAGGAGAGTCCACCGAGGTGTCCCCGGGAGGCCATGGACCGGATGTAGACGTCGCGGTCCAGCGCGTGGTCCTGCATCCGCACGCGGTCGCCCAGCAGGGCCCCACCCGAGAACGGCGAGGACGGGTCGACGGCGAGCACGCCGACGCGCTTGCCGTTCCTGCGCAGCTCGGTCACCAGGGCGCTGGTCGACGTGGACTTCCCGACCCCCGGCGATCCGGTGATGCCGACGATCTGGGCGTTGCCGGTGTGGGGCGCGAGCGCCGCCATCACGTCGCGGAGCAGCGGCGACCCGTCCTCGACGAGGGAGATCAGGCGCGCGACGGCGCGCGGGTCACCCTCGCGGGCGCGGGTGACGAGGTCGGGGACCGACGGCGCACCCCGCCGGCCCCGCCTCGGCGTGCTCAGGCCGGGACCCGGATGATCAGGGCGTCGCCCTGGCCACCGCCGCCGCACAGGGCCGCGGCGCCGGTGCCGCCACCTCGACGCTTGAGCTCGAGCGCGAGGTGCAGCACGATCCGCGCGCCCGACATGCCGACCGGGTGGCCCAGCGCGATGGCGCCGCCGTTGACGTTGACCTTGTCCTCGGAGATCCCCAGCTGGCGGGCCGACTCGATGCCGACGGCCGCGAAGGCCTCGTTGAGCTCGAAGAGGTCGATGTCGGAGACGGAGATGCCCTCCTTGGCGACCGCGGCCTCGATGGCGCGCGCGGGCTGGAGCTGCAGGGTGGAGTCGGGGCCGGCGACCTGGCCTGAGGCGCCGATCTCGGCCAGCCAGGTCAGCCCGAGCTCCTCGGCCTTGGCCTTGCTCATCACCACGACGGCGCACGCGCCGTCGGAGATCTGCGAGGCCGACCCGGCGGTGATGGTGCCCTCCTTGGACACCGGACGCAGGCCCGAGAGCGACTCGACGGTGGTGTCGCCGCGGACGCCCTCGTCCTGGCTGACCGTGATGTCGCCCTTGCGCGAGGGGATGGTGACCGGGACGACCTCGTCGTCGAAGAGCCCGTTCTTCCAGGCCGCGGCGGCGCGCTGGTGCGACTGCGCCGAGAAGGCGTCCTGCTCCTCGCGGCTGAGGTTCTTCCCGGCGGAGTTGCAGCTCTCCGTCAGGTTGATCATCGCCTGGTCGGTGAACTGGTCGTAGAGCGCGTCGTAGGCCATCGAGTCGACCAGCTTGGTGTCGCCGTACTTGAAGCCCTCGCGGGACTTCGGCAGCAGGTGCGGCGCCTGGGTCATCGACTCCATGCCACCGGCGATCACGACCTCGTGCTCCCCGGCGCGGATCAGCTGGTCGGCCATGGCGATCGCGTTGATGCCGGACAGGCAGACCTTGTTGATGGTGATCGAGGGAACCGTCATCGGGATGCCGGCCTTGACCGCGGCCTGGCGGGCGGTGATCTGCCCGGCCCCGGCCTGGATGACCTGGCCCATGATCACGTAGTCGACCTGGTCACCGGCGACACCGGCCTTCTCGAGGGCACCCTTGATGGCGACGCCGCCCAGGTCGGCAGCGGACTGGTCCTTCAGGCCGCCGAGCAGTCGGCCGATCGGGGTACGGGCCCCGGCCACGATCACGGATCCAGACATGAGTGCCTCCATCGATGCGTTGCGGATGGCCCGGCCGCGGGTCGATCGACGCGCCGAACGGGCTGTTGACTGCGACGATACCCACAGCGCCGACCCCCGAGGAGTGGGTGAGGGATGAGGAAAACCTCACACCTCCTCGCGGCGCCGGGGGCGGCGTACGACGATGTCGGCCATGAGCTCGCAGATCCCCCCGCACCTGTTCACGGCCATCGACCACGTCGGCATCGCGGTGTCCGACCTCGACACCGCCATCGCGTTCTACCGCGACACCTACGGGATGCGACTGGCCCACGAGGAGACCAACGAGGAACAGGGCGTCCGCGAGGCGATGATGGCCGTGGGCGAGTCCGGGTCCTGCATCCAGCTGCTGGCACC
>Ga0308173_10000302_pt1 | contig 19838 bp, 17 predicted proteins | sample PhyPR1_FD_203716 | JGI IMG/M metagenome (GOLD analysis project Ga0308173, IMG submission 203716) | Soil microbial communities from UC Gill Tract Community Farm, Albany, California, United States - DLSLS.P.R1 | ecosystem: Environmental > Terrestrial > Soil > Agricultural land | place: USA...
CGACCACTGGAAGGCGCAGGGCGTCGATCTTTCGAAAATCCTCTATGCCGCCCCCGCGGAGGGCCGGAAGGGCCTCTGGAACATGGACCGGCAGGACCATGGGCTGGAGCGGGCGCTCGATCACGCGCTGATCGCTGCGGCTGAGCCGGCGCTCAAGGCGAAGACGCCGGTGCGCGGCGAATTCGCGGTTCGCAATATCAATCGCACCATCGGCGCCATGCTTTCGGGCGAGGTGGCCAGAGCCTACGGCCATGCGGGGCTCCCCGAAGACACCGTCGCCTTCACCTTCCGCGGCACGGCGGGGCAGAGCTTCGGCGCGTTCGCGGCTCGAGGCGTGGCGCTGGAGCTGATCGGCGACGCCAACGACTATGTGGGCAAGGGGCTCTCCGGGGGCCGTATCGTGGTGCGCCAGCCCAAGGAGGCGCGCCGCGACCCGACGCGGAACATCGTCGTCGGCAACACGGTGCTCTATGGCGCGATCGCCGGCGAAGCCTACTTCGAAGGCGTGGCGGGCGAGCGGTTCGCCGTACGCAACTCCGGCGCGGTGGCGGTCGTGGAAGGCCTGGGCGACCACGGCTGCGAATACATGACCGGCGGGGTCGTGGCTGTGCTCGGCGACACCGGCCGTAACTTCGCGGCGGGCATGTCGGGAGGGATCGCCTACGTCTACGATCCGCGCGGCCGTTTCAGGGAGCTCTGCAACACCGCGATGGTGTCGCTGGAGCCGGTGCCGCCGGCGCAGCCCGGTCCGCACAGCTCGGCGGACGAGCCGTTCCGGCCCAGCCGCCGCTCGCCCTCGGTGGACAACAGCGGCATGGGCGACATGCTGCGGTTCGACGCGGAGCGGCTGCGGCTGCTGATCGAACGCCATCACCTGCACACCGGCAGCGCGCGCGCCGCCGAGATCCTCGAGAACTGGGATCAGGCGGTGGCCTCGTTCGTGAAGGTGATGCCCACCGACTATCGGCGCGCCCTGCTGGAGCTTGCCGCCGAGCGCCAAGCCGCCCAGGCCGTCGCGGCCGAGTAGCCCTTATTCGATTTGGAGACTGACCCGATGGGCAAGCCCACCGGCTTCCTGGAGATCGAGCGCCACGATCGCGGCTATGAGCCCGCGAGGGAGCGCGTGAAGACCTGGCGGGAGTTCGTCCATCCGCTGCCGGCGCCCGAGCTGCGCCAGCAGGCGGCCCGCTGCATGAGCTGCGGCATCCCGTTCTGCCACCAGGGCTGTCCGGTCAACAACCAGATCCCGGATTTCAATGAGCTGATCTATCGGGATCAGTGGAAGGCGGCGCTCGACAACCTGCAGTCCACCAATAACTTCCCGGAATTCACCGGCCGGGTGTGCCCGGCGCCGTGCGAGGCCTCCTGCACGCTCAACATCGACGACGACCCGGTCACCATCAAGACGATCGAGTGCCAGATCGTCGACCGCGGCTGGGAGGAAGGCTGGATCACGCCGCAGCCCTCGCCCCGCGGCACGGGCAAGCGGGTCGCGGTGGTGGGTTCCGGACCGGCGGGTCTGGCCTGCGCCCAGCAGCTCGCCCGGGCGGGGCACGCCCCGACGGTGTTCGAGAAGTCCGATCGGATCGGCGGCCTGCTGCGCTACGGCATCCCCGACTTCAAGATGGACAAGCACCTGATCGATCGGCGCATCCGACAGATGGAGGCGGAAGGGGTGATCTTCCGCGCCAATTTCGAGGTGGGCGTCAACGTCACCGTCCAGCGGCTCCTGGATGACTACGACGTCCTGGTGATGGCCGGCGGGGCGGAGGCGCCGCGCGACCTGGAGGTTCCCGGCCGGGAGCTCTCGGGCGTTCACTTCGCCATGGAGTTCCTGACCCAGCAGAACAAGCGCAACGCCGGCGACCCGGAGGGCGTGGCTGCGCCGGACGGCAGCAGCATTTCGGCGAAGGGCAAGCATGTCGTCGTGATCGGCGGGGGCGACACGGGCTCGGACTGCATCGGCACCTCCAATCGGCAAGGCGCCGCCTCGATCGTGCAGCTCGAAATCATGCCGCAGCCGCCGGATCGCGAGAACAAGGCGCTCACCTGGCCGGACTGGCCGCTGAAGCTGCGCACCTCCTCGAGCCAGGAGGAAGGCTGCGAGCGGGACTTCGCCGTGGCCACCAGGCGCGCGATCGGCAGGGATGGCCGCCTCACCGCGCTGGAGTGCGTGCGCCTCGAGTGGATCCGGGGTCCGGACGGACGCATGCAGACCCGCGAAATCGAAGGCTCGGAGTTCGAGCTCAAGGCCGACCTCATGCTGCTCGCCATGGGTTTCGTAGGACCGCGCACGTCCGGGCTGGTGGAGCAGTCCGAGGCGGCGCTCGATTCCAGAGGCAATGTGGCGGCGAACGTCACCGATTACCGAACCAGCGCGCCCAACATCTTCGCCTGTGGCGACATGCGCCGCGGTCAGTCGCTGGTGGTCTGGGCCATTCGCGAAGGCCGGCAGTGCGCGCGCGCTGTCGATGAATTCCTGATGGGCGTGACCAGGCTGCCGCTTTAGGCGAGCCTCGCGGCGTACCGCGCGACCTGGTCTCGGTCGCCCGCGAGCGTCCAGAGTCCCGCCTGGAACGCTGGGTAGGCAAGGTCGAAGAAGGCGAGGAGATCGCCATCGATGGGCTGGTCGCACGCCTGCGCCAGAACCCGCCCCAAGCGATCCGTCTCCGCCTCGCTGAGATCGAGCTCGACCCGCGCGCCGGCCAGGTCCCAGGCGATATCCTGACAGCCGATGAGGTCGTGGGCGCAGGAATGGTCCAGCGCGTCGGTCTTGATCAGCCGCCCGTCGGGCGTGGTCAGCCACTCCCAGCGATGCAGTCGTCCGTCGATGTGAATCGGCCGCGTGCGGGCGTCCGGAGGCGGCGATGGAATCCGTTGCGCGGCCTCCTCGCCCAGCAGCTCGGCCAGGTTCGTCCGCGCCATCTCGGCGAGCTCTTCGAGGCTCGCGCCGTCGCCCGGCTCCGCCGGGAAGGCGAGCGCCCGCAGGCCGAGATAGCGTCCCACGTGCTCGATGAGCGCGGCGCGTTCCAGCATCGGCCCAGGCTCGCCCACCTCCCACCGCTCCAGCAGGAAGCCGCGACGAAGCCCCAGGGGCTCGGGGACGACCCCCGCCCGCGCCAGGGTGCGCGCCCGGGCGAGCTTCGCCTCGCCGAGCGCGCCGAGCCCCGCGAACTTCGCGAGCCACACGCCGCGGTCGCTGCGGATGCGATATTTGCGCCGCTCCAGCACCGGGTTCACGCCGGGCGCGTCGGTTCGATGCCTGGCCCAGGCGCCGGCCGAAAGCTCCTCGATCATCCCGATGGGACCGGTCAGGTCCGCGAACCAGCCGGCCAGCGGCTCCTGGTCGACCAACCGCTCGAAGGTCGCCGGCCGGCGCGCGGTCGCGCCCCAGCGCGCCCGGTCTTCCGGAGCGGCCTGCGGCCCGGGCCCGTCCTCGTGGCTCGGCATGAAGACGATGCGGCTGCGCTCCACGCCGATTCCTTCCAGCAAGTCCGCCGCCGCACCAAACGAAGAGCCGGAGAGGCCGGGGCCTTCGTCGACGATGGCGAAGGGACCCTCGTGCGACGTCAGCCGCGCCGCGAGCCCCGGCGAGACGCTGACCTTGCGCTTGAACGGATGCCCCGTGGGCCGCAGGCTCACGATGTCGCCCGCGCCGATCGCCGCCGCGACCAGGGCCGCCAGACCCGTCCCGATGGACCGCAGGCCGATCACCAGGGGCGGGCCTGGCCACGGGTCCGCCGCCGCGGTCTGCAGATAGGCCTCGGGGTAGACAGCGTAGAAAGCGTAGCCTTCAGGCGTCTTCACCTCGATGTGCGGCGGCAGCGGCGAAAGCGCCAGCGCCATCAGCTCGGCCGAGGCGGGCGGGCCGGCGGACTGGTGTCCGCTCCAGGCCGAGGCTGCGAGCTTGCGGGCGAGCGTCACCAGCAGGGCCATGGCCGCGTCCTGGGCGGGCGAGCCGGCGTCTTCGCCCGCTCGCTCGAAATCGGCGTCGGCGAGACCCTGCGCGACGCCGCCCGCCTCGATGAAGGCGCGAACGATCAGGTCATGGCGGACGGGACCGGCTGGCGCCGCCTCCATCCGGCGAAGCGTTGCGGTCAATTCGCGCAGTGCTGCGCGCGGGGCGACGCGGCGATGTCGGTCGCCATAGACGCGCATCAGAGTTGCTCGACCAGGTGGCGATAGGCGACGGCCTTGAAGGCGTCGAAGTCGGGGATGTCGGCTTCGATCGGCCAGCGGCGCATCCACTCGACCCAGGCTTCGTATTGCGCGGGCGAGGGCGAGACCAGCGCGCGCACGTCTTTCGCAAGCCGCAGGGCTTCGAGCGGCGCGGTCCTCCGGTCCACGAGCACGCAGAGTCCCACCGTGGCCGATCGGCCGATACCGTGCTCGCAATGGATCAGGAGCTTGAGGCCGTCAGCCTGGGCCGCGCGGGCGAACCGGACGCCCGCCTCCAGGTGATGCGGGTCCAACGCGGCATGGTCTTCGGTGGGCAGATGCAGGAAACGGACTCCGCAGGCGGCGAGCTCCTCCGGGTTATCGCTCGCCTCCGCCCGGCAGTCGATCACCGCGCCTACGCCGGTCTGGCGCGCCAGCAGCTCGGCGCTTCCTCGCGGGAAGCTCCCGCCGATGGCCAGGTCTTCCGTCAGCCAGTGAAGGTCGGGCGCGAAGCCCTCGCCCATGGCCCTATTCCGCCGCGACCGCCGAGGCGCGGTTGGCGCGGGCCGGCGCATAGCGGCGCACCATCGCGGCGCAGAACTCGGCGAACTCCTCCGGCGCCTGGGGCGGACTTGTGTGGTGGGGCTCGATCCCGCGATGCTCGGGCGTGAAGCAGAAGGTCACCGTCACCTCGAAGTCGGCCAGGGCCTCCATCTGCCGGTCGAACCAGCGAAGCGCCTCGGGCCGGAAGCTGTCGGCCCAGGAGAGGCCCGTGCGCAGATGCCGAACGCCCAGCCGCTTCATCCAGGCGACCGCGTCCTCCAGCCGGTGGTCTTCGAAGTGGAACCACTGGCAAAGGCCCATCTCGCCGGCATGGTCGGCGTAGACCTCGAGGCCCGGCTTGGGAGCGCCGTCTTCCCGGATCAGCCCCATGTGGAAGTGCCGGTAGTAGGAGCTGCCCTCGGCCTCCTTGTGCCGGGTGGTCGCCTCCCAGGTCTTGGGCAGGTCATAGAGCGAGTACCAGTGGATGCGCGGAACCTTGCCGATCAGCAGGTCCGCCGTCTTCTTCACGCCCCAGGCCTGGACCTCCTCCGAACCGAAGCTGGAGACCCCGACCTCGGTGATCCAGATCGGCTTTTCGGTCACTGCGCGGATCTCCTCGACCTTGGCGGGCCACTCGTCGATGGGCCACAGGTTCCAGTCGAGCGGAAAGCCGTGGATCGCGACCGCGTCGATCTCGTCCAGCACGCCTTTGCCCTCGAGCCGGCGGATGAAACTCGGGTCGATCGGCGAGATGCCCCCCAGCACGCGCGTCAGGTTCGGGTTTTCCGCGGCGACCGCCCGGCCCGCCAGCGTGCACATCTTCGCGAACAGATCCCACTCCGGATCGAGATTGGGGTCCCAGTGGCTCTTGTTGTTGGGCTCGTTCCAGATCTTGACGGCTTCGATCATGCCCCCGAGCTCCCGGTGTTCTCGCCGTTCGGCTTAGGCTTGGCCGGATAGACGGCCCCCCAAGGCTTGGGCCGCTCACCCACCCTGCAGATGAAGACCTCGTCTTCGGGATGCTCGAGAATGGCGAAGCCGGCGCTCCGCAGCATGGCCGCCGAGCAGGCGGCGTTCGGCGCCCACCAGTTGGTCCAGTCGCCGGCGTACTCGTGCTCGATGAAGTGAAGCTTGGGATATCCCCGCTCCTCGAAATGGTCCTGCTGAAAGAAGCTGTAGTCGGCCTGGACCGGGTATTCCTCGGCCGAGCCGCGCTGCATGGATTGATAAATCAGGAGGTCGGCCGCCACATGATCATGGATCAGGTCGAGCGCCAGCAGCGGGTGCCTGAGGTGATAGAGCACTCCCATGAACAGAACGATGTCGAACCGCTCGCCGATCTCGGCCACGTCATAGACGCTGAGCTTACGAAACTCGATCTCCTGGGCCTTCACCTCGGCGGCGAAGCGGGCCTGGGCGAGATATCGATCGTCGAAGTCGATGCCGACGACGCGGCGGGCGCCGCGCTGCTTCATCTCGATGGAATAGAAGCCCGCGTTGCAACCGATATCGAGCACGCTTTTCCCGGACAGATCCTCCGGCACCGCATGACGGAACATCTGCCACTTCACGTTCGGATAGTCGTTCAGGAAGTGATCGGGCGCGGTCTGCACCCCGTTCAGGTCGATGTTGTGGAACCAGGTTCCGAGCGATGCGGCGCGTTCGCGGATCTGGTCGGTCGTGAGATCAGTCATCTCACGCCCTCGTTCAGGCTGAGCAGCTTCAGTCCCCAGTCGCCCGCGGCCAGCACGCTGATGGAGCCCGGGCTCACCTCGAGCCGATCGTGCCGGTCGAGCGAGAAACCGAGCACGCTGGCCGCCAGGGCCTTGATCACGTCGGAATGGGTTACGGCTGCGATGCGTTCGCCGGGGTGCAGCGCCCGCGCGCGATCAAGCCAGCGTTGCAGTCGCGCCTGCACCTCCGACGCGCCTTCGCCGCCCGGAGGGCGGGCCACCGCGCGTCGCGTGTTCCACCACCGCCAGGTGGGATCGTCCTGCAGCGACTCGAAGGACCGGCCCGTCCATTCGCCGAAGTCGATCTCCAGCAGGTCATCCTCGATCATCGGCTCCAGTCCCGCGGCCTCCGCGATGGGCCGCGCGGTCTCCAGGGTTCGCGCCAGCGGGCTGGCGTAGATCGCGGTCAGCTGTTCGCGCCTCAGATGCTCGGCTAGCGCCACGGCCTCGCGCCGCCCCTGTTCGCTCAAGCCCACCCCGTCCATCCGTCCGCAGAGCACCTTTCCCAACCGATCGTGCGAGCCGTGGCGCACCAGGAAGACCGTCGTCGTCACGACGCCAGCTTCACCGCCGGCCTTGTCTTCAGCGCAGGCTCCGCCGGCTCCTCGCCCGCGATGAAGCGCAAGGTGCGCTCACGCGCCTCGTGATCGGTGAACTGCTCGGGCGGGCTCTTCATGAAATAGCTGGACGGGCCGAGCAGCGGTCCGGCGAGCTTGCGGTCGAGACCGAGCTTGGCGCAGCGCACGGCGTCGATGACGATCCCGGCGGAGTTCGGGCTGTCCCAGACCTCGAGCTTCAGCTCGACGTTCAGCGGCACGCCGCCGAAGGTCGTGCCCTCCAGGCGGATATGCGCCCACTTCCGGTCGGTCAGCCAGGGGACGAAATCGCTCGGACCCACGTGGATGTCATCGGCGTCGAGCGGCACGTCGATCTGGCTGGTCACCGCCTGGGTCTTGGAGACCTTCTTCGAGGTGAGCCGCTCCCGCTCCAGCATGTTCTTGAAGTCGGTGTTGCCGCCGAAGTTGAGCTGATAGGTGCGGTCGATCCGCACCCCGCGTTCGCGGAACAGGTTGGCCAGCACCCGGTGAATGATGGTCGCGCCGACCTGGCTCTTGATGTCGTCTCCGATCACCGGCAGCCCTCGGCGCTCGAAGCGCTTCGCCCAGACCGGGTCGGAGGCGATGAACACCGGGATGCAATTGACGAAGGCGCAGCCGGCTTCCAGCGCCTGCTCGGCGTAGTATTCCGTGGCGCGTTGCGAGCCGACGGGCAGGTAGGACACCAGAATCTCCGCCCCGGTCCGCCGCAGCACCTGGGCGACATCCACCGGCGAGGCCTCGGCCTCGATGATGTCGCCGACGAGATAACGGCCTATGCCATCGAGCGTTGGGCCACGCTCCACCATCACCCCGGTCTTCGTCGGGCGCGCGAACGCGTAGGTGTTGTTGGGGGGCTGGAAGATGGCCTCGCAGACGTCACGTCCGACTTTTCCGGCGTGAACGTCGAAGGCCGCGGCGATTTCGATGTCGCTGACGTGGTAGCCGCCGAGATCTACGTGCATCAGTCCGGGCGGCGGCTCGTTCGCCGCAGCTTCGGCGTAATGCGTCAGGCCCTGGACGAAGGACGAGGCGCAATTGCCGACTCCCACGATCCCGACGCGTAACTTCTTCCGGCTCATCGGCGCCCCTGCGCTCACTGTCCCCGCGGTCTTGCGCTCATCGCGGGTAAGTACGTTTGGCAGAAGAGCCTTGGCCGCAGGTTTGTTCCCTGCGGCGGCGCAATTGGAACCGGCCTTTCAAAAGAGGTGATCGTTTTAGGATACTCAAATGACATTTCCGGAAACATAAGCCAGCGCGGCCGTTGTTGATCACGCGAAGTTTTTGTCCTCCAAGCTGAGCAGATTGGAACTCGCAAAGCAGAGTTTCAGGGAACTTAGATGAAGATGACGGGTTAGCGGGGCGGTATCGGACGAGAGGGACCGCTCATGCCGCAGACCCTGTTCTTTCAAGCTTGTGGCGCCCGCTTCGCCCCCGTTCACGCAGCAGTCCGCTGAAGGCGCGAGATGGCGCAGACGGTTCTGATCACAGGCGGCGCAGGCTTCATCGGCCGCCATCTTGCGCAGGCGCTGCTCGAGCGCGGCGATCAGGTCCGCGTGCTCGACAGTCTGATCGAGCAGGTCCATCCCACCCGCGCGCGGCCAGCGGAGTTGAGCCGCGACGTCGAGCTCATCGTCGGCGACATCCGCGACCAAGCCGTGGTGCTGAAGGCCCTGAAGGGCGTCGACAAGGTGGTCCACCTGGCGGCGGAGGTGGGCGTCGGGCAATCCATGTACGCGGTCGACCGCTATACGGCGGTCAACGACTACGGCACCGCCGTGCTCTTCCAGCAGTTGATCGACAATCCGGTCGAGCGGGTCGTCGTGGCCTCGTCGATGTCGGTCTACGGCGAGGGCCTCTACCGCACCGTGGATGGCCGGCTGATGGACGACGTGATCCGCGCCGGCCGCAATCCGGATGGTTCCTGGGATCCCTTGGACGAGGAGGGCCGGCCGATGATCCCGGCCCCTACGCCCGAAACCAAGGCGAACGGGCTGAAGTCCGTCTACGCCATTGGCAAGTTCGTGCAGGAGCGGCTGACGCTGACGCTGACCCGCCAATACGGCATGGCGGGAGCAGCGCTTCGGCTGTGGAACGCCTACGGTCCGGGCCAGGCGCTCTCGAATCCCTACACCGGCGTGCTGGCGATCTTCGCCTCGCGGATCGCCAACGGCCAGTCGCCCATGGTTTTCGAGGATGGCCAGCAGCGGCGCGACTTCGTTCACGTCCGAGACGTCGCCCGCGCCTTCCTCCTGGCCCTGGACAAGGCCGAAGCCGATGGCCAGGTGTTCAATATCGGCTCCGGGATCGACCGCACGGTCGAAGAGGTGGCCCGCCTGCAAGCCTCGGCCATGGGCCATCCGAAGCTGAAGCCGGAGATCGCCGGAAAAGCCCGGGCAGGCGACATCCGCCACTGCATTCCTGACCTGACCAAGGCTCGTGCGGTCCTGGGCTACGAAGCTCGGGAGGACTTCGCCGAAGGCCTGGCGGAACTGGCTGAGTGGGTCGCGCGCCAGCAGACTGAGGACCGCGTCATCGAAGCCCGCAAGGAGCTCGAGATGCGCGGGCTCGTGGCATGACCGACGTGGGCGCTCCGGTTCTGGTGACCGGCGGAGCGGGGTTCATCGGATGCAACCTGGCCGATCGTCTCGCATCGGAGGGCCATGTCGTCATCGTTTATGACGCCCTGCTGCGCGAAGGCGTGGATCGCAACCTCGCCTGGCTCAAGTCGCGGCATGGCGGCAGGATCATCGAGGTGCGCGGCGACGTGCGCGATCCCGTGTCCCTGGCCGAAGCCGCCCGCGACGCCAAGGCCGTATTCCATATGGCGGCGCAGGTGGCGGTCACGACCAGCCTGCTCGATCCGGTCGAGGACTTTGAGATCAACCTCCGCGGCGCACTCAATCTGCTCGAGGCGGTGCGTCGCGCGGGCAGAGGCGCTCCGGTGATCTTCGCCTCCACCAACAAAGTCTATGGCGATCTTGCCGACATTCCCCTCGAGCTCGCAGCCGAAGCGTATCAGCCGCAGGATCGGCGGCTGCGCGCGCGCGGCGTCTCGGAGAGCCGCCCGCTCGATTTTCACACCCCTTACGGCTGCTCGAAGGGCGCCGCGGACCAGTACGTGCTCGACTATTCCCGCAGCTACGGCCTGCCCACCTGCGTGCTGCGCATGAGCTGCATCTACGGCCCCCGACAGATGGGCACCGAGGACCAGGGCTGGGTCGCCCATTTCCTCATTCGCGCGCTCGAGGGGGATCCGATCTCGATCTACGGCGACGGCCGTCAGGTGCGTGACATCCTGTATGTCGCCGATGCGGTCGCAGCCTACCTCTCGGCCTGGCGGCGGATCGATCGGGTGGCCGGACGCGCCTTCAATCTGGGCGGAGGTCCCGCGAACGCGGTCAGCCTGCTCCAGCTCATCGCCTACATCGAGCAGCTGATCGACCGAAAGATTGAGCTGACCTTCTCCGACTGGCGGGCCGGGGACCAGCGCTACTACGTCTCCGATCCGAGCGCCGCGCGCGGCGAACTGGGACTCGCAGGCCCGCTCGACTGGCGGAAGGGCGTGACGGCTCTCGCCCAATGGCTCGCCGCCGAGCGCGGGCGGCGGCTCGCCAACCGCCGGCCCGCCGAGGCGCTCTCGTGACGGCGCCCGGGCCCGCGCATCAAACCGGCGGGGGCGCGGCATGACCGCGCCCAGCGCCCGGTTGCTGATGACCGCCGACGCGGTCGGCGGGGTCTGGACTTACGCCCTGGACGCCGCGGCTGGGCTCGCGCGGGCGGGCGTGGCGACGTCCCTGGTCGTGTTCGGTCCGTCGCCCGGCGTCGATCAGGTCGTCGAGGCCCTGGCCGTCCCGCGGCTGACGCTGATCGACACCAATCTGCCGCTCGACTGGATGGCCTCGGAACCCGCGGAGCTTCTCGAATGCGCGGCCGCGCTGCGCGGGCTTGCGCGTGCACAGCGGGCGGACCTTATCCACCTCAACAGCCCGGCGCTCGCCGCTCTGGGTGGGTTTCCTGTGCCGGTGGTGGGCGCCTGCCACTCCTGTCTCGCCACCTGGTGGAGCGCGGTGGGGGAAGGGCCCATGCCGACGGACTTCCGCTGGCGGACCCAGTCGCTCTGGCAGGGCGTCCTGGCTTGCCAGGCGCTCGTGGCGCCGACCGCAGCCTTCGCCAAGGCCACCGCCCGCGCCTACGAACTGCCCCGGCCGCTCGTGGTGCACAATGGTCGACGATCCGCTTCGCCGCTGCTGGCTTCGAGCCGGGAGGCGATGGTCTTCACCTCCGGACGGCTGTGGGATCAAGGCAAGAACGTCGGGATCCTCGACGCGGCGGCGGCCCTGATCGAGGCGCCGGTGCTCGCCGCGGGACCGCTGCAGGGCCCGAACGGCGAGCGGCGATCGCTGGCGCACGCCCGGGCGCTCGGCCGGTTGCCGGCGCGCGAGGTCGCCGCCTGGCTGGCGCGCGCTCCGATCTTCGTCTCCGCCGCGATCTACGAGCCCTTCGGCCTGGGAGTCCTGGAAGCGGCGCAGGCCGGCTGCGCGCTCGTGCTGTCCGACATCGCCAGCTTCCGCGAGCTCTGGGACGGCGCAGCCCTCTTCGCCGACCCGCGAGATCCGCATGGCTTCGCCTCGGCCTGCAACCAGCTGCTGAAAGACCCCGACCACGCCGCCCGGCTCGGGCGCGCGGCCCGCGTCCGCGCCGCCCGCTACACCGTCGAGGCGATGTGCTCCGGCCTGCTGGAGATCTACCATCAGCTCGATCCCGTGCGTTTTGCGGCCTCGCTCAGGGAGGCCGCGGCGTGAGGATCGTCTACTTCACCCACTCGCTCGCCTCCTGCTGGAACCACGGCAACGCCCATTTCCTGCGTGGCGTGCTGCGCGAACTGATCCGCCGCGGGCATGCGGTGCGGGCGTTCGAGCCGCAGGACGCCTGGAGCCTTCAGAACCTGCTGGCCGATCACGGGCAGGGGGGTCTTGCGGCCTATCGCGCCGCCTATCCGGAGCTCGCCTCGAGCGCCTATGGCCGGGGCTTCGATCCCGCTGAGGCGATCGACGGCGCGGACCTCGTGATCGTGCACGAGTGGAACGAGCCTACCCTGGTCGCCGCGATCGGTCGGCTGCGCGCCGCAGGCGGTCGATTCACCCTGCTGTTCCACGACACCCATCACCGGGCGGTGAGCGATCCCGACGCCATCCGCGCGTTCGACCTGTCAGGCTATGACGGCGTCCTGGCGTTCGGCGAGGCGCTGGCCGAAGTCTACCGAAGCTGGGGCTGGGGCCGGCGGGTCTTCGTCTGGCACGAGGCCGCCGACGTCACCCTCTTTCACCCGCCGGCGCAGGAGCCAAGCCGCGCGGGCCTCGTTTGGATCGGCAACTGGGGCGATGGGGAGCGGTCCGCCGAACTGGAGCGCTTCCTTCTCGCGCCGGCGCGCGATGCGGGTCTGCCGCTGGATATCTACGGGGTGCGTTACCCGGAGGAGGCGCTGGAGCTGCTCGGGCGCTACGGGGCGGCCTACCAGGGCTGGCTGCCGAACGCCCATGCGCCCGAGGTGTTCGCGCGCCACATCGCGACCGTGCACGTCCCGCGGCGCTTCTACGCCGAGCGCCTGCCGGGCATCCCGACCATCCGCGTCTTCGAGGCGCTCGCCTGCGGAATCCCGCTGCTGTCCGCGCCCTGGCGCGATGCGGAGGGCCTCTTCCGGCCAGGCCAGGACTACCTGGTCGCCGGCTCGCGCGAGGAGATGAGCCTGTATCTGCGCGCCCTCGGGGCCGATCCCGCCATGAGGGACTCGCTCGTCCGTTCGGGCCTGGAGACGGTGCTTGCGAGGCATACCTGCGCGCACCGGGTCGCAGAGCTCATCGCGATCGCCGCGCACCTGGCGACGCCGTCGCTGGAGGCCGTCTCATGAAGATCGCCTTCTACGGCTCGAGCCTGCTTTCGGCCTATTGGAACGGCGCGGCCACCTACTACCGCGGCATGCTCTCCGAGCTGGCCAAGCGGGGTTGGCAGATCGCCTTCTACGAACCCGACGCGTTCGAGCGGCAGGCCCATCGCGACATCGAGCCGCCCGACTGGGCCAGGGTCGTGGTCTATCCGGCCACCGAAAGCGGCTGTCAGGCGGTGATCGCCGAGGCGGCCGGCGCCGATGTCGTCGTCAAGGCTTCTGGCGTGGGCGTCTTCGACGACGACCTTCTCGAGGGCGTGATGGCGGTGGCGCGGCCGCACGCGGTCAAGGTCTTCTGGGACGTCGATGCGCCCGCGACCCTTGCTGCGCTTCGGGCCGACCCGGGCCTGTTGATGCACCGGGTCCTCGGCGGTCTCGACATGGTGCTGACTTACGGCGGTGGGCCGCCGATCGTCGCGGCGTACGAGGGGCTCGGCGCCCGGTTCTGCCGCCCGATCTACAACGCCCTCGATCCCGCGACCCATCACCCCGGCGCGCACGATCCCCGTTTCGAGGGTGACCTGAACTTCCTCGCCAATCGCCTGCCGGACCGCGAGGCGCGCGTCGAGGAGTTCTTCCTCCGGCCCGCCGCCGCATTGCCCCGGCGCCAGTTCCTGATCGGCGGCGAGGGTTGGGGCGACAAGCCCATGCCTGGGAACGTGCGCAAGGCCGGCCACGTGGGCACGGCCGACCACAACGCCTTCAACGGCTCGGCGCTGGCGGTGCTGAACGTCGCGCGGGACTCCATGGCGCACGTCGGCTTCTCGCCCGCGACCCGGGTGTTCGAGGCGGCGGGCGCGGGCGCCTGCCTGATCACCGACGCCTGGGAGGGGATCGAGCTCTTCCTCACGCCCGACGAGGAGGTGCTGGTCGCCCGCGACGGGCAGGACGTGGCCGCGCACCTGTCCGCCCTGACGCCTGCGCGGGCCCGCGCCATCGGCGAGGCGGCGCGCCAGCGGATCGTCAGAGAGCACACCTATGCCCGCCGTGCGGCCGAGGTGGATGCGCTGCTGCGCGACCGGCTCGCCGTGGAGCGCGAGAGGAGCCTGGCGTGAAGTTGGTCGTCCTCGGACTGTCGCTCTCGTCCTCCTGGGGCAATGGCCACGCCACCACCTACCGCGGCCTGCTGCGCGCCTTCGCGGCGCGCGGCCACGAGGTGCTGTTCCTGGAGCGCGATACGCCGTGGTATGCCGCGCACCGCGATCTGAAGCGGTGCCGGTTCGCCCAACTCGAGCTCTACGCCACCGTCGACGAGCTGCAGCACCGCTGGCGCACGGCGATCGAGGCGGCCGACGCGGTGGTCGTGGGCTCCTACGTGCCCGAGGGCGTCGCGGTCGGCCGCTGGGTGCAGCACACGGCGCGCGGCGTGGTCGCCTTCTACGACATCGACACGCCCGTCACGCTGGTGAAGCTGCAAGCCGGGGACAACGAGTACATCTCTACGGAGTTGATCCCCGGGTACGATCTCTATCTCTCATTTACCGGCGGTCCGACGCTGCGGCGGCTCGAGCGGAGCTATGGATCGCCCGCAGCGCGGGCTCTCTATTGTTCGGCCGACACCGAAGCCTACCATCCCATGCCGGGGCCGCAGCGCTGGGACCTGTCGTATCTCGGCACCTATTCGCCGGACCGGCAGCCGGTGCTGCGTCGGCTTCTGATCGAGCCGGCCCGTAGAGCGCCGCATCTGAAGTTCTGCGTCGCCGGCCCACAATACCCGGCCGACATCGACTGGCCTGCGAACGTCCAGCGGATCGACCATGTCCGCCCCGCCGAGCACCCGAGCTTCTACGCGGCGAGTCGCTACACTCTGAACGTCACCCGCGCTGACATGGTCGCGGCTGGGTATTCGCCGAGCGTTCGGCTGTTCGAGGCCGCCGCCTGCGCCACGCCGATCATCTCTGACGTCTGGGACGGCCTGTCCACGCTGTTCGAACCCGGCCGGGAGATCGTCCTCGCCCGTAGCGCGGCCGACGTGCTGCGGGCGCTCGAGTCTACCGATGAGCCGCGCCGCCGGGCCATGGCCGAGGCTGCGCGTCGGCGCATCCTCGCCGAGCACGCCGCCGTGCGCCGGGCCGCCGAACTCGAGCTCTACCTCCGCGAGGCCGCCGCCGCTCGCGCATCCATCACGAAGGCTCAGCTTGTGAGCCTGCCGACCTGAAGAGCGAACGCCGAAGGACCGATTTGATGACCAACGGACGATCCAAGACCATCCTCGTAGCGGGCGGAGCCGGCTTCCTCGGCTCGCATCTCTGCGAGCGCCTGATCGCGGATGGCGCGCGCGTCGTCTGCCTTGACAATTTCCGCACCGGCGATCGCGGCAACCTTCGCAAGCTCGAGCGCAATCCCCGCTTCGAGCTGGTCGAGGCCGATATCGTCGAGCCCTTGCCCGCCACGCTTGCGCGTCGACGCTTCGGCGAGATCTACAATCTCGCCTGCGCCGCCTCGCCGCCGCTTTACCAGCTCGATCCCGAGCACACCCTGCTGACCAGCGTGCTGGGCACCCACCGGCTGCTCAAGCTCGCGCATACCTGCGGCGCGCGTTTCCTGCTTACCTCGACCAGCGAGATCTACGGCGATCCGGACGTCCACCCGCAGGTCGAATCATACCGCGGCAATGTCAGCTGCACCGGCCCGCGCGCCTGCTATGACGAGGGAAAGCGCGCGGCGGAAACCCTCTGTTTCGACTACGACCGGCTCGGCCGAGGCGTGGTCCGGGTGGCCCGCATCTTCAACACCTACGGGCCGCGGCTCTCGGCGCAGGACGGCAGAGTGGTCTCCAACATCGTCAGTCAGGCGCTCGCCGGCGACGACATCACCGTTTTCGGCGACGGTTCCCAGACTCGCTCCTTCTGCTACGTCGGCGACACGATCGAGGGCCTGATGAAGCTGATGGCCTACGAGCGCGCTCAACCTGGACCGGTGAACATCGGCAATCCGGTCGAGCGGACGATCTGCGAGCTCGTGGACCTTGTGCTCACCCTGACCGGCTCGTCGTCCGAAGTGGTGAACAGGCCATTGCCGATCGACGATCCGCGCCGTCGCCGGCCGGATATCTCAAAGGCCAATCGCCTGCTCGGCTGGTCGCCGAAGATCCCGTTGGAGCAGGGCCTGCGGGCCACCATCGCCTGGTTCGAGGAGGATATGGCCCGCCGCCGCCTCGCTGTCGAGGAAGACAACGGCGAAGTCCGGCTCACCGCGTAGCTTGCGGATGGTCGCCCAATGAGCCTGGGCCAGGTCCACGAGCCCGCGAATGGAGCGCCGGCGCGGGCGCCAATGCGCGCGATCGGCGAGGGCCGCATCCGAGCGGAGGCCGTGCGCGCCTACGACATTCGCGGTCTCGCCGGGCGCGATATCGACCGGGCGGGGGCCTACGCGCTTGGCCGCTCCTATGCGGCGGCGGCCAAGGCGGCCAACCTGGCGCGCATCGGGGTGGGGCGCGACGGCCGGCTGAGCTCGGCGAGCCTCGAGCAGGCGCTGGTCTGGGGCCTCATGGACGGCGGCCTGCGGGTCGAGCGCGTCGGCCTCGGCCCCACGCCGATGCTGGGCTTCGCCGTCCGCGAGCTGAGGCTCGACGGCGCGATCATGGTGACCGCCTCGCACAATCCGCCGGCCGAGAACGGCTTCAAGATCACCATGGGGCGCGAGCGGGTGCATGGGGAGCGGCTGCGAGCTCTCGTGGAGACCTCCCCCGCCGCCTCGACCTGCGGCTCGGCATGGCGGGTGGACGTGCTGGAGAGCTATGTGGAGGAACTCGCCCGCGCCGCCATCGGCATGGCCGAGCTCAAGGTCGTTTGGGACTGCGGCAACGGCGCGACCGGGCCGGCGGTGGAGCGCCTGGTCCAGCGCCTGCCGGGGCGCAATGTGCTGTTGAACACCGGGGTGGACGGCCGCTTCCCTGCGCACCATCCGGACCCCGCGGTAGCCGAGAATCTCGGGCAGCTGGCCGAAGCCGTGATTACCGGGCGTTGCGACATTGGCCTGGCGTTCGACGGCGACGGCGACCGGCTGGGTGTGGTCGACGGCCAGGGACGCATCCTGTGGGCCGACCAGCTGCTGCTGCTGCTGGCGCGCGATCTTCTCGCCGAGCGGCCGGGCGCGGCGGTGGTCGCGGACGTCAAATGCAGCAAGGTGCTGTTCGACGGGGTGGCCCAGGCCGGCGGCCGCCCGGCGCTTTCCCCTTCCGGCTATGTGCTGGTGCGCGAGGCCATGCTGCGCGAGCAGGCGCTGCTGGCGGGTGAGCTCTCCGGCCATATCTTCTTCGCCGAAGAGTGGGGTGGGGTGGATGACGCCCTCTATGCCGCGGTGCGGACCTTGCTCGCCCTGTCGCGCCTGCCGGGCGGGCTCGCCGCCTTCCGCGACGGCCTGCCGCCGAGCTTCGCGACGCCGGAGATTCGCCTGGCCTGTCCCGAGCGCCGCAAGGCGGAGGTGGTGGCGGAGGTGGCCCAGCGGATCGCCGGGGCGAGCTTCGATCCGGTCCTTGGCCTCAGGGTCGAGCGGCCGGAAGGGTGGTGGCTGCTGCGGGCCTCGGGCACCGAGCCCAAGCTCACCTGCCGCTGCGAAGCCGTGCATCCAGACGGGCTGGAGCGGTTGCGGGCCGAGCTCAAGGCGCAGCTGGCGCTGAGCGGGATCGCAGCGGAGGTTTAGCGCCGCGCCGCCGCGCCTTCGCCGCCGAGCAGCGCCAGGGCTTCGCGATAGCCGTGCAGGGTGCCGACATCCACATAGCCGGCGCCGAACGGCGCGTTCCAGGCCTCTCCGCCCTGGGCGATCCAGGCGTTGACCAGGGTGCCGAGGTACTCGTCTTCGCAGCCCCGCGCGAGCCAGAGCGCATGCAGCTCATGGAAGATCCGCCCGGGCGCCTTGAACGCGCCCCAGATCCAGTTCGAGCCTGGCCGCCGCGCCTTGACGCGGATCTCGCGGATGCGGCCATCGGGGCCAGCCAGGACGGCGTCGAAGTTCTGCGGCGCCTCGACCGGAAAGGTCAGGAACGAGAAACGCTCGTCCGGCAGCCGCGCAAGTCCGTCCTCGGGAAACCAGATGGTGTCGGGCAGCCCGACCGCCACCGGCTCGTCGGCGCCGATCAGCGGCGCGGCCCTGAACAGGGCGTCGCATAGTCCGGCGGCCCGGGGCTGGACCACATAGGCGAACGCCACCCCCTCCAGCTGGTCGCCGTAGTAGCGCAGGATATCGGTCTTGTGCGGCGAGATGACGAAGCAGATTTTCGTGGCCCCGCCCCGCGACAGCCGCTCGACGAGGTACTCGCTGACCGCCCGGGGCCGCTCGGAGCCGGCCTCCCGGCGCATGCCCACCGGCAGCAGTTCCTTGGAGAACGCCAGCGGCTGGATGCGCGTGCCTTGGCCCGCGGCTGGAATCACTCCCCACACGGCTCAGGCCTCCTGCAGGTCCGATGCGGCGGCCGCCGACGTCTCCAGGATCCGCACCAGCTCGCCGGCGCGGACGTCACTGGTGTGCTCGTCGAGCGTGCGCTCCCGCGCCGCGCGCGAGATCGCCTCGAGTTCGGCCGGACCGAGGTCGAGCGCGGCCAGGGCGTCCGTCGTCGTGGAAGCGGTCAGGATTTCGCGGCCCGGCTCGAAGAACAGCTCGAGGCCCTGCCAGGCGTCGGAGAGGATCGGAGCGCCGCAGGCCGCCGCCTCGAACAGCCGCCCCGACGGGCAGTAGCCCATCTGCGCCATGTCCCGGCGGGTGACGTTCAGGGTCAGGCGCGAGGCGGCGAAGAAGGCGCAGTGGTCGGGTGGCGCGACATGGTCTAGGAAAAAGATGTTGGGCGTCCAGGGGAAGCGATTGTCGTAGCCCGAGCCGCCCAGCAGGAAGCGCAGATGCGGGCGGAGTCTCGCCGGCTCGGCGAACAGCGCCTCGACGGCGGGCTGGCGGTCGGCGGCGTAGGTGCCGAGATAGGAGAGGTCGCAACGGAACCGCGGGTCGGCCGGGACCGGCCGGTGGGCGTCGGGATCCACATGGCCATAGAGGGGCAGGGCGCGCCGCGCGCCGAGTTCCTGCTCGAGGCGCCGCAGCGCCGCTCCCCCGGTATAGCTCAGCACCAGATCGAAGCCGGATAGTCCCCCTGAGGGGAGGTAGTCGACGCTCTCGCCGCTGGCCAGACGCGCGAGGGTGACGGGCGTGTCCATGTCGTAGAAGACGCTCCGGGGCGCCGTCTCGCGCAGAAGATCCGAAGCCGCCCGCGCGTCGGGGCAATAGGACGTGACCATCGCCGCATCGGCCTCGGCCACCTCGGCGCGGGCGCGCGGGGCGATCGCCGCCCAGTCCGGGTAGAGGACGAGCTCGCCTGCGGGCATTTGCTGCAGGTCGCGGTGACGCGCGTAATAGGGGACGTCGCGCTCGAAGAAGACCACCTCGACGTCCAGGCGGGCCAAGGCCTTGATCAGCCCCCGCCAGAGTGTCGCGTGGCCATTGCCCCAGGACGAGGACACGGTCAGGCCGAAGACCACAAGCTTCATGGCGCGCCACTTTGCTCGGCCGCGCCAAGCGGGGCCGCGACCGACGGAACGAGCCGGCGCCGCGCGGGTTCCGGAGACATGCCAGATGATGCCTTGCATGCGGCGGCGACCCGCAGCGAGCGGCCGGCGGCGAGCGGCCGCGACATGGCCGCCGTGCTCCGCCGCAACATCGAGGCCATGCGCGCCCAGCGGGAGCGCGAGGACGCCGAGGCGAGCATCGCCCAGCATTTGGCCGACCGGATCACCCGGCTGACCGGCTCACTGACCTTCGTGTGGATCCACGTGGCGCTCATCGTGGGCTGGGTGGCGATCAATCTCGGCTGGGTGAGGGGCCTGAGGCCGTTCGATCCGACCTTCGTCATCCTCGCCACCGTCGCCTCGGTGGAGG
>Ga0308173_10000305_pt1 | contig 19746 bp, 18 predicted proteins | sample PhyPR1_FD_203716 | JGI IMG/M metagenome (GOLD analysis project Ga0308173, IMG submission 203716) | Soil microbial communities from UC Gill Tract Community Farm, Albany, California, United States - DLSLS.P.R1 | ecosystem: Environmental > Terrestrial > Soil > Agricultural land | place: USA...
CTGTTCCTGGCCAAGCTGTGCGCCGCCGCGACGCTCGTGTCGCTGCCGGTGCTGATCGCCGGGTTCGCGGCCCAGGACAAGCTGGTCCGCGGCCTGTCGCTCGGCGCGGTGAAGTAGATCGATGATCCGTCTCGCGAGCTCGACCCTGGTCGAACTGGATCCCCGTGTCTCGGTCCCGACCTACGACCGCTCACAGGTGCGGACCGGCATCGTGCACGTCGGAGTCGGCGGCTTCCATCGGGCCCATCAGGCCATGTACCTCGACCAGCTCATGGAACAGGGCCAACCTGGCGCCACCGAGTGGGGCATCACCGGCGTCGGGCTGCTGCCCCACGACCGAACCATGGGCGAGATCCTCAACACCCAAGACTGCCTCTACACCCTCGTGGTGAAACATCCCGGCGGTCAGCGGACCGCCCGCGTCATCGGGTCCATGATCGACTACCTGTTTGCCCCAGACGACCCCGAAGCCGTCCTCGCCCGGATGAGCGCCCCCGAGACCCGCATCGTCTCCCTGACCGTCACTGAAGGTGGCTACCACGCCAACCAGGTAACCGGAGAGTTCGAAGTCGGCGATCCCGGCATCCTTGCCGACCTCGACACCGCCCGGGCAGCCTCCGGGACCCCGACCACCGCGTTCGGGTACATCGTCGAAGCCCTCGCCCGTCGCCGCGCCGACGGCATTGCGCCGTTCACCGTGATGTCCTGCGACAACATCCAAGGCAACGGCGACGTCGCCCACGCCATGATCACCGCGTTCGCCACCCTGCGGGACCCTGGTCTCGGTGCGTGGATCGACCGCACTGTTGCGTTCCCAAACTCGATGGTCGACCGGATCACGCCGGTCACCACCGACGAGGACCGAGCCATGGTCCGCGAGGAGTTCGGCATCGATGACGGCTGGCCGGTGGTGTGTGAGCCGTTTGCGCAATGGGCACTAGAGGACCATTTCGAGCTCGGCCGCCCCGCCCTCGAGCACGTCGGCGTCCAGATGGTCACCGACGTCGTGCCGTACGAACTCATGAAGCTCCGTCTGCTCAACGCCGGACACCAGGCGATCTGCTACCTCGGTTACCTCAGCGGCTACCGCTACGCCCACGAGGTCAGCCAGGACAACCTGTTCGCCACCTTCCTGCTCGCCTACATGCAGATCGAGGCCGCTCCGACCCTGGCACCCGTCCCCGGCGTCGACCTCGACGCCTATCAACACCAGCTCGTCGAGCGCTTCGCCAACCCGGAGATCCGCGACACCCTCGCGCGGCTCTGTGCCGAGACCTCAGACCGCATCCCCAAGTTCGTCATCCCGGTCATCCAGCACAACCTCACCCACGGTGGGCAGGTCCGCTTGTCGGCCCTCGTGCTCGCGTCCTGGGCCCGCTACGCCGAAGGCGTCGACGACAAGGAACAGGCGATCGACATCGTCGACCGGCGCCGCGACGAGCTCGTGGAACGCGCCCACCGGCAGGTCCAGGAGCCGCTGGCCTTCCTGGAGGACCACACCCTCTTCGGCGACCTGAGGGACGAAGCACGCTTCGCCGAGCCGTACGCAGAAGCGTTGAAGTCCCTGCACACCATCGGAGCCCGAGCGACGCTCCTCGCCTGGCAGCAGGGCCCTCATTCAACCCGTGACTAGGTGCACCACCCCTTGCGTGACACCGGTGACATACTTGACCGACACTCCACCGACGACCATCGTCCAAGAAGGAATCCCGCACATGCCAAACCCACCCGCCATGATGCGTCGCGTGATCGTCCCTGAGTCGGGTGCGGTCCGACTCGAGCAGGTGGCGACCCCGTCGCCCGGGCCGGGTGAGGCGTTGGTCCGAACCGTGGTCTCCGGTGTCTGTGGGTCCGATACGCATGCCGCCCACGGCAGGCATCCGTTCATCTCGCTTCCATACGCGCCCGGTCACGAGGTCGTCGGTGTCCTCGAGAGCCTCCCGGAGGGTTCCGACTTGGCGGTGGGGCAGCGGGTCGTCGTGGAGCCGACGCTGGTCTGCGGCGAGTGCAAGCAGTGCCGGTCAGGTCGGGAGAACCTGTGCGAGCGGCTGCGCTTCTTCGGCTGCGTGCACGACCAGGGCGGGATGGCCGACTACTTCACCATCGCCACGGCCCGACTGCACGCGATCCCGGAGGACTTCTCCGACGAGCAAGCGGCCCTGGTCGAGCCGCTCGCCACGCCCGTCCACGCAGTACGTCTCGCCGGCTATCCCGAGAAGGACCTGAACGGCAAGACGGTCGCGATCCTGGGAGCGGGGACCATCGGACTGCTCGTCCTCACCGCGGCGAAGTACCGCGGCGCCCGCCGCATCGTGGTCACCGATCTCCTCGAGGGCAAGCGCGAACGGGCACTGCGGCTCGGCGCGGACGCGGTCGTCGACGCCGGCCTGTCCGATGTCGCCGACCAGGTGCGCAAGGAGCTCGGTGAGAGCACCGACGTCGTGTTCGACTGCGTGGCCATTCAGTCGACCACGAACCAGTCGATCGAGATGGCCCTCAAGGGCGGCACCGTGGTGGTGGTCGGCGTACCGACCGGTGACGTCACCATCCCACTTTCGATCGTCCAGGATCAGCAGGTACGCATCCAAGGCAGCGCCACCTACCTGCCGGAGGACTATCGCGACGCCATCGAGATCCTTAGCAGCGGCCAGCTGGACGTAACCCAGGTCGTGACCGCGATCTATCCGCTCGACGAGGCCCCGGAGGCGTTCGACGCCGCCGCAGGGGGCGATCACGTTAAAGTGCTTGTCCGCCCGTAGTTGCCCTGCCCGCCAACCCTCCTCAGGACTGAAAGAAGCCCCTCCCATGTCCGACTTCAACGGCCGTCCCGTTCTAGTGACCGGCGCCAGCGGCTCGATCGGTGGCGCCACCGTGCGTCAACTCCTCGACAGGGATGCCGACGTCATCGCGAGCGGCCGCGACGATGAGGCGCTCGAGGCGATGTCCAGCCAGCTCGGCGTCAAGTCGCTGCCGTTCGATCTGACCTCAGAGCCCGAAGTGGAAGCGGCGATGGCCGACCTCGACGTCTGGGGCGTGGTCAACTGCGGCGGATTCGGCGGCGAGATTGCCACCCCGATGGACGCCGACATCGCCGTGTTCGACAAGGTCATCAGTATCAACACCCGGGGTGCGCTCCTGGTGACCAAGTACGCGTCCCGGTCGATGATCCGCGCCGGTCTCGGCGGGTCGATCGTGAATGTGTCGAGCCAGGCCGCTCTCGTCGCCTTGTACGGGCACATCTCCTACGCGGCGTCCAAGGCCGCACTGGACAGCATCACCCGCGTCTCGGCACTCGAGCTCGGACCGCACGGCATCCGTGTCAACAGCGTGAACCCAACCGTGGTGATGTCGGAAATGTCAGCGTCGTACTGGGGGCAGGAACACATCGAGAAGCCGTTCCTGGGGTCTATGCCTCTAGGGCGTTGGGCCACTGAGGAGGAGATCGCTGCGCCCATCGTCTTTCTTCTCAGTGACGAGGCGTCCATGATCACCGGGGTCACGCTTCCTATCGACGGGGGTTACACGGCCCAGTGATGGTCAATGGTCAGCCGGGAGCCGGGTCTGGGTCACTGCTCTGCTGCCCGTTCGAGTAGGCGATCCTTGGGAGGCGATCGTCGCGTGCCGCGGCGATCGTCGGACCTGTGACGTCATCCCTAGGACCGGATAACAACGCTGACAACCACGGCCTCGGACGCGTCCGAGGAGTCGCTCACGACGAGACAGTCGCCGGGGATCTCGACGTCGACGTTGGCCGGCATGCCTAGCGCGACAACGGTGGCAGCGGTCGGGATCTGATTTTTGCGAGCAACAGTCATGCCCTAAGGCTGGACCTTACGTCCACACCCAATGCCCATGGCGCGAGATGACGAGTGAATGGGCGAAGTGCAGCCGCACTGCTGAGGCGTCCGCTCACTCCTTGAGTCAAGTTCTCGGTGTGCCGACAGGCGGCGAAGTGACGCACCTCGCGATCAGCCGCTGAGCCGGGATTGGGCTGACGGGTAACCAAGGGGGGCCCCGTTGCGCCCGGTTGGGCTATGGCGCCCCTCTCCGAGACCTGAGTAGCGTGCGGAGTCGACCCCGCTCAGGATGATGGCCACCAGGGACAGCTCGGGCAGAGCGGATCACTCGACGGTGAAGGACCTTCGATGCCCAAGCTGATCGCCACCCACGAAGTCGACGACGTTGCGCACTGGCTGTCGTCCCCCAAGCGCGAGGAGGTCTTCGCTTCGGTCGCGAGCAACATCAGCACGTTCGTCGACCCCAACAGGCCCCACCACGTCGGTCTCAGCATGGATGTAGCCGACATGGCGGCGTTCGAGGCCGTGATGCAGAGCGAGGCCGGCGCGGCCGCCATGGCGTACGACGGCGTGCACCCGGACACGCTCGCGGTCTACGTCGAGGGCTGACCGACCTGCGGGCGTCGTGGCGCGGCGATATGACCCACGACCTTTGCAACACGCGACCGGCAGGCCTGGTCGTCGATCGCAATCTCCACACCCTGGGGACCCACCGCGATCATCGGGGCGAAACATCTTGGTCACTAGCGGGGGCGACATGTGCTCCACGAGGACGTCGGGCGGTCGGCTGGGACTACGCCGACAGTCCCACGTTCATACCTGATTCGATGTGTAGGTGGTCCGGCCCGGCGGTCTGCGTCAGCGCCAGCCCAGCTCCGGCGCGACGTACCTGACGATGCTGTCCAGCAGGTGCGCGTTGTAGTCGACGCCGAGCTGGTTCGGGATCGTCAGCAGCAGTGTGTCCGCGGCGGCTATGGCCTCGTCCCCGGCGAGATCCTTGACGAGTTGGTCGAGCTCCCCGGCGTACGTCTTGCCGAATCGGGCCGTGCCGCCGTCGATGAACCCGACCTGGTCCTCACTGCGCGACTCCGCGCCGAAGTACGCGCGGTCGGTGCTGTTGACGATCGGGAAGATGCTGCGGCTAACAGACACCCGCGGCTCGCGCTCGTGGCCGGCTTCCTTCCATGCGCTCCGGAACATGTGGATCTGCTCGGCCTGGAGCTGGTGGAATGGCACACCGGTGTCCTCGGTGAGCAGCGTCGAGCTCATCAGGTTCATGCCCTGCTGTCCCGTCCAGACGGCGGTCTTGCGTGTGCCGGCGCCCCACCAGATCCGGTCCCGAAGGCCGGGCGACTGCGGCTCGATACCCAGCAAGCCGGGCGGGTTGGGGAACATCGGCCGCGGGTTCGGCTCGGCGAACCGGTGTCCGTCGATCACCTCGAGGAACACCCGGGCGTGCTCGCGCGCCATGTCGGCGTGGTCGTTGCCCTCGCCCGGGTCGTAACCGAAGTACTTGTACCCCTCGATCACCTGCTCCGGTGACCCCCGGCTGATACCGAGCTGCAGCCTTCCGCCGGCGATCAGGTCAGCTGCGCCGGCGTCCTCGGCCATGTAGAGCGGGTTCTCGTAACGCATGTCGATCACGCCGGTGCCGAGCTCGATACGACTCGTCCTCGCGCCCGCCGCCGCAAGGAGCGGGAACGGCGAGGCGAGCTGCCGAGCGAAGTGGTGCACACGAAAGTAGGCGCCGTCCGCGCCGACCTCCTCGGCCGCTACCGCGAGGTCGATTGACTGCAGCAGCACGTCGGAGGCCGTCCGCGCCTGCGAGTGCGGCGAGGGGTTCCAGTGGCCGAAGGACAGGAAGCCGATCTTCTTCATGTTTCGACAACCGGCGACCCCAGCACCTTCTTCCCGCAGCTCACGAGACGTGATCGTCTCAGGAAAGCGAGGGGTCTGGCTGAGCCACACGCGGTGCCCGGCGGGTGGGATCTCCGCGCGTTTGGCGCAGCTCTCCCTCGGCACGCGTTTCCTTGACGGATCTCGTCGAACGACTTACGTTGTGCATAACAGTCCGACGTTCTGCAATGCAGAAAGACGAGTGATGTCGCAGCCGCCTCGGAACAACTCCTCTTCGTTGCGTCGTGCCTTGATGATCTTGGATGCACTGAGCGGGCCTGTTGCGGAGAGTCAGGGTGGGCTCTCGCTCTCCGAGCTTGCCGAGCAGCTCGGTTCCAGCAAGAGCACCGTGCTACGTCTAGTAGGGCCGATGATCGAGTTCGACCTCGTGCAGCAGCGCGGTGGGCGCTACTCGATGGGAGTGCGGGCCGTCTCGTTGGGAAGTGCGTACCTGAACACGCTCGATCTCCGCACCGAGGCTCACGACGTTCTGGTTCGGCTCGCTGAGGAGTCCGGAGAGACCGTGCACCTGATGGTCTACAGCGAGGGTCAGGTCGTCTACCTGGACAAGATCGCGGGCCGCTCACCGATCCAGATGGCCTCACGCATCGGAGACCGGGCGCCGGTTCACTGCACTGCCTCGGGCAAGGCGATGCTCGCTCATCTGCCCGAGGCCGAACTGGATCGTCTGCTTGCCGCGGGTTTGGCCGCGCGCACGGAGAACACCATTACCGAGCCGGAGCGTCTCCGTGCCGAGCTGGACCGGATTCGTGAGTCTGGCTACGCCGTCGATGACATCGAGAACGAGTACGACATCCGCTGTGTGAGCGCCCCGGTCTTCGACAGCATGGGTCATGTGGCTGCGGCCATCAGCGCATCCGGACCGGCGGTTCGCGTGGGGGAGAAAACGCAGGAGCTCGCAGCGCTGATGATGTCTGGCGCCACTCAACTCTCGGAGCGCCTTGGCGCTTCCTCACAACTTTCTCCGGGGCTCAGCAGTGTCAGCTCGGGGCAGACCGAAAGGAACTTCGTATGAGGCTGGGAAGAGTACAGGTCACCCTTGTGGCCACGGCGGTAGCGGCGGCGGCGCTGACCGGTTGTACGCCGGGAGGCGGAAACGGCGACTCCTCGTCCGGAGGCGGTGGGTCGGTTTCATCGGCGCTGAAGGCGATCCAACAGCGCGGAGAAGTGCGTGTAGGGGACTGCCTGTCGTTCGCGCCGTTCGGCTTCAAGGACAAGTCTGGCAAGCCCGATGGGTATGACGTCGACATCGCCAAGGAGCTGGCCAAGTCGCTGGGTGTGAAGCTCAACGTGGTCGATACCACCTCGGCCAACCGAATCCCCAACCTGCAGACGGACAAGGTGGACGTTGTCTTCTGTAACTTCACCCGTAACGGCGAGCGCGAGAAGGAGGTGGGCTTCACCGACCCCTACGTCGTGGCCACCGAGTCGCTGCTGGTGCGAAAGTCCAGCGGCATCAAGTCGGCACAAGATCTCAAGGGCAAGACGGTGGCGACGGTGAAGGGTTCCACCAACGCCGACGTCTTGGCGGAGAAGGGCATTCACGTCGACACCCAGCAGTACGACACGTCTCAGGCGGCCATCCTGGCCGTCAAGCAGGGCCAGGCCGACACCATGATCGAGGACTCGAACTTCTTGACCTATCAGGCCAAGGAGAACCCGAGCCTGACGGTCACCAAAGGTGCGTTGGTGCCCCTGGAGTACAACGCGTTCGGTGTCAAGCAGGGTGACCAGGTGTGGACCAACTACCTGAACCACTTCTTGTTCGAGTTGAACGCTTCCGGGCAGAACAAGGTCCTCTACCACAAGTGGTTCGGTGTGAACCCGCGGTACCCGCTGCAACCGCGGTACTGACCTGGCGATCTACCGCCGAGGAAGGTGACTCGTGACTTATCAATGGCAGACGGTGCTCGGGTACTTGCCGCAATACCTTCATGCGGCTCTGCTCGCGCTGCGGATCACGGTGTTGGCCTTCATCTTGGCGACGGTATGTGCCACGGTGGCGGCGCTGGCGAGGAACTCCTCTGTGGGGATGCTTCGACTGGTCGCCGGTGTGTACGTAGAGGTCATTCGTAACACTCCGGTGCTGTTGCAGATCTTCATCGTCTTCTTCGCTCTGCCCTCGTTCGGTCTGCACTTTCACGCGGTCACCGCTGGGGTCTTGGCGTTGGGAATCAACGTGGGCGCCTACATGTGTGAGGTCTTCCGCGCCGGCATCGCCTCGGTGACCCGCGGGCAGACCGAAGCGGCGCAGATCTTGGGGCTCAGCCGGAGGCAGACCTTCGTCTTCGTGGTGGTCCCACAGGCGCTGCGAAACGTGTATCCGGCAACCGTCAACAACCTGCTGCAGGTGTTGCTCGGGACGTCCCTGCTCACCGCGATCGCGGTCCCCGAGATCACCGGCGTGGCGATCGTGATCAACGCCCGCACGTTGTTGTTCGTGCAGGTCTTTTTGATGGCCCTGCTGCTCTATCTGGTGCTGAGCAATCTGCTCTCGTTGGCGGCGGCGGTGCTGGGGCGGGTCATCTTCCGGCCTCCGCTCCCGATCGGGTTTGTCGGTCCGCGACTGCCCCGCTTCAAGCGGCCTGGTCGGCCTGAGCGGGCGGTGGTGTCGTGAACACCGACCTGATCATCGAGAGCCTGCCGCAACTGCTGCACGGACTAGCAGTGACTGTCGGGTTGTCCGTCGCCGCCATCGCCGGCAGCACCGTGATCGGGCTGCTGGTCGCCACGGCCCGTACGTCGAAGCTCCCCGTGATCTCCCAGCTGGGGCGGGCCTACGTGGAGATCTTCCGGGGCTCCCCGTTGCCGATCACCTTGCTCTTCATCTATTTCGGTGCGGTCTACTACCTCGGGTACAGCCTGAATCTCTTCGTCGCGGCCACGGTCGGGCTGAGCCTCTACCACGGCGCCTACGTGGCCGAGATCTTCCGATCGGGGATCGAAGCCGTGCACGTGGGGCAACGAGAGGCGGCCCAGGTACTGGGACTGAGCAACTCGCAGGTCTTCTTCTCCGTGGTGCTTCCACAGACACGGCGGATCGTGATGCCGCCATTGGTCGGCCAGTACATCTCGCTGGTCAAGGACACCTCGATCGCGTTCCTCATCGGCACGGTCGAGCTGATGAAGGTAGGTCAGTCGATCGTGGACCGAACAGGGCAGTCCGTCCCGATCTACCTGAGCGTCGCTGTCCTCTACTTCATCATCTGCTACCCCCTCTCGGTGTGGGTACGCCGCAGCGATCGAAAGGTGGTATCCCAGTGACCACAACAACCAACTTGCGCGACGCTGAGGTCGACTCCAGCATCAGACTGCGGTCGGTGACGAAGTCCTTCGGCTCCACCGAGGTCCTCAAGAAGGTGGACCTCGATGTTGCCAGCGGCGAGGTGGTCGTGCTGATCGGCGCGTCCGGGTCGGGCAAGAGCACTGTGCTTCGCATCATGAGTGGGCTCGAGACCTCCGACTCGGGCGAAGTGTGGGTTGGATCGACCCCTTTGCATGACCCTCGCCGCGCTCGTGAGATCCGAGGGCACGTGGGGATGGTGTTCCAGCAGTTCAACCTGTTCCCGCACCTGACGGCACTGGGCAACGTGACCCTGGCACTGCGGAAGGCACGCAAGATGTCGACCAGTGAGGCCAACACCGTTGGCATGCGAAGTCTCGAGAGAGTCGGGTTGAGTGACAAGGCCGAGAGCTATCCCTCCCAGCTGTCCGGAGGACAGCAGCAGCGCGTCGCCATCGCACGGGCACTCGCGGTGAGCCCCCGCATCATGTTCTTCGACGAAGCGACCTCGGCGCTGGACCCCGAGCTGGTCGGTGAGGTCACAGCGGTGATGCGTCAACTGGCCGACGAGGGCATGACCATGGTCGTGGTGACGCATGAGATGCGTTTTGCGCGTCGTACCGCGGATCGGGTGATGTTCGTCGACGACGGGGTGATCGCCGAACAGGGCGATCCTGAACAGGTCCTGACCAACCCACAGCATCCTCGGACTCAGCAGTTCCTTCGCAAGGTCCTGGAGGCCTGAGAAGCCACCACCTCAAGACGGGACTCGCTGCGCTCGGTGCCAGAAAGGGAACCACATGACGATCGACCAACGGTTGGCCTCGCTCGGGATTGAACTTCCACCGGTGCCCGTGCCGGCAGCCAGCTACGTTCCGGCCCGGCGCGCGGGGAACCTGGTCTTCTCCTCCGGCCAGACGCCGACCCGTGACGGACAGCTGCTGATGGCGGGAAAGCTGGGCCGCGAGCTCTCGATCGAGCAGGGCCAAGAGGCGGCTCGGCTTGCCACCTTGAACTGCCTTGCCGCCTTGCGGCAGGAACTCGGCACCCTCGATGCGATCCAGGACATCATCAAGGTGACCGGATTCGTTGCCTCCGCCGAGGGATTCGGCGACCAGCCACAGGTGATCAACGGGGCATCGTTGTTGCTCGAGCAGGTCTTCGAGTCCCGCGGGCGGCACGCACGGTCAGCGTTGGGGCTCGCGGAGCTGCCCTTCGGGGCGCCAGTCGAGGTAGAACTCATCGTCGCCGTCAAACCCGGCCAGTGAGCGGCATGGACATGCCCGGCGGCTACGACCCGCTCTTCAAGTCCGCAGCAGACGACGGTCACAGTCCGATCCCGGTGGGCACCTTCGTGTTCTCCGGAACGGCGGTCTTCTCACCGGTGATGGTGCTCAAGCAGTCTGCCCTGGCCCACAACCTCGCGGAGATGGCGGCCTACTGTCAGATGGAGGGCATCCAGCTTGCCCCCCACGGAAAGACCACGATGTCTCCGGAACTGGTCATGGCTCAGATCGACGCCGGGGCCTGGGGCGTCTCCGCTGCCGTGGTCTCCCAGGTTCGAGCGTTCTGGGAGTTCGGTGCGCACAACGTGGTGTTGGCGAACGAGCTGGTGGACCCTGCCGGCATCAGATGGATCGCCCAACACCTGCAGGCGCATCCGGACCATCGGTTTCTGTGCTGGGTGGACTCGCTTCGTGGGGTCGAAGTACTCAACAGGACGCTTCATGAGCTGCACCTGTCGGTGACAGTCTCGGTGCTGGTTGAGATCTCCGCTCCGGGAGGAAGAACCGGTTGCCGAACGACACAGGAGGCACTCGCGGTCGCGCAGGCTGTCGACCGAGCGGCCTGGCTCACACTTCGTGGTGTCGCAGGCTACGAGGGTGCGCTCGTGGCGGACCGCAGCGTGGAGTCGACCGAACGGGTCGCCGCCTACTGCCGGCACGTCGTGCATGTCGCCCAGGAGATCGATCGCCGGGAGCTGTTCGACGGCGACGCGGACGTGATCCTCAGCGTCGGCGGGGGAGCCTTCTTCGACATCGTGGTCGATGTCCTGAGGCAGGCCGACCTTCCCCGCTCACGGACCACGATCCTCATCCGTGCAGGAAGCTACATCTCCCATGACAACGGCCTCTACGAACGCATTGCCGCTTTTGCCCAGCCCACCTCATCTCGTTCGCTACACGCTGCGCTCGAGATCTGGGGAAGGGTCCTGTCCAGGCCAGAGCCAACGAAAGCCTTTCTCGACTTCGGGCGACGTGACGTCTCGTTCGACCAAGGCCTACCCGTGCCGCTGCACGTGCGCAACTTCGAAGGCAGCGCACCGCGCACGGCCGCGGGAATGACGATCACCACACTCAACGATCAACATGCCTACCTTGATGTGGATGCCGAGGACCCGTTGGCCCCAGGCGAGTGGGTCGGATGCGGTATCTCCCACCCGTGCACCGCCTTCGACAAATGGAGATACATCCCGGTTGTCGACGCCGACTACTGCGTGGTCGCCGGCGTCACGACGTACTTCTGAGCCAAGAAGAGGAGCCCGACATTGGCCAGCATGCCACCCACCCGCATCAACCTTCCCGAGAGCGTGACCACGGGACGGATGATCGCAGTGTTGCGAGCAGATACGGGTGAGCACATCGTGGAGGTCGCTCGTGTACTCGAAGAGCTTGGGGTCAGGTGCGTGGAGGTGACCTTGACGACCCCCGGTGCTCTGGACGCGATCTGCGAATTGGCAGCAGCGGCGCGGCCAGGCGTGGCGATCGGCGCGGGCACCGTGCTTGACGTGCCGACACTCGAGGACGCCCACGAGGCGGGCGCGACCTTCTCTCTCTCGCCCGTCGCGGATCCCGAGGTCACTCGCAGGGCGACCCAGATCGGGATCGCCCACGTCCCGGGTGCGGCCACGCCCACCGAGATCCTTACCGCCTGGCAAGACGGGGCAGCTGCCGTCAAGGTATTCCCCGCGCACAGTCTCGGCGGTCCGTCTTTCATCAAGTCCGTGCGCGATCCGTTGCCTGATATCCCACTCATCCCCACCGGAGGGGTCGCCGCGGACCAGGTCTCGAGCTACCTCGGCGCTGGCGCAGTTGCCGTCGGTGTTGGAAGTCCCCTAACGGGTGAGTCCCTGGCCACCGGACCGACGCCAGAGTTCCGAGAGCGCGCGGGCGCCTTCCTTGAGTCGGTACGGCTCTACAGCGAGACTGCGCGATGAGTAACCCTCACTCGGACCTCCCGCCCCAACTGGTCACCATGGGCGAGACACTCGCTCTGCTCAGCTCCTGGCCAGAGCGTCCTCTGCGCCACGCGACCTCTCTCGACCTCACGATAGGCGGGTCCGAGTCCAACGTCGCGATCGGCGCAGCAAGGCTCGGTGTCCGCACAGCCTGGATGGGACGAGTCGGAGACGACGAGTTCGGTCAACTGATCACACGCGAACTCCTGGCCGAACGGGTTCTGCTCGACACCAGCGTCGACCCGCACCGCCCCACCGGCTTGATGCTGAAGTCCCGCCGCACCGGCGGCCTCGCCCAGGTCACCTACTACCGTCAAGGCAGCGCGGGCGCGAACCTGGCCATCGCCGACCTCGACACCGAAATCCTACGAACGGCCACGGTCTTCCACACCAGCGCTATCACCCCGGCACTGGGGGAGAGTGCGCGAGACGCCGTACACCAGAGCCTGGAACTGTGCCAGGCCTTCGACACCCGAATCTCGATCGATCTCAACTACCGACGCGTCCTCTGGGACCGCGACACCGCCGCGACCGAGTACCGGTATCTCATCTCGAAAGCCGACATCGTCTTCGCGACCGAGGACGAAGCCCGCATCGTCTCTGACGCGGACACCCCCGCAGGACTTGCGCAGGACTTGACCAAACTTGGCGCCACGAACGCCGTCATCAAGCTCGGCTCCCACGGTGCGGTTGCCTGTGTCGACGGGGCAGAGGTCGTGGTTCAACCGGTTCCGGTTCGTGTCGTCGACAGCGTCGGAGCGGGCGACGCGTTCGCGGCCGGCTACCTGACCGGACTGATCGACGGAGCAGCCACCAAAGAATGCCTCGCATGGGGCAACCTGATGGGGGCATGGTCCGTCTCGACCCGCGGTGACTGGCAGGGTCTACCGAACCGCGACGAACTCCACAGCATCAACACCATCGAGGACGACGTACGCCGATAGATCGGCACACTCCCGATAAGACCGAAGATGGTCCCTGCGTCGCCAAAGTGGATCCAGGCCAGTGATCTCGTAGTCCTCCACGTTGAGGAGTACTACGGCGACGAACCGAGCCCACGTGCTGGTTGTTGGAACTAGGGCCTGCATCGTGGTGTTCGGATACTGCGGCACCCTGGCAGTTCCGAGTGGCTCTCCGCGGCAGGTCAAGTTACCCTTCCGGCCAGCCCGTCGAGCAGGGCCCGCAGAGGTACGGGGCAGCGTTCGGCCCGGCTGCTATGCGGGGACAGGTAGCCAGGTCGATGTTTGCGGATCGCCTCGCAGCGATCAGCGCCCCTACTCGGCTGAGCAACGGCCTGGGGCCTAAGTTCGAGATGCCACGATGGGGTACCTCGGCACCGTGGCTGAGTCGTCCGGACACCTGCCTTTCCGCCATGCCGGCGAACGGTTGTGGCGACGGTGCAGATGTTGGTTGATTGGTGGCCTGTGGTGTTCCTGCGTGTCAGCCGCATATGGAATGGCTGCGCAAATGTTCCGAGGATGACGACGTCGGTGTCCGCTTCCAGAAGTGATAGGCGTGGCCACGTGGTCTTTCGACGACAACATCTGCGATTTCGGGTGACCGACTCCATACGTTCCCGGGCGCGGATGCCATCGTCTTGCCTGTGACGAGCCTCGAAGTCTCCATCCCTGAGCACGGCGCCTGGCGCCTATACGGGTCCACGGCGCAGCTACCCGGGGGACGGCGCAGCAACCCGGGGGACGGCGCAGCAACCCGGGGGAGGCGCAGCAACCCGGGGGAGGCGCAGCAACCCGGGAAGGGCGTGCTGCTGTTTAGATTCGCCGCCTGACAGCGCGTCACTCTGGGCGCTATGGGCTAGCTCTTCGCTTTTCAAAGTCGCATGCAGCGCGCGGCCCGGTGGCCGAACCGTTGACCGGCCGGAACCACGTCGAGTTGGCATGGGTGGTGCACGCTCCCTATCGCTTGTTGGCTGGCGAGCGCGTCGGGATGTTGAGTGCATTCAGGTGGCGCCGACGGCCCGCGTGCCATGATCGCGTGGTGAACGACGGCGAGCAGCGTCCCAGAGCCGGCGGTGAACCCATCCGGGTGGCCGTTGTCGACAATGAGGAGCTCTTCCGTCGAGGGTTGACGATGCTGCTCAGCCTCGAGGACGGCGTCGAGGTGGTGGGGGAGGCCGGCGACGGTATCGCCGCGACCGAGCTGGCCGCGGCCACTGCACCCGACGTCATCTTGATGGACGTCCGGATGCCGAAGCGGTCGGGCATCGAGGCGTGCGTGACCATCAAGGAGGTCGCGCCCGTCGTCAGGATCATCATGTTGACGGTCAGCGACGAGGAGGCCGACCTCTACGACGCGATCAGGAACGGTGCGGCCGGCTACCTGCTCAAGGACTCCTCCATCGATGAGGTCGCGCAGGCCGTGCGCGTGGTGGCGGGCGGGCAGTCGCTGATCAGCCCGTCGATGGCGATCAAGCTGCTCGACGAGTTCAAGCAGATGTCCCGCTCTGACCGAGACCCGGTATCGACCCCGCGGGTGACCGCGCGGGAGCTCGAGGTGCTCAAGCTGGTCGCGGAGGGCCTGAACAACCGGCAGATCGGCACGCGGCTGTTCATCAGCGAGAACACCGTGAAGAACCACGTGCGCAACATCCTGGAGAAGCTCCAGCTGCACTCCCGCATGGACGCCGTGATGTACGCGGTGCGCGAGAGGCTCTTCGACGTCCCTGGCGGCTAACCGCTCGACGTGGCACCGGTTGGTCTGGCGGTCCAAGCTGTCACCCGGTAGCGCGACGGGGTGGAGCCGCAAATGGGTGAGGGGTACTGGCGGCGTGCGCCAGTTGATCTACGACAAGGGGTGGTTCGGCGAGCGTGAGATGGCGTCTTTGGGGCGTCGGGACTCCGGGATGCCGGGATTGCCTCATTACGGGTGCGTCGCCACGGATCGGGTCGAGCCGGAGACCGCTCGACACGGCGGCTAGCCGGAAAGCAGGCCCCGGACCGCTCGGGCGGCCTGGAGCTCGGTGATACCGGCCCGGGACGCCGCGGCTCGCAGCCGCTCCCGGGCGGTCGCCATGTTCACGTGCTGACTCTCCGCGATCATGCCCAGCGCGACGTCGATGTCTCTTTGGTCCGCGAACCGGCCAGGCGCCTCGGCGGCTTCCAGGCGGCTGCTGAACGACAGGTCCGCGTTGGAGACGGCCTTGGCCGCGGAGGCGCCCAGGAGCTGGGCGAGCCGGTCGAGACGGTCGTGGAACGCGTTCAGGGTGGACGCGTACAGGTTGATCGTGCCGATCACCGTGCCGTGGGTGTCGAGGAGCGGCAGGGTCAGACTGCTGGCCACACCGGCGGCGGCACTGGCTTGGGAGTACATCTGCCACTGCGACTCGCCGAGTAGCTCGTCCTGGTCCACCTCCAGGTCGCGGCCCTCGTGGGCGGCGTCCACGCACGGGCCGCCGTCCAGGTACTGGACAGCATCCAGACCGGCGATCTGGTCGCTGGTCGCGGCCAGCGTGAACGTCAGCCCGTACCGGAACAGTGCCAGACTCAGCCCGACGCATTCCGGCACGACGTCCCGCGCTAGGCGGCCCATCCGAAACAGGTCCTTGGCGATTCCGTCCTCGCCCACGTTGGCGAGCTCCTCCAACACCTCGCTGGTCTCCGGGATGGGTTCCATGAGGCAACGGGCCTTCTATCCGGCGGGCAGGGGAGTACGGCCAGTACCCCGGTTTACAGGTCCAAAGCCGGCATCCCAGGCGCGGAGTACCGGCCAGCCGGATCGCCTCGGCGGGCACGGGGCCGCCGCCCGGGACCCGTTGCCGAAATGCGGAACGGGATGCGCGTCCGAGTCCCGAAAATGATGCGGAGGAGGCGTTTAGGGATCCGTAGGCGCGGCGACAACTTCGGTGTGGACGGTGACCGGCGACGGCTCGAGGACCTGGAGCGGCAGGTCGAGACCCTCTCTGTAGCGGTCGAGCGGCGGACCAGCATCGGGATGGCGCTCGGCATCATCATGGAACGCCTCCACCTCAACGACGAGCAGGCCTTCTCGTACCTGTCCCGCTGCTCCCAAGCCCACAACCGCAAGCTGTACGAGCTGGCCCTGGAAGTCGTCGAGACCCGCGAGCTTCCCGCCTCCCGTCCGGTGCGCGGTGCCTGAACCGGTCCTCGCTCCGAGCCCACCGCTGACCCCGGTCCGCCCGGCCCCCACGGGCTGACCAACCACCCGGAGGGAGAAGTAGCTCGTCGGCACACTGAGCCGACCGATCGCCCGCCACAGGTTTCGGTTCACCCCTCCCACGACCACCGTCGTCGCCCTGACGGATTCGCAGCTTCGCACGCGCTGAGAAAATCCTCTGCCAGCTGCGGGCGCGGACTCCTAAGGGGGATGCACCGAACACCTCAGGTCATGGGTACGACCCCAAGGTCAGACTGGTCCCCGGTGAGAACTCGAGCCACCCCGGGAGGACCGCTGGAAGCGGCGGCATCGGGGGCAACTTCGGGCACTACCCTCACGTCATGGAGGAGCGAACGAGGCGAAGGAGACCCGCGAGGGCAGCGGTGGTCGCTCGCCGTTCGAGAGATTCGTCGCGCAGGTGAACGGGCGGGTAAGTTCCGCCCCTGGCGATCCACGAGGAATAACGGGGCCACGCCCTGCTTCGTCGGCCGACGGGCTGGTGGCGGCGCGTGGAGCGACCCGCGACACACCTATGAACAGCGTCCGGAGCTCGCTCAGCAACGACCTCATGGGTGTGACGCTCGACGCTAGACACGCGGTCCCGCTCCTGCCGAGAAGCGCCGTCCTGCGGTAACCAACCCGCGCATATGAGTCTGACCGCGCGTCGCCAACGACAGGCTCGCCAGACGTCGACTCGGCAGACGTGCAGCCAGTCGTTGGGCAAGACGCGGACCTGGTGCTGCGGGTGTGCCCCGCTGCGCAGCCGCGGTGGGACGTCGCAATGACGAGTGCCGCCAGCGCCACGCCAGCCCTCGCGAGGACGACGCACAAAGTCCCACGTCGCCGCCTGCGCGCGGAGCTACCACAGCTGACTCGTCGTAGATAACTGGCGCGCTACGGCGTGAACGATCCTGTCCAGACCGCCGCGCATCGTCCCCAGGGATCGGGTAATGAAGGCCCGGTCTCCGGCGCCGGCGCCCTCGCCAGCCTCCTTCCGTCGGTGCCGGGGCTCACCGGACGCCCCGGCACGACGGCCGTCCCTCAAGCACTCCGCCGTGCCGGGGCTTATCACGACCCGCGGGCCCAGGCACCGGGGCAGTCTCCACTCGGACGGTGCCGCCCATGGGGCAGCACCTTCTCGCCCGCCCGTGTCGGGACTGTCAGCTGGAAGGCGCCGACCCACCGGCAGGCGCACCCGCCATGAGCTCCTCGATGTCGGCGCGCTGCTGCCGCGACACGCGACCTCCGCCACCTTGAGCCCTGGGTGGCGACCCCGGTGGGGCACCTGTCGGTGTGGCACCGCTGCGCCTGGATGCAGCCGACGGCCAGCATCGCCTCACGGGCCACGTTGAGCAGATCGCAGCCCAGCGCCATCGCGACCAAGCGTTGTCGGGGAGTCCCAGCTTCCCACCACCGATGAACGTCACGTCGCCCTGGAGGCCGGCACGGGCGGTTGCGACTTCTTGAGGGACTCTGACCCCCTCGTGGTCATCGCCACCGGCGCGGGGCGAGCTCGCCAGCGACTTTCTCGTGAGTCGGCGTCGGTCAGCACCTCGACCCCGCGTGAACGGTACGCGGCGCGGCGACCCCACTTCGTTGACACGTGCACAGGCGCAGGTTACGTTCCAGTCCCTCGGCATGTCGGACGATGTTCGAAATGTCGAACGCGTGCGCCGGCCGTGACCGGCAGATGTCACCCGTCCGTGCCTGTGCAGGTACCCCAGGAAGAGGAGCGACGCCGTGCCGGTACACGAGACAGAATCCCCCCGGCTGTCCAGGCGGGACCTGCTGCGAGGAGGACTGAGCCTGGTCGCGGTGGCGGGGGGCGCTTCACTCGTCTCTGCCTGCTCGGGCGGGTCGTCGGACGGCACCTCGGCCAACGGCACCGTCACCATCACCATGTGGCATGGACAGGCGGATCAGGGCAAGGCGACCCTCGACAAGCTCGTGGCCGACTTCCAGCGCAAGAATCCGAAGGTCAAGGTGAACGCCAGCAGTGGCGGCGTCCTGGCCGACAGCATGTTGCAGAAGATCACCACGGCGTTGTCGTCCGGCCAGTACCCCGACATCGCGTACATCTTCGGCCCGGACATCGCGAGCGTCGCACGCAGCCCGCACGTCGCCCACCTGGGCAAGTACACGAAGCAGCCCTCCTTGCGCTGGGACGACTTCTACCCAGCGGCCAGGGACGCGGTGACCGTCGATGGTGAGGCACGAGGCTTTCCGGCGCTGGTCGACAACCTGTGCGTGGCCTACAACAAGAAGGTGTTCAAGAACGCCGGGGTGCCGGAGCCAACGGAGGGCTGGACGTGGGACGACTTCGTCGCCACCGCCCGAAGCCTCACTGATCCGGGGCAGGGCGTGTTCGGCACCGGCTGGCCGGCTGACGGCGGCGAGGACTGCGTGTGGCGCATCTACCCGATGATCTGGGACCTGGGTGGCGACATCGTCTCGGACGACGGCAAGTCGGTGGCCTTCGATGACGGGAGCGGTCTGCGGGCGCTCGCGACCATCAACCAGCTCGGCAAGGACAAGTCGGTGTACCCCGACACCAAGCCCGGCAGCGAGACGATGTACCAGATCTTCAACAACGACAAGATGGGCATGGTCCCCACCGGCCCCTGGCAGCTGCCCGACTTCGTCGACAACAAGACCGACTACGGTGTCGTGCCCCTTCCCAGCTACAGCGGGAAGACCGTGACGATCGCGGGCCCGGACACCTGGACCGTATTCGACAACGGCTCCGCCCGCGTCGACGCGGCCGTCAAGTTCCTCACCTTCCTCACCGAAGCTGACCAGGACGTCCAGTGGGCCAGTCAGGCTGGCAGTCTGCCCCTGCGCAACAGCACGGCCCAGTCGCGGGAGTGGAAGAACCACGTCTCGAAGACCGTCGGGCTTGACGTCTTCTCGAACGCGTTGACCTACGCGCGCACCCGGCCGACCATCCCGAACTACCCCGAGATCTCCCAGCCCCTGGGCCAGGCCATCGTCAAGATGCTCCTCGACAAGGCGACGCCGCAAGACGCGCTGGACGAGGCCGTGCGTGCGGCCAACGCTGCCCTCACTACGGGCTGAGGCCCCCATGGCAACGCACTCCTTCCGTGCGACCATCAACCGGCCGACCCCGGACCAGGCGCAGCGGCGACCCGCGGTGAAGCGTTGGCTGGGGGAGTCCCCGGACGGATGGGGCTTCGTCCTGCCCGCCGTCGTCATCATCCTCGGGCTGAGCATCGTGCCGATGATCTGGTCGCTGGTCCTGTCGATGCAGTCCGCGGACCTCGTGACTCCTGCGAGATGGATCGGGCTCGCCAACTACCGGGTCCTGGCCCAGGACCCCAACTTTCGCTCCGCGGTCGTCCACACGCTCGTGTACACCG
>Ga0308173_10000306_pt1 | contig 19738 bp, 18 predicted proteins | sample PhyPR1_FD_203716 | JGI IMG/M metagenome (GOLD analysis project Ga0308173, IMG submission 203716) | Soil microbial communities from UC Gill Tract Community Farm, Albany, California, United States - DLSLS.P.R1 | ecosystem: Environmental > Terrestrial > Soil > Agricultural land | place: USA...
CTCCGCGAGCCGGCCGTCCGGGTGGGCCGGCCCGACCCAGTGTCCGTCATTGCCCCCGCCCGTCGGGGACCAACCCGCCCAGCCGCCGCGACCACTCGCCCGGGCGAGCTACTCGCAGGCGATCCCGTCGCCGTCGCGGTCCAGCTTCGAGCTGTACCCGGGCTGGCCGCGGTGCAGGGGCGTGACGCCGGCCGCCCGGGCCTCGGTGCAGTTGGCGTAGGTCACGCCGGGCACGGTGCCCGGCGCGGGGACGGGTCGCGGCGCCGGAACCGGTGCGGGGGCGGGTCGCGGCGCCGGAACCGGGGCCGAGTCCGCGACGGGACGACGCGCGACCACCCCGCCGGGCAGCGGCTGGGCCGGGCACGTGGAGAGGATCGAGGCGATGGCGTCCTTCTCCGCCTGCGTCATCCAGAGGCCGTACCCGATCTTCACCGCCACCTGCCGCGCGACGTAGGTGCAGCGATACCCGCGGTTCGGGGGCAGCCAGGTGGCCGCATCGCCGTCGCCCTTCGCCATGTTCAGCGGGCCGTCCACGGCGAGCAGGTTCAGCGGATCGTTCGCGAACGCCGCACGCCGGGAGGCGTTCCAGCCCTGCGCGCCGGTCTGCCAGGCGTCCGAGAGGGGGACGACGTGGTCGATCTGCACCGCCTCACTGGTGGTCTGCCCGCGTTGGAAGGAGATCGTGCGCCCCGAGTACGGCTCGGCCAGCGTGCCACTGAGCACCACGCAGCCGTGGGTCCCGGGCTTGACCACCGTCCGGGTCAGGTCGCGGGCCAGGATGTCGTTGCGCGTGTCGCAGCCGTTGCGGTCGACGTCCTGCCAGGCCGGCCCGAACTGGTCCCGCGTGTAGCCCGTCTGCGGCGCCCGGCCCTTCACCGCGACGGCGGCCAGTGCGGCCAGCGCCGACGACGGCGCCGCCGGGGCCGTGACAGCACCGGGGCGCCCGGACGACGCGGTCGCGCTCGAGGCCGCCGCGGTCGAGGCCGGCGCGGCATCGGAGCGCGCCCCGGACGGCGCCGCGATCGAGGCCGGCGCGGCGCCGGCCCGCACGTCGGCCGACGCTGACGTGGGACTGGTCGGCGGAGCGGTGGCCGCGCCCACCCCGAGCCCCAGGAGGCCGACGAGCGCGACGCCCGCGCCGACCTTCCGGCCGGCGATGAAGGCCCATTCCGCGCGGCCGGCGATCGCGGCCCCCGCGCCGACCAGGAAGAGCGTGAGACCGGCCATGAGCAGGCCCCCGGGGAGGCCCAGGCTCGTCAGGCCGGCGATCTCGAACAACAGGGCCACCCCGGCGACGATCGCGAAGACCGTCCAGCGCATCCCCCCGCCCGTGCGCCCGTCTCTCACGGTCGGTCCGCGGCGGGCAGGGTCACCGATCGATGACCGTCGAGGTCGTTCAGGGACGGGAGAGGAACGCCGGGCAACGTGGCTCTTCTTTCGGTCGAGCGGCCGGAACACCGGCCGGGCAGAGATGGGGCACCTCTGTCATCGGCAGTCCCGTCGCCGTCCGGCGCGAAGGAGCCGCGCCCCCGACGCCGACCCCCGAGCCTTTTCGCGATAGAGCTCGGGGACGACGGCGCCGCCCGCCCCGCACGTGCCGTCAGACCACAGTGGACAGCGCCAGGACGCCGAGCAGCCCGGTGACCGAGATGATCGTCTCCATCACCGACCAGCTCTTGATGGTCTGCCCGACGGTCATGCCGAAGTACTCCTTGACCAGCCAGAACCCGGCATCGTTGACGTGGGAGAAGAACAGCGACCCGGCACCCACGGCGAGCGCCAGCAGCGCGACCATGGGCTTGTCGAGACCAGCGGCCAACGGCGTGACGATCCCGGCGGCCGTGATCGTGGCGACGGTCGCCGATCCGGTGGCCAGCCGGATGCCGACGGCCACCAGCCACCCCAGGATGAGCGCGGAGATGTGCACGTTCTTCGCGGCGTCGGCGATCAGGTTGCCGACACCCGCATCGACCAGCACCTGCTTGAAGCCGCCACCGGCGGCCACGATGAGCAGGATCCCGGCGATCCCGGGCAGCGAGCCGCCGGTGATCCGCGAGATGTGCTCGCGCCCGAAGCCGATGGCGACGCCCATGGTGAACATGGCCAGGACCACCCCGGCCAGCATCGCGACGATCGGCGTCCCGATGACGTCGAGCACGGATCGGAAGGCGTTGTCCTTGTCGAGGGTCAGCTGGCCGATCGCCCGGGCCAGCATCAGCACCACCGGCAGCAGCACCGTGACGATCGTCGCGCCGAGCGCCGGCTGACGCGTCGGCCGCGGCTGCGTGCGCACCGCGGTCATGACGTCCGCGCGCTCCGCGCCGGGGGTGGTGTCGGCATCAGGACCGCGATCGAGCGCCGGACCGGCACCCGTGCCCCCACCCGAGCCGGCACGCATGCCGGCCGGCGTGAAGTCCGGCAGCGTGCCCAGCTCGATCCGGCGGCTGATCCAGGACCCGAAGACGGGCCCGGCCAGGATCACGCAGGGGATGGCCACGATCAGGCCGAAGAGCAACGTGAGCCCCAGGTCGGCATGGAGGGCGGCGATCGCCACGAGCGGCCCCGGGTGCGGCGGCACCAGGCCGTGGAGCACCGAGAGCCCGGCGAGCGCAGGGATGCCGATGAGCAGGACCGGCAGCTTCGTGCGCCGCGCGACGAGGACGACGATCGGCACCAGCAGGACGACGCCGACCTCGAAGAACAGCGGAATCCCGATGAGCGCGGCCACACCGGCCATCACCCACGCGATGCCCCGACCGGAGATGCGGTCGACGAAGGCGGTGACCACGCGATCGGCACCGCCCGAGGCGGCGAGCAGGCCGCCGATCATCGCGCCGAGCGCGATCAGCAGGCCGACGTTGCCCACCGTCGCGCCGACGCCGGTGGTGAAGCTCGTGACCGTGTCCGTGGCGCCCATGCCGGCCACGCCACCCAGCACGGCCGAGCCGAAGATGAGGGCGAGGAACGGGTGCACCTTCAGCCAGGTGATCAGCAGCACCACGACGGCGATGCCGAGCAACGCGGCGACGAGCAGTTGGGGCGAGCTGCTCGTGGCAGCGGCGGCGAGCGCGGTCATGACGACTCTTCCTGGGGGGTGGTGAGCGCCGGGCGCTGGGTGCGCAGGGCGTCGAGCAGGGCATCGGTGACCGACACCACGGGGCCCGAGCCGCTGATCCGGGCACCGGGCTCGTCCGGTTGCAGCGGCTCGAGGGTGGTCAGCTGGCTGTCGAGCAGGGACGACGGCATGTAGTGCCCGGTCCGCTGCTCGACCCGTTCCCGGATGAGCGCGCGGTCGGCCGTGACGTGGGCGAACCAGACCGACGGGTGACCCTCGCGCAGCAGGTCGCGATAGCTGCGCTTCAGCGCGGAACAGGTGACGACGACGGACCGGCCCGCCCGCTCGTGCTCGCCGATCCAGGCGGCGAGTTCGCGCAACCAGGGCCACCGGTCCTCGTCGGTCAGCGGCGTTCCCGCGCGCATCAGTTCGACGTTGCGGGCGGGGTGGAAGTCGTCACCCTCGGCGAACTCCCAGCCGAGCCGGCGCACGAGTTCCGCGGCGACCGTCGACTTGCCCGAGCCCGACACCCCCATGACGACGACGGTCGTCGTGGCGGGTGCATCGACACGGTCTTCGGGCCTGTTCATCACGGCGTCAGCTCCTCGTGCCCTCGGCGAATTGGGCGAAGGCCGCGACGATCGCGGGCCGCCGATCGGCCGGCAGCGTGTCGAGGCAGGCGCGCAGCCCCGCCACCCGACGGTCGTCGAACTTCCGGAGGACGCCCCGGCCGACGGCGGTGAGGCTGAGGCTGATCTCGCGCCGGGTGTTGGGCGAGGGCCCGCGGTGCACCCAGTCGGCCGCCACGAGTCGGTCGACCAGCCGGCTGGCGGTGGAGACCGTCACCCCCATCTCCTCGGCGAGCTGGGCCAGGTTGAGGCCGGACCGGCCCCTCAGCGCCGTCAGCGCCCGCAGCTGCACCGGTGACAGGCCACCGAGCTCCTCGGCCGCGCGCACGGAGACGTCCATCGCCAGCCGCGCCACCGACAGCAACGCCTCGTCGTCCGGGGTCCGCTTCACGCGTCCGCCCCTCCCCTCGCGACCGGTCCATTGTCGGGTCCGGACCGGACCCGCGCCTGTCGGAGCAGGCCGCGGCCGGCCTGCCATCGACCTGTGCGCCGGACCTGCGCGACCCTCCGAGCGGTCGTATTGTTGCTATTGGCCAATAGTTTGACACGCCTTGAAGAAGCGCGAGACATCGCGCGGTGGTCATGTCCGCGCGGCGGAGCGCCCGCCGGCCCCGGGCGCAGGCACACAGCCGTGTGGGAACGACGATCGGGGTGACGGTGAGTTGAGCGGACGCATCGAGGACTACGGGCTGATCGGCGATCTGCAGACCGCGGCGCTGGTCGGCCGGGACGGGTCGATCGACTGGCTCTGCCTGCCCCGGTTCGACTCCCCCGCCTGCTTCGCCGCGCTGCTCGACGAGGACCGCGCCGGGCGCTGGCTGCTCGCGCCGGCCGCCGGTGGCCCGTGCACCCGCCGGCGCTATCGCGGCGACACGCTCGTGCTCGAGAGCGAGTGGGAGACGGAGTCGGGCACCGTGCGGGTGGTCGACCTCATGCCACCGCGCGGGGAGGCGCCCGACGTCGTCCGCATCGTGGAGGGCGTCTCCGGCCGGGTGACCATGCGCACGGAGCTGCTGCTGCGCTTCGACTACGGGTACATCGTCCCGTGGTTCCGGACGGTGGCCGGGGAGCTGGCCGGCGTCGCCGGGCCGGACGCCGCCTGGCTGGCGACCCCGGTGGACGTCCGGCACGAGGACCGGCGCATCAGCGCGGAGTTCGAGGTGACCGCCGGCGACCGCGTGCCGTTCGTCCTCACCTACCAGGCCAGCCACCGCCCCCGGCCGAAGCCGGTGGACGCCGACGACGCGCTGCGCGACACCGAGACCTTCTGGTCGGACTGGATCGGGCGCTGCGACTACACCGGCCGCTGGGACGACGCCGTGCGGCGATCCCTGATCACGCTCAAGGCGCTGACCTACGCGCCGACCGGCGGCATCGTGGCCGCCGCGACCACCTCACTGCCCGAACAGCTCGGCGGTGGGCGCAACTGGGACTACCGCTTCTGCTGGCTGCGCGACGCCACGTTCACCCTGCAGGCACTCCTGGGGACCGGGTACCTGAAGGAGGCGCGGGCCTGGCGCGAGTGGCTGCTCCGCGCCGTCGCCGGCGATCCGGCGGACCTGCAGATCATGTACGCCCTCGACGGTTCGCGCCGCGTTCCCGAGTACGAGATCCCGTGGCTGAAGGGGTACGAGGGCTCGTCACCCGTGCGCGTCGGCAACGCGGCTGCCAGCCAGTTCCAGCTCGACGTCTGGGGCGAGGTGCTCGACGGCCTGCACCTCGCGCGCACCGAAGGCCTGCACAACGACGACGACGCGTGGGAGCTGCAGCGGGCCCTGCTGGACTACCTCGAAGGCGCCTGGAAGCAACCGGACAACAGCCTCTGGGAGGTCCGCGGCCCGCACCGGCAGTTCGTGCACTCGAAGGTGATGGCCTGGGCGGGTGTCGACCGCGGCGTCCAGGCGGTGGAGCGCTTCGGCGTCGACGGGCCGGCCGACCGCTGGCGGGCGCTGCGTCAGGAGATCCACGACGACGTCTGCCGGCACGGTTTCGACGCCGACCGGAACACGTTCACCCAGTTCTATGGCTCGAAGGGGCTCGACGCCGCCCTCCTCCTGCTCCCCCGCGTCGGGTTCCTCCCGTGGGACGACCCGCGGGTGGCCGGCACCATCGCCGCCGTCCGGCGCGAACTGGACCACCACGGCTTCCTGCTGCGCTACAGCCCCGACGCCGACGGCGGGGTCGACGGCCTCGAGGGGCGGGAGAACGCCTTCCTCGCCTGCACCTTCTGGCTGGCCGACGCGCTCAGCGGCATCGGCCGGACCGCGGAGGCCGAGCCGCTGTTCGAGCGGCTGCTGGACCTGCGCAGCGATCTCGGACTGCTCAGCGAGCAGTACGACGTCGGCGCCGGGCGCCAGGTCGGCAACACGCCCCAGGCCTTCAGCCACGTCGGGCTGGTCAACACCGCGCGGCACCTCAGCGGCACCTCTCCCACGCCTCACCTCTCGCACGGAACGTCCCACTGATCGGAGGCCCCGACATGACCCAGACCGTCGCCGACCATCTGCTCGACCGGCTCCGGCAATGGGGCGTGACGCAGGTCTTCGGCTTTCCGGGCGACGGGATCAACGGCCTGCTGGCCGCGTGGGGACGGGCGGGCAACGATCCGCAGTTCGTGCAGGCCCGGCACGAGGAGATGTCGGCCTTCGAGGCCGTGGGCTACGCGAAGTTCAGCGGCACGTTCGGGGTCTGCGCCGCGACCAGCGGCCCGGGGGCCGTGCACCTGCTCAACGGCCTCTACGACGCCAAGCTCGACCACGTCCCGGTCGTCGCGATCGTCGGTCAGACGGCCCGGTCGGCGATGGGCGGCTCCTACCAGCAGGAGATCGACCTGCTGACCCTGTTCAAGGACGTCTGCAGCGACTACGTGCAGATGTGCACGGTGCCCGAGCAGCTGCCCAACCTGATCGACCGGGCCATCCGGATCGCGGTGAGCGCCCAGGCACCCACCTGCCTGGTCTTCCCCTCCGACGTGCTCGAGCTCGAGTACTCGCCACCCGGGCACGCCTTCAAGGAGGTGCCGTCGAGCCTCGGGTTCAGCACGCCCACGGTGGTGCCCGACGACTCCGCCGTGCGGGCCGCTGCCGATCTGCTGAACGCCGGCGAGAAGGTCGCGCTGCTCGTCGGCCAGGGCGCCCGCGGCTGCGCCCGGGAGCTCACGGAGGTGGCCGAGCTGCTCGGGGCCGGTGCCGCCAAGGCGCTGCTCGGCAAGGACGTGCTGCCCGACACCCTGCCCTGGGTGACCGGCTCGATCGGCCTGCTGGGGACGACGGCCAGCGACCGCATGATGAAGGGCTGCGACACCCTGCTCACCGTCGGCTCCAACTTCCCGTACACGCAGTTCTATCCGGCACTCGACCAGGCCCGCGCGATCCAGATCGACCGGTCCGCAGCGTGGATCGGCATGCGTTACCCGTACGAGCTGAACCTGGTCGGCGACGCCCGGGCCACGCTGCGCGCCCTCCTGCCGCTGCTGCGCCGCAAGGAGGACCGCACCTGGCGGCAGAGCATCGAGGACGACGTCGCCGACTGGTGGCAGACCGCCGAGCGCCGCGCCCTGACCGGTGCCGATCCGGTCAACCCGATGCGGATCGTGCACGAGCTCTCCGCGCGCCTGCCGGAGAACGCGATGGTCTCCAGCGACTCCGGGAGCGCCGCCAACTGGTACGCGCGGCACCTGAAGATGCACGGGAACGTTCGGGGCTCGCTGTCGGGCACCCTGGCCACGATGGGCCCCGGCGTCCCATACGCCATCGGCGCGAAGTGGGCCCACCCCGACCGCCCGGCGATCGCGCTGGTCGGCGACGGCGCGATGCAGATGAACGGCCTCGCCGAGCAGATCACCGTCGCGAAGTACTACCGCCAGTGGAGCGATCCGCGGCTGATCGTCGCCGTCCTGCACAACGACGACCTCAACCAGGTCACCTGGGAGATGCGGGCCATGGAGGGCGCCCCCAAGTTCGCCGAGTCGCAGAGCCTCCCCGACGTCGACTACGCCGCGTTTGCCCGCTCGCTGGGCCTGCAGGGCATCAACGTCGACACCGCCGAGGGGGTCGGGCCGGCCTGGGACGACGCGCTGGCCGCCGACCGGCCCACGGTGCTCGACATCCGCTGTGACCCCGACGTCCCGCCGATCCCGCCGCACGCAACGTTCGAGCAGGTGAAAGCAACCGTGTCCTCCGTGCTGCACGGCGACGAGGACTCCGCCGGATTGATCACGCAGGGAATCAAGCAGAAGGTGCAGCAGTACCTGCCCGGCACGAAGGACGGCGACTGACATGGGCCTGCTCGCCACCGCCCGGCACGACGTGGCCACCGGCCGCTTCGAGCGCAGCCTCTCGGCCCTGACCGCCACCGGCGCGGCGATCACCGCGGGCGAGATCTACCTGTCGCACGACGGGGCCAGCTTCGGCAACCGGATGATGTGGTGGCCGGTGGTCGTCGTGCCGACGGCGATCCCGGCCGGCATCGCCGGGGTGTTCAGCCGACGAGCGGCCCGGACCGTGCTGCCGCTGGCCAGCGCGGCGATCGTGGCCAACGGCCTGCAGGGCACCTACCTGCACTGGCGCGGCATCCGCCAGCGGCCGGGCGGCTTCACGCTCTACAACGTCGAGTCCGGCCCGCCGCTGTTCGCGCCCCTGCTCGCCTCGATGGTCGGCGGCATGGGCCTGCTGGCCGCGCTGCTGCGCCGGGAGGGGCGTCGCTGATGCCGTTCCGCTCCCCCGCCCAGCGCGCGGTCACGCCCCAGAACCGCGGCCGCTATCCCGGCTTCGACGTCCTCTCGCAGGTCGACGCCTGGGACGACGTCACCGCCGGCGTCGTCCTCGCCCGGCTGTCGCACCCGACCGGGCTGTCGTTCTTCACCCCCGCCGAGGTGGCGATCGCCCGGCCGCTGCTCGACCTGCTGCTCGCCCAGGACGGCGAGCCGCGCGTGCCCGTGCTGGAACTGGTCGACCAGCGCCTGGCCGTCGGGGAGACCGACGGCTGGCACTACGACGACCTACCTGAGGACGCCGTGGCGTGGCGGGACACCCTCGCCGCGCTCGACGAGGACGCCCGTGCGCGCTGCGGCCGCCGCTTCGCCGAGCTCGGTACGGCCGACCGGGCGGCGCTCGTGCAGGCGGTCCAGGACACCGACGGGCAGTGGCACGGGGTCTCCGCCGCGCACGTGTGGAGCCTCTGGACCCGATACGCCTGCACCGCCTTCTACTCCCACCCCTGGGCCTGGAACGAGATCGGTTTCCCGGGGCCGGCCTATCCGCGCGGCTACCTGAACCTCGGGGTGGACGCCCGCGAGAAGCACGAGGTGGCCGACCGCGTCGACGCCGATCCGGTCGCGGCCGGCCGCCGCACCGAGGAGGCACGCGAGCGGCACGCGGCGATGCTGCGGGGCACGACGTGAGCTCGCGCGAGGTCCGGGTCCGCAACGAGTCGGCATGGCTGCTGCCCGACGACGGCAGCCGCACGAACCATCGGCTGCGGGCAGACATGCAGCACTTCGACCGCGACGACGAGGTCGACCTGGTGGTCGTCGGTGCCGGAGCCGGCGGCGGCGTGCTCACCCAGCGGCTCGCCCGCGCCGGGTGGCGGGTGGTCTGCCTGGACGCCGGGCCGTTCTGGGACCCCGACCGCGACTGGGTCAGCGACGAGCGCGGCTCGCACGGGCTCTACTGGACCGAGCCCCGCCAGATCGGTGGCAGCGATCCGGTGCCGCTGGGGAGCAACAACTCCGGTCGCGGCGTCGGCGGCTCGATGGTCCACTACGCCGGCTACACGCCCCGCTTCCACCCGTCGGACTTCGCCACCCTCAGCCGCGACGGCGTCGGGGCCGACTGGCCGATCGGGTACGCCGACCTGCGGCCGTACTACGCGGCGATCGAGGCCGAGCTGCCGGTATCGGGGCAGGACTGGCCCTGGGGCGACCCGCACTCCTACCCCTACTCGCCGCACCCGGTCAGCGGCAACGGCCTGATGTTCCTCCGGGGCGCGGAGAAGGCCCGCATCGAGGCACGGGTGGGGCCGGTGGCGATCGCCAACGGCCGCTTCGGCAACCGTCCGCACTGCATCTACCGCGGCTTCTGCCTGCAGGGCTGCAAGGTCGACGCCAAGGCCTCCCCGCTGATCACCCACGTGCCCGACGCGCTGGCACACGGCGCGGAGATCCGGCCCGACAGCCACGTCAGCCGGGTGCTCACCGACGAGCACACCGGCCGGGTCACCGGCGTCAGCTACTTCTTCGAGGGCCGCGAGCTGCGGCAGCGGGCCCGCGCCGTGGCCGTCGCCGGCTACAGCATCGAGACGCCCCGGCTGCTGCTGCTCTCGGCCGACTCACGGCACCGCGACGGCCTCGGCAACGACTTCGACCAGCTGGGCCGCTACCTGATGGTGCAGGGCGCGCCGCAGACCGCCGGCCGGTTCGACGAGGAGGTGCGCATGTACAAGGCGCCGCCGCCGGAGGTCAGCAGCGAGCAGTTCTACGAGACCGACCCGACCAAGCCCTACCGCCGCGGCTGGTCGATCCAGAACATCAGCCCGCTGCCGATCACCTGGGCCGAGCACGTCGCCGCACAGGGTCACTGGGGCGCCGTGCTGCGCGAGTACATGCGCGACTACGTGCACTGGGCGACCCTCGGCGCGCTGTGCGAGTTCCTGCCGCAGGCCGGCAACCGGATCACCCTGGCCGACGAGACCGACCGGCACGGCCTGCCCGTCGCGCACTTCTCCTACAGCCAGTGCGACAACGACCGCATGCTGATGCGCGCGGCACGGGAGTCGATGGAGACGATCCTGCGGGCCGCCGGCGCGACCGAGGTCATGACGATCGAGCGGCAGGCCCACCTCGTCGGCGGGGCCCGGATGGCCGCCCGGCCCGAGGACGGGGTCGTCGACGCCGACCACCGCGTGTTCGGCGTCGCCGGCCTGCACGTCGTCGACGGCAGCGTGCTGCCGACGCAGGGCTCCGCCAACCCGGCGCTGACGATCATGGCGCTGGCCGCGCGGGCCGCCGACCGGCTGATCGCGGGGGCGCGGAGCGGTCTCGCCCACGAGGCGGCGTCGTGAGCCGGCCCGAACCGGGACTTTCGGCGCCGAAAGTCCCGGTCTCCGCCGTCCGGACGGCGGTCTACCGCTTCCCGACGCCGGTGCCGGAGGCCGACGGCACGCTCGCCTGGGACGCGACCACCGCGGTGACCGTGGAGGTCGACGGGGGCGGGCGGACGGGGCTGGGCTGGACGTACAGCTCGGCGGCGGCCGCCACCCTGATCGAGGGCGAGCTCTCGGGTGTGATCTCCGGGCGCGACGCGCTCGACGTGCCGGGTGCGTGGGCCGCGATGCACCGGGCCGGGCGCAACCTCGGCACCCGCGGGCTCTACGGCCAGGCGCTGAGCGCCGTCGACATCGCGCTCTGGGACCTGAAGGCGCGCCTGCTGGCCGTGCCCCTGGCCGAGCTGTTCGGCCGCGTGCGCGACCGGGTGCCCGTCTACGGGTCCGGCGGATTCACCACCTACGACGACGCCCAGCTCGCCGAGCAGGTGGCCGGCTGGACGGCGGCCGGCTGCACCGCGATGAAGATCAAGATCGGCGAGTCCTGGGGCGCGGACGAGGCACGCGACCTGGCGCGGGTGAGCCGGCTGCGCGAGCTCGCCGGCGACGACGTGCTGCTCATGGTCGACGCCAACGGCGGGTACACCCCGGGCCAGGCCCGGCGGGTCGGCCGGGCCCTCGACGAGCTGGGCGTGGTCTGGTTCGAGGAACCGGTGAGCAGCGACGACGTCGCCGCGCTGGGGCAGCTCCGGAGCGTGCTGGGCTGCGATGTCGCCGCGGGCGAGTACGTCGCCGACGTGCGCGAGGCGGCCCGGCTCGCCCCGGTCGTCGACTGCCTGCAGCTCGACGTCACGCGCTGCGGCGGCTACACCGGCTGGCTGCGCTGCGCGGCGGTTGCGCACGCGGCCGGGCTGCAGGTCTCCGGGCACTGCGCGCCGTCGCTGCACGCGCCGGTCGCCGCCTGCCTCGCACAACTACGGCACGTCGAATGGTTTGCCGACCACGCCCGGCTGGAACCACTCCTGGTGGACGGCGCACCGGCGGTGCGAGCCGGAGCACTGGACGTCGGGAGGGCGCCCGGCCACGGCATGACCCTGCGGGCGGACGCCGACCGGTGGCGGGTGCCGTGAACCGTCCGACGCAGCACGCCCGGCCGCAGCTCGTCGTCGTCCCACCAGCAGCAGAAGGAGCCCCACCTGTGAAGCAGCAGATCGTCGTCGTCACCGGAGCGAGTGCCGGGATCGGCCGTGCCGTCGCCGTGGGCTTCGGCGCGCGTGGCGCCACCGTGGGGCTCATCGCCCGCGGCGAGGAGGGCCTGCACGGCGTGGCCCGGGAGGTGGAGAAGGCCGGCGGCCGACCCGTCGTGCTGCCCCTGGACGTCGCCGACCCCGACCAGGTGTTCGCCGCCGTCGAGCGGATGGAGACCGAGGTGGGGCCGATCGACGTGTGGGTCAACGTCGCCTTCACCTCGGTGTTCTCGCCGTTCGACGAGATCTCCCCGGCCGAGTACCGCCGCGCGACCGAGGTGACCTACCTGGGCTTCGTGTACTGCACCCAAGCGGTGCTGAAGCGGATGAAGGCCCGCGACCGCGGCACGATCGTGCACGTCGGCTCGGCGCTGGCCTACCGCGGCATCCCGCTGCAGACGGCCTACTGCGGGGCCAAGCACGCGACGCAGGGCTTCCACGAGGCGCTGCGCTGCGAATTGCTGCACGAGAAGAGCAACGTGCACGTGACGATGGTGCAGATGCCCGCCGTCGACACCCCCCAGTTCTCGTGGGTGCTGTCGCGGCTGCCGCGCCACCCGCAGCCCGTGCCGCCGATCTACCAGCCCGAGACGGTCGCCGAGCAGGTGCTCTACGCGGCGGACCACCCGAAGCGCCGGGAGTACTGGGTGGGGTCGAGCACGGTCGCGACGCTGGCGGCCAACGCGCTGTTCCCCGGCCTGCTGGACCGCTACCTCGGCCGCACCGGCTTCGACTCCCAGCAGACCGACCAGCCGCACGACCCCGACGCTCCGGTGAACCTCTTCTCCCCCGCCGACGGCGAGCGCGGGCGCGACTTCGGCATGCACGGCGTCTTCGGCAAGCGGACGATCTCGTGGGATCCGCAGCTGTGGGCCTCCCGGCACCACGGCACCCTCGCGGCGGCCGGCGCCGCGCTGCTCGCGGGCGTGGCCGGGTGGCGGACGGCCCGTCGATGAGCGCATCGACGCGTCTGGTGCGGGCGGTCGTGTTCGGCGGCCTCGGTGCCGCGCTGGCTGCCCGACCACGGGACGTCGTCGCGGTCGTGAGCGGCCCGCCCGAGCCGCCGGCCTGGCTCGTGCGGGTGCTCGGCGTCCGTCAGCTCGCGCAGGAGCTGCTGGTCCTGGCGGCGCCGACCCGGCCGGTGCTGCTCGGCGCCGCGGCGACCGACGCGCTGCACGCCGCGAGCATGGTGGGGGCCGCCCTGATCTGGCCGGCCTACCGGCGGACGGCGCTGACCAGTGCCGGCGTGGCGGCCACCGCGGCCGCGGGCGCGGTCACCGCCGCTCGGCGATGACCCCTCGCAGCTGGGTGGCCCGGTCGGCCAGCGTCTCGGCGGCGGCCTGGACGCCGGTGACCGCGCCGGCCGAGGCCTGAGCGGAGCCGGCCAGCACCGCCGCCGCCTCCGACATCGCCCGCGCCGTCGCGCTCTGCTCCTCGACGGCGCCGGCGATGGTCGACTGCTGCGCCTCCATGTCGCCGATGCGGGTGACGATGTCGGCGATCGCCGCCGCGGCCTCCGCGCTGCCGGCCTGGATGTTCTCGATCGTGCCGGCGATCTCGCGGGTGGCGCGCGCCGTGCGCTCGGCGAGGTCCTTGACCTCGCTGGCCACGACCCCGAAGCCCTTGCCCGCCTCACCGGCGCGTGCCGACTCGATCGTGGCGTTGAGGGCCAGCAGCTTGGTCTGCTCGGCGATCGCGGTGATCAGCTGCGAGACGCTGCCGATGGCGGCCGAGTAGGACTTCAGCTTCTCCACGCTGCCCGCGGCGGCCTGCGCCGACTCGACGGCGTCGTGAGTGCTGGTGACCGCGGCGGAGGTGGTCGCGGAGATCTCCCGGATGCTGTCGGTGAGTTCGCGCGCCCCGGTCGACAGCGCCTCGGCCTGTGCGGAGGCCTGCCCGACGGAGGTCGCGAGGGTCTCGCCGAGCCCGGCCAGGCTCGCGCCGCCGCTGGTCATGTCGTCGGCCAGCGCGGTGGCCGATCCGGTGAGCCGGCGCTGCGCGGTCTCGTCGCTCCACGTGACGACGAACCCGCCCGAAATCCGCCCCATGCTCACGCTCGCGGTCGCGGTGCCGATGTCGACCACCTGGTGCGCGGGGTACGTGGAGGTGCGCCGGATGACCTCCTTGAGGGTGGCCCGCAGCTGCTCGAGCACCTGCTCGCCGTGCAGCCCGATCGCCGCCTTCGCGGTGAGGAGCGCCGCCGGGTTCCGGTAGACGATGTCGCCCGCCGGATCGGTCACGAAGATGGTGACCGGCGCCGCGTCCAGCACGGCGCGCAGGGAGGCGAGGCCGGTCACGAGGGGGTGCCCCTCGAGCGCGCTGCGGGACGGGCGGAGGGCGCTGAGCACGGGGGCCTCTTTCGTTTCGGTCCGCCCGGACGACCGCCGGGCACAACTGTGCACCTCTGTCATCGGCAGGCCGACGGCGTTTCGGGGGTCCCGGCCGGCTACTCCGGATGCTCGGCGAGGAACCGTTGGGCCTGTCGCCGCTGACGTCTCCCCAGTGGGATGACCACGGCATAGAGGACCAGGAGGACCACGGTGAGCCCGATCCGGAAGGCGGTCGGATGCAGGATGGTCTGACCGACGTTGACGATCGCGATCCCGACGTACAGGACCAGCACGCCACGCTGGTCGAGCAGGCGTCCGGCCAGGTCGCGGGTCAGCCGCAACCGCGCCGGCTCCGCAGGGATGCGCCCGCGCACCTGCCGCACCAGGCTGCGCCGCTGCGCCCTGGTCAGCACGGCGGTGGGCGCCCGCCAGCGCGCGCCCCACTGCCTCCTCCGGCGGAGGATCACGATGCCGGCGATCTCGATGACGACGCCGGCCAGCTGCACCGCCAGCCCGGTGATCTCCTGCCACGCGGGCACCTCGGCCGCCCGATGCCGGCCGTGACCGAACAGCACGACGGCGAGGACGCCGACCGCCAGGCCGAGGACCAGCATGCCGGCGACGAAAAGCCACAGCATCGTGCGAACGCGGCGGACCCGCGCCTCCGCCGAGGGGGTGGGGTTCTTCGCCAGGATCGACTCGGCCTGCGCCCAGCGCTCCTCGTCCATCACCGCCCCCGCTGAGCCGAGCACCGCGCACTCTCTTTCCGCAGGTCAGCCGCCCGCGCGGCCGACGCCCCAGGGAGAATGCCCGGTACCGGTCAGGGCCGCCAGTCGGCGGAGACGCGCACGTCGGCCTGCAGGGGGAACACCTTCTGCGTGAGCACCCGGTGCACCTCGTCGTCCCCGTCGAGGCAGAGGTCCTCGAGCACGGTGAGCTCGTAGTCGCGGTCGGCCGCCTCCCGGACGGTCGAGAGGACGACGCCGCTGGTGGCGATGCCGCCCAGCACGAGGCCGGTGACGTCGCGGGCGCGCAGCACCAGCTCGAGGTCGCTGCCGGCGAACGCGCTGACCCGCTTCTTGGTGACGACGACCGCGCCGTTCCCCCGGAGCAGCTCCTGGGCTGCCACGACCCGGTCGAGGTAGGCGTCATCGGAACCGAAGCGGTCGACGATCCCGTTCTGGACATCCATGAGCAGCAGCGCCTGGGTCATGCGCCGATCGTGCCCGGCCGCGAACGGGCCGGTCAGCGAGGGTCGCGCGCGAGTTTCCGCCAGCCGCCGGCCCGGTTGTCGGCGATGATCTGCCGGAACATGGCGGTCAGCGCGGGGCCGTTGACCGGCTCGCCCTCGCGGTAGGCGACGGTGCGCGCCGTCTTGTTGTCATGGCCGGCGGTGATGATGCCCTCGGGGTCAGGGACGATGCCGCCGTCGTAGAGGAAGACGTTGACGTGGTCCCTCGCGGCCAGCAGCGCGCAGATGTTCCCGTCGAGCACGAAGTAGGGCTGCACCGTCCGCTTGATCGTCTCGCGGACCTCGGGATCGGCCGCGTGGGCGAGTGCGCGCACCTGCCGGCAGATCTCCTGCTGCCACGCGGGCAGCGCGTCGATGTAGGCGTCGACCCGCGGATCCGGCTGAGGGGTCATCGGCGTCCTCCTGGGCCGCCATCCTGCCCCGGACCACCCCGGCTGCGGGCGCTTCGCCGTCTCCGACTGTGTTGTCGCGGATCCGGAAACGGCCGGGAATCAGCCGCACGGTGATCCGCTCGAGCCGGTCCACGACCGGGGTCAGCGAGGGGACGGCGAGCAGGACCAGGCACCCGGCGGCCAGGCCGGCCGCCACGTCGGACACCCAGTGCGTGCCCAGGTAGATCGTGGTGAGCCCGATCGAGACGGCGAGGAGACCGCTCGCCACGGCCCACATCCTCCGGCGGCGGCGGGCCAGGAGCGCCAGCAGACCCCACGTGACGACGGCGTTGGCGGTGTGCCCGGACGGGAAGACCGTGCCGTCGGTGAACACCTGGCTGGCGCCGATGTCGACCGCCCGCGCGCCCAGCTGCAGCGGACCCAGCCGGCCGACCGCCAGCTTGACGACCCCGACCGAGACGTTGAGCAGCAGCGTCACCACGCCGAGGGCGAGCAGGGGCCGGATGTCGCGCCGCCACAGGGCCCGCACGACCAGCAGCGCCGCCGCGATCGCCAGGCAGATGCCGCGCTGGCCGAGCAGCACCCACCAGGACGCGGCCTCGTGCAGCCACGGCCACGGGCCGGCCGCCGACCAGCGCAGGACGATCGTGTCCATGCCGTCGACGTCCGAGCCGGTGAGGACGGCGCCGGTCAGGGCCACGTAGAACACGGTGAGCACCGCGGCGAGGGCCGGTCTCGGCCACGAGCGGCGCAGGACGACGGCGACGCGCGTCGCCCCACTCCCGGAACGTCGACGGACGGCGGCGCCCGCGACGGTAGCGGGACTGGACAGCATCGGGACCTACCGTAGGCAACTCAGCTGTGGACGGCCTGAGAATGGCGGCCGTCAGCAGCTCGCGTGAGCGTGGAGCGACTCTGCGCGTGAGCGAGGTCACGCTCCGGAGCCGGGATCGGCACGATGGATCGGGGGATCCCCTCCGGCGCCGGACCGCCGCCCTGCGGCCGTCGCCCCTGGCAGCGCCCCATACTGGCGCCGGTGAGCGACGTCCCGAACCCCGATCCCGGGGCAGCGCAGGCGGCCGACAGCGGCCGGCGCAGCGTGGCCGCCTGGCGGCGCCCCACGCGGGCCGAGCACCGCTGGCCCAGCATCGTGGCGATCGCCTCGGCCATCGCCCTGCAGGTGGTGCTGCCCGACCGGCTGATCCTGCATCCTCGCTGGCTGCTGCCGGGGGTGGAGATCGCGCTGGTCGTCGCGCTGATCGTCGCCAACCCGGTGCGCCTCGTGCGCCGGCACCCCGTGCTGCGGCTCGGCGGTCTCGCGCTCGTCGCCGCCATGACCGTCGCGAACGCGGGCAGCGCCGTCCTGCTCATCGACCGGCTGCTCACGGGCACCGCCGGGCACGACGCGGCGACCCTCATCGGCGGCGGCGCGGCCATCTACGCGACGAACATCGTCGCGTTCGGCCTCTGGTACTGGGAACTGGACCGCGGCGGCCCGGTGCGCCGAGCCCGCGGAGACCGCCAGCACACGGATTTCCTGTTCCCGCAGATGGCCACGCCGGACGTGGCGCCGCCGGACTGGGAACCGGCATTCCTCGACTACCTGTACGTCGCGTACACCAACGGCACGGCCTTCTCCCCCACGGACACCATGCCGCTGTCGAGGTGGGCCAAGATGCTGATGCTGGCGCAGTCGGCGATCGCACTGTCGACCGTCGTCCTCGTGGTCGCCCGAGCCGTCAACATCCTCGCCTGAGCCGAGCGGGCAGGGGCCCGAACGGTCAGACCGACAGCCGGTCCCGCTGCCGCTGCTCCCTGGCGCGCACCCAGGTGATCAGGCAGTAGAGCGCCGCGTAACCCTCCGCGGTGGCGAAGCCCTGCTCGAACCTGGCCGCCTCGAGGAGCTCGTCGCTCTCGACCGAGGAACCCCGGCGGAGCCGCTCCATCACCTGCCCGGAGGGGGTCGAGCTACGGAACTGGTCGGCGATCCCCAGCGCCACCGCGTCGGAGATCGCCAGCGTGATCGGCGGCTTCTCGACGGCGGCACGGCGCCGGAGGACGTCGGTCACCTCGGCGGCCACCTGGGCGTCCGAGGCGGCCAGCGTGGTTCTGCAGGCGATGATCACTGTGCTGCTCCCGTACCTGGCTGTTCCAGGCCCGAACGATGTGCCGCGCGCGGTCGATGTGCCGGGATCGCCGGCACGTCTCCCCTGCATCCTCGACGAAGCCGCCGAAGAAGACTAGCGCTATGTGGTCGAATCACTCCGAAGAGTAGCGAGCTACGTGCGCGGATCGCCCCGTGGGGCGGTCGCGGGCGCGTCCGGAACCGTCAGGCGCGGTCGGGCTTCACGAACGGGAAGGTCAGCGTCGAGCGGATTGGACCGCCGGTGAGCAGCATGATCAGCCGGTCGACGCCGAGCCCCAGCCCGCCGGTCGGCGGCATGGCGTACCCCAGGGTGTCGAGGAAGTCCTCGTCGAGCTGCATCGCCTCGGCGTCCCCGGCCGCGGCCCGCAGCGACTGCTCGGTCAGCCGCCGGCGCTGCTCCACCGGGTCGATGAGCTCCGAGTAGGCCGTGCCCAGCTCCGAGCCGAACGCCACCAGGTCCCACCGCTCGGCCAGCCGCGGGTCGCAGCGGTGGGTGCGGGTCAGCGGCGAGGTCTCCACCGGGAAGTCGGAGTAGAAGGTCGGCGTCGTCGTGTGCGGTTCGACCAGCGCGTCGTACAGCGCGACGACTGCCTCCCCGGCGGTGGCGTGCGCGGGCACGTGCACGCCGGAGGTCCGGCAGACGGCCAGGACGTCGTCCCGTGGGCTGGCCGACGTCAGCGTCGTCCCGGTGGCCCGGCTCACCGCCTCGTGCACGGGGACGACGGGCCATGGCGCGGACAGGTCGACCGTCGTCGTCCCGCCATCGGCGTCGGGCCGGTGCGCGATCGGGGCCCCGTGCACCGCGACGGCCGCGGCCAGCACGAGATCGCGGGTGAGCTCCCGCATGACGTCGTAGTCGGCGAAGGCCTGGTAGACCTCCAGCGACGTGAACTCGGGGTTGTGCGTGGCGTCGGCGCCCTCGTTGCGGAAGTTCCGGCCCAGCTCGAAGACGCGCTGCATGCCGCTCACGGCCAGGCGCTTGAGGAACAGCTCGGGCGCGATCCGCAGGTAGAGCGGCAGCCCGTAGGCATTGATGCTCGTCTCGAACGGCCGCGCCTGGGCGCCGCCGTGCACGGCCTGCAGCACCGGCGTCTCGACCTCGCTGAAGCCGCGCTGGGCGAGTACCTCGCGCAGCGCCCGGACCGCGCGGCTGCGGGCGAGCAGCGTCTGCATCGACGACGGGTTCAGGAGCAGGTCGAGGTGGCGCCGGCGGACCCGCGCCTCCGGATCGGTCAGCCGTGCGTGCAGGTTGGGCAGCGGCTCCAGGCACTTCGCCGCCATCACCCACGAGCCGGCGAGCACGGTCAGCTCGCCGGTGTCGGAGGCGATGACCTCACCGGTCACGCTCACGTGGTCACCGAGGTCGACCGCCTGCTGCCACAGGTCGAGGCGGGCGGCCCCGAGTCCGTCACGGGTGAGCAGCGCCTGGATGCTGTCGCGGCCGTCCTGGAGCTCGGCGAAGACCAGGCCGCCGAAGTCGCGCAGTGCCCTGACCCGGCCGGTCACCGATTCGGTGACCCCGGTGTGTTCGCCTGCGGCCAGGGTGCAGTGCCGGCCGCGCAGTTCGGCCGCCGAGCAGGTGCGCGGGACCCCGACCGGATACGGCTCCACGCCGGCGCCCCGGAGGACGGCGAGCTTCCGCAGCC
>Ga0308173_10000307_pt1 | contig 19722 bp, 12 predicted proteins | sample PhyPR1_FD_203716 | JGI IMG/M metagenome (GOLD analysis project Ga0308173, IMG submission 203716) | Soil microbial communities from UC Gill Tract Community Farm, Albany, California, United States - DLSLS.P.R1 | ecosystem: Environmental > Terrestrial > Soil > Agricultural land | place: USA...
GATCTGTATGACGACCGATTCGAAGGGCCGACTGATCATTTCTCCACAGGCCGATAACCAGCCACTGCTCCGGTTCACGCTCACCGGGGATGGCAAGGTGCGAAAAATCGAAAAGATTGAGGCTCCGATTCATCAGGCGATGGGATTGCTTTACGCGCATGATAGTCTTTATGCGAACGCACATGGACCGGACGGGACGGGGCTTTACCGGCTCATCGACGGCAACCACAACGATCGGTTCGAGAGCAACGAGGTTCATTTTCTGAAGACGTTCGCCGGAGAAGGGGAGCACGGGTACCACGCGGTGGAGATGGGGCCGGACAAGATGATTTATGTGATGAACGGGAATCATACAAAGCTCCCGAAGGGCATCGAGCAAGATTCACCTCACAAAAACTTCGATGAAGATTTCCTGCTCCCGCGGCAATGGGATCCGGGTGGCCACGCGGTGGGCATCCTGGCGCCGGGCGGTCATGTTCTGAAAACGGACCCGGAAGGCAAGAAGTGGGAACTGCTCCTGGCTGGGTTTCGGAATTCGTACGATTTCGATTTCAGTCCCGAGGGCGAAATGTTCACGTTCGACAGCGATATGGAGTGGGATTGGGGGCTTCCCTGGTATCGACCGACCCGCGTGAACCATTGTGTTCTCGGTGCAGAGTTTGGCTGGCGTTCAGGCAGTGCGGTCTGGCCCGAATATTATCCAGATAGCCTTCCGGCGACGGTGAACATCGGTATCGGCTCTCCTACCGGAGTGAAGTTCGGCACTAACAGCAAATTCCCCGAAAGGTATCGCCGGGCGTTGTATTTGCTCGATTGGTCTTACGGACGGATTATTGCGGCTCACCTGAAGCCGCACGGCGCGAGTTACGACGCCGACTTCGAAGTGTTCGTCAAGGGCAAGCCGCTGAACCTGACCTCATTGCAGATTGGGCATGACGGTGCCATGTATTTCATCACTGGTGGCCGGGGCACGCAATCGGGCCTTTATCGCGTCACCTATATCGGCAAGTCGCCCAAAGAAAACCCGGCTCCGCCGGATAGAACAGCTCAAACCGCCCGCGTGGTGCGGCACAAACTGGAATCGTTCTATGGCAAACACGACCCGCAAGCTGTCGGTTTTGCCTGGCCTTATCTCGGTGATCCCGACCGGTTCCTCAGCTACGCCGCCCGGATCGCGGTCGAATGGCAGGACGTGAATCTTTGGAAAGAACGGGCGGTGAAAGAAATTAATCCTGACCGGGCGCTGACAGCGCTGCTGGCGCTGGCGCGTTGCGGCGGGAAGGAGACGCAAAACGAACTCCTCGGCGCGCTCAAGAAGTTCCCGATGGACTCGCTTTCCGTGACCCAAAAGCTGGACAAGCTGCGCGTGATCGAGTTGAGCTTTATTCGCCAGGGCAAGCCGGGACCTGCAATGACGCAACTCGCCGTCCAGAAGCTGGACCGGCTGTATCCTTCCTCGAACGAATATCTTAACCGTGAGCTTTCTGAGCTCCTGATTTATCTCGAAGCGCCCGATGTGGTGACCAAGACGCTGAGCCTCCTCGATAAAGCCAAAACCCAGGAAGAGCAGGCACACTACATGTTTTATCTGCGCAATCTAAAGACCGGGTGGACGATCGACCAGCGAAAGCATTACTTCGAATGGTTCCGGTTCGCCAATGAAGCTGCGAGAGGCGAAGTTTCCTACCCGCAAGGCTCGCCTTATCTTGTCTGGACGGACCAGAAGAAAGCCAGTGAGCGCCATCCGCAGCAGTTGCTGAACTGGTTCTCGGAGGCCGGCCGCGATTACGGCGACGGCGCGAGTTATCCCAAATACCTGGTAAGTATGCGCAAGGACGCCATCGCCGCGCTTTCGGAAGAAGAGCGAATCGCGCTGAACAGTTGGATTCAGGATTACGACAGCCTCGCGAGCTTCAAACCGACGAAGGAACGCCACTTCGTCCAGGAATGGAAAATGGAAGATCTTGAAGCCTCCCTGCCGGACGCGAGTCATGGCCGCAATTTCGCCAATGGCAAAGTCTCATTCCATGATGCGCAATGCATGCTTTGCCATCGGTTCAACAATGAAGGCGGCTCGATCGGCCCTGAGTTGAGCGCCGTGGCCAGCAAATATTCTCGCCGTGAAATCCTGGAGTCCATTCTCGATCCGTCAAAAGTGGTGTCGGACCAATTCCAAAATTATGTGGTGGTCAAAAATGATGGAGACGTGGAGACAGGCCGGATCATCGACGAGAACGATGAGCGAATCGTTGTGCAACCAAATCCGCTGCTCCCGGAGCGCGTGAACATCAAGAAATCGGAAATTGCTGAGCGCCGGCCATCCAAAACCTCTCCGATGCCGGAAGGATTGCTGAACCAATTCACGAAGGACGAAATCCTGGACGTTGTGGCGTATCTTGAGACGGCGGGCAAAGAAAAGGCGGCGAACTTCAAACCAGTGGAGCAAGCCAACGGACAAGCTAAATGAGTTGCGTGGGTTGCATCGTTACATGGTTACGTGGTTACATGAGCGCATGGGACTCATATAGCGGTTCTGTGTAAGAGCCAAAGCTATTGCACCGCCTTGCAGCCCGAACAAAAAACATTCATCGGCCGGCTGGTAAGGCCATTCACGGAACTTTTCGGCCTGAGCCGGATGGCCGCAACGATCACCCTTCTGATAATCGCCGGGATCGTCGTCATCGCCGTCTTTTGGTTCTTCCGCCTTGCGCCGCCCAGCGTCATTACAATTACCAGCGGACCGCCCGGAAGCGCATTCGAGACAAACGCTTTCAAGTACAAAAACATTCTTAGCCGAAATGGGGTAACGTTGCGGATCCTTCCGTCGCAGGGTTCTCAAGAGAATTTGCAACGCCTGCATAATATGTCTGTGAACGTGGACATTGGCTTCGTTCAGGGCGGCATCAGCAACGCAATCGACAGCGGCAAAGTGGTTTCGCTTGGGAGCGTTTCTTACGAACCTCTGTTGATATTCTATCGCGCAGAAGAGCCGATCACTTTGCTTTCCCAATTTAAAGGCAAACGCCTAGCAATCGGACCGGTCGGAAGCGGCACCCACACCCTCTCTCTGGCACTCCTCAAGTACAGTGGCATAGAGCCGGGCGGCTCGACGACCCTCCTCGACCCTGAGGCCGATGCCGGCGCAAAAGCCTTGCAGGACGGAACTGCCGACGCGCTCTTCGTGACCAGCGACTCTGCGTCCGCCTCGCTCATGCGCAAACTTTTGCTTCAGCCCGACATTCGTTTCTTCAACTTCACGCAGGCGGATGCCTACACGCGCCGGATCAGCTATCTGAACAAGCTCGAACTGCCGATGGGCTCGCTGGACTTCGGCCAGAACATTCCCAAACAGGATGTCTTCCTGGTCGGACCCACGGTGGAATTGCTCGCGCGGAGCGATCTGCATCCGGCTCTTTGCGACCTGGTGCTCGAGGCGGCGCGCGAAATTCACGGCGGCTCCGGGCTGTTGCGGCGCAAAGGAGAGTTTCCCGCTCCCCTGGAACATGATTACGCGATCAGTTCTGAAGCGCTCCGTTATTATAAATCGGGCAAAAGTTTTCTTTACCGCACCTTGCCATTCTGGCTCGCAAGCATGCTCAACCGGGTCCTGCTGGTTTTCGTGCCCGCGTTCGTCGTGCTCATCCCGGCGATGCGGGTTGTGCCCACGATGCTTCGTTTCAAGACGCGTCTGAAGTTCTATCGCTGGTACCGAGCCATGCTCGTGCTGGAATCCGAGCTGCGCGGAGAGTTGCCAGCCCCGAAGCGGGAGGACCTTCTCCTCCGGTTGGACGAGATCGAAAAGGCGGTAAACCGGATGAAAGTGCCGGCTTCGTTCGCCGACCAATTCTACAGCCTTCGTGGCCATATCGAATTTTTGCGCGAGAAGTTGCATTCCGGGTTTAAGGCTCAGGACAATGCTCGATGATTGCTTCCCGGACCGCGGTCCGGGAATAGGTCACGAGCAAATTTCGTGGGCTACATAAGTTACAAGGTTTCAAAGTTACATGGTTGCATAGTGGATGCTCATAGCCCCATGTAACGCATGTAACGATTCCACCATGTTAACTTCTTATTTGAATGATTATGCCCGTCTTAAGTTTTCGACTTAAGCTGGTTTTGGCGATGATGTTTGTCGTCGCCGGGGTTTCGGTGACGACACTGCTGATCGCTGAACGCCGAGTTCAGGCCTATTACGAGCGCAATTTTCGAACCCAGACCGAACGGCAAATTGCCTACTTCCTCACCATGCAGGAAACGCGGCTTGGCGACTTCAAAAAAACGTGCCTGAACGTGTCAAAACAAGTCCGAATTACGGCGGCGCTGAATGAACAGGAGATTCCGCCAGAAGTGATTTACGATCTGACGGACGCCGACATACGAGGTCTTCTGGGAAACATGATGCAGGAGGTTCGCAGCACTGGCGTATTGCAACGCCGCATCAATAGTCTCTTTTTGAGGTTCCTCGATCACTCGGGCACGCCAATTCAGCCGCCGGACAATGTGAAGAATCGGCTTGGATTTCCGCTCTCTAAACGGCGTGGCGAGCAAAAGTTGGCCCTCATTCGCGACGCGCTCGACGCTCCGGAACGTCAGCAGGTTGGCTATCTGGCGCTTGCGAATGCAACGAACCGGACCACCGGTCCGCGCGCGATGCCGGCGAAGCTGTCCGAATCGGACAAAGCCGAGGACGGCACACCGATTTTGCAAGAGGTGATCATTACGAAGATTCTGGATCCCGATAGCAGACGGGTGCTCGGCGCTCTTGTTCTCGGCTTTCCGCTGGCCGAATTGATTCCGCAGCCCAAAGCCGAGACATCGTCCCGGAATGTCGAGGGAGGAGAAGGGATCGCGGCCGGAATACTGTTGGAGGAGCAATTGTATGCGAATACCAACTCCATTCCGCAACAGATCGGGGACCTGGTTGCACGAGAGATGAGTCAGCGATTGAAGGCAATGCCGGCTTCGAGAGGTGATTTCGAATGCCGGCTTCAAAATGGTTATTACCGAGTCTTTTATCGTTTGTTGAACAGGCAATCGGGATTTCCGCCCGCGTACCAGGTTTGTCTTTATTCGCTGGAGCAGGCGCGGAACGATTTGCGAAATTTGCGTTTAAAGGTTCTCGGCTCGGGTGGCGCGGGCCTGCTGGGAGCGCTTCTTTTGAGCTTGGCGCTTTCCCATGGCCTGGTGGTTCCTATTCGCGACCTGGCTCGCGGCACACGCGAAGTTCAGCGCGGCAATTACGATTGAAAGTGCCGGTCCGCACGCGTGATGAGGTTGGCCAATTAACGGTCGCCTTTAACGAAATGACTGAAGGTTTGGCACAAAAAGAACGTTATCGCACCTTGCTGAACCAGGTCGCGGATGAGCGCGTCGCGCAACAATTGATCAGCGGCCAAATCAAGCTGGGCGGAGAAGTCCGCCAGGCCAGTGTGTTATTTTGCGATATTCGCGGGTTCACCGCGCTTACTCAAAACATGCCACCGACCGAAGTCATTGAAATGCTGAACGAACACATGACGGCGCTCACCCGCCGGGTCAAAGAGCACGAGGGCGTGCTCGACAAATTTGTCGGCGACCTCCTTATGGCGATCTTCGGCGCGCCACTCGCCCATGGGGACGATGTCTTGCACGCAGCGCGTTGTGCCGTGTCCCTCCTCGAGGAGCGCAAACGGTTGAACCAAACCTCACGCCACCAAATCCAGGTTGGCATCGGCCTGGCGACTGGCAACGTGGTCGCCGGCGGCATGGGCTCGGCGGAGCGCTTCCATTACACAGTGCTCGGCGAACGCGTGAATTTGGCTTCGCGGCTGTGCCAGCAGGCAGCAGCGGGGGAGATTCTGATTGAGCAAACGACTTACGAATTACTGACGAACCAAATCATTGCCGAACCAGGCCCCGCTCTTACGCTCAAAGGCTTTGCTGCTCCGGTCAAGGTTTACCGCCTCTTGGGTTTGAAGGAGTAGCTGCAAACCTTGGCTGACTTTTGCGGGAAAAGTGCCCGTCAACGGAGCATTGATTTGGCACCAGAAGCTTGCTGAACTCTCATTTCGGAATTCCTAAATATTCAGATGGGAATTAGTCTTTCGGCGCTATGAAATCAGTTGTATCGCGAGCACAGCCGGTAATTTCCTTAATCTCGTTCCTGGCGCTGGGCCTATCGCTGGCAAGCGGCGCTGAGTATCGCAACCCGGTTATCCCAGGAGACTGTCCTGACCCATCCATCATCAGAGTCGGCAAGGAGTTCTGGGCCACGGCAACATCATCGGAGTGGGGTCCTCAATTTCCCTTATTGCATTCGACGGACCTGGTCAATTGGGAACAGGCAGGCAACGTGTTCGCGCATCGGCCGGCATGGGCGGTTGCCAACTTTTGGGCTCCCGAAATCAGCGCCTACAACGGCAAATATTACGTTTATTACGTCGGACGGAAGTCCGGCGGGCCGCTTGCTGTGGCAGTTGCCAGCGCTGAGAAGCCGGGCGGACCCTATACCGACCATGGACCGCTCGTCTCGCAGCCCATGGGTTCGATCGATCCGGTGCCGGTGACGGATGAGAAAGGAGAACGTTATCTGATCTGGAAGGAGGATGGTAACAGCCGGAAAATGCCTACGCTGTTGTGGGCGCAACGACTTTCGGAGGATGGGCTCAAGCTGCTGGGCCAGCCGAAAGAAATCATGCGCAACGATGCGGCCTGGGAGGGAGCGGTGATCGAGGGACCCTTTGTAGTTCGGCGTGGCGACTGGTTTTACCTGTTTTATTCCGGAAGCGGTTGTTGCGGGCTCGGCTGCAATTACGCGCTTGGACTGGCACGCGCAAAGTCGTTGCTCGGCCCATGGGAAAAAAATCCCGCCAACCCGATCCTGCCCGGCAATGAGCAGTGGAAATGTCCCGGCCATGGCAGCATCGTTATGGACGAACAGGGGCGATATTGGTTGCTGTATCACGCGTACGCCGCGCAGAACTCTATTTTTACCGGACGCGAAGCGATGCTCGACGAAGTCACGTTTGGAAGCGATGACTGGCCAACAATCAATGGGGGCCACGGGCCAAGCGCACACCGCTCGACACCGTTCGGAACAGACCAAAAAGAACCGCGCAACTTTCAGGATGATTTCAGCACGCTTCACGCGGGCTGGCAGTGGTTTCAGGATAAGGAGCCGTCTTGGAGGATCGAATCCGGATGGCTCGTGCTGGGCGGCAAGGATGGCGAGTTGCCGGGAGCGGTACTCGCCCGCTCGACCATCACCGGCGATTATACCGCCAGCGTGAATCTGGATCGCGCCTCGCTCAAACCCGGCGAGTTCGGCGGAATTGCGGCCATCGGTGATGCAGCGAATGCAATCGGCCTTGCTTTGCGAGATGGTAAGCTCGTGCTGTGGCGACGGGACAAGGGGGTTCACCGACAACTGGCCGAGGTGGATGATCCCAAAGGGAGCAAACTCAGTTTTCGAGTGATCGCATCAAAGGGGGACCAATTCCGGTTTGAGGCAACCGCCGAAAAAGGCGAATGGTTTTCAGTAGGCGCAGCGCAGTCGGGCGACCGGCTTCCGCCATGGGACCGAAGCATTCGGGTGGGGTTAATCGCGGGCGGAGGAGAGAACGTCCAGGCCCGGTTCAAAGATTTCGAGATGGTGGATACGGAAAGCCGGCTGCCGTAACACCTATAATTCGACGGGCCAAAATCCACACGTGAAAACCTCCCGAGCGATTCCCCGCAATACCTGATTGGGCCACTGCCGATACTCGAGCAATCAATGAGCGAACTGGGGATTAGCACTCATTCTGGCGGTTTGACCAACTCATTTTGTAAGGTCTTTGGCCACCCCCGAGGTGCCGTGATTAGCTCCATAGCGGTGCATAAACCTACGCCGACGGTGTAAGCGAACAAGTCGAGCCAGGAAAATGCCGAGCCTAAAAGAAGGTGACCGACCGTCGTAGCGCGAAACTGGTTGATCCATGTCGCTTGATAAAGCTGGCTAAGCTCGTCCAAATAAGAAATGGCGAGCGCATACGCCGCAACCCTGATAACGGGCGCGGCGGGAGAAAGAAAGGCTACAGCCCAATAAACCATTCCCGCCCAGAGGGCGTCACCTGGGTACTTTCCAAGTGCTGCCGCAAGCAGCCACGGCCATTTCCGTGAAGCCAACCCCAGGACCACGGTATGACAAGAGTACCAGCAATATGAGCACGACGGCGCGCCATGGCTGCGCGCACGTTAGCGGGGCCGCCTGCGGATGCAAGCGATCACGGCTGCCCGCGAGCCAGTGAACTCCGGTCCAAGTTCAGGGCACGATAATTTTCGGCGCACCGGGGACCGGTACCGCAGTGGCCGCGACATCCGTGCTCTTCAATTTAGAGCCGGCGGCGGCAAGCACGATTCCGGAGGCAAGCCCGGCGAGATGGCCCTCCCAGGAAACTCCATTAGCGGTTGGGAGCAAGCCTTTCAACATGCCGCCATAAACGAGGATGCAGGCAGCGGAGAGAAGCAGTGTGCCGAGCTTGCGCTGAAAAATCGCGAGCGAACTCAGGTAACCGAAGAAGCAAAAAATGAGCGCGCTCGCCCCGATATGGCAAGCACCCCGTCCCATCAACCAAACAAGAGCGCCTGAAAGCATGGCTCCCAAAGCGGTGACTGCCAAGAACTCCGTTCGATTTCGAAAACAGAGCACTGAACCAAGAATGAGTAGCGGCAAGGTATTGGCCGCCAAATGCGAAAACGAAGCGTGCAAAAATGGTGAAAAAACGATCCCGGGAAGTCCGGAAATATGCCGGGGGATGATTCCGAACGAAGCGAGGCGACCGCCCAGAATCAGATTGTTGACGATGAACGTCAGCCAGCATAGCGCCACAATGGTAAAAATCGGCGTGCATCGCTTCAGCCACCCCGTCTTCGCTTGGTTCGATTCCAGATCCATCGTCGGAATTAGGTAACAGTCCTTGGGCAGGGCAGAAATTATAAAATCACAGGCGGTTTGGAAGGTGCCGCTCGCGCCAACTTGGTTTCATTGACCAGATAGTCGAACAGAGCACAAAGACATAGTCAGAAAAATGAGGTCAGAAAGATGGATTGATCAGGTTAGCGCTTATGGGCACGCCGCGATTCGGAGGTTTTCAACAGCCTGCTTGGGCTTTTCGCCGCTTTCCGCAAGCGCCACGATGCGAAGGGCTGAAATTCCTCAATTCTTTTCCGCAAAGCCTCAATGACGCTGCTGGGGTTTGTTGTTATAGAATTGGGAGAATCGCACTGTATGCCCGACGGGAAAAAGTTGACCGCGCGTTTTTTTCTTTTGAAAGTCCGCAGGAGTTTCAGCCGTCGCTGCGGGACTTTGGGGGTTTCGGCCCGCGTTCCGAAAGCTAAAGCATCGGGCTATTCTCTTATCTTCCTTCGGGAGATCTCCCTCAGCGACAGGTGGTGCTGTTCGGGAACCCTTTTTCTACAGCAAGCTTTTCTTTTTGCGCTGCTGTGCTTGTTGCTTCGTCCCGATTTCGTTATGGCTCAGACGGAGCCGCCTCATCCAATTCTGACAATCAGCGGCAGTGGCAGCGGCGCAAGCACCATCCTGAGCACGTGGACGGAGGCGCAATATACTAACAACTTCATCCCGCATCAGCCGCCGCGGAATGATGGCTACGGCTTCGCGCCGCCCGTGGTGTCGGGGGACACGGCGTTCTCGTGGAGTTCGTCAAATCCAAACCAGATCACGAGCACGCCGAGCGGCATCGTTTTTCCGAACGGCACGTACACGAGTTTCACACAGGCAGTTACGGTTTTCAGCGGAAACACCGTCCTTGCGCCGTACTATTTGAAAGCGGGAAGTTCGAGTTCCAAGTCGCTCGTATTTGCGCTGATCGATTATCACAAGCTCAGCCAACTCCGCAGCGATTTTAATAAACTCGCTCCGGCGTACATCAACAGCGGCAGCAGTCCCACGACGCGCAATGATGCCTACGCGAGGCGAATTGCGATTGCCCTTTTGGATTGGGCGCGATGGTATCCGGATTACTACCTGACGGGGAAAAACAGCGCCTCGTTCATTAACACATCGCCGAGTTACATTTTGGCGTCCGACCTCCAGCGCGCCAGCGACCACAACGGCCTCGCGCACGAATGGCAGGATGATGAGTTGCTGGCGTTCGACGCCATTTACGACAGCGTCGCGCTGACCAACCTGAGCAGCGAACTCGGCTTCGACGTGCGGAATTACATCAAAACAAACCTGTTCTGCAACGAAGGTGATTTCATCGAGAATCATGTGCCGGTGGATGTCGCAATTCAGAGCAACCTCTCGGGTCCGTACACGGTGCTGGCGGAAGTTGCGCGGGTGCTGAATCGCCCGGATTACATTATCTGGATGGACCAGTATCTCGATGCGACGGTCAGGCAGAAGATACGCCGCGATGGTGTGCTCGAGGAAGGGTTGGGTTATTCCATTGGCTACATCAATGAAAACCTGAATGGAGCGAAAGGGACGCGTGATTACTTCCTCACTCGCGCCGCCGATACGCCGACACTGCAGGCGATCAGCAATCGGGTGGGCAGTTATGTTTCGACGCTGACCTACGGACAATCGCAATGGAATGCAGCGAGTTTGCCGACCGGCCAATTGCCTACATTCGGCGACACACCATTCAATAATTATTTCTCATCGCACACCGCGGGGAATTCCGCCCTGCTTCCTGCCTACGGCCATGTGGCGATGGGGGCGGGCTCAGGCAGCCAGGCGGTGCAGGTGAATCAGAACTTCCCCGGAGACAATAACCATATGCGCTCGGACGTGACGGCTTTTGTGCTTTGGGCATTTAACAATGAAATGCTTGGCAACATCCGCTATTACAACGGCACGCCGGGCCGCCAGTTCGACGAACAAATTCTCGCTCATAACGCGATCACGATTGATCGGGTGAACATGACGCCTTATCCGGACGCGGATACCTATGGCAATGGCGACCTGACGCTCTACGAACCGGGCAACAATGGTTTGGCAATGACGGAAATCGACGGGCAACGCGCATACTCAAGCAAGGCATCGCGTTATCAACGGCTCCTCCTGCTCAATTCCGCTGATTTGTCCCGGCCATATTTGGTGGATATCTTTCGCGTGACCGGCGGGACCAACCACGATTACACGCTGCATGGTGCGATTCGCTGGGACCAAACAGGGCAATGCAGTTTTCCGCTGGTGACCAACCCGGCGCCATATCCGATGCTGGAAGGTGAAACGTGGGTCGAGCCAACCTCGAGCGGGTCGAGTTTTCCTTATTACGGATTCTGGCGAAACGTTAGCAGTAACCAGGCGCCCGGCAATTTTCAGATCACCTATCGGGACACTAATCGCGTTTCCGGACGGGACGTCCGGCTGTGGATGACGGACGATGGCACCGCGAAGGTTTACCTCGGCATGACTCCCAATCCGGGTAGGGACAACACCGTCCCAGCGAACTTCTATGTTTATTGGCGTCCATCGACGATTATTCGCAAGCGCATTCCTTCGGGCACGCTTCAGGATTTGTTCGTGAGCGTGGTCGAGCCGATGAATGCCGGCAACGGAACGGTTCAATCAGTGGAACGTTTGCCGTTGACGGGCAGCAACCTGGAATCAGTGGCGCTGAAAATCACATTTACCGATGGGCGGGTGGACACGTACCTCGTCAACCTGCGCAACCTTCAGGTCAACGGCGCAACCGCCGGGTCGGCAACGGTGTCCACTGCGGACGGCCAATATTCTTTAACAGGGCGCGTCGGTGTCCATATGGACCGAGCGAGTGGCGACTCGCGTGTTTGGACGATTAACGCAACGGATTTTCAGTTTCCGGGTCGCCGCCTGTCGACCCCGGGAACGTATTACTCAGGGTTGATCTCGGGTGAGACGCGAAAACTGACGGGCGGGACTTACGATGCGTTCACCACGAGCACCGCGCTGCCCACCGGCACGGGTATGCGCAATAAATTCCTTTCGCTCACTCACGGGACTTTATCGGGGAGCGGAACGACGGGCGTCAGCGAGATGTTCAAGATCGATCAGGTCGTGCTCAGTAACAGCCAATATTACGTGTGTTTCACCAACGACCACATGCTGGAGATCACGAATGGCACGACTTCAGTCGAACAGATGGCACCTTTGCGGACGTTCACCGGCAGCAATTCGTTCGAGATCGCGCTGACGGCTTTCGCTGGGCAGTTCTCTGTTATCCCGAATGTCTCAATTCCGCCGGGTGGCTCAAGAGGTCCCATCAATTTTAGTTTCGGCAATCTCGGGACCACCGCTGGGTCGGCCCTGCAATTGGTGGCTATATCAGCCAACCAAACACTCGTTCCAAATAGCAATCTGGTTTTGGGCGGCAGCGGCACTAGCCGGACCATCACCGTGACGCCCGTGGCCGGAGTTACCGGCTCGTCGCTGATCACTCTGTTGGTTACCGATGGCACATGGACTAATAGCCGCTCCTTCACTGCCTTTGTCAGCGACCTCTCGTTGTCCGCTTCACCGGCGTCGCAGACCGTGCTTCCCGGGATGACCACAAACTTCACTCTCACCGTGACCGCGACCAATGGTTTCTCTGGAACTGTAAGTTTTGGGATTTCTGGTTTGCCCCCACAGTCGAGCGCCGGTTTCAGTCCACCGACGCTTACCGGCGCAGGCTCGGTGACGGTCAACGTGTTCACCTCCAATGCAATTTCACCCGGGGGCTATCCGCTTACGCTCACAGCCACTAGCGGCGGTCTCTCGAGCACAAGCTCGGTCACTCTTCTAGTGAACAGCATTGTCGCGGTTCCGGGAACGATGCTCTGGACGGGGTCGAACAATTGGTCATCGCTTGCGAATTGGACAAATCTGAGCGCGAGCGGCTTTGGTCCTCCGGGTGTTTCGAACGATGTGGTTTTTGGCGACGTGGCCACGGTGGCGAGCACCAACACGTTTAATAACATCGTGGACAGCGATATCACTATCAACTCGCTGGTGATCACGAACACGAGCGGTTTTCACAATACGTTCGTCAACCCTGGCCGAACGCTTTCAATCATCGGCTCCGCGCCAGGCTTTGCCAATAGCCCGGCGTTGAACGTCGGATTGGAAGGCTACACCGGCCTGCCAAATCAGCTTGTGCGTGGGGAAATTACGGGACCGGGCGGAACTCTTTCCATCAACAACACCGCCGCATCGGTCCAGATCCGGATGGGATTTGGCAGCAGCCTGGTGGGACCGCTCGCGGTTCTCGATATGTCCGGCCTGGGCACTTTTAACGGCAATCTGAACCACATCCAACTCGGCGTCGAATCAGGAGCGCCCCGCCAGGTCGCAGGCGTTTGGTACTTGGCCCGCACAAACAACATCACTCTTGTTCAGGGGGACAACGTGAACGGCAACCTGACCAGCGGAAGTCCCGCCCTCTACCTCGGCCACAACACACATTCGGGAAATACCAACGGTTCGGCGCTTTATCTTGGCATTTCGAACAATCTTTATCTCAACTTCGCCGTCATTGGGCGTGGCAACCAAACCAATAATCTCGTCGCGTTCAATCCGCTCTTCATCACAAATCAGCCTTCGGTGCGGCTTCGCGCTTCAGATGGCACTGGGCGCGTCGGCATCTGGACTGTGGGGGACAACTCAGCCGGCGGCCTCACCGGCCCCTCATCGGGAACCAACGATTTCTCTGGCGGCAGCGTCGATGGCATGTTTGACCTGCTTTTCCTTGGCCGCGGCCGCGTTGGAACGACCGTTAACACCGGCATCGGCGTGCTGACATTTGATCGGGGAACAGTCGATGTGAACACGTTGCGGCTTGGCACAATGGTTGATGAAGCCACGTCCACAAACGCTTCCGGAGTCGGCACGGTAAACGTGAACGGCAGCGGGATACTCATAGTGAATACGATCCTGGAGTTTTCCCACACGAACACACTTGCTGCCGCGGCTCCCTCGGCCAGCGCCGGGATGCGCGGCACTCTGAACGTCAACGGCGGTTCCGTGCAGGCCTCGAATATTCGCGGTGGCGGCGGCACGGGAATTATTAATCTGAACAGCGGAATTATCGACTTGGAAGGCGGACAACTGCTCGATGTAACGACGGTTAATATTGGTGCGCCAGGCAATTCCCAACTCGCCGCGCTCACGAATGCTGGAGCGCTCGGGTCGCCGAATCCGATTACGATTGCTACAAACGGTTTGTTCGCCGGCAGCGCGAGCCTTACTGCGCCGAAACTCATCCTCAATGGGGCCATCTCGCCGGGAGTTGGCGGAGTGGGTTCAATCGTGAACAGCGGCTCGATAGTCGTCGGTCCCGGAGGCTTCTGTAATGTTGATGTTCAGAATGCAGCCGGTACGCCCGGGACTTCGTGGGATTTCGTGCAAAACGCCGGCGGTATCGATGTTCAGGCGACCCCAGCAAATCCTTTCACGATTCAGATCCAATCTCTCGAAGCGCCGCTACAGGGGTTGCTGAACTTTGACAATAATGTGGCATTCTCCTGGCCAATAATCGGCGGGAGCGGAGTTACAAACTTTGCTGCGTCAAAGTTCGTCGTCAATAGCGGCGCCTTCCCGGATGACCTCGCTGGAGGTTATTTCTATGTGTCCGCCAGTGGCAGTTCACTAAACCTCGCGTTTACGAATAATCATGCACCCAACGCCGCCGACGCCACGTTCTATTATCGGCCCGGAACCACGCTGCAGATTCCGCTCGCGGCGCTGGCAGCCCATTGGAGTGATCCGGATGGCGATGCGGTGCAGTTGGCAGGTGTGAATCCCCTCAGCGCCAATGCAATCGCGGTCACCTATGATTCGGCGAATATCTACTATTCCGCGAACGCTGCTCTTCCCGATACGATCACCTACACGGTCTCTGACATTCGGACGAACCCGCCAGCGACTTATCGTCCCGGCGACACCGTCCGGACAGACTCCGCGGTCATCCAACTCGTTCCGCTTCCCACGATTAGCGGAATCCGCGTTACCGGGAGCATGGTCGTTCTGAGCGGTTCGAATGCGTCGGCCGGCCAAAAATATGTTGTGCTGTCGAGCACGAACATCCGCTTGCCGTTCAGTTCCTGGATGCGTCTCGCGACGAACAGCTTCGACAACAACGGCAATTTCACTTCCACCAACGGCGTCAGTCCTGGCCCTGCGCAGCAGTTTTATTTGTTGCTCCTTCCGTGAATGCCCTCGGGAGGACACATGTATAGTACGGCTCTGGTCGCCTGCCTAATCCATGTCTTTTTCAAAATCCCTTTCTGCCTCTCCAAGTTTTCGTTGGGCTCGTCCGACGCCAGCCTGTACTCGGCCTTCGGTCTTAAGCCGCTGATTGCGAGTTAATTTGCCAGCCGCTTGCTTTACTTTCCCTTTGGCTTCCCGCATTGCGCCTTTGGATCGATTTTTTGTGCTTGGTTTTGTAGCCATAAAAAAACTTTAGGCCACAAGGAATTACCTGCTATGGGGCAACATACTCAGCACGACCTGAGATCCAAAAAGTAGGCTTCGAAAGTCGGTATACCGCCTTATGGGCGAGATTCGGACTAAAACTCCGTCGCATAAATGGCGAGGTTTCACCGTAGCCAGCCTTCATATTACAAAGCTGTACAGGAGATTAGGTCCGGTCGGGCTCGCCGATTTTCTGTTGGCATAGCGTCTGCAATGGCTTGATGCGTGGTCAAACCGCCCAAACTGGCCTTACTGTTTCTTGTTCAGGTATTGTCCCTGGTCATGGGCATGGGCCTTACTGCGGAGGCCCGGGCGGAGACAGGCCAGGCGGAAGCGAGTGGTCTGACTGGGGAAGCAATGAGCCAGGCCGAGCATCATGGACTGCCGCAAAAGGCGGTTGAACTCTCGCGGCCCTTCGGTTTTGCGATCACCAACTCGATGGTGGTTACCTGGGTGGTGGCTGTCGGGCTTATCGTTTTCTCGCGGCGGGCCACGAAACAAATGGAACGGATTCCGACGGGTTCGCAGAATTTCTGGGAGTGGCTGGTGGAAAGCCTTTACAGGTTTTTGGAGGGCGTGATTGGAAGCCACCTGGTGAAGCGGACGTTTTGGTTTTTTGCCAGTATTTTTATTTTCATTCTCGCTGCGAATTGGGTGGGGCTGATTCCCGGCGTGGGGACGGTCGGGTGGGGTTACAAGACGGACCATGGTTTCAAGATCGACCAACCGCTGTTTCGCGGGGCGAACGCCGATCTCAATTTGACGATGGCGATGGCATTGGTTTTCTTCGCGTGCTGGATTGTTTGGGCAATTCGAGAGGTTGGCGTGAGGGGAGTTTTCAAGGAACTGTTTGCGCCGAAGGGGGAGAGCACGGGTTTCCTGAAGATACTGCTTGTATTCGTGTTCGCTGCGGTGGGTTGCCTGGAAATCATCTCGATACTCTTCCGGCCGGTTTCACTGAGCTTCCGTCTCTACGGAAACATTTTTGCGGGGGAAAATATGCTGGAAACGATGGGGAAGCTGATCCCGGGCTTCGGCTGGTTGTTGCCAATACCCTTTTACTTTATGGAGCTGCTGGTGGGCATCGTGCAGGCGTTGGTTTTCATGTTGTTGACGGCTGTGTTCACGATGCTGATATGCCACCACGAGGAGCCATCGGGAGCGGCGGCGCATTGACCCAGGAATTTTCGGCGGCTTGACCGTGTTGAATCGTGGGAGTCGGCGAGCAAAAGAAAGAGAAACTATATATGTCACTAATGCCCTTGATTGCAGAGATGGGCGGGAATGTTCACGTCGGCCTGGCCGCGCTCGGCGCGGCGCTGGGCGTCGGCTTGATCGGCATGAAAGCTTCGGAAGCGGTGGGACGCAATCCCGGCGCGGCTACGAAGATTTTGGTTCAGTCGATCCTGGCCATTGCGTTCGCCGAAGCGATTGTCTTCTACGCACTGTTCCTGGTGAGTAAATGACTAATGCCGGGGGCAGGGGCATAGCCTGCCCCCGGACGATTTGATTTGTAATATGAACACCCTGGTTTTGTTGGCGGAAGCGGACAGTGGCGGGACAGTCGCACAGATCGCGCGGACGTTTGGAGTGGACTGGACGCACCTGATTTCCCAGATCATCAGCTTCGGGATTGTCTGCGCGCTGCTTTACCGGTTCGCTTATAAACGCGTGCTGGCCATGCTCGAGACGCGCCGCCAGGAGATTTCTGAAGGGTTGGCCAATGCTGAAAAGATCAAGGGTGAGCTGGCGCTCGCGAAGGATGAGCACCTGGCGATTGTGGCCAAGGCAAACCAGGAGGCGACGAAACTAATTCAGGAGGCGCAGGCCGCGGCTGCACGGGTCCAGGAAAAAGAAACGCAAAAGGCGATTGCCTCGGCGGAGGAAATCATTGCCAAAGCTCGCGAGGCCGCGGCGCAGGACCATCTGCGGATGCTGGGCGAACTCAAGCGCGAGGTTGGTCGGTTGGTGGTTCAAACCACGGCGACAGTGACGGGAAAGATTCTGACGACGGAAGACCAGAAGCGTTTGGTGGAAGAAACCGCGAAGGTGGTAACCGCCTGAGTCACTGGGAACGAGATGAATATCACGCGAAAAATCCGGCGCGAGGCTAGCCAACTGTTTCGGCTCTGCGTGGTCAACGGTGTCCTCAATGAAGAGCGCGCGCGGAAAGTTCTGGCAGCGGTCGCCTCTGCGAAGCCGCGGGGATTTCTGGAAATTCTGTGGCAGTTTCGCCGGCTCGTGAAGCTGGACCAGGCGCGGCATTCGGCAAATATCCAGAGCGCTCTCACGCTGGGTCCGGAGGTGCAAACGAGATTGCAAGCGGGGTTATCCAATTTGTACGGGCCGGGGCTCGTCACGTCGTTTGCGGCCAATCCGGCGCTGGTCGGAGGGATGCGGATCCAGGTGGGTAGTGATGTGTATGACGGGAGCGTCAAAGCGCGGCTTGCTGCGCTCGAGCAGAGCTTTTCGAACGGCCACGGCAACGGTAACGGTCTCTAACCCCACTCGAATTTATGGCGAATCTATTACAGGAAATTGAAGCGCAAATCACGGGTCTTAAAGCGACGACCGAAAAGCAAAATGTCGGCACGGTCCGGGAGATCGGCGATGGCGTCGCAAAAATCGAAGGACTCGCCCGCGCCAAGCTCAATGAGATGCTCGACTTTGGCAATGGGGTCACTGGTTTGGCCTTGAACCTGGAGGAGAACGAGGTCGGCGCAATTGTCCTCGGCGATTACACAAAAATCAACGAGGGCGACGAGGTCCGCGCGACGGGCAAACTTTTGCAGGTGCCGGTCGGCAAAGGTTTGCTTGGACGGGTAGTGAACATGCTGGGCGAGCCGATCGATGGCAAGGGGCCGATTAAGAGCGAGGTTGCCTATCCGGTGGAGAAAATCGCGCCGGGCATTATTCGCCGTAAGTCGGTCAGCCAGGCTGTGCAGAGCGGGATCATGCCGATCGATGCCATGATTCCCATTGGCCGCGGACAACGCGAGCTGATCATCGGCGACCGTTCGACAGGCAAGACCACCATTTGCATCGATACGATCATTAACCAGGCCCGGCTCAACAAAGCGGCCGAAGCTGCCGGTGATAAGGAATACCGTCCGCTCTATTGCATCTACGTGGCAATTGGACAGAAGCAATCGAGCGTGGCGCGCGTCATCGCCGTTCTCGAAGAAGCCGGAGCGATGCCTTACACGACGGTGCTTGCGTCGCCAGCCTGTGATTCCGCCGCCAACCAGTACATGGCCCCGTTCTCGGGAGCGGCGATGGGCGAGTGGTTCATGGATAACGGCATGGATGCATTGATTGTTTATGACGATCTATCCAAACACGCCGCAGCGTACCGCGAGGTTTCGCTGGTGCTGAAGCGGCCCTCGGGTCGGGAGGCTTATCCGGGCGATGTCTTTTATCTCCACAGCCGCCTGCTGGAACGCGCGGCGCGTGTGGCGGAGAAGTACGGCAATGGGTCGCTGACGGCGCTGCCGATTATTGAAACGCAAGCCGGCGATGTGTCTGCTTACATCCCGACCAACGTGATCTCGATCACGGATGGCCAGATTTTTCTCGAAACCGATCTGTTCTACCAGGGCGTGCGCCCCGCAATTAATGTCGGCGTTTCTGTGTCGCGCGTCGGGTCTGCAGCGCAGATCAAGGCGATGAAACAAGTGGCCGGACAGCTCAAGGGCGAGCTCGCGCAGTTTCGGGAATTGGCCGCGTTCGCGCAGTTTGGGTCGGATTTGGATCCGAAAACGCAGGCGCAGATCAATCGCGGCAAGCGCATCACGGAGATTTTCAAGCAGGCTCAATATCAGCCCGTCCCGGTGGAGATTCAGGTGGGTGTGCTTTGGGCGGTTCAAAAGGGATACTTCGATGATGTGGAGATTGAGTTGGTGAAGGAGTGCCAGACCAAACTGGCCGAGTTCCTGACGACGCGGAAAGCCGAGTTGCTGGAAAAGATCGCGAAGGAGAAGGCGCTGAGCGATCCGTTAACGGCTGAACTCAAGAGCGCCTGCGAGGAATTCAAACCGACGTGGCTCTCGGCGCATCCAACAAAGGTCGACCCGGCGAAGGCTGGAGTCGGACTGTCGGAACCCGCGGGCGGCTCAGAAATGAGCGACGGTAAAAATGGCCAGCACACGTGATATACGGCGGCGGATTCGTTCGGTCGGTAATACGGCCAAGATAACGAAGGCCATGCAGATGGTCGCCGCCTCGAAGATGCGCCGGGCGCAGCAGGCTGCGCTGAATATGCGGCCCTTTGTGCAACTGTTGTACCGGTTCCAGCGCAGAGCCAC
>Ga0308173_10000308_pt1 | contig 19697 bp, 20 predicted proteins | sample PhyPR1_FD_203716 | JGI IMG/M metagenome (GOLD analysis project Ga0308173, IMG submission 203716) | Soil microbial communities from UC Gill Tract Community Farm, Albany, California, United States - DLSLS.P.R1 | ecosystem: Environmental > Terrestrial > Soil > Agricultural land | place: USA...
GGTCGCGCGCGGCCCCGAACGGCTCGTTCCAGAAGTCGCCGGCGGGCACCTCCCACGGGCCGACGTAGGCGTACGGCGCCGGCCGGTGCTCGTCGCCCGGCGAGACACCGTAGTTGACGCGGCCGACCGTGATGCCGACGTCGAAGTGCTCGGGCCACAGCACCGGTCGCTGGTCGGGGGCGAACGCGCGCAGCGCCGCGTCGCCGAGGGCGAAGGCGTCGGCCAGCGCGACGGCGGCCTCCTCGTCGACGGCCAGCACCTCGTCGGGCGCGACGTTCGGCCCTCCGGCGTACACGTGCGCGAGGGAGGTGGCGGTCACGCCGCCGTCGGCGGCGACCTCCGCGGCGGTCCGGCCGTCCACGACCACCTCCCGGTCGGCGGTGACCACCCGCCCGTCCCGCACGCTCAGCCCGGGCGCCGCCACCGTGCCGAAGCCGCCCGGTGTCACCCGCAGCTCGATGCTGTCGCTCTCCGTCAGCTGGGGCCCGGCCAGCACCAGCTCGGCGACCGCGTGCAGCGACCGCCGTGTGCTGACCAGGTGGTCCAGGGCCGCGTCCATGCCGCCTCCTGTAACGCCGGGGGACCTCCGACGACGGTAGGCCCGGGATCTGACCGTCTCGGGAGCGGAGGAGGCGTTACAGATGGAACCGAACGGGTGGCACCGGCTCGACCGCGAGGACGTGCCGGCCGACGGGCGGGTGACCAGCACCGTCGTGGACGGACGGGCGGTGGCGCTCACGCGCTGCGCCGGCCGCCTCGGCGCCCTGGAGAACCGCTGCCCGCACCAGGGCGGTCCGGTCGGGGAGGGCTCGATCGAGAACGGCTGGCTGCGGTGCCCGTGGCACGGCTACGACTACGACCCGCTGACGGGCCGGCCGCCCGAGGGCTTCACCGACGCGGTCACGGCCTTCGACGTGGAGGAGCGCGAGGACGGGGCGTTCGTGCGGCTGCCGGAGCGCCCGGTCGCGACCCGCACGGTCGCCGACGTCGTCGTCGAGACGCTGGTCGCGCACGGCGTGACGACGGTGTTCGGGATGGTCGGGCACTCGAACCTCGGCCTGGCGGAGGCGATGCGCAAGGCGGAGGAGCGGGGCGAGCTGAGGTACGTCGGCATCCGGCACGAGGGCGCCGCCGCGTTCGCCGCCAGCGCCTTCGGCAAGCTGACCGGCCGGCCCGCCGCCTGCTTCGCCATCGCGGGTCCCGGCTCGACGAACCTGCTCACCGGCCTGTACGACGCGAAGCTGGACGGCTCGCCGGTGGTGGCGCTGTCGGGGCAGGTCCCCTCGAGCGTGCTCGGTCGCGGAGCCTTCCAGGACGTCGACCTGCAGGCGGTCTTCCGAGACGTCGCGGTCTGGAATGCCACCGTCACGGCCGGCAGCGACCACGGCGAGCTGGCCGCGCTCGCGGTGAAGCACGCCGTCGACCAGCGCGGTGTGGCCCAGCTGGTCTTCCCCGACGAGGTGCAGGTGCAGCCGAGCCTCGCCGAGGCGGTCGTGCCCGGTGGCCGGAGGGCGCGGCGCACCCGGCCGGACGAGGCCGCGCTGGCGGCGGCCGCCGAGGCCCTCACCCGGGCCCGGCGTCCGGTCTTCGTGGCCGGGCACGGCGCGCGGGCCGCCGCGCCGGCGCTGCTGCGGCTCGCGGAGCGGCTCGGCGCGCCGGTGCTGACGACGTTCAAGGCCAAGGGGCTGGTGCCGGACACGCACCCGCTCGGCGCGGGGGTGCTCGGCCGCAGCGGGACCCCGGTGGCGAGCTGGCTGATGAACGAGGCCGACCTGCTGGTCGTGGTCGGGGCGTCGTTCTCGAACCACACCGGCATCGCGTCGTACAAGGAGATCGTGCAGGTCGACGACGAGCCCGGCGCGATCGGGCGCTTCCACCCGGTCGCGCACCCGGTGCTCGGCAGCACAGACCTGGTGCTGGACGCGCTCGCGGCCGCGGCCGGGGACGGCGTCGCCGCCGAGGACCAGCGGGCGGACGTCGCCGCACGCTGGGCGCTGTGGCGGGCCGAGAAGCGGCGCCGGGTCGCGGACGACCGCGGCCAGGGCGTCTCCGCGGCGGCGGTGTTCGCGGCCCTGTCCGAGGCGCTGCCGGCCGAGGCCGTGGTCACGGTCGACGTCGGCAACCACGCCTACTCGCTCGGCCGCTACCTGGAGTCCCGGGGGCAGCCGGTGCTGATGTCGGGCTACCTCGGGTCGATCGGGTTCGGGTACCCGGCCGCGCTCGGGGCGTGGGCGGCCGACCCGTCCCGGCCGGTGGTGGCGGTGACCGGGGACGGTGGCTTCGCGCAGTACGCGCTGGAGCTGACCACCGCCGTGAAGTACGGCATCCCGGTCAAGCACGTGCTGCTCGACAACCACGCCCTGGGCAAGATCGCCAAGGAGCAGGTGGCCGGGGACTTCGCGGTGTGGCACACCTCCCTGCACAACCCGGACTGGGCGGCCTACGCCGAGCTCTGCGGCGCGACCGGGATCAAGGTGACCGCGCGGGAGCAGCTCCCCGACGCGATGCGGCGGCTGTTCGCCGCCGACGGTCCTACGCTGGTGCACGTCGAGCAGGACGCGGCACTGTTGTGAGGGCAACCGTCCGTCGTCTCGGGACCCCTGTCGCGCCGTACCCGCCGACGGGAGAGACGACATGGACGCTGCGCCGTCGGGCCTCGCCGCCGACACCGCGACCGTCACCGCCCTGGCCGCCCGCGACGAGGCGGCCTTCGCCCGGCTCGTCGACCACTGGGCGTCGGCCATGTTCCGGGTGGCCCGCTGCCACGTCTCCACCGACGCCTCCGCCGAGGAGGTGGTCCAGGACACCTGGCTGGCGGTGCTGCGCGGCCTGGACCGCTTCGAGGGCCGGTCGTCGCTGCGCACCTGGGTGTTCCGGATCCTGGTCAACACCGCGAAGACGCGCGGGGTGCGCGAGCGGCGCACGGTCCCGATGAGCGCGCTGGCACCCGCGGAGGACGGGCCGACGGTGGACCCGGACCGCTTCCGGGCCGCCGACGACGCCTACCCGGGCGGGTGGAAGGCGTTCCCGGCGCCCTGGCCCAGCCCGGACCAGGGCGTCCTGGGCCGGGACGCCCGGACGGCGGTGGTCGACGCGATCAGGGAGCTGCCGGACCGGCAGCGGGCGGTGGTGACGCTGCGCGACGTGCACGGCTTCGGGGCCGACGAGGTGTGCACGATGCTCGACCTCTCACCCGGCAACCAGCGGGTGCTGCTGCACCGCGGGCGGGCCGCGGTCCGGGCCCGGCTCGAACGGCACTTCGGCGCGACCGCCCGGTGGGGGGCGACGCCGTGACCGACGGCCTGACCTGTGCCGAGCTCGTCGAGCTCGTCACCGACTACCTGGAGGACGCGCTCGACCCGGCGACCCGGCAGCGGTTCGTGGAGCACCTGGCGCTGTGCCGGGGGTGCGAGGACTACCTGGACCAGGTCCGGGCGACGATCACGGCCGCCGGCCGGGTCACGCCTGCGGACCTCGACCCGGTGCCGCGGGACCGGCTGCTCGGGGTGTTCCGGGACTGGGCCGGCGACGGCCCGAAGGTGTAACGCCACCGCCGGCCGGCGGGACAGAGCCTCCGTTCCCGTCTTGTGGAGGCTGCCGTGCCCGCTGTCGACTTCGTGAACCTGCTCGGTGTGCTCGTGGTGGCCCTGGTCGCACCCCTGGTGCTCGGGTTCGCGCCCCGGGTGCGCGTGCCCGCCGTGGTCCTGGAGATCGTCCTGGGCATCGTCGTGGGGCCCTCGGTGCTCGGCTGGGTCGAGCCCGACCTCGCGGTCCAGATCGTCTCGCTGCTCGGGCTGGCGATGCTGCTCTTCCTGGCCGGCCTCGAGATCGACGTGCACCGGCTCCGTGGCCGGCTGCTGGCCTACTCCGCCGCCGGGTACGTCGTGTCGGTCGTCCTCGGCTGGTCGGCCGGCCTGGCGCTCAGGGGAGCCGGCTGGCTCGACGACCCGCTGCTGCTGGCGGTCACCGTCTCCGCCACCTCTCTGGGCCTGGTCGTCGCGGTGCTCAAGGACGCCGGCGCCGTCGACGGGCGGCTCGGGCAGACCACGATCGCCGCCTCGTCGGTCGCCGACTTCGCCGCGGTGCTGCTGCTCTCCCTGCTCTTCTCCGGCATGGACGCGGACCCCCGGTCGCGGCTGCTGCTGCTCGGGCTGTTCGTGGGGCTCGTGGTCCTGGTCGGGGTGGCGGCCACGCTGTCCTCGCGCTCGATGCGGCTCGGCGACGTCCTGGAGCGGCTGCAGGACACGACCGCCGAGATCCGGGTCCGGGCGGCGATGCTGCTGCTGATCGCGTTCGTGGTGTTCGCCGAGAAGTTCGGGCTCGAGAGCATCCTCGGCGCCTTCATGGCCGGGGCGGCCGTCGGCCTCGTGGACCGGGACGCCTGCTCGCACCCGCGCTTCCGGGTCAAGCTCGAGGCGGTCGGCTACGGCTTCCTGATCCCGGTGTTCTTCGTGACCAGCGGGCTGCGTCTCGACGTGGCCGGCCTGCTCTCCAGCGGCAGCGCGCTGGCCCGGGTGCCGGTGTTCCTGCTGGTGCTGCTGCTGGCCCGCGGGCTCCCGGCCCTGCTCTACCTCGGCTGGTTCGGCCCGCGGCGTACGGCGGCGGTGGCGCTGCTCCAGGCCACGTCGCTCCCGTTCATCGTCACCGCGACCCAGATCGGCGTCCTCACCGGCCGGCTGGACCCGACCACGGCGGCCGGCCTGGTGTGCGCCGGGCTCGTGTCGGTGCTGGTGTTCCCGGTGACCGCGACCACGCTCGGCGTGCGCGACCCGGCGCCGCGGCCGGAGGTCGCGGTCGACCCGGCGGCCCGGACGGCGTGAGGACGGCCCCCGGTCCTCTGGCGCGGCCCGCGCAGCGGCCATATCGTTGAAGGATCATCGACCTCGACGAGGGGACCTCGGCACGCCGTCCTCCGCATCCAGAGAGGATCCCCGGACCCATGACCCAGACCGACCTCGACGGCATCGAGCGCGAGCGCGCACGGATCCGGGCGACGTACCTGAGACCGACCGGCGAACGGCCCGCCTCGACCGCGCGCGGCCTGCACCACACCGCCCTGCTCTGCGCGGACGTGGAGCGGACCGTGCGGTTCTACCAGGACGTCCTCGGCTTCCCGCTGACCGAGATGGTCGAGAACCGCGACTACGCGGGCTCGACGCACTTCTTCTTCGACATCGGCAACGGGAACCTGCTGGCCTTCTTCGACCTGCCCGGGCTCGACCTGGGGGAGTACGCCGAGGTGCTCGGCGGCCTGCACCACCTCGCGATCTCCGTGGACCCCGGCCACTGGACGCAGCTGCGCGCGGCGCTCGAGGCGGCCGGCGTCGAGCACACCGAGGAGAGCGGCAGCTCTCTGTACTTCCGGGACCCGGACGGCGCGCGGCTGGAGCTGATCTCCGACCCGCTCGGCGAGATGTACGGCCTGCACGTGCTCTAGCCGCCTCGGGCCGTTGACCGTCGCGGGGTGGGTGTGCCGTTAGCCTTCTCTCGCCATGGAACGTTTCCGCGCCTTCTGGACGAAGGTCTTCTCGCCCGTCGCCCGCCTGTTCCTCCGGCTGGGCATCAGCCCCGACGCCGTCACCATCGTGGGCACGATCGGGGTGTGCACGGGGGCGCTGGTGTTCTTCCCGCGCGGCGACTTCCTGGTCGGGGTGCTCGTCTGCACTGCCTTCGTGTTCTCCGACCTGATCGACGGGCACATGGCGCGGCTGAGCGGCAGCTCGACGAAGTGGGGCGCGTTCCTGGACTCCACGCTCGACCGGTTCGGGGACGCGGCGATCTTCGCCGGCCTCGCGCTGTACTACGCCGGCCCCGGTGAGTCGCGGCTGCTGACCGGGCTGGCGATGTACTGCCTGGTGCTCGGCTCGATCACGTCCTACGCCCGGGCCCGTGCCGAGTCGCTGGGCATGCAGGCCAAGGGCGGCATCGCCGAGCGGGCCGACCGGCTGGTCGCGATCCTGGTGATGACCGGGCTGGCCGGCATCTTCGACCTGCCGGTGCTGATCACGATCACCCTCGGCGTGCTGGCCCTGGCCAGCACCGTCACGGTCGTGCAGCGGATGCTGCTCGTCCGCGACCAGGCCCGCGCCGCCGCGACCTGATGGCGGCCCTGCCCTCCGGCCTGCTGCGGGGGGCCGGCCGCGCCGCCGCCGCGGCCTCGGACCAGGCGACCACCTTCGGGTACCTGTCCGGCTGGCGGCTGGTCCGGCTGCTGCCGGAGCGGCAGGCGCAGGCGGTGTTCCGGGCGATCGCGGACCAGATCCACCGGCGCGGCGGCCGGAGCGTCGACCGGCTGCGAGCCAACCTCCGGGTCGCCCGCCCGGACCTGTCCGAGGCCGAGCTCGACGAGCTGACCCACGAGGCGGTGCGGTCCTACCTGCGCTACTGGTGCGAGTCGTTCCGGCTCCCGTCGTGGCCGATCGAGGACGTCGTACGACGCACCCGCACCGTCGACGAGCACCACCTGCGCGACGCGCTGGCGGGCGGCCACGGGGTCGTCATACCGCTGCCGCACATGGGGAACTGGGACTGGGCCGGGGCCTGGGCGTGCGCCGAGGTGTCGCCGGCGTGCACGGTCGCGGAACGGCTGAGACCGGAGCGGCTCTTCGACGAGTTCGTCGCCTACCGCCGCACCCTCGGCATGGAGATCCTGCCGCTGACCGGCGGCGACCCGCCGATGCCGAAGCTGGAGCGCTGGGTGCGCGACGGGGGCCTGGTCTGCCTGCTCGCCGACCGCGACCTGTCCCGCACGTCTGTCGAGGTGCGCCTGTGCGACACCCCCGCCCGGATGCCGCGCGGCCCCGCCGTGCTCGCCCGGCGGACCGGGGCACCGCTCGTGCCGGTGACGCTGCACTACGACGGGGACGAGCTGGTCATCGCCTTCCACCCGCCGGTGCCGCACGCCGAGGGCGACGAGGGGATCGCCGCGATGATGCAGGCCGTCGCGGACGTGTTCACCGCAGGCATCCGCGCGCACCCGCAGGACTGGCACATGATGCAGAAGGTCTTCACGTGAAGGTCGGCATCGTCTGCCCCTACTCCCTCGACGTGCCCGGGGGAGTGCAGAACCACGTCAAGGACCTGGCCGAGGCGCTGATCGCGCTCGGCCACGACGTGTCCGTCCTGGCGCCGAGCGAGAACGACCACCTGCCGCCGTACGTCGTCCCGGCCGGCCGCGCGGTCGCGGTGCCGTACAACGGCTCGGTGGCCCGGATGTCGTTCGGGCCGGTGGCCGCCGCGCGGGTCCGGCGCTGGCTGCACGACGGCGACTTCGACGTGCTGCACCTGCACGAGCCGGCCACCCCGAGCCTGTCGCTGCTCGCCCTGTGGGCCGCCGAGTGCCCGGTCGTCGCGACGTACCACTCCTCCAACGAGCGCTCCCGCGCCCTGTCCGCGTCGGCGGCGATCCTGCGGCCCAGCCTGGAGAAGATCAGCGCCCGGATCGCGGTCTCGGAGTACTCCCGCGGCACCCAGGTCAGCCACGTCGGCGGCGAGCCGGTCGTCATCCCGAACGGCCTGTACGTCGACCGGTTCGCCTCCGCGCAGCCGCGGCCGGACTGGCGCGGCGAGGACGCCACGGTCGCGTTCGTCGGCCGGCTCGGCGAGCCGCGCAAGGGCTTCCCGGTGCTGGCCGCCGCCTTCGGCACGGTGGCCGCCGACCGGCCGGGGCTGCGGCTGCTCGTCGTCGGTGGCGGGGACGTGGACGAAGCCAGGGCGCTGCTGCCGGAGGGCGTCCGCGACCAGGTGACCTTCCTGGGCCGGGCCTCCGACGAGGACAAGGCCGCCGCGCTGCGCACCGCGGACGTGTACGTCGCGCCCAACACCGGCGGCGAGAGCTTCGGGATCGTGCTCATCGAGGCGATGGCGGCGGGCGCGACCGTGCTGGCCAGCGACATCCCGGCGTTCCGGCGGGTGCTCGCGGACGGCGCCTACGGCGTGCTGTTCGCCAACGGCGACCCCGCCGACCTCGCGGCGAGGCTGACGGCCCTGCTCGACGACCCGGAGCGGCGCGACGCACTCGACGAGGCGGCCCGGACCGCCGTGCGCCGCTACGACTGGTCCGCCGTGGCCGGGCAGATCCTGCGGGTCTACGAGACCGTCGTCGAGGGAGGTGTGCGATGAGCGGCTGGTGGCTCCTGCTGCTGCTCGTCGTGGTGCTCGTGGTGGGCTTCTGGCTGACCTGGACCGCGAACCGGCTCGACCGGATGCACCACCGCATCGACGTGGCCCGCGGCACGCTGGACGCCCAGCTGCTGCGCCGGTCCGGGGCGACGCTGGAGCTCGCGTCCTCGGAGGTGCTCGACCCGCCGAGCCGGCTGGTGCTGCTCGACGCCGCCAACCACGCCCGCAACGCCGGCCCCGAGGAGTTCGAGGCGGCCGAGTCCGACCTGTCCCAGGCGCTGCGGGCGGTGTTCGCCCGGCCCGCGGACGTGCAGCCGCTGCGCGAGGACCCGACGGTCCGGCCGCTCGTCGACGAGCTGGCCCGCGACTGCGCCCGGGTCGAGCTGGCCCGCCGGTTCCACAACGACGTCGTGGTGTCCGCCCGGGCGCTGCGCTCGCGGCGCCGGGTCCGGTGGCTGCGGCTCGCCGGCCGGGCCGCCGAGCTGCACGCCGTGGACCTCGACGACGTGCCCCCGGCGGCGCTCGTCGCGGACTGAGGCGTCCGGGTCCGGCTGGGTCCCGCGCCCCCTCGGGACGTACCCTGGAGGCATCCACCACCCCTCGGGTCGGCCGACCGCGCCCTCCCGTCCCACGCAGCAGAGGTCCCCAGACGTGACGAACGACAGCAACCTGACGCAGACCGGCACCGGCACCGCCGGGGTGAAGCGGGGCATGGCCGAGATGCTCAAGGGCGGCGTCATCATGGACGTCGTCACCGCCGAGCAGGCCAAGATCGCCGAGGACGCCGGCGCCGTCGCCGTGATGGCGCTCGAGCGGGTCCCGGCCGACATCCGCGCCCAGGGCGGCGTCTCGCGGATGAGCGACCCGGACATGATCGAGGGCATCATCGAGGCCGTCTCGATCCCGGTGATGGCCAAGGCCCGGATCGGGCACTTCGTCGAGGCGCAGGTGCTGCAGAGCCTCGGCGTGGACTACGTCGACGAGTCCGAGGTGCTCACCCCGGCCGACTACGCCAACCACATCGACAAGCACGCGTTCACGGTGCCGTTCGTGTGCGGCGCCACCAACCTGGGCGAGGCGCTGCGCCGGATCACCGAGGGCGCCGCGATGATCCGCTCCAAGGGCGAGGCCGGCACCGGCGACGTCTCCAACGCGGTCACGCACATGCGCACCATCCGGGCCGAGCTGCGCCGGCTGCACGGCCTGGAGAAGGACGAGCTGTACGTCGCCGCGAAGGAGCTGCAGGCGCCGTACGCCCTGGTCGCGGAGGTGGCCGCGCAGGGCAAGCTGCCGGTCGTGCTGTTCACCGCCGGCGGCATCGCCACCCCGGCGGACGCCGCGATGATGATGCAGCTGGGGGCCGAGGGCGTGTTCGTCGGCTCCGGCATCTTCAAGTCCGGCAACCCCGCCCAGCGGGCCGAGGCGATCGTCAAGGCGACCACGTTCTTCGACGACCCCGACGTGGTCGCCAAGGTCTCGCGCGGCCTCGGCGAGGCGATGGTCGGCATCAACGTCGACGAGATCCCGCAGCCGCACCGGCTCGCCGAGCGCGGCTGGTAGCCCGTGACCCTGGCCGAGGACCACGTCCGCGAGTTCACGCGCGCCTGCGTGCGGGCCGGGCTGCTGTCGAGCGAGGAGCTGCACGCCGAGGTCGTCGCGGCGGTCACCCAGGAGCTGCCGGACCGGGCCGGCGAAGCCGACGCGCTCGCCACCGCGTGGACCGACGAGGCCCGCGAGCAGCTGCGCGTCGACCAGGAGAGCTGGCCGGAGGCGACCGACTACGAGCGGCTGCAGTCGGCCTTCGAGGAGCTCGAGCTCGCCGACGTCGAGGTGCTGCAGGGCTGCGAGGACCACTGGGCGGCCAAGCGGCTGCTCGACGAGCGGGCCGGCGACCCGCCCCGCGGCGTCGCGTGGTTCACCCCGCCGGACGTCTGGCACGCCGTCGACGAGGGGATGCTCGAGGTGAACCTCTGGCACGGCACCACCGCCAACGCCGCCCCCGGGGACGCCCTGCTGGACGACGTGCTCGGGGTGCTGGAGAAGCACGGGCTCACCGCGAAGTTCGACGAGGGCCGCATCGAGGTCGACGCCCACTGGCACAGGCGGATCGCCCGGTGACCGGCCCCACGATCGGTGTCCTCGCCCTCCAGGGCGACGTGCGCGAGCACCTGGCCATGCTGGAGCGGGCCGGCGCCCGCGCCGTGAAGGTACGTCGGCCCGAGGAGCTGGAGCACGTCGACGGCATCGTGATGCCGGGTGGCGAGTCGACCACGATGCACAAGCTGGCCCGCGCGTTCGGGCTGTTCGAGCCGCTGCGCGAGGCACTGCGGGGCGGGCTGCCCGCCTTCGGCACCTGCGCCGGCATGATCCTGCTCGCCGACCGGATCGAGGGCGGGACGGCCGACCAGGAGACGATCGGGGGCCTCGACGTCGTGGTGCGGCGCAACGCCTTCGGGCGCCAGGTCGACTCGTTCGAGGCCGAGCTCGCGGTCGCCGGTTTCGACGCGCCCTTCCACGCGCTGTTCATCCGCGCGCCCTGGGTGGAGAAGGTCGGCCACGACGTCCAGCTCGTCGCCACCGTGGCGTCGGGAGACGCGGTGGGTAGGATCGTCGCGGTCCGGCAGGCGCACCTGCTCGCCACGTCGTTCCACCCCGAGATCACCGGCGACCACCGGTTCCACCAGCTCTTCGTGCAGCAGGTGGCCCAGGTCGCCGGCTAGCACCGACCAGCCGGCTTGCACCAACAAGGAAGAGGCTCCACCTCATGTCTGGCCACTCCAAATGGGCGACCACCAAGCACAAGAAGGCCGTCATCGACGCCCGGCGCGGGAAGATGTTCGCCAAGCTCATCAAGAACATCGAGGTCGCGGCCCGGATGGGCGGCGGTGACCCGGCCGGCAACCCCACGCTCTACGACGCCATCCAGAAGGCCAAGAAGTCGTCGGTCCCCAACGACAACATCGACCGCGCGGTCAAGCGCGGCTCGGGCGCCGAGGCCGGGGGAGCGGACTACCAGACGATCATGTACGAAGGCTACGGACCCAACGGCGTCGCCTTCCTGATCGAGTGCCTCACCGACAACAAGAACCGCGCCGCGATGGAGGTCCGCACCGCGATGACCCGCAACGGCGGCTCGCTCGCCGACCCGGGCTCGGTGTCCTACCTGTTCAACCGCAAGGGCGTCGTGATCGTCCCGTCCGCGCAGGACCCGAGGACCGTCTCCGAGGACGACGTCCTCGAGGCGACCCTGGACGCGGGCGCCGAGGAGGTCAACGACCTCGGCGACTCCTTCGAGGTGATCTCGGAGGCGACCGACCTGGTGGCCGTGCGCACGGCGCTGCAGGCGGCGGGCGTGGACTACGACTCCGCCGAGGCCTCCTTCGTGCCGTCGATGAACGTCGAGCTCGACAAGGACTCCGCCGGCAAGGTGTTCCGGCTCGTCGAGGCGCTCGAGGACCTCGACGACGTGCAGAACGTCTTCGGCAACTTCGACGTCAGCGACGACGTCATGGAGTCGCTCGACGCCTGAGGGCGTGTCTGCGCGCGTGTCCTGTCCGCCGATCGCGCCGGCCTCGGTTAGCGTCTCTTAGAACAGGTGTTCGGACGAGAGGCTGAGGCATGCGCGTGCTGGGCATCGACCCCGGCCTGACCCGGTGCGGCCTCGGCGTCGTCGACGGCTCCGTCGGGCGGCCGCTGCACCTCGTCGGAGTGGGGGTCGTGCGCACCGATCCCGGCCAGCCGACCGCGCTGCGGCTCTGCGAGGTCGAGCGGTCCGTGGACGCCTGGATCGACGAGCACCGACCCGACGCCGTCGCCGTCGAGCGGGTGTTCAGCCAGCACAACGTGCGCACCGTGATGGGCACCGCCCAGGCCAGCGGCATCGCCATGGTGGTCGCCGCCCGCCGCGGCATCCCGGTCGCGCTGCACACGCCCAGCGAGGTCAAGGCCGCCGTCAGCGGCAGCGGCCGCGCCGACAAGGCGCAGGTCGGGGCGATGGTCACCCGGCTGCTGCGGCTCGATGCGGCCCCCAGGCCCGCCGACGCCGCGGACGCCCTGGCCCTCGCGATCTGTCACATCTGGCGCGGCGGCGCCCAGTCCCGCATCGACGCGGCCGTCTCGCGGGCGGCCGCCACCGGAAGGAGCCCGCGATGATCGCGTTCGTCCGAGGCACCGTCGCCGACGTCACGCTCGGCTCGGCCGTGGTCGAGGTCGGCGGGGTCGGCCTCGAGCTGGTCTGCACCCCCAACACCCTGGCCACGCTCCGGGTCGGCACGCCGGCGACCCTGCCGACCAGCATGGTGGTGCGCGAGGAGTCGCTGACCCTGTTCGGCTTCCTCGACGAGGACGAGAAGACCTGCTTCGAGCTGCTCCAGACCGCCAGCGGCGTCGGGCCCAAGCTCGCGCAGGCGATGCTCGCGGTGCACTCGCCCGACCAGCTGCGCCGCGCGGTGGCCGCCGAGGACGTCAAGACGCTCACCACCGTGCCGGGCATCGGCCAGAAGGGCGCCCAGCGGATCATCCTCGAGCTCAAGGACCGCATCGGCGTCCCCGGCACCTCCGGCCCCGGCCGGGCCGCGCCCGCCGCCGCGCCCCAGGACGCCTGGCGGACGCAGGTGCACGCCGGGCTCGTCGGCCTCGGCTGGTCCGCCAAGGAGGCCGACAAGGCCGTCGAGACGGTCACGCCCGATGCCGACGGCGCCGCGGAGCCGGACGTCGCGGCTCTGCTGCGGGCCGCGCTGCGGACGCTGAGCAAGGCATGAGCCGCGACCCGGAGGCCGCGCTGCGCGCCCAGGAGGAGGCGTACGTCGAGAGCCGGGCCCTCGTCGAGGCGGACGCCGACGGCGACGAGCGGGCCGTCGAGGCGGCGCTGCGGCCGCGCAGCCTCGACGAGGTCATCGGGCAGGAGCGGGTGCGCGAGCAGCTCTCGCTGGTGCTGCAGGCCGCCCGCGGCCGAGAGCGGGCCCCGGACCACGTGCTGCTCTCGGGCCCGCCCGGCCTCGGCAAGACCACCCTGGCGATGATCATCGCCGCCGAGATGAGCAGCCCGCTCCGGCTGACCTCGGGGCCGGCGATCACGCACGCCGGCGACCTGGCCGCGATCCTGTCCGGGATGAACGACGGCGACGTGCTGTTCGTCGACGAGATCCACCGGATGTCGCGGCCCGCCGAGGAGATGCTCTACATGGCGATGGAGGACTTCCGGGTCGACGTCGTCATCGGCAAGGGGCCCGGTGCGACCGCGATCCCGCTGGAGATCCCGCCGTTCACGCTGGTCGGCGCCACCACGCGGGCCGGGCTGCTCCCGGGGCCGCTGCGCGACCGGTTCGGGTTCACCGCCCACCTGGAGTTCTACGCGGCCGCCGAGCTCGACCTGATCGTGCGGCGCTCGGCCGGCCTGCTCGGGGTCGACCTCACCGACGGCGGCGCGGCCGAGATCGCCTCCCGCTCCCGCGGCACCCCGCGGATCGCGAACCGGCTGCTGCGCCGGGTGCGCGACTACGCCCAGGTGCGCGCCGACGGCGTCGTCACCCTCGACGTCGCCCACCGGGCGCTCGACCTCTACGAGGTCGACCAGTCCGGGCTCGACCGGCTCGACCGCGCGGTGCTCGACGTGCTGTGCCGGCGGTTCGGGGGCGGTCCGGTCGGTGTCTCCACGCTGGCCGTCGCCGTGGGGGAGGAGCGGGAGACCGTGGAGGAGGTCGCCGAGCCGTTCCTGGTCCGGTCCGGCTTCCTGGCCCGCACGCCCCGCGGGCGGGTGGCCACACCGGCCGCCTGGCGGCACCTGGGCCTCGCGGTCCCGGCCGCCGCGCCGTTCGGTGGCGCGACGGCCGAGCCGAGCCTGTTCGACGGCGACGACTGACGCGGACGAGGGGCGGCAACCCGGGCGCGCCGTACGACCGTGACCCGACCGTGACACCCTCGGATCGCGTCCGGTCGGTGGGCCGGGGCGGCGGCAGTTACACTCGACCCTCGGTCGACTGTGTCGGCTCCCGTGTCGTGCCCGGACTCCGTACTCGAGGTGTTCATCCCGTGAAAGACCTGGCAGGTTTCCTGCCGTTCGTCCTGATCGCACTGGTCTTCTGGTTCCTGATCGTGCGTCCCCAGCGTCGTCGCCAGCAGCAGCTGTCCGTGACGCAGTCCTCCCTGGCCGTCGGCACGGAGGTGATGCTGGGGTCGGGCATCTACGGCACCGTCGTCTCCGTCGAGGACGACACGCTGCACCTGGAGCTGGCGCCCGGCACCACCGTGAAGGTCGCCCGCCAGGCGGTCGTGCGGGTCCTGGAGCCGAGGACCGAGTCGCCCGGCGACCCCGACGAGGGTCCGGCAGACAGCGACGAGCAGCACCCGTGAGCAACCACGACCGCCCGCGGTCGGCGAGGAGCGAGTAGCAGTGGCGAGCAAGAAGGCCCGTCCCGGGCGTCGGCTGATCATCTTCGGCCTGATCGTGGCCGCGCTGTACGGCGGCGTCGCGCTCAGCGGCGAGTGGAAGCCCAAGCTGGGGCTCGACCTGCAGGGCGGCCAGCGGATCACGCTCGAGGCGGCGACCCAGAGCGGCCAGAAGCCCTCGCCGGCCAGCCTCGAGGAGGCGCGCGGGATCATCGACCAGCGGGTCAACGGCACCGGTGTCACCGAGGCGGAGGTCTCGACGCAGGGTGGCCGCAACATCGTGGTCGAGGTCCCCGGCAAGAACCCGAAGAACCTCGTCGACACGGTCAAGCAGACCGCGCAGCTGCGCTTCCGGCTCGTCGCCGCGATGGCGCCGGGCCAGCCGCAGCCCTCCGGCTCGGCCAGCCCGTCCGCGAGCGGCTCCGCGTCGCCCTCCGGCTCGGCCACCCCGTCCAAGGCCCCCACGGCCGGACCGAAGTCCTCGCCGAGCGCCAGCCCCAAGGGCCGCGCGCCGGTCGTCCTCGGCGGCGCGCACGCCGACAAGGCGAAGCCGTCGAAGTCCCCGTCCGCCAAGGCGTCCGCCAAGCCGTCGACCAACCCGCCCGCGTCGCCCACCGCGGTGCCGTCCGCGACACCGCAGGCGAACCCCGCCGGCGCCCCGGTCGACCAGCCGCTGAAGTGGATGGACAACCCCGGCACGAAGTGGCTGAAGAAGTTCGCCGCGTTCACCTGCCCCACCGGCAAGCAGGCCGCGGCACCGGTGGTCGACAACAAGAACGAGCCGCTCGTCACCTGTGACGGCGACGGCAACAAGCTGCTGCTGTCCTCCGCGCTGATCGAGGGCACCCAGCTCAAGAAGGCCGAGGCGGGCATCCCGCAGAACCAGGTGCAGTGGGTCGTCAACCTGACCTTCGACAGCACGGCCCGCCGGACCTTCGCCGACGTCACCCGGCAGATCGCCAACCAGACCAGCCCGTTGACCGGGCAGCAGAAGCAGTTCGCGATCGTCCTCGACGGCAAGGTCATCTCGGCGCCGACCGTCAACGGGGTGATCCCGAACGGTCAGGCGGAGATCAGCGGCAACTTCTCGCAGAAGTCGGCGCAGACCCTCGCGAACAGCCTCAAGTACGGCGCGCTGCCGCTACGGTTCACGGTGCCCGTGGTGACCGACGAGGGCCCGACCCTGGCGGCCGACCAGCTGTCCGCGGGCCTCATCGCCGGTGCCATCGGGCTGGGCCTGGTGCTGATCTACTGCCTGCTCTACTACCGCGGGCTGGGCCTGGTCGTGATGGCGTCGCTGTTCATCGCCGGCCTGGTGACCTACGCCGTGGTGCTGGCGATGAGCCAGGCGGTCGGGTTCACGCTCACGCTGCCCGGCATCGCCGGTCTGATCGTGGCCGTGGGCATCACCGCGGACTCGTTCATCGTGTACTTCGAGCGGATCCGTGACGAGATGCGCAGCGGCAAGTCGATGCGCGTCGCGGTCGAGGCCGGCTGGGTCCGCGCCCGGGCGACCTGCCTGGCCGCCGACGCGGTGTCCCTGCTCGCCGCGGTCGTGCTCTACATCTTCTCGATCGGCGTGGTGAAGGGCTTCGCGTTCGCGCTCGGCATCAGCACCGTCATCGACCTCGTGGTGTTCTTCCTGTTCACCAAGCCGATGGTCTCGTGGCTGGCCACGTTCCGGTTCTTCTCCTCCGGGCACAAGCTGTCCGGCCTGTCCCCGGACCACGTCGGCACGAACCGGCCGACGCCGACGTCGCGCCCGGCGTCTGCTGGAGGTAACGCCTGATGAAGCACCCCACGACGCTGCTCGCTGCGCTCGCCCGCTCACCCCGCTCACACCGCCGAGGGGACCCCGCATGAGCAAGCTCTCGAACATCGGCCACGCCCTCTACGAGGGCAAGATCTCGATCGACTTCGTCGGCCGCAAGTGGCTGTGGTACTCCATCTCCGGCGTGATCGTGCTGCTGGCGGTCTACGGGCTCGTCGGCAAGGGGCTGAACCTCGGCATCGAGTTCAAGGGCGGCGTCGAGTACCAAGTCTCGATGCCGGCCAACCAGACCACGCAGGCGAACGTCACGAAGATCCGCGACGCGGTGGCCCGGACCGCGCTGGACAACAAGATCACCGCCGCCGAGGCGCCGATCGTGAACACGTCGGGCCCGAAGAACATCCGGATCCAGACCGAGCCGCTCACCAACGACCAGGCCACGCTGGTCTCCACCGCGGTGCAGAAGGCGGTCGGGGTCGACAGCAGCGCCGTCAGCCGGGACGCGATCGGGGCCACCTGGGGCGCGCAGGTCGCGAACCGCGCGCTGCTCGGCCTCGGTGTGTTCCTGGTGCTCGTGGTGCTGTTCATCTGGGCGTACTTCCGTGAGTGGAAGATGTCGGTCGGCGCCATCGTCGCGCTGGCCCACGACCTGGTGATCACGGTCGGCGTGTACGCCCTGTCCGGGTTCGAGGTCACCCCGGCCACGGTCACCGGCATCCTGACCATCTTGGGCTTCTCGCTCTACGACACCGTCGTGGTGTTCGACAAGGTGCGCGAGAACACCAAGAACCTCGCCCGGACCCGCCAGACCTACGCCGAGGCCGCCAACCTGGCGATCAACCAGACGCTGGTCCGGTCGATCAACACCTCGATCGTGGCGCTGCTGCCCGTGGGCGCGCTGCTGTACGTCGGTGTGGTCAGCCTCGGCTCGGGGGCCCTGAAGGACCTGGCGCTCGCGCTGTTCGTCGGCATGGCGGCCGGCGCGTACTCCTCGATCTTCATCGCCACCCCGCTCGTCGTGCAGCTCAAGGAGCTCGAGCCCGGGATCCGGGCCGGCGACGCGCGGGCGATCCGGCACCGCAACCGCCGCCAGGTCGACCCCTACGCCTCGGTGCCGGTGTTCAGCGAGGACATGCCGATCTCCGAGGAGCCCGGCGCGGAGCCGGAGCCCGACCGGGTCGACGCGGAGGACGAGCGCGGTGTCCCGGCCGGCAGCACCTCGCGGCCGGCCCGCTACACGGCGGGGGAGCGGCCCGCGTCGCGGCCGGTCTCGCCCTCGGCGTCCGCCAAGCGGGCGCAGCCGAGCCGCAAGCCCCGTTCCCAGCGCGGCAAGTCGTGAGCGCCGGGTCGGTGACGAGCCTCGACGAGCAGCTGGACCGGCTGATCCGGGACGTCCCGGACTTTCCGCAGCCAGGGGTGACGTTCAAGGACATCACGCCGCTGCTCGCCGACCACGACGCGTTCACGGCCGTCGTACGCGCCCTGGCCGAGGCCGGCCGGGACGCCGAGGGCAACACCGTGGTCGACAAGGTCGTCGGCATGGAGGCCCGCGGGTTCATCCTCGCGGCGCCGGTGGCGCTGGCGCTCGGCGCCGGGTTCGTGCCGGTGCGCAAGGCCGGCAAGCTGCCCGGCGAGACGCACACCGTCTCCTACTCGCTCGAGTACGGCCACGCCACCCTCGAGGTGCACGCCGACAGCATCGCCGAGGGGGACCGCGTGCTGCTCGTCGACGACGTGCTGGCCACCGGCGGCACCGCCGACGCGACCCGGCAGCTGGTCGAGCGCTCGGGCGGCCGGGTCCGCGCGTTCGCGGTCCTGCTCGAGCTGGGGTTCCTGCACGGGCGCGACGCCATCGGCGACGTCGCCCTGCACAGCCTGCGGACGGTCTGACGCCCGACCGCCCCGCACGTAGACTGGCCGGAGTCGTCGACCGTGGGAGCTGGAGTGGCTGAGGAGCGCGTAGCGAGCCCGCCCTCGAACGCGCCCGCCTCCGCTCCGCCCGCCGAGATCGCCCCGGTCGAGCACCGCCCCGCCGGGGGCGGCCCGGCCGGCCGCCGGATGCGGGCCCGGCTGGCCCGGATGGCGACCAAGAGCCAGTCCGGCAACCCGGTGCTCGAGCCGCTCTACCGCGCGGTGAAGGCCAACCACCCCAAGGCCGACCTCGAGCTGCTCGAGCGGGCCTACCTCACCGCCGAGCGGCTGCACGCCACGCAGATGCGCAAGAGCGGTGACCCCTACATCACGCACCCGCTCGCGGTGACCACGATCCTGGCCGACGTCGGCATGACCGAGCCGACGCTGGTCGCGGCGCTGCTGCACGACACGGTCGAGGACACGCCGTACACCCTCGACGAGCTGCGCCACGACTTCGGCGACGAGGTGGCGCTGCTGGTCGACGGCGTCACCAAGCTCGACAAGGTCAAGTACGGCGACGCGGCGCAGGCCGAGACCATCCGCAAGATGATCGTCGCGATGTCGCGCGACATCCGGGTGCTGGTGATCAAGCTCGCCGACCGGCTGCACAACATGCGCACGCTGCGCTACGTCCCGCAGGCCTCGCAGGAGCGGACCGCGCGCGAGACCCTCGACATCTACGCCCCGCTGGCCCACCGGCTGGGCATGAACACCCTCAAGTGGGAGCTCGAGGACCTCGCCTTCGCGACCCTGCACCCCAAGATGTACGACGAGATCGTGCGTCTCGTGGCGGAGCGGGCGCCGTCGCGCGACCAGTTCCTGGCCCAGGTCATCGAGCAGGTGGAGAACGACCTGCGCGAGGCCAAGATCAAGGCGGTCGTGACCGGCCGGCCCAAGCACTACTACTCGATCTACCAGAAGATGATCGTGCGCGGCCGGGACTTCTCCGACATCTACGACCTGGTCGGGATCCGCATCCTGGTCGAGGACGACCGCGACTGCTACGCGGTGCTCGGCGTGCTGCACAACCGGTGGAACCCGGTCCCCGGCCGGTTCAAGGACTTCGTGGCGATGCCGAAGTTCAACATGTACCAGTCCCTGCACACCACGGTGATCGGCCTCCAGGGCAAGCCGGTCGAGCTGCAGATCCGGACCTTCTCGATGCACCGGCGCGCGGAGTACGGCATCGCCGCGCACTGGAAGTACAAGGAGGACGTCCGCTCCGGCAAGGACACCGACCGCAGCGTGGTCGACGGCAGCGGCGACATGGCCTGGGTCCGGCAGCTGCTCGACTGGCAGCAGGAGACCGAGGACCCCGGGGAGTTCCTGGAGTCGCTGCGCTTCGAGATCAACTCCTCCGAGGTCTACGTCTTCACTCCGCGCGGCGACGTCATCGCGCTGCCCGCCGGCTCCTCGCCGGTCGACTTCGCCTACGCGATCCACACCGAGGTCGGGCACCACACGATCGGCGCCCGGGTCAACGGTCGCCTGGTGCCGCTGGAGT
>Ga0308173_10000309_pt1 | contig 19696 bp, 20 predicted proteins | sample PhyPR1_FD_203716 | JGI IMG/M metagenome (GOLD analysis project Ga0308173, IMG submission 203716) | Soil microbial communities from UC Gill Tract Community Farm, Albany, California, United States - DLSLS.P.R1 | ecosystem: Environmental > Terrestrial > Soil > Agricultural land | place: USA...
GCCGTCGTTGCGTGCCCGTTTGCCGGTGCCGTTGTTCACGACGCTGGTCATCATCTCGGTGAGCTGCCCGGCGACCTCGGGCGAGACCGCCTGGCTCATCTCTTCCGGATCGGTCTTGTCGATGACCGTCAGGTCGGGTGCCTGCACCTGGGAGACCAGGTAGGGCTTCATCAGCCGGCCCTTGTTCGCCACCGCGGCCGCGATCATGGCGGCCTGCATCGGCGTCAGCTGGACGTCCTGCTGCCCGATGGAGGTGACCCCGAGCTGTGCGTCGTTCTCGATGTCACCGAGCTTGCTGGGCGCGACCTCCAGCGGCATCTCGAAGCCCTGCTCGTCGATCCCGAAGGCGGTGGCCATGTCCCGGATCTTCTGCTCGCCCAGGTCGATGCCGAGCTGGGCGAAGGCGGTGTTGCAGGAGATGGTGAGCGCGTCGATCAGCGGCTGGTCGGCCCCGCCGTTGCAGCTCTCGCCGTTGAAGTTCTCCAACGTCGTGTTGGTGCCGGGCAGCGTGAGCTTGTCCGGCGCAGGGATCGGGGTCTGCGGCGTGTACTTGCCGGTGGCCAGTGCAGCGGCCGACACGACGACCTTGAACACCGAGCCGGGGGAGTAGCGCTGGTTGATCGCCTGATTGGTGGTCTGGTCGTCGCTGAGCTGCTCGCGGTAGGCGCGGATCGCCTTCGGGTCGTGGCTGGACAGCTGGTTCGGGTCGAAGCTCGGCGTGCTGGCCAGGCCCAGGATCGCGCCAGTCTTCGGGTCGAGTGCCACGACCGCGCCGGTGACGCCCTTCAGGCCGTCCATCGCGGCCTTCTGCACGGCGGGGTCGAGCGTGAGCTCGACGTTGCCCCCAGCCGGATCGCGCCCGGTGAACAGATCCGCGATGCGGCGGAAGACCAGCCGCGGGTCGGTGCCGGAGAGCAGGTCGTTCTCGGCCTCCTCGATCCCCGTCTTGCCGTACGTGAGCGAGTAGTAGCCGGTGACCGGCGCGTACAGCTCGGCGCCGGGATACTGCCGCAGGTAGGTGAGCCGGTCGTCGGTCTTCTTCGAGAGGGCCACCTCGTTGCCCGCGACGACGATCGAGCCCCGCTCCCGGTCGTACTCCTCGACGAGCTGGCGGGTGTTGCTCGGGTTCTTGCGCAGCTCGTCGGAGCGGACGACCTGGATGTAGTTGACGTTGACGATCAGCAGGGTGAAGAGCACCAGCACGCTGATCGCGACCCGGCGCAGCGGGGCGTTCACTGCTGCACCACCTCGGTGGGCGCGTCGCCGAGGCGCGGCGGCGGGGCGGCCTGCGGCGCCGTCGGACGGCGAGCGGCGTCACTGACGCGGACGAGCAGCGCCACCAGCACGAAGTTGGCCACCAGGGACGAGCCGCCGTAGGCGAGGAAGGGCGTCGTCAGCCCGGTGAGCGGGAGCAGGCCGGTGACGCCGCCGAGGACGACGAACACCTGCCAGGCGACCGCGAAGGAGAGGCCGGCGGCCAGCAGCTTGCCGAAGGCGTCCCGGACGATCAGCGACGTGCGCAGACCGCGTTCGACCAGGATCAGGTAGACCACGATCACCGCGACGAGGCCGAACAGGCCGAGCTCCTCGCCGACCGCCGACGCGATGAAGTCGCTCTTGGCCACCGGCACCTGGTCCGGACGGCCGCCGCCGAGGCCGGCGCCGAACAGGCCGCCGGTGCCGAGCCCGAACAGCGACTGCACGAGCTGGTAGCCGGCGCCGTTCTTGTAGGCCATCGGGTTGAGCCACACGTCGACGCGAGCGCGGACGTGGCCGAACACGTGGTAGGCCACAAACGCGCCGACGGCGAACAGCCCCACACCGATGAGCAGCCAGCTCGACCGCTCGGTGGCGACGTAGAGCATCACCACGAAGATGCCGAACAGCAGCAGGGAGCTGCCGAGGTCGCGCTCGAAGACCAGCACGAGGATGGACAGCATCCAGGCGACGAGGACCGGACCGAGGTCGCGGCCGCGGGGCAGTTCGATGCCGGCCACCTTGCGGCTGGCCAGCGCCAGGACGTCGCGCTTGTCCACCAGGTAGGCGGCGAAGAAGACGACCAGGCAGATCTTGGCGAACTCCCCGGGCTGGATCGAGAAGCCGGCCAGCCGGATCCAGATCTTGGCGCCGTTGACCTCCGACAGTGACGAGGGCAGCAGCGCCGGCATCGCCAGCAGGCCGAGACCGACCAGCGCCAGCGTGTAGGCGTACCGGGAGAGCGAGCGGTGGTCGCGCACGAACACCAGGACGGCGACGAACAGCGCGACGCCGAGCGTGGCCCAGATCAGCTGCACCGGCGCGTCTGCGCGGGTGGCGGTGCTGCCGGGCTGCTCGGAGGCGAGGTCCAGCCGGTGGATCACTGCGAGTCCCAGTCCGACGAGCAGGGCGACCGACGGGAGCAGCAGGGGGTCGGCATAGGCGGCCCACTTGCGGACGACGAGGTGCGCGATCACCCACAGCGCGGTGATCCACAGGCTGAACTCGGCCATCTCCGGTCGCAGGGATCCGGTGAGGGTCAGGTCGACGATGCACTGCGCGACGACGGTGATCAGCAGTGCGAAGCCGAGGAGCAGCGCCTCGGTGCCGCGCCGGTTCGGGACCGCGGTCGCGGCGACCGAGCCGCTGGGGTCGGTGGTCGGGCCGGCCATCAGTCGGGCTCCCGGCAGGTCACCCCCGGCTCGGACGACGAGTCCGTCGTCCGGGCCGACGTCGTCGACGGGCTCGCGCCCACCGTGGTCGGGCCGGCGGTGGGGGCCGGCGCGCCGGTCGGGGCCGAGGCCAGGGGCGGCGTGGTCGACACGGCGTCGGTGCCCGGGGACGGCGTCGCCGGTGCCGTCCGGCAGAGCGGGAGCCGCTGGTCGCGGAGCGCGGCGAGGATCCGGTCGGCGTCCTGGGCGCCAGTGGCCGTGATGCCACTGCGCACCCGGCTGCGGGCCGCGGGGGTGAGGTCGGCGACCGCCAGGGTGGTGTCGTCGTCCAGCTCGAAGAAGTCGAAGCCGACGACGGACACGTTGAGGCCGCGGAAGACCGCGACCCGCTCGCTGTCCCCGCTGCCGTCGACGCCGACGAACCAGTGCCCGAGGGCCCAGATGTACGTACCGACCGCCCCCGCGACGAGCACGACGAGGACGGCTACCGCCACGAGGAGGGGTCGCAGCGGGCGGCGGCGGGCGGAGGGGCCACCGCCCGTCGGCGGTGTGGGCGACGGTGGGGGTTCAGCGGGCGGATCGGCGAGCGCGGCCCGTCCGGCGGCAGAGCTGGGGTCGACCTGGCGCTGCCCGACGTAGCCACCCGCGGCGCCGTCGACCACCGGGTCGAGCCGGCCACGGCCGCCGGTGTCCTCGATGACGTCGGCGACGATCACCGTCACGTTGTCCGGGCCGCCGCTGCGCAGGGCCAGCTCGACCAGCCGGTCGGCGGTCGCCTCCGGGTCGGGGTCCTTGAGCGCCTCGGCGATCGTCTCCTCGCTGACCACACCGGAGAGGCCGTCGGAGCAGAGCATGTACCGGTCGCCGACCCGCACCTCGCGCATCGAGAGGTCGGGCTCGACCTCCTGGCCGTTCAGCGCGCGCAGCAGGAGCGAGCGCTGCGGGTGACTGTTGGCCTCCTCGGGCGTGATCCGGCCGTCGTCGATAAGCGTCTGGACGAACGTGTCGTCGTGGGTGATCTGCGACATGACGCCGTCGCGGAGCAGGTAGGCGCGGGAGTCGCCGACGTGGCACAGGCCGAGGCGTCCGCCGGCGAAGAGGATCGCGGTCAACGTCGTCCCCATGCCCTCGAGCTGGGGGGATTCCCGGATCACCTCGCGCAGGTGCTCGCTGCCCTCGAAGACCGCGGAACGCAGCGACTGCAGCAGGTCACCCGAGGGGGTGTCGTCGTCCAGGTGCTCCAAGGCGGCGATGACGACCTTGCTCGCGACGTCGCCCGCTGCGTGCCCGCCCATGCCGTCGGCGACGGCGAGCAGCCGCGGACCGGCGTAGACGGAGTCCTGGTTGTTGCCGCGGATCAGGCCGCGGTCGGACCGCGCCGCATATCTGAGGACGAGAGTCATGCGTCCTCCTCGATGGCGCTCGGCGGGCAGCTGTCCCAGGGTGTGGTGCTCACCCGTGCTGCACTCGACGGCTCGCTCGCAAGCTCGCTCACGTACGCAGCTCCAGTGCGGTCTGGCCGATGCGGATCGGCTGCCCGGGGTTGATCAGCAGCGGTCCCTGGACCCGCTGCTGGTCGAGGTAGGTGCCGTTCGTGGAGCCGAGGTCCTCCACGTACCACTGTCCCCCACGGTTGGTCAGCCGGGCGTGCCGGGAGCTGGCGAAGTCGTCGGTCAGCACGAGCGTGGAGTCGTCGGCGCGGCCGATCAGGATGGGTTGCTCCCCGAGGGTGATCTTGGTGCCGGTGAGGGGGCCGGCTGTGACGACGAGAGTGCGCGGACCCTTCTGCCCGCGCTTGCGGGCCGCCGGCGCTGCGGCGCGCGGCGGGACGGCGCTCACCCGCCCGGCCCGGCCGCCGAACAGGTCGGCTCGCACCACGCGGAACGCGGCGAAGATGAACAGCCACAAGAGCAGCAGGAACCCGAAACGGAAGATCTGCAGGACGATCTCGGCGGTCATGTCGCCACCCCGCCGCGACGCCCGGTGACCGTCGATGCTGGGTGCCTGCGGGTACGCGCAAGCCGGCTCACTGGCCGTCCTGCCGGTAGACCAGTACCGAGTGCCCGATCCGGATCACGTCGCCGTCGGCCAGTGCCTGCCGGCTGACCCGCCGGCCGTTGACCAGCGTGCCGTTGGTGGATCCGAGATCCTCGACGGTCGCCGTCCCGCCGTCGAGGACGACGTCGACGTGCTTGCGGCTGACCCCGGTGTCGGGCAGCCGGATGTCGGCCTCTGTGCCGCGGCCGATGACGTTGCGGCCGGTGGTGAGCTCGTGGCGGGTGCCGGGGCCGTCGACGACGAGGACGTGGGTGACGCCGTGGCGCAGGCCGGCGCGGCCGGTGAAGGACGGACCCTGCTTGCCGGTGTCGGTGGCGATGCGGCCGCGCAGCGGGGGGAGTGGCGGCAGCGACGGGTGGCCGGGGACCGGGGGAGCGCCCACCGCGAGGTCCTCGCGCGAGGCGGGCCGAGCGGGGTCGGCCACCTGCGAGCTCACCTCGAAGACGCCCGTCGGCAGGTCGGAGTCGCGCTCGAGCCGGACGATCACCTTGTCGAAGACCTGGTAGCCCTCGTCGTCGATGTGCTCGGCGACCATGTCGGCGAGCTCGTCGGCCAACTGCTCCGACCACTGGCCGAGGTGCTCGAAGTCGGTGCGGCCCAGGCTCACGATGTAGACGTTGGGCGCCAGGACTCGCCCCTCGCCGAGCACGGACCGTTGCTCGTCGGCTTCGCGCTGGAGTGCCTTCGCGATCTCGGCGGGGTGCACCTTGCCCTTGAAGATCCGCGCGAACGCCAGACCGACCATGCCCTCGAGGCGCCGCTCGAAGCGCTGCAGCACACCCACAGTCGCTCCTCTGCATTCGGCTGGACGTCCCGCTGTGCCAACGGTGATCGTAGCCGGGCCGAACGTCCGCTACCGGCCAGGAACCCCCGACGCCCCGCAAGGCGCGTGGATCCGCCGTGGGTCGGCACCGTGGGAGCCCTCCCTGGGTGGTCGGTGCGGGCATCGTTGCGATGGTGAACGACCGACCCCCCGGGCTGGTCACGGTCCACGGCTGCTAATGTCGTCGCTCGCCAGGGCAAGTGGCGGAATGGCAGACGCGCACGGTTCAGGTCCGTGTGTCCGAAAGGACGTGGGGGTTCAACTCCCCCCTTGCCCACCGAGAAATGACGAGCATCGCCTGGTTGCGATGCTCGTCATTTTTTGTGCGCCCGGCCGGTCAGGTGTGCTGACGGGACCGCGGCCGGCGGCTCGCAGTGTTCGCGAGGAGGAACGCGCCCCAGGGGCCGACCACCCAGATCGGCCAGAAGTAGATGAACTGCGCAGCGACGACCGAACTGATCGCCCAGATGCTCAGGACGATGATCGCGGTGCGCCGCCAGGCGGCCCAGGCCGAGGCGGGGTCGGTTCCCCGGCCCGTCCGGGGACCGCAGGCGTGCACGGGCGCGGGGTGCTCGCGGCGAACCGGCTCGACGGAGCGATCGCGGGGCATCCCCGGGAGGTCCGCCGTCAACTCGGCGAGGTCCCCGTACGTCCGGGCCGCGTAGGCGCGAGCCACCCGCTCGTCGTACTCCGCCACGGTCAGCCGGCCGTCGGCCATGTGCCGGCCGAGGACGGTGGCGACGGCGGCGCGGTCGGTGTCACCGGCGCGCAGATGGGGCTCGGGCATCGTGATCTCCTCGACTGGGAGATCCAGTGTCGCCCGCGCCGGGCGTCCGGTCCACCGTGCAGCCCGCCGTTCCACGTGGAACTGAGCAACCGGACTCAGCGCGGAGCGGCCTCCTTGGCCAGGTCCTTGCCGATCACCATCCGCTGGATCTGGTTCGTGCCCTCGAAGATCTGCATGACCTTGGCCTCGCGCATGTAGCGCTCGACCGGGAACTCGCGGGTGTACCCGGCGCCGCCGAGCACCTGGACGGCGTCGGTCGTCACCTTCATGGCCGCGTCGGTGGCGACCAGCTTGGCGATGCTGGCCTGTCGCGAGAAGGGCTTGCCCGCGTCCTTCCTCCGGGCGGCCACCAGGTACATGGCCCGGGCGGACTCGACGGCCGCGGCCATGTCGGCCAGGAGGAAGGCCAGACCCTGGTGCTCGACGATCGGGCGGCCGAACGCCTCGCGCTCGGTCGCGTAGCGGACGGCGACGTCGAGAGCGGACTGGGCGAGACCCACGGCGACCGCGCTGACGCCCAGTCGGCCGGAGTCGAGCGCCGCGAGGGCGATCGAGAGGCCACGGCCGCGCTCGCCGACGAGCCGGTCGGCGGGCACCGGGACGTCGTCCAGGTGGACCGCCGCGGTCGTCGAGCCGGTCAGGCCCATCTTCTCCTCGGGCCGGGCAGCACCGAAGCCGGGGAGATCGGGCGTCAGGTGGAAGCAGGAGATGCCGCGCTCGCCGTCGTCAGGAGTGCGCAGGAACGTCGAGTAGAAGTCCGCCTGCCCGCCGTGGGTGACCCACGCCTTCTCGCCATTGGCCAGCCAGCCACCGTCGCTCGCCTTGGCCGTCGCCCGCATCGCGGCGGGGTCGGAGCCGGCGTGGGACTCGGAGAGGCAGTACGCGCCCAGGAGCTGGCCGCCGACCATGTCGGGCAGCAGGTCTCGGCGCTGCTCGGCGGTGCCGAACCGGTCGATGGGGAAGCAGGACAGCGTGTGGACGCTGATGCCCAGCGCGACGCTCGCCCAGCGGGCGGCGAGCTCCTCGACGACCTGGAGGTAGACCTCATAGGGCTGACCGCCGCCCCCGACGTCCTCACCGAAGGGCAGGCCGAGCAGCCCCGCCTCGCCCAGCGTGCGGAACGCCTCCCGCGGGAAGCGCTCCTCCCGCTCGAACTGAGCGGCGTGCGGCGCCAGCTCGGCGTCGGCCAGCTCGCGGGTGAGTGCGAGAAGGTCGTAGGCCTCACGGGTGGGCAGTTCGCGGTCGACCGGCACAGCACTCCTTCGTCGAAAACAGTACTGAAGACGGTACCTCAGTACTGTTGAACGTCCAGGGTCATGCTGGCCCGCCGGAGGGAGGGTGATGTCGACGACCGTGCCATCAGTCGAGCCGTCCGCCGGCGCAGGCCTGACCCGTCGGCAGGCGGAGCTGCTGGACCAGCTCGAGGAGCTGTTCCTCGCCGACGGCTTCGCCCGCTTCACCCTCGATGACCTGGCGCTGCGGCTGCACTGTTCCAAGAGCACGCTCTACGCGCTGGCGGGGAGCAAGGAGCAGCTGGCCCAGCGGGTCATCAAGCACTTCTTCCGCAAGGCGACCGACGCCGTCGAGGCGCGGACCGTCACCGTCGAGGACCCGGCCCTGCGGGTGACCGCCTATCTGTCTGCGGTCGCCGCCGCGCTGGCGCCCGCCGGGGAGGCGTTCCATCGCGACCTGGATTCCTTCGGCCCCGGCCGGGAGATCTACGAGCGGAACACCGAGCTCGCCGCCGGCCGGGTGCGCGAACTGATCGCCGACGGCGTGGCCCGGGGTCGCTTCCGCGAGGTCCATCCGGCACTGGTCGCCGACACCGTGACCACGTTGATGTTCCGCATCGGCCGGGGTGACACCGCCCGGGCCACCGGCCTGGACGACGCCGCCGCCTACCGGGAGTTGGCCGCGCTGCTGCTGCACGGCATCACGCTGTGAAGGTCGAGGCCACCAGCTGGGACGACCCGGCGGTGCAGCGGCTGGCGGCCGAGCAGCAGGCCGAGATCCGGGCGCGGTACGACGGCGCGGGGGAGCCCGGCACTCCGCCGTCGTCCGCCGACATCGCCGTGGTGCTGGTGGCCCGGGACGACGACGGGACGGCGGTCGGCTGCGGTGCTTTGCGCGCCCTCGGAGACTCTTCGAGCACGCCCTCACTCCTCGCCGATCCGCGCTGATCCTCGTGGTGCTCGGCCGGCGAACGGCCGTGCGCATCTAGGGACTGGATCCGCGGATGCGGATCTCGCTGCCGTCCGGGCGATAGGTGTGCCAGACCGCGGTGCCGGGGTCTCGGGCGATGGTGAATCCGCCCTCGTGCACGGCGGTGTGATGCCGCTCGCACAGCAGGGCGCCGTTCTCGCAGGAGGTTTCCCCGCCCCAGGCCCAGTGGTCGACATGGTGGAAGTCGCACCAGGCGGCGGGAGCCGTGCAGCCGGTGAAGGCGCAGTGCCGGTCGCGCTCCTCGACGGCGCGGCGGATGGCGGCGGTGGAGCAGCGTTGTTCCTGGCCGACGTCCAGCGGCAGCCCGGCCGGGTCGGTGAGGATCCGTACGACACCGGCGTCGCAGGCCAGCCGGCGGGCGGTCTCGGCGGTGATCGGCCCGGCGAAGGGCAGTTCCCCGCCACCCACACCGACTGCGCCGCGGGCAGCGCAGAGGGCGAACCAGTCGATGGTCACCCGCAGCTGCGCGGCCGCCCCGCGCACGGTCGGCAGCTCCCCGGACTGCAGCGCCCGCCGGGCCAGCTCGACCAGCGCATCGCCCATGCGCTGCCCGTAGGTGCGCAGGTCACCGGCCGGCCGGTCGCCGTTCATCGTGGCTTCCAGCGCGGTGTGCACGACCTCCCCGCCCACCGGGTCCAGATGTCCGATCAGATGCACCCGCCCGTCGAGGCCGGGCGCCATCCGGAACAGCCGCGGCATCCCGGCCGCGTCGTCCAGCGCCCCGTCGGGGTCGATCCCAGCGACCCAGCGGCGGACGGCCATGGCGGTGTCCTCCGGGCCGAGCGCCCGGGCCACGTCGGTAAGCACCGCGTCGGTGGTGGCCAGGTCGATGCCGTTTGCCTCGGCGACCGCTACCCGGGCCGGCGTCACCGCCTCGGTCACCGTCCCGACATGCGCAGGGGTCACGTCACCGGCTGCGTAGGCCGACGCGAGCGCCGGCAGGTCGGCCAACCGGCGCCCGTTGCGAACCAGGACGGCGGCCTCCCGGCCGGACAGCCGGCAGTGGCCGGTGAGCCAGCCTTTCATCGACACCATGCCGTCGGCCCGCTGGACCTGACGCGCCTCGCCGGCGGCGACCGCGGCCGTCTGCACCGCCGTCAGTCGGTTGATGCCGATCTGGGCCCGCGGCACGAACTGGCGCAGCTGCTCGTCGCCGAGGTCGGCCGGGTCGAACTCGGCGGGGTCGAGCTCGGCGAGCTGCTCGAGCACCGATGCCCACGACGACACGGCAAACCACCTCCTCAACCCGACCGCCCAATCGAACGTATGGGCGAAGACTAGGCAGGAGTATCGACAGAAAGCGCAGGTCAGGTGGGTTGTGGAAAAGAATCGTCGTCCACAGGCATTCGCCGCATCCGGCCCGCACATGCGGTAGGCAGTCGGACATGGATCGCTCTGCCGGGGACGTCGTCCGCCAGGTTCTGGACCGCTATGGGCGGACGTTCGCCGACGAGGCGGGCATCGTCCTGACCGACGAGCCCGCCCGGCTGTTCCAGCTGCTCGTGCTGGCGCAGCTGCTGTCGGCGCGGATCTCGGCGGACATCGCGATCGCTGCCGCGCAGGAGCTGAGCGCGGCGGGCTGGACGACAGCCCAACGGCTGCGCGACGCTCCCCGGCCCCGAGTGGTCGCCGCACTCGGACGTGCGGGCTACCGCCGCTACGACGAGCGGACCGCGACCCAGCTGCGGGAGATGGGTGCGCTCGTCCTCGACCGGTACGGCGGGGACCTGCGGCGACTGGCCGCCGACGCCGATGGCGACGTCGACCGCGCGGCCCGGCTGGTCCAGGAAGTGAGAGGCATCGGCCCCACCGGCGCCGCCGTCTTCCTCCGCGAGGTCCAGCAGGTCTGGCCGTGGGTGCGGCCCTACCTCGACGACCGCGCGCGCTCGGGCGCGAGCCGGGTCGGCCTCCCGGACGACGGCCGGCTCGCCGAGCTGGTCGACCCCGACGACCTGGCCAGGTTCGCTGCGGCGCTCGTGCGCGTCTCGCGCATCCCCGCGGGTGAGGATCCCCTCGGGAACTGAATCCCGTGTGGTGAGCTGACCGTCCACCCGACCCTGGAGGGCCGCATGTCCGAGCGCACCTGGCCGTCCGACGAGCCCCACGAGGTCGTCCTGGCCTCAGGTGGCGCCCGGCTGGCCGTCGACCTGCGTGGTGGGGGGATCCGGCGGCTGGTCGTCGACGACTGGGACGTGGTCGACGGCTATCCCGCCGGGGCCGTGCCGTCCGGCTGGCCGGGGGCGGTCCTCGTGCCATGGCCCAACCGGGTGCGCGACGGGCGCTGGACCTGGCACGATCGCGACCTGCAGCTCGACGTGCAGGCGCCCGACCAGCCCAACGCGATCCACGGTCTGGTCGCGTGGCAGCCGTGGGCCGCCCTCGAGCGCAGCGCGACCGCCACCACGGTCGGCACGGTGCTCGAGCCGCACACGGGCTATCCGTTCCGGCTGGCCGTGGTCGTCGACTACGTCCTGGCCGCGGACCGCCTCGGAGTGACCGTGCGGCTGCGCAACCTTGGCAGGGAGGCGGCCCCGTGCGGTGTCGGGATGCACCCGTACCTGCACGTCGGCGCGAACGAGGATGGCGGCATCGGCGGTGCCGAGCTCACCGTGCCGGCCCGGACGGCGCTGGAGACGGACAGCGGGCTCCCCACCGGCGTCTCGCACCGGTTCCACGGTCACGTCGGGCGGATCGGGCAGCGCGCCTTCGACACCCCGCTCACCGATCTGGACCGGGACGACGACGGCTGGGCCCGGCTGCGGCTGCGCGGCCCGCTGGGAGAGCTCGAGCTCGGCGTCGACGGGTCGTGGCCGTGGCTGCAGATCTACACCGGGGACGGCCTGCCGGAGGGGCAGCGCCGGCGCAGCCTCGCCGTCGAGCCGATGACCTGCCCGCCCAACGCGCTGGCCGACGGCCACGACCTGCTGGTCCTGGAACCCGGTGCCGACTGGTCGGGCGGCTGGACCCTGGCCTGGAGCCCGGCCCGGAGCACCGCCTGATGCGGGTGCTCGAGCTGTGGCGCTACCCGGTCAAGTCGCTGCAGGGCGAGCGGCTGGCCGAGGCCGCGATCGACGCGTTGGGCATCGCCGGTGACCGGCGGTGGGCGCTGTTCGACCGGGACACCGGCCTCGGGCTCACCGCCCGCCGGGTGCCGGAGCTGCTGTTCGGCTCGGCCCGGCTCCGCGACGACGGAGGCGTGGAGGTGGTCCTGCCCGACGGCACGGTGACCACCGACGAGACGGTCCTCTCCGACTGGCTCGGCCGGCGGGTGGAGCTGCGGGCGGCGACCGAGCTGGGCGACGTGGCCCCGACCTACGAGGCGCCGACCGACGACCTGGAGTCCGACCCCGCGGAATGGATGCAGTGGGAGGGCGCGCCCGGCCCGTTCCACGACAGCCCGCGGATCCGGCTGTCGCTGGTCTCGACCGGCACGCTCGGCAGCTGGGACCGGCGCCGTTTCCGGGCCAATGTCGTCCTGGACGGCGAGGGCGAGGACGAGCTGCTCGGGCGGGAGGCCGACCTGGGCGACGTGCGGCTGCGGTTCGGCGTCCCGATCGCTCGTTGCGTCATGACCACCCGGCCGCAGCCCGGCGGCATCGGCCGGGACACCTCGGTGCTCAAGACGATCCACCGCGAGCGCGGCGGGCTCCTGGCCGTGCGGGCGGCCGTCCTCACGCCGGGCGTCGTGCGCACCGGCGACGTGCTCGCGCCGGCCTGACGGGACACTGGTCGTCGTGCGCACCGTCTCGATCCGCCCCGGCGAGGACACCATCCGGCTCGGTCAGCTGCTCAAGCTCGTCGACGCGGTCCCCACCGGGGCGCAGGTGAAGGACGTCCTGTTCTCCGGCGCGGTCACCGTCAACGGCGAGCCGGAGGAGCGCCGCGGCCGCCAGCTGCACCGCGGGGACGTCGTGGCCGTGGAGGGCATGGAGGACGTCCGGATCGCCTGAGCGCCCGGACGCGGTTCCACGTGGAACCGCGGACGTCGTCCGGATCTGCGAGGCTGGCGGCCGTGTCCGGCCCGCCGCACCACCCCATCCGGGTTCCCCGCTGGCCCGACGCCGCCGCCGACGGGCCCGACTTCGCGGCGATCCGGGCCGAGTTCGAGGTCCCCGAGGAGTTCCCGCCGGAGGTGCTGGCCGAGGCCGAGCGCCGGGCCCGTGAACCGGGGCTCCCCGAGCTGGACGCCACCGACGTCCCGCTCGTGACGCTGGACCCGCCGGGCAGCCGCGATCTCGACCAGGCGGTACACCTGGCCGCCCGGGACGGCGGCTACCGGGTCAGCTACGCCATCGCCGACGTCGGCTCGTTCGTCCACCCGGGCGGTGCCCTCGACGGCGAGGCCCGCCGCCGCGGCCAGACGCTGTACAGCCCGGACAAGCGGACGCCGCTGCACCCCCCGGTGCTCAGCGAGGGCGCGGCCAGCCTGCTGCCCGACCAGCTCCGCCCGGCCGTGCTCTGGACCATCGACCTCGACGCGGACGGCGAGCCGACCAGGATCGACCTCCGGCGGGCCCGGGTCCGCAGCCGCGCCCAGCTGGACTACCCCGCCGTCCAGGCGCAGGCCGACGCCGGCACGCTCCCCGAGGCGCTCGCGTTGCTGCCGACGATCGGCGCGCTGCTGCAGCAGCGGGCGGCCGAGCGGGGGGCCATCGAGCTCGGGACACCCGACCAGGAGGTCGTGGCGGCGCCCGGCGGCGGCTGGGCGCTGACCATGCGCGGCGACCTGCCGGTCGAGGGCTGGAACGCCCAGATCTCGCTGCTCACCGGTCGCTGCGCCGCCGGCCTGATGCTCGACGGCGGCGTCGGCATCCTCCGCACCCTCCCGCCGGCCCGCCCGGAGGACGTCGCCCGTCTGCGGTTGCTCGCGCCCGCGCTCGGCGTCGACTGGCCGGCCGATTCGGGGCCCGGGGCCGTGATCGCCGCGCTGGACCCGAGGCGCCCGGGTCACGCCGCGTTCCTGGAGGAGGCCGTGGCCCTCCTCCGCGGCGCCGCCTACACCCCGTTCGACGGCGCGCCACCCGCCCAGCCCGGGCACGCGGGAGTCGGCAGCACCTACGCCCACGTGACCGCACCGCTGCGTCGCCTCGTCGACCGGTTCGGCACCGAGGTGTGCCTCGCGCTCGCGGCCGGCGCCGAGCCCGCCCCGGACATCCGCGCGGCTCTTCCGGAGCTCCCCGCGCTCATGGCCGCGTCGGACCGGCGCACGCGCGAGGTCGAGCGTGCCGTCGTCGACGCCGCCGAGGCGTGGTTGCTGCGCGGACGGGAGGGGCAGGTGTTCGCCGCCGTCGTGGTCGACGCCGAGGACGGCAAGGGCACGGTCGTGCTCGACGACCTCGCCGTCCGGGGGCGCTGTACCGGCCCGGGGCTGCGGCCGGGCACCCGGGTGAGCGTCCGGCTGGAGGAGGCGGACGTCGCATCGCGCACGATCAGGTTCACCGCGACATGACGCGGGTGCCGCACCTGACCTCCCGGTTGCAGGGCTTCGGGACGACGGTCTTCGCGGAGATGAGCGCGCTGGCCGTGACCACGGGCTCGGTCAACCTCGGGCAGGGCTTTCCCGACTACCCGGGGCCGCCGGAGGTGCTCGACGTCGCCCGTGCCGCCATCGGCACCGCCGCCGACCAGTACCCACCAGGCCCCGGCCGGGCGGAGCTGCGGGAGGCGATCGCCGCCCACGTGCGGCGCTTCCGCGCTCTGGCGTACGACCCCGACACCGAGGTCCTGGTGACCGCCGGTGCCACCGAGGCGCTCAGCGCGGCCCTGCTCGCCCTGCTGGACACCGGCGACGAGGTCGTGCTGTTCGAGCCGATGTACGACTGCTACGCGGCGGGGATCGCGATGGCCGGCGGCGTGCCACGACCGGTGCCGTTGCGCCCACCCGCGGACGGCGCCGGGCCGTGGACGTTCGACGAGGGCGAGGTCCGCGCGGCGATCACCCCGCGGGCGAAGATCCTGCTGCTCAACACCCCGCACAATCCGACCGGCAAGGTCTTCACCGACGCGGAGCTGCGGTTCCTCGCGGACCTGGCGGTCGCGAACGACCTGCTCGTCCTCACCGACGAGGTCTACGAGCACCTCGTCTTCAGCGGCACGCGGCACCGCTCGATCGCGGCGCTCCCCGGCATGCGGGACCGCAGCCTGGTCGTCAGCAGCGCCGGCAAGACCTTCAACGTCACCGGCTGGAAAATCGGCTGGATCTACGGCCCGGCCCCGCTGGTGGCCGCCGTCCGCACCGCCAAGCAGTTCCTGACCTACGTCAACGGCGGCCCCTTCCAGCCCGCCGTCGCGGCAGGGCTGGCGCTCCCCGACGAGTACTTCACGCAGGCCGCGCGCGACCTCGAATACCGCCGCGACGTCCTGGTGCAGGGGCTGACCGACGCCGGCCTGCCGGTGATCAGCCCCGAAGCCACCTACTTCGCCACGGTCGACGTGCGCCCCGTGCAGCCCGACGGCGACGGGCTGACCTTCTGCCGCGAACTGCCGAAGCGGGCGGGCGTGGTCGCCGTCCCGACCGTGGTGTTCTACGACCCGGCACACGCGCACCTGGGCCGGCACCTGGTCCGGTTCGCCTTCTGCAAGCAGGACGCGGTGCTCGCCGACGCCGTCGAGCGGCTGAGAGGCATGACATGAGGATCGGCGCGGTGCAGCACGACATCGTGTGGGAGGACCGGGACGCCAACTTCGAGCGGCTCGCCCCCCAGATCCAGCGTGCGGTCGGGGCCGGTGCGGAGCTGGTGCTGCTCACCGAGACCTTCTCGACCGGGTTCTCCATGACGCCGGGCATCGGCGAGCCCGAAGGCGGTCCGTCGTCGCAGTTCCTCGCCGAGCGGGCGGCCGAGCACGGCGTCTGGGTGGGCGGCACCTGCCCGGAGATCGCAGACAGCCACCAGCTGCCGTACAACTCCTTCGTCCTCGCCGCCCCGGACGGGACGATCCACCGCTACCGCAAGCTGCACCCCTTCACCCACGCCGGTGAGCACGAGCGCTTCCGGGCGGGGGAGGTACCGGTCACCGTGGCAGTCGGCGACCTCCGGATCACCCCCTTCATCTGCTACGACCTGCGCTTCGCCGACGTGTTCTGGCAGGCCGCACCGGAGACCGACGTCTACCTCGTGCCGGCCAACTGGCCGAGCCCACGGCGCCTGCACTGGCAGACCCTGCTGCAGGCGCGCGCCATCGAGAACCAGGCCTACGTCGTCGGCTGCAACCGGGTCGGCACGGCGGGCGACGGCACCGAGCACGTCGGCGACACCCGGATCGTCAGCCCGATGGGAGAGCTGCTCGCCACGGCCGCCGGCGGAGAGACGATCGTGCTCGCCGACGTCCATGCGGCCGAGGTCGCCGCCACCCGCGACCGGCTGAGGTTCCTGCCCGACCGACGAGGCTGAGGCCCACCAGATCGGCTCGCGAACGGGCGAAAATCCTCCGGACTGGGTATTTCACTGGAGTCACTCAAGTGAGATGTCCTCCCTTCCGATGGGGAAGGCATGAAGCCTGAGCACTCCCCGACGGACGCGCCGAAGCGTCGCCGTGGGCGTTCGCTCAACGGCCTGGCGATCCAGCTCGCGGCCGGCGCGCTGTCGTTCGTCCTGATCGCGCTTCTCGTGGTCACGTCCTCCCGCGCCGCCTTCGTCGCCCAGAACGACAACACCGGCAACTCGGTGGCCAGCGCGACGATCCAGCTGACCGACAACGACTCCACCACCGCGATGTTCAACAACGTGGGCGGCATGGTGCCGGGCACGCCCGTCGACCGGTGCATCGACGTGACCTACACCGGTTCGGTCGACCCGACCGCAGTGATGCTCTACGCGTCCGGCACGCCCACCCTCGACCTGGCGCCCTACCTGGACCTGACGATCGAGATCGGCGCGGACACCCCGGCCGCCTTCCGCGACTGCACCGGATTCACGCCCACGGCCACCCTCTACACCGGCACCCTGTCCTCTTTCGCCTCCGCGAAGAACAGCTACGCCACCGGTGTCTCCACGTGGGACCCGGCGGTCACCGGCGAGGTCCGCACCTTCCGGTTCCGGCTCTCGGTCCAGGACAACCCCTTGGCGGCGAACAAGAGCACGACGTTTGGTTTCTCGTGGGAAACACGCACGAGCTGACCCGTCGTGCGGCAACCCCTGCGCGGCACACCAAGTCCCTCAAGCGCACGCTCATGTACGGGGCCGGCACGCTGAGCATGCTCATCATCTCCATGGTCACCAGCCTGTCGCTGTGGATCGCGCTCCCGTGGCTGTTCCTCGACTGGTCGCCCACCCTCGTCACGTCGGGCTCGATGCAGCCGCTCGTGGCGCCCGGCGACGTCGTCATGGTCCACCCGGTCCGCACCGCCGACCTGAGCCCGAACACCGTGGTCCTGTTCGAGAGCCCGACCAGGGGTCGCATGCTGCACCGGATCGTCGAGCAGGTCTCCGCGACCACGTTCCGGACGCAGGGAGACGCCAACCCCGTCCCGGACAGCGAGATCCTGGACGCCGACACCGTCCGTGGCGCCGCCGTCCTGGCCGTGCCGTGGGTGGGCCGGCCGTCGCTCTGGCTGGCGCAGGGGCGCATCCCCGAGGTGGCGGCCACCGGCGTAGCGCTGCTCGTCATCCTGTGGCTCGCTCCGCGCTCCTTCGACCCGGCCTACGACCCGTGGTCGTCGGGTCGGCGGGTGAATCCCGCCGAGGTACTGCTCGGCCGGTCCGGCGGCAGCCCCGCCGACCGGCGTGGCGCCGCGGGCCGCCGCCTGCTCCCGGAGGCGCTGCACGGCGTCGTCCTGGACCGGCTGGCCGTGCAGACCGCTGCCGCCCAGCGCCGGACCGTCTCGCTGGTGGAGGGGCTGTCGTGAGCCGCCGGGGAATGACCACGAGCGACCGGAAGACCGGCCGCGAGGACCGCCGTGCCCAGGGGCGGACCGTCGCGGAGCGGGCGCTCCGGCAGATCCGGCTCGTCGCCGTCGCGCTGCTCGTCGTCGGCGCGGCCGGTTACCGGCCGGCGGCCGGGCAGTGGCTGCAGCACCAGCTCGCCCTGGAGCTGGCCGGTGGCGCCGCCGGTGTGCTCCTTCTCGTCACCGGTCTCACCAGCCGCGCCGCCCGGGCCCGCTCCGGCCGACGCTCCAAGCTCGCGGCGGCCGGAACCGTCGCCGACGCGGTCGTCGTCCTCGGGGTCATCGCCCTCGCCGGCCTGCCGCCCCGGTCGTTCGCCCTCGTCCTGCTCATGCTGCCCTACCTCGAGGCCGCGCTCTGGTTCGGCCTGAGCGGCCTCGCCGGGCTGTGGACCATGAGCTCGGTGGCCCTGGGCGCCTACGTCGTCGTCTTCCCCGAGACCGTGGCCGACGACGCCCTCGGCATTCTCGTCGTCGCCATGCCCACCCTGCTGCTGGCCACCATCCCGGTGGCGATGCTGGCCGAGCACCTGGTCGCGCAGGTCGGTGAGCTGGGGGCGGCCCGCGAGGCCGCCGACGACCGCGCCCGCCTGCTCGGCGACCTGTCGGCCATCACCGCCGACATCTTCCCGCTCGACCTGGAGGCCGTCCTCGTCCAGCTCGTCTCCGGAGCCGAGCAGCTCGGCGCCACCGACGCCGACGTCACCGACCTCGCCGAGGGGCGCCGCCTGGTGGGCAAGGTCGTGTCGGAGGCGGGCAAGGACGCGGACGCACCCACGGACGACGACGAGACGACGGAGGTCCTCACCCGCGAGCTCGAGGTGCCCGGCCGTGAGCCCTTCACCTTCTCGGCGCGGATCTCCGGTGCCGCGGACGAGGTGGCGCGCCGGGTCGAGGCGCTGGAGCTGCTCGTGGCCCAGGCACGGGTCGGTCTGGCCAACGCCGGGCTGGTCCAGCAGCTGGAACACCTCAAGGAGACCTATCAGGAGCAGGCCACCCGCGATCAGCTGACCGGCCTGCTCAACCGGCGCGGACTCGTGCTCACCGCCGAGAAGATCCCCGGCCACCTCGGGGTGCTCTTCTGCGACCTCGACGGCTTCAAGGGCGTCAACGACACGATGGGCCACGCCGCGGGCGACGAGCTGCTGGAGAAGGTGGCGCGCCGGCTGGAGAGCAGCATGCGGGAGGACAGCGTCCTCGGCCGCATGGGCGGTGACGAGTTCGTGGTCGTGGCTCCCGGCGCATCCGACGAGGACCTGGCCGGCCTCGGTCGCCGGATCGAGATCGACCTGGGCCGCCCCTTCCTGCTCGAGGCGGGGATGGCCCGCATCGGGGTCAGCATCGGTGCCGCGCATGCGAAGCCCGGCGAGCGCGACCTGGACCACCTGCTCGGCCAGGCCGACCACCTCATGTACGAGGTCAAGCGGACCAAGAAGGCCGGCCGTTCCTCCCGGACCGAGAGCGACGCCGAGGTGCGGGCATGAACCTTCCCTGGCGGCGGACGCCCGCCCCCAAGCGGCGGAAGCGGTTCAAGTTCTCGCTGAACGGGCTGGCGATCCAGCTGTCGGCGTTCGCGCTCTCCTTCACCCTGGTGGCCCTGCTGGTCGTCTCGGGCTCGCAGCACGCGTTCGTGGAGGAGAACGACACGGTCACCCAGTACACGCCCGCCGCGACGGCGCCCCCGGACACCGACGATCCGCGGCATCCCTCAGGCGCCGGGAAGCCCGCGACCGAGTCCGCCACCCCCGGCGACCCGACCGCCGAGCCCACTCCCGAGCCGATCCGCGAGGTGGCGCTCACCGACGACGACGCGGGCACCGCGATGTTCGGCGACGTGACGCTGTCTCCCGGTGTGACCGTCGAACGGTGCATCCAGGTGACCTACCTCGGGACGGCCGACCCCGGTCCGGTGGTGCTCTACGCCGCGGAGGTGACGGGTGAGCTCGCGCCGTACCTCGATCTGACGATCGACGTCGCGGACAGCGACGCCGAGGCATTCGGCAGCTGCGGGGAGTTCGCCGCGTCCGACTCGCTCTACGAGGGCACTCTCGCCGACTTCGCCGCCGCGCACGCCGGTCCGCTGACCGGCCGGGCAGTGTGGCACCCGGACGGCGACGGCGACCACCGCGTCTTCCGCTTCCGGCTCACCCTGCGGGACGTCCCCGCGGCGGCCGGCCGCGCGGCCGGGTTCGGCTTCTCGTGGCGGACGTCGGCATGACCCGCGCCGGAGCCACTCCGGGTCGGCGCCGGTTGCCGCGGTTCGCACGGCGGGCGGC
>Ga0308173_10000310_pt1 | contig 19691 bp, 16 predicted proteins | sample PhyPR1_FD_203716 | JGI IMG/M metagenome (GOLD analysis project Ga0308173, IMG submission 203716) | Soil microbial communities from UC Gill Tract Community Farm, Albany, California, United States - DLSLS.P.R1 | ecosystem: Environmental > Terrestrial > Soil > Agricultural land | place: USA...
TCATCAAGCGCGACCTCGGCATCAAGGACATGTCTCAGATCGTGCCCGGGCACGGCGGGCTGATGGACCGGCTGGACTCGCTGCTGGCCACCGCGGCCCCGATCTGGCTGCTGCTGCACTACCTGGTCTTCTAGGGCAGTGCTGCACCTGGTGCGGCACGGGCGGCCGCTGACCGACCCCGCGGCAGCCGCGCACACCTGGCCGCTGGACCCGTCTGGGTACGCCGCCATCGAGGCGCTGCGTACGTCGGGACGCCTGCCGCTCGCGGCCACCTGGTTCAGCTCCCCGGAGCCCAAGGCCCGGGAGACGGCCGCCCGGCTGACCGACCGGCCGGTCGCCGTGGTCGACGACCTGGCCGAGCACCGCCGCGAGGCGCGCTGGTTCGCCACCGCGGAGGAGTTCCGGGACGCCGTGCGTGCGGCGTTCGCGCGGCCCGACGTACCCGCGGTCCCGGAGTGGGAGCCGCTGTCGGACACCCGGGACCGGGTCGTGGCCGCCGTGCACCGGCTGCGCGCGGCGCACCGGGGCGACCTGGTGCTGGTCGGGCACGGCACCGCGTGGACGCTGCTGGTCGCCGCGCTGACCGGGGCGCCGCCCGACCACGACGCCTGGGCGCGGCTGGCGATGCCGGACCTGTGGGTGGTCGAGGACATGCCGCCGGCTGAGTAGCCGAACTCATGCCGTCGGCGTCCGCCGACTGGCAGGGTGTGCGCCATGTACCCGACGCTGGGGCCGCTGCCCACGCACGACGTGTTCGTCGGGCTGGGCGTGCTCGCGGCGGTCGCGGTCTTCGTCGCCGAGGCGCGTCGCCGCGGGCAGACCGACGAGCGCATCGCGTACGTCGTCCTGGGTGCCCTCGTGGGCGGCGCGGTGTTCATGCGGCTCGGCACCTGGCTCCAGCACCTCGACCTGCGGCAGAACGCCTCGCTCACCGAGCAGTGGCTCTACGGCAACCGCAGCATCCTCGGCGGCCTGTTCGGTGCATGGCTCGGTGTGCACGTCGCCAAGCGGCTGGTCGGCTACCGCCCGCGCACCGGCGACCTGTTCGCGCCGGCGGTGGCGCTCGGCATGGCGATCGGCCGGGTCGGCTGCCTGCTCACCGAGCTGCCGGGGACACCGACCGGCACGTCGTGGGGCATCCGTCTCGACCCGGCCGCCGCGCACCGGCTGCACGCCCCGGCCGGGGTGCCGCTGCACCCGTCGTTCGTCTACGAGATCGTCTTCCACGCCGCCGCGTTCTGCGTGCTGTGGTTCTGGCTGCGGCACCGGCTCGACGCACCGGGGGAGACGCTGACGCTGTACCTCGCGGCCTACGGCGTCTTCCGGTTCGCCGTCGAGCTCGTCCGCGGCAACGAGGTCGTCTGGGCCGGCCTGACCCGCCCGCAGCTGTTCCTGCTCGCGACCCTCCCGCTCGTCCTGGCGCGGGTGGCCTGGCAGGCCCGGCGCGGCGTCTACCGCCGTCGCCCCGTCCCCGCACCCGTGGAGGTCGCATGACCCAGCCGCCCGTCCCACCCGCCGGCTACGGCGCCCCGCCGAAGCGCGGCCACACCCTGGAGCTGCTGGTCGGCGCGCTCCTCGGCGGCGTCGACGCCGTGGTCACCGGGGTGCTCGGCGTGGTCGTCGCCGGCAACGTCGGCAACGGGGTCTGGTCGTTCGGGCCGCCGGTGGTCGGGCTGCTGGTCCCGGTGGTCCTGCTGCTCAACGAGTCGACCCGGTGGTGGGGCGTGGGCATCCTGATCGGCTTCTTCCTGACCCTGATCGTCCTGGGCGGCGCGTGCGTCGCCCTCATCTCCGCCTTCAGCGGCTGAGATGACCGGCATGCCGCTGCGGGACGACCGCATCCACCGCTACGTCAACGCGTTCTGCCCGCACTGCCACGAGGAGCGGCCCGACCGGCCGCTGGCCGAGGTGCGCAGGCTCTCGGGTTGGCTCGCCGTGCGCGACGGGTCGGTGTGGCTCGAGCGTGGCTGCCCCGACCACGGCCTGGTGACCACGTTGTACGACGAGTCGCAGGAGATCCTCACCTACCTCGAGCAGTGGACCGCACCGACGAAGGTGCACACCCCGGACCTGCGAGGGAACTTCAAGCCGGTGCCGTCGGCCTACGAGGACGGGCTGCCGGAGATGCAGACCCAGCACACCTGCATCCTGCTCGAGGACGTCACCGACCACTGCAACCTGCGGTGCCCGACCTGCTTCGCCGAGTCGTCCCCGGCGCTGGCCGCGGTGGCCCCGCTGGAGGAGGTGCTGGCCTCGGTCGACACCCGGCTGACCCGGGAGAACGGCCGGATCGACGTGCTGATGCTCTCCGGTGGCGAGCCGACCCTGTACCCGTGGCTCGCCGAGCTCCTCGACGAGGTGGTCGCCCGGCCCGTCGTACGCATCCTGGTGAACACCAACGGCCTGCGGATCGCGCAGGACGACGAGCTGCTGGCGCTGCTGGCCCGGCACCGGGAGCGGGTCGAGGTCTACCTCCAGTACGACGGGGAGACCGCGGAGGCCTCGACGCACCACCGGGGCGCGGACATCCGGCGCTTCAAGGACCGGGCGGTGGAGCGGCTGTCGGGGGCCGGGGTGTTCACGACGCTGACCATGACCGCGGCGCTCGGCGTCAACGACGACGAGATCGGCGCCGTCGTGAAGCGGGCCCTGGACACGCCCTACGTCGGCGGGGTCACCATCCAGCCGGTGTTCGGCTCCGGCCGCCACGGCGGGGTCGACCCGCTGCGGCGGCTCACCCACACGGGGGTGCTGGCCCGGCTCGAGGAGCAGACCGCCGGCGTGGTGACCTGGCGGGACCTGACCGCGCTGCCCTGCTCGCACCCGCACTGCTGCTCGGTCGGGTACCTCCTGCGCGACGACGCCGGCAGCTGGCGCTCCCTGACCTCGCTGGTCGGCCATGACCGGCTCAAGGCCTGGCTGGAGCTGGAGCCGGAGTCGCTGGCCAACCGGATCGCCGACGACTCCATCCCGGCGACGCTGCGGCAGGTCGTCCGGGACTCGCTGCTGGACCTGCTCAGCGAGCAGTCCTCGTTGTCGCACCCGTCCATGGCCTCGATCTGGAAGGACATCTGCGAGAGCTGCGACCTGGGCATCGGCACGCTCGCGACCCTGGCCACCTCGGCGCTGCCCGGCCGGCACCGGCGGCTGCGGGCGATGCTGGGGGAGCGGGTGGTCCGGGTGACGGTGAAGCCGTTCATGGACATGCACACGATGATCGAGGAGCGGCTGACCCAGTGCTGCGTGCACGTCGGGACCGTCGGCGGGGACGGCGGACACCAGTGCGCGCCGTTCTGCGCGGTGCAGGCGTGGGCGCCATTGGCCGGGCGCAAGCTGGCCACGGTCACCGGCCGGCGCAACCTGCTGGAGGGGTCCGCATGAGCGGCACCACCCCGTACGACCCGCTGCGGCTGTGCATCTTCGCCACCGTCGCGCTGCTGGGCTGGCTGCTGGGACCGATGGCGCTGCTGGGGTTCGCGGTGCTCGGGCTGGTGGGCTACACGAAGGCGTACCGCGCGGGGCTCACCCGCTCGAAGTGCCTGCTGCGCGACACCCGGCTGGTGATCGGCTACCTCGCGCTGCTCGCCGCCGCCGGTGCCGCGGGCGTCGTCGCCTGGGTGCTGTGACCGGTCTCGCCCGCCGGCGATTCGTGGGCCCACGGCCGGGGGTGGGACACTGGGACGTCATGTCCGAACGCGCCCCCCTGCCCCTGGTCTTCGACGAGCCGCGCGGCCGCAAGAAGCCGCCGCGGCACCTGGCCGACCTCTCCGCCGACGAGCGCAAGGCGCTGCTCACCGAGGCGGGGCTGCCCGGCTTCCGGGCCCGGCAGCTCTCCACGCACTACTTCGCCCGGCTGGTCGACGACCCGGCCGCCATGACCGACCTCCCCGCCGCCGAGCGCGAGCGGCTCGTCGAGGCCCTGCTGCCGAGCCTGATGACCCCGCTGCGCACCCTGGAGGCGGACCGGGGCACCACCCGCAAGACCCTGTGGAAGCTGTTCGACGGGGCGCTCGTGGAGTCGGTGCTGATGCGCTACCCGGACCGCGTGACGATGTGCGTCTCCTCGCAGGCCGGCTGCGGCATGGCCTGCCCGTTCTGCGCGACCGGCCAGGGCGGTCTCCAGCGGAACATGTCCGCCGCCGAGATCGTCGAGCAGGTCGTCGCCGGCGCCCGGTCGCTCGCCCGCGGCGAGGTGCCCGGCGGGCCCGGCCGCGTCAACAACGTGGTGTTCATGGGCATGGGCGAGCCGATGGCCAACTACAAGGCGGTCATCGGCGCCGTACGCCGGCTCACCGAGAAGGCTCCGGACGGCCTGGGCATGTCGGCCCGCGGCATCACCGTCTCGACCGTCGGCCTGGTGCCGCGGATCGACCAGCTCGCCAGCGAGGGCATCCCGGTCACGCTGGCGCTCTCCCTGCACGCCCCCGACGACGTGCTGCGCAACGAGCTGGTCCCGATCAACACCCGCTGGTCGGTGCACGAGGCCGTCGAGGCCGCCTGGAACTACGCCCGGGTGACCAAGCGCCGGGTGTCGATCGAGTACGCCATGATGCGCGACATCAACGACCAGGCCTGGCGCGCGGACCTGCTCGCCGACGTGCTGACGTCGTACGGCGACTGGGGCTGGGTGCACGTCAACCTGATCCCGCTCAACCCGACGCCCGGGTCGAAGTGGACCGCCTCCCGGCGCGCCGACGAGCGCGAGTTCGTCCGGCGGCTCGAGGCGAAGGGTGTGCCCACCACCGTCCGCGACACCCGCGGCAGCGAGATCGACGGCGCCTGCGGCCAGCTCGCCGCGACCGACGTCTCCACCGGCGCCTGAGGACGACCGGGGACCCGACTTCGGCCCGCACCCGGCACCGGCGGGTTAGTTTGTCCGCGTGCGCAAGCGCTTCCTCGCCCGCCAGGAGCTGGTGTTCTTCGCCGCCCTGCCGCGGGCGGACGCCCGGCTCGGCTGGTCGTGGTGGGTGCTGGTCGTGCTCCGGTCGGCGCTGCCGGCGGTGCTGGCCGTCACCACGGGCGCGGTCGTGGCGGCGGTGCAGGACGGGCGGCCGCTGACCGCCTCGCTGACCGCCCTCGGCGTGGTGTTCGTGCTGACCCAGGTGGTGACCCCGCTGCACCAGACGGTGGGGGAGAACCTCGGGCTGCGGGTCTCGGCCTGGCTCTACGACCGGCTGACCGACGCCTGCGTCCGGCCGCCCGGGATCGGGCACCTCGAGGATCCCGAGCTCGCGGCCGACATGGCGGTGGCGCGGGAGTTCGACAACGGCGTGGCCGGGCCGCCGATGGAGGTCGCGCTGCCGTTCATCGCCGTCGGGCTGGTCGACTTCGGGGCCGGGCTCGCGTCGGCCCTGGTGCTGTTCGGGCTGGCCTGGTGGGCGCCGCTGCTGCTCGGCGGGGCCTGGTCGGCCACCCACTGGCTGCTGCGCGAGAGCGCGGTGTGGCGGGACCGGAACACCGACGAGGTGCGCGACGCCAGCAAGCACGCCGACTACGCGTACCGGATGGCCGTCGACCCGCCCTCGGCCAAGGAGCTGCGGATGTTCGGGCTGGCCGACTGGACCGTCGACCGCTTCACGGCCCGCCGCCAGCGGCTGCACGAGCTCCAGGCCGCCGCCACCCGGCTCCGGGAGCGTCCGCTCGCGCTGTCCCTGGCCGCGGTGCTGCTGGCGAACCTCGTGGTGCTCGGCTACCTCGGCCTCCGGCTCTCCGGCGGCGACCTGTCGCTGGGCCGGGCCGTGGTGTTCGCGCAGGTCGCGGTGGGCACCAGCCTGCTGGCGTTCGGCGGGCTCAACTGGGCCCTCGACGGCGCCGCCGCGCCCACGGCCGCGGTGCTCCGGCTGGAGGCGGCCACCGCCCGGGCCGGTGCCCTCCAGCGCACCGGAGACCGGCCCGCCGACGGGCTGCCGGGCCGCGAGGTCCGGTTCCGCGACGTCGGTTTCGGCTACCCGCGCAGCGGCCGCCGGGTGTTCGAGGGACTCGACCTGACCATCCCCGCGGGCGGGTCCCTGGCGATCGTCGGCCAGAACGGCGCCGGCAAGACCACGCTGGCCAAGCTGCTGTGCCGGCTCTACGACCCCGACACCGGTGCCATCGAGGTGGACGGGGTCGACCTGCGCGACCTGGACGTGGCCGCGTGGCGGTCCCGCGTCGCCGCGGTCTTCCAGGACTTCGTGCGCTTCGAGCTCACCCTTCGCGAGAACGTCGCCCCCGAGGGGGCCACCGACGAGGACATCCGGGCCGCGCTCGCCGACGCCGGTGCCGACGGGCTCGCCGACCTGGACACGCCCCTGTCCAAGCAGTACGACGGCGGGGTCGACCTGTCCGGCGGGCAGTGGCAGCGGGTCGCCCTGGCGCGGGCGCTGTGCGCGGTCCGGCGCGGCGCCGGGCTGGTGCTGCTCGACGAGCCGACCGCCCAGCTCGACGTACGCGGGGAGGCGGCGATCTTCGAGCGGGTGCTGGCCGCGACCCGCGGGGTCACGACGGTGCTGGTCTCGCACCGGTTCTCCACGGTCCGCAAGGTGGACCGGATCTGCGTCGTCGAGCGGGGCCGCGTGGTCGAGCTCGGCAGCCACGAGGAGCTGATGGCCGCCGGCGGCCGCTACCGCACGATGTTCGACCTCCAGGCCGAGCGGTTCGCCGACCCGGTCGCGGTGGACGAGGAGGGCACGGTCTATGACAGCCTCGACTAGGACGTCGACCGAGCCCGTCGACGAGCTGCCCCGCGCGCTGCCCTCGATGTGGCGGCTGGTGCGCCTGGGCTACGAGAGCGAGCCGCGGCTGATCGTCACCGCCTTCGTCCTCTCCCTGCTCGCGGCCCTGCCCGACGCGCTCGTCGCGCTGTGGCTGGCGCTGCTGGGCCGCGGTGCTCTCGACGGGGACGGGCGGCTGGTGCTGCTGGCCGCGCTCGCGCTCGGGGTCTCGGCGGTGCTGACCTGGTTCCTGCGGGTGGTCTCCACGCGCACCCAGCGCCGGTTCCGCGACCGCGTGTCGATCGCCCTGGAGCGGCACGTCGCCCGGCTCCAGGCGACCGTCGAGACCGTCGCCCACCAGGAGCGGCCGGAGTACCTCGACCGGCTCTCGGTGCTGCGCGACCAGGTCTTCGTGCTCGACCACCTGTACATGAGCCTGTTCTCCACCGCCGGCTGGATCGTGCGGCTCGGCGCGACGGTCGTGCTGCTGATGTCGGTGGACCCCCTGCTCGCGCTGCTGGCCGTCTTCGCGTTGCCCACCGTGCTCACGTCGGGGTGGCGGCCCGGGGTCGAGCGGCAGGCCCGGGAGCGCGGCGCGCAGTCGGAGCGGCTGGCCCGGTTCTGCTACCAGGCGAACACCACCGCCGCGAGCGCCAAGGAGCTGCGGGTCCTCGGGGTCGCCGGACGGCTCGCCGCGCGTCGGCGCGCGTCCTGGGAGGAGCTCTACGCCCTGGTCGCCCGCGCCCGCTGGGTCAGCGCGGTGTGGCACACGCTGGGCTGGACGGTCTTCGGGCTCGGGTACGTCGGAGCGGTGGTCTTCGTCGCGTCCGGGCTGCACGCGTCGGCGTCCGCGGTCCTGCTGGTGCTGGCCAGCGGCGGCCGGCTCTCCGGCTACATCGGCGCGACGGTGGGGGAGATCGGCTTCCTGCGCGGCATCTGGCTGGACGGGTCCCGGCGGCTGGTCTGGCTGGAGCAGTACGCCGCGGCCCAGGTCACCGGCGACCGCCCGGCACCCGACCGCCTCGAGCAGGGCATCCGTCTGGAGGGGGTGAGCTTCACCTACCCGGGCGCGTCCCACCCGGCGCTCGAGGACGTCGACCTGTTCCTGCCCGCGGGCGCGGTCGTGGCCGTGGTCGGCGAGAACGGCGCCGGCAAGTCCACGCTGGTCAAGCTGCTGGCCCAGATGTACGCCCCCACCGCCGGCCGGATCCTCGTCGACGACCAGCCGCTCGCGTCGTTCGCGCCCGGCGCCTGGCGGGCCCGGATGGCCGGGGCCTTCCAGGACTTCTACCGCTTCGAGCTGGCCGCGCAGCAGTCGGTCGGAGTGGGTGACCTGCCGCGCCTCGACGACCGGGACGCGTCCACGGCCGCCGTACGCCGCGCCGGGGCAGACGACGTGGTCGAGCGGCTCGAGACCGGCCTCGACACCCAGCTCGGACCGTCCTGGCGGGACGGCGTGGACCTGTCCTTCGGCCAGTGGCAGAAGCTGGCGCTGGCCCGCGGGTTCATGCGCGAGGACCCGCTGCTGCTGGTGCTTGACGAGCCCACGGCCGCGCTGGACGCGGAGACCGAGCACGCGCTGTTCGAGCGCTACGCCGACGCCGCCGCGACCGGGTCGCTGGGGGAGTCCGGCCGGATCCTGCTGCTGGTCTCGCACCGGTTCTCCACGGTCCGGATGGCCGACCTCATCGTGGTCATGGACGGCGCCCGGGTCACCGAGGTGGGCAGCCACGAGGAGCTGATGGCCCGCGCCGGGCAGTACGCCTCCCTCTACGAGACGCAGGCCTCGTCCTACCGCTGACCGGCGGGCGCCTTCAGGTGCCGCAGCAGGTTCGACGCGAAGCGGTCGCCGGTGTGCTGCATCATCGAGCGCATCACGCCCGTCACCGCGGGCCGGGCGGCCCTGGCCAGCGGCAGGTCGACGTGCATCGTCAGCTTGATCTCCAGCCGCGTGCCCTGGTCGGCCTCGGACAGCACGTACCACCCGTCGGCGCCTGCCGGCTCGCCCCGGCCGGACGGCTGGTGGGCGTACTCGATGCGGTCCGGGGCGTCGAAGCGCATCCGCTCGGTGAAGCAGGGGGCCAGCCCGATCCCGAGGATGGTGAACCGGGTCAGGTGCCAGCGCCACAGGTCGCCGTCGGTGTCGATGGAGCGCAGCAGCGGGGTGAGCCGGGGCAGCACGTCGGGGTCGGTCAGGGCCGCCCAGATCGCCTCCCGGTCGGCGGCCACCACGGCCTCGGAGTGGTTCGTCGCCTCGAAGCGGTTCATCTGTCGAGTCTGTCAGGCGCGGCCAAGAGCCCGGCCACCTCGTCCAGGTCGTCGACCAGGTGGACGTGCCCGGCCATCACCCGCCCCTGCGCCAGCGCGTGCAGCAGCGGCCAGGCCGGCAGCTGCTCCGTCCAGTACGCGCGTCCCACCAGCACCATCGGCGCCACCTCGTCCGGGGCGGCATAGAAGTTCTCGCAGGCGTCCTGGAACACCTCCTGCACCGTCCCGCCGAGGCCCGGGAGGTACACCACGCCTCCGCGGCACACGTGCAGCAGGATGTCCTCGCGGATCGCGTTCTTGAAGTACTTCGCCACGGCGTTCGCCAGCGCGTTCGGGGGCTCGTGCCCGTAGAACCACGTCGGCACCCCCAGCGAGTCCGCGCCGTCCGGCCACCTCCGTCGTACGTCGATCGCGCGGCCGGCCCACGCGGCCACCGAGTGCTCGTAGGACGGCACCGAGGCGAGCAGGTCGAGCGCCTCGTCGAGCACGGCGTCGTCGTGCCCGGACAGGTACGCGCCGAGGTTGGCCGCCTCCATCGCGCCCGGGCCGCCGCCGGTCGCGACGGTCAGGCCGGCCCGGGCCAGCGAGCGGCCCAGCCGGGCCGCGTCCGCGTAGCCGCCGGCGCCGCGGGCCAGGGCGTGCCCGCCCATCACGCCGACGACCCGGCGCCCGCGCAGCCACTCCTCGAGCGCGTCGTCGACCGCAACGTCGTGCAGCGACTGCGCGAGCAGGGCGTGCAGGTCGTGGCCCGTGTGCCGGGACCACCCGTAGACCCGCGCGTCGAAGGTGTCGGCGTAGTGCCCGTCCGCCAGCCCGTCGTACAGCTCCTCGGGGGTGTACAGCCGCGGCCGGTAGGCGTCGAACGGCACGTCGGGCACGCTCGGGAACACCAGCGCGCCGCGGGACCGCAGGTCCGCCTCCACGTCCGCGTCGAGCACGCCGCCGAGGACCAGGGCGCCGCGGGCCTCGAGCCGGCGCAGCAGGTCGCCGTGGCCTCGCAGGTCGAGGTCCTGCAGCTGCCAGCCGGCCATCGACGTCGCCCCGGCCGCGACCAGCCGGCGCAGGTCCTCGACGGTCTCGACCTCACGGGTGCGTCGCGGCGTCTTCCTCACCGGGCCATCCTGCCGCGCCGCCCCCTCAGAACGCGCAGGCGAGCAGCTCCGCGAACAGGTCGTGCTCGTCGACGTCGAGCCCGCGGGAGGCGAACCAGGCGCAGACGTTGCGGCAGTCCCGCATCAGGAAGTCCATCCCGGTCGGGTTGGCCACCACGTCCACCGACTGCGGCAGGTCGATGACGACCAGCCGGTCGCCCGCGGCCAGCACGTTGTAGGGCGACAGGTCGCCGTGCGCCACCCCGTGCCGCGCCAGCGCGGCCATCGCGTCGCGCAGCTGGTCGAAGTAGGACACCAGGAGGTCGCCCGTCGGCCGGGTCTGCGCGAGCCGGGGCGCCGCCTCGCCGTCGACGCCGACCAGCTCCATCAGGATCTCGGTGCCGTCGACCTGCACCGGGTAGGGCACCGGGACGCCGGCGAGCCAGAACCGGACGAGGGCGGCCCACTCGGCGGCGGCCCACTGCCCGGCGGCCACGGCCCGTCCGTGCGCGGTCTTCTTGGCCATCGCCCGGGCGTCGCGGCTGTTGCGTGTCCTCCGGCCCTCGGTGTAGGCGCTGCTGCGGTGGAAGGCCCGGTGCTCCTCGCCGCGGTACCGCTTGGCCGCCATCACCACCTGCTGGGACGGGTCGCCGGGGACGGCCCGCTCCACCAGGAAGACGTCGGCCTCCTTGCCGGTCTTGAGGACCCCGAGCTCGGTGTCGACGGCGGCCTGGCTCGTGACCAGCCAGTCGGGGCGGGGCTCCGGCCCCCGGCAGAGCGGCTCGACGTCGAGCCAGGTGGACATCCGCTGGCCGTCGCCGGGGTCGTCGTAGGCGCGGAAGTCGAAGACGAAGGCCGGGTCGACGTCGGAGAGGTCGGCCAGGTCAGCGAGCGTGCGGTCGTTCTGGGAGTGGTTCTGGGAGTCGTGCGGGAAGACGGAGGACATCGCTGTCGGTGCTCCAGGTGTGAGAGGACGTGCTGGCACGGGACATGCCACGGACCGTGGTGGGCATCACACGACTCCTCTCCGCTCGAGGCACCGACGGCGCTGCTCGCCGTCCGCCCGAGCAGGATGGCCGGACCGGAGGGCGGACGCAACGGGTTTTCGCGAACGGGTCCGGTCCGGCGGTCTACGATCGTGCGTCAACGTCCACCCACCGGGAGTCCGCATCGTGCCGTCCCTCCGTCGCTGCGCCGCAGCGCTGTCCCTCCTCCTGCTGGCCGGGGCGGCCGGGACACCCACGCTGGAGACCGCCGCCGCGGCCGAGCCGGCGAGCGCGGGGTCCTCCGGGATCGGCGACGCGTACTTCCCCCGGGACGGCAACGGTGGGTACGACGTCACGCACTACGACATCCACGACACCTACCGGCTGCGCAGCGGCGACCTCACCGGCCGGACCACGGTCACCGCGACCGCCACCCAGGACCTCGCGTCGCTGAGCCTGGACCTGATGCTCACCCCGGACGCGGTGCGCGTGAACGGTGCGCCCGCGACCTTCGCGAAGTCGGGCCGGCACGAGCTCGTCGTCACCCCCGCCACGCCGGTCGCCAGCGGCGCGCCGCTGGTCGTCGAGGTCAGGTACCACGGCACCCCCCGTCTGCTCGGGTGGGGCGGGGAGCGGCCGTTCCTGGCCACGCCCGGCGAGGCGATGGCCACCAACCAGCCGCACATCGCGCCGTGGTGGTTCCCGGTCGACGACCACCCGCAGGACAAGGCGCTCTACGACATCACCGTCGCGGTCGCCCGCGGCCACCAGGTCGTCAGCAACGGCACCCTGGTCGGGCACCGCACCTCCGGCGCCTGGACGTCCTGGCACTGGCGCGAGACCAGCCCGATGGCCAGCTACCTCGCCTTCTTCGCGGCCGGCCGGTTCCGGATCCAGTCCGGCACGTCGTACGGCGTGCCGTGGACCGTCGCGGTGTCCAAGGCCTTCGACCGCTCGACCCAGGACCAGCAGCTGCGCCTGCTCCGGCGGTCGCCGGGCATCGTGCACTGGCTGGAGACCCAGTTCGGGCCCTACCCGTTCGACTCGACCGGCGGCGTGGTGACCTCGCTGTTCACCGGCTTCGCCCTCGAGAACCAGACCCGGCCGACGTACCCGTTCCTGGGGGTCGGCCACCAGGCGCACTCGGTGGTCGTGCACGAGCTGGCCCACCAGTGGTTCGGCGACCAGGTCTCGGTGCGCCGGTGGCGCGACATCTGGCTCAACGAGGGCTTCGCGACCTGGGCCGAGTGGCGCTTCGACGAGGCCCACGGGGGCCCGAGCGCCTGGCGCAGGCTGCAGCGGGAGTACGCCTCCCACCCCGCGGGCGATCCGTTCTGGCGGCTGCGGATCGCGGACCCGGGCCCGGCCCGGCTCTTCGACCAGCCGGTCTACGACCGGGGCGGGATGGCCCTGCAGGCGCTGCGGCACCGGATCGGGACCCGGGCCTTCCTGACCGTGCTGCGCACCTGGGTGCAGCGGCACGCCGATGCCGCGCACGGCACCGGCACCGTCGAGGAGCTCGAGGCGCTCGCCGCGCAGGTCAGCGGCCAGGACCTGGGCGGCTTCTTCACCGCCTGGCTGCACACCGGCGCTCGTCCGGCGGCCACCGCGGCCAACGGCCTGCGCTGAGCTTCCCGGCCGGGGTGTGGCCACGCGCCCCGGGTCCGTCGCAAGATGGGGGGATGGCCGCACCCGCTGACTACCGCGCCGAGCACGCCCGCAGCATCAAGGACCCCGAGGGCTACTGGGCCGAGCAGGCCGGGCTCGTCGACTGGATCAAGAAGCCGACCCGGGTCCTCGACGACGACCGCCCGCCGTTCTACCGGTGGTTCCCCGACGCGACCCTGAACACCTGCTTCAACGCCCTGGACCGGCACGTGGTGCGCGGCCACGGCGACCGGACGGCGCTGGTCTACGACAGCGCCGTGGCCGGGGTGAAGCGCAGTTTCACCTACGCGCAGCTCGTCGAGGAGGTGGCGGCCTTCGCCGGAGCGCTGCGCGGGTTCGGGGTCGGGGCGGGGGACCGGGTGGTGATCTACCTCCCGATGATCCCCGAGGCGGTCGTGGCGATGCTGGCGTGCGCCCGGATCGGAGCGGTCCACTCGGTCGTGTTCGGCGGCTTCGCGCCGCGCGAGCTCGCCGTGCGCATCGACGACGCCCGGCCGAAGGTCGTGGTCACGGCGTCCTGCGGCATCGAGCCGACCCGGGTCGTGGAGTACAAGCCGATCGTCGACCGGGCCCTGGAGATCGCCGAGCACCAGCCGGACGCCGTCGTGCTCAAGCAACGGCCCCAGGCCGTGGCGGAGATGCGCGAGCCGCGTGACGTCGACTGGGACGTCGCGATGAAGGCCGGCCGCACCGACCCCGCAGAGTGCGTCGAGGTCAGGGCCACCGACCCGCTCTACGTGCTCTACACGTCCGGCACCACCGGCAAGCCGAAGGGGATCGTCCGCGACAACGGCGGGCACGCCGTGGCGATGGCCTGGTCGCTGCCGAACATCTACGACGTCCACGAGGGCCAGGTGTGGTGGACAGCGTCCGACGTCGGCTGGGTCGTCGGGCACTCCTACATCGTCTACGCGCCGCTGATCACCGGCGCCACCACCGTGCTCTACGAGGGCAAGCCGGTCGGCACCCCCGACGCCGGAACGTTCTGGCGGGTGATCGAGGAGCACGGTGTCGAGGCGCTGTTCACGGCCCCCACCGCGATCCGCGCGGTCAAGAAGGAGGACCCCGCCGGCCGGCTGCTGGAGGGCCGCGACCTGAGCCGGTTCCGCACGCTGTTCCTGGCCGGCGAGCGCCTGGACCCGGAGACCTACCACTGGGCCTCCGAGCGGCTCGGCGTGCCGGTGGTCGACCACTGGTGGCAGACCGAGACCGGCTGGCCGATCGCCGCGAACCTGCGCGGCCTGGCACCGATGCCGATCAAGCCCGGCTCACCGACGGTGCCGGTGCCCGGCTACCAGGTCGACGTGCTCGGCGACGGCGGGACGCCGCTGCCCCCGGGTCAGGAGGGTGCGATCTGCCTGCGGCTTCCGCTGCCCCCGGGGACGCTGACCACGCTGTGGCGCGACGACGAGCGGTACGTCTCGTCGTACCTGTCCGCGTTCGAGGGCTACTACCTCTCGGGGGACGGCGGGTACGTCGACGAGGACGGCTACCTGTACGTCATGGGCCGCACCGACGACGTCATCAACGTGGCCGGCCACCGGCTCTCGACCGGCTCGATCGAGGCGGTCCTCGCCTCGCACGCGGCGGTCGCCGAGTGCGCCGTGATCGGCGTGGCCGACCCGCTGAAGGGCCAGGTGCCGCGCGGCTTCGTGGTGCTGAAGGCCGGCGTGAGCGCGGACCCGGACGACGTGGCCCGCGAGCTGGTGGCCCTGGTGCGCTCGGAGATCGGGGCGGTCGCGGCGTTGAAGGACGTGTCGGTGGTGGGCGGGCTGCCGAAGACCCGCAGCGGCAAGATCCTGCGCAAGACGATGCGCGAGATCGCCGACGGGAAGGACGCGGCCGTGCCCTCGACGATCGAGGACGCGACCGTGCTCGACGGGCTGCGGCCGGCGCTCAGGCGGGACTGAGCAGCCCCTCGTCGCCGACCGAGCCGGTCGGCAGGCTCGTGGGGAGGGGCGCCGGCGGGCGGCGGTGCGTGCCCGCGACCAGCAGCTGCCGCGCCGCGTCCAGCTCGACCGGCCGCGACCACAGGAAGCCCTGGCCGAGGGCGCAGCGCGCGTGCTTGAGCCAGGCGGCCTGCTCCGGCTGCTCGACACCCTCCGCGACGGTCGTCAGCCGCATGTTGTGGCTCATCGTGATGATGGCCTCGACCAGCGAGGTGTCCGAGGCGTCCGAGCACACCTTGTCCACGAAGGACTTGTCCACCTTGAGCACGTCCACCGGGAGCTGGTCGAGGTAGGACAGCGAGCTGTAGCCGGTGCCGAAGTCGTCGATGGCCACCCGGATGCCGCGGTCGCGCAGCCGGGCCAGCGTGGCGATCGTCCCGACCATGTCGTCGAGCAGCACGCTCTCGGTGATCTCGAGGACCAGCCGCTCCGCCGGCATCCGGGTACGCCGGAGCACGTCGACGACCTCCTCGACGAAGTCCGGCTTGGCGAGCTGCTGCGCCGCGATGTTGACCGCCATCGTGGGCTGGTGCCAGTCGCTCTGCATGTCGGCGCCGGCCCGGCACGCGGCCCGGAGCACCCAGCTGCCCAGGGGGACGATGAGCCCGCTCTGCTCGGCGACCGGGATGAACTCCAGCGGGGCCAGCAGGCCGCGGGTCGGGTGGTTCCAGCGCACCAGCGCCTCGAAGCCGGTGATCCGGTGCGTGCCGAGGTCGACCGTGGGCTGGTAGTGCAGGGTCAGCTGGTCCTCGCGGATCGCCCGCTGGAGCTCGCCGCGCAGCGCCATCCGCTCGAGCGCCTCCGCGTGCAGGCCCGCCTCGTAGACCGCGACCGTGCTCTTGCCGCGGTCCTTGGCCCAGTACATCGCCACGTCCGCGTTGCGCAGGGTCTCCTCGCCGGTGGCCTCCCCGGGCACGGCCTCGGCCATCCCGATGCTGGCCCGGACCGAGTGCAGCTGCTCGTCGACGGCGACCGGGACGGCCAGGTCCTCGAGCAGCCGCTGGGCGACCTCGTGGGCCGAGGCGACGTCGGCGTCCTCCATCAGGATCGCGAACTCGTCGCCACCGAGCCGCGCGGCGGTGTCGCCCTGGCGGATCGCGCCGCTGATCCGCTCGGCGACCGCGACCAGCAGCCGGTCGCCGATGCCGTGGCCGAGACTGTCGTTGACGTGCTTGAAGTCGTCGAGGTCCAGGAACAGCACGACGAGCGGCTCGGTGGCACCGTCGCGGCGCCGCAGCGCGTGGGTGAGGCGGTCGGTGAACAGCTGCCGGTTGGCCAGCCCGGTGAGGGCGTCGTGGAAGGCCTGGTAGCTCAGCTCCTGCTGCAGCGCCTGCCGGTCCGTCACGTCGCGGACCGTCAGCACCCAGCCGCCCACGGCCGCCTCGGCCATCAGGTTCGTCAGCGTGCCCTCGAGCACCAGCTCGCGGCCGTCGGCGTGCCGGGTCCGCAGGATCACCGGCTGGTCGCCTTCGCGGGAGGCCGCCAGCATCCGGATGAACATCGGGACGTCGCGGGGGAGCAGGGTGTCGACGAACCGGGTGCCGACCAGGTCCTCGGGCTCGATGCCGAGCACGGACCGGGAGGCGGGGCTCACGAACAGGGCGGTGGAGTCGGGCTCGAGGACGGTCACCAGGTCCGCGCTGTTCTGCACCAGCGCCAGCAGCCGGCGCTCGCCGGCGTCGAGGACCTGCCGCTCGGTGAGGTCGCGCTGCACCGTGCGGTGCCGCCGCACGAGCCTGCGGAACCACAGGAACCAGCCGACGGACACGATCACCAGGAGGGCGGCCAGGATGGCCCCGGCCTGCCGGTCGACGGCGTCCTGCTCCTGGGCGACCGCCCGGCCCAGGTCGGTGTCGGCGGTGCGCAGGCGCAGCAGGTCGGCGTCGTCGAGGGATCCCGCCCAGACGCGGGTCAGGTCGTGCAGCTGTGCGGCGCCGGGAGCGTCCGTCGTACCGAGGGCACGCACGGCCTCCTCGACGGGGGCGGTGCTCGTGCCGGGGCTCCAGGCGTCCAGGGCGCCGGCGACCCGGGCCTGGGCGGCACGCTGGAGGTCGACGTGGTCGTCCAGGTGGTAGACGGCCTGCAGGAGCCCGAACTCGCCCAGGACGACGAGCAGCGTCACCAGGATGGTGATCGGCACCCGGGCACGCGAAGACGTGCCTGGTTCCATGGCTTCCCTCCCGAAACCGACGAAACACAGCCCCCACGACGCACGGTACAAGCGCGTGTCCGGGTTCGTGGCTGAATGCCTGAATCAGCCCTTCAGGCCAGGTCCGTCCGGTCCGGGCGCCGTCAGTGGCCGCCGACCAGCGGCGCCATCAGCCGGGCCAGCACGCTCGGCCGGCCGGTCAGCCGCTCCTCGGCGTCGGCGACGGTCATCGCGCGCAGGCCCGCGTTGACGCCCAGCCAGCGCAGCGGCTCCGGCTCCCAGCGGCGCGAGCGGTGTCCGACCCAGGGCAGCCGGGTCAGCTCCGTGTCGTGGCCGAGGACCAGGTCCCGCAGCGTCCGGCCGGCCAGGTTCGTCGTACCGACGCCGTCGCCGACGTAGCCGCCGGCCCAGGCCAGGCCGGTGTCCCGGTCCAGCCCCACCGAGGCGACCCAGTCGCGCGGGACGCCGAGCGCGCCGCCCCAGGCGTGCGTGAACCGCACCCCGGCCAGCGGCGGCAGCATCTCCACGAGCGTGGCGCGCAGCATGTCGAACACGCGCGGCTCGCGGTCGAAGTCCGGCCGGACCGCCGACCCGAAGTGGTACGGCGCGCCGCGCCCGCCGAACACCAGCCGCCCGTCGGCCGTGCGCTGGCCGTAGACGATGAGGTTGCGGTGGTCGGTGAAGGTCTCCCGCTCGCGCAGCCCGATCCGCTCCCAGGTGGCGTCCGGCAGGGGCTCGGTGGCCACCACCAGGGAGTACACCGGCACGACCGTGCGCGTCAGCCCGGCGAGCGAGCGGGTGTACCCCTCGGTCGCCCGGACCACGACCCCGGCGCGCACGGTGCCGTGCTCGGTGACGGCCCGGCCCGGCTCGAGCGCCGTCACCCGGGTCCGCTCGTGGATCCGGCCGCCGTGCCGCTCGACCGCGCGGGCCAGCCCGCGCACCAGCCGGGCCGGGTGCACCGCCGCGCAGTCGGGCGTGTACGTCGCGCCGAGCGTCCCGGCCGCGTCGAGGCGGGCGCGGGCCTCGTCCCGGTCGAGCAGGCGTACGTCGTCCGGGCCGCGGCCCCAGGCGCGGGCCGAGGCGACCTCGTCGCGCGCGCTGCGCAGCTGCGCCTGCGTCCGCGCCATCGAGACCGTCCCGCCCTTGCGGGCCCGGGCGTCGATGCCCTCGCGGTCCGCGACCGCGAGCACCTCCTCGACGGTGGCGCGCATCTCCTGGTGCAGGGCGAGGGCCGCGGTGCGCGACGATCCGGGCAGGGCGGCGACCTTCGCGAGGGAGGCGGGGAACAGCGCCGAGCACCAGCCGCCGTTGCGGCCGGAGGCCCCGAAGCCGGCGGTCTCCGCCTCGAGCACGACGACGCGCAGGTCGGGCCGCGCGACCAGCAGGTAGTAGGCGGTCCACAGCCCGGTGAACCCGGCGCCCACGACCACGACGTCCGCCTCGGTGCTGCCGGGCAGCGGCGCTCGCGGCGACCAGTCGTCACCCGCCGTCTCGTGCCAGAGGGACAGGCGCGACCAGGTCGGGTTCGGGGGAACGCTCAGCGGACGCCCCAGGAGTAGGTCTGCTTGCGCAGCTGGAGGTACATGAACGTCTCGGTGGACACGACGTTCTCGATCGTGCGGATCTTGGAGGACAGCACCTCGAGCAGGGCCTCGTCGCTCTCGCAGACGACCTCCACGAGCAGGTCGTACGAGCCCGCGGTGATCACGACGTAGTCGACCTCGTCGAGCGCTGCGACCGCGTCGGCGATCGGCTCGAGCCGGCCGCTGGCGCGGATGCCGATCATCGCCTGCCGGGCGAAGCCGAGCTCCATGGGGTCGGTGACCGCGACGACCTGCATCACGCCGCTGTCGACGAGCCGCTGGACCCGCTGCCGGACCGCCGCCTCCGAGAGGCCCACGACCTTGCCGATCGCGGCGTACGAGCGGCGCCCGTCCTGCTGGAGCTCCTCGATGATCGCCTTCGAGACGTCGTCGAGCACCATCGCAGGACGCGGGTTGCCGAGGGAGGACCCGTTGCGGGTGGCGCGGGTGGTCACGCGGGAGATCGTGGCACGGGGGGAGGGGAGCGTCAAAGTTTTGGGGCAGTTTGGGCAAAGGATTTCGTTGCGGGGGTGTTACGGGGCTACTGATTCCCTTGTTCAGAACCCTATGCTCTGACAAGATCCACAGAGCCTCCGGGTAGCCCCGCCGATGAGAGGACACGGTCTGATGCCCCGACCTGCCCCTGGTCCCGACGACCTCCGCCGCCTCCTGGCCGGCGCCCCCACCGTGAGCCGACGAGGGTTCCTGCGCGGCGCCGGCCTGGCCGGCCTCGGGCTCGGCGCGCCGTCGCTGCTGTCCGCGTGCGGCACCAAGGCGGCCAAGCAGACCGCCGGCTCCTGCACGAGCAAGGACCTGTCGGCGAGCCAGAAGACGCTGCACTTCTCGAACTGGCCGCTCTACCTCGACGAGAAGAAGGTCAAGCAGGGCGGCAAGAAGGTCACGGTCTACCCCTCGCTGCAGAAGTTCGAGCAGCAGAGCGGGATCAAGGTCGACTACGTCACCGACATCAACGACAACGCGGAGTTCTTCGGGATCGTCCGCAACCAGCTCGCGGACTGCCAGCCGACCGGGCGCGACATCATGACGCTCACCGACTGGATGGCCGCCCGGATGGTCAACCTCGGCTGGCTGCAGAAGCTCGACAAGTCGAAGCTCCCGAACGTGGACGCCAACCTGGTCAAGTCGCTGAAGTCGCCGAGCTGGGACAAGAACCGCGACTACTCGGTGCCGTGGCAGAGCGGGCTCACCGGCATCGCCTACAACGCCAAGCTGACCAAGGAGGTCAGGACCTTCGACGAGCTGCTGACGCGCCCCGACCTCAAGGGCAAGATCACGCTGCTG
>Ga0308173_10000311_pt1 | contig 19685 bp, 15 predicted proteins | sample PhyPR1_FD_203716 | JGI IMG/M metagenome (GOLD analysis project Ga0308173, IMG submission 203716) | Soil microbial communities from UC Gill Tract Community Farm, Albany, California, United States - DLSLS.P.R1 | ecosystem: Environmental > Terrestrial > Soil > Agricultural land | place: USA...
GGCCAGTCTTCATGCGCCTTGCTGTCCAGGATGCGTAGCGGGTTGCGTTCGAGCCGCGCCTGACTATCCTCGCTAAGCGCCGAAGAGTGGCTCCGGAAGTGCTCGTACAGAGCATCTCGCCACGCAGTCCGCGTCTCCGGATCGCCCAAGGTGTTCAGCTTCAGGATTGCGCCATCGATGCCCAGCTCCTTGAGTAGTTGATCGGCAAGGCAAAGGAGCTCCACATCCGCCTGAGGTTCGCTCGCGCCGATGATCTCTGCATCGAGCTGATGGAACTCGCGGAAGCGCCCCTTCTGCGGCCGCTCGTACCGAAACGCCGAGCCGGCCGTCGCGACCTTTAACGGCGCGAACTGCTGCCAACCTTCGCTCAGATAAGCGCGGCAAATTCCGGCGGTGAGCTCTGGGCGAAGGGTGATCGATTCCCCGCCCCGGTCTTCGAACGAGTACATTTCCTTCGAGACCACATCAGTAGTCTCGCCGATCGTGCGCGCGAACACTGCCGTATGCTCGATCGTTGGCACCTCAACCCGCTTGAACCCGTACAGCCGGCGAACGCGATCGAAGGTCTCGACCACCCTCGTTAGGCGATCGGCCTCTTCTCCTAGCAAACTCTGCGTGCCCCGCACGGGCTGAACGGACGTCATCGCGCGGCGCGCTAAAGCAAATTTCGGCGAATTGCCAAAAACTTCCTCAGATGCATTGCGATCAAGGAAGTTGCCGCTGCTCAAACCTTTGCAGCTGCTCCCGATAATAGCTCGCGGGCAGGAATTGCTTCCGGATGCTGAGCATGAACGTGCGGCCGAGCGGGTCGAGCATTTCCGGTGCGTAGCCGATCGGAATGTCGCCCGCCGCGTTTCGCACCTTCGGCTGCGTGTTGAAGATGTTGCCTACCTCGAACCGGATGGAGCTTCCGGCGAGCCACGGATGCTTGGCGACGATCGCGAGGTCTTGGCCGACATTGGCGAACAAGCGCAGGTCGAAAGTGGCCACAGGAGAGAAGTGCAGCATGTCTCCGGTGATGGTCTTCACATTCGTCGCACTGCGCCAATTCGCGCCGATCCGAGCGCCGACACCGTGGTTCGACCAACCCGCCTGCGCTTGCACCTGGTGCCGAGGCTGACCGCCCGTCTGGCCGATCGCGGAATCATAAAGGTAATCGAGTTCGGGAAGATCGCTCCGGACGACCGCTCTATCAACAAGGGTAATGGTGTCGGTGAGTGAGAACGTCAGGCGCCCGTTATAACCCACCGCCGGAACACTGGGGGCTCCGGCCCTATTTGGTGAGGCAGCCGCGGCCTTCGGAACGTCGATCCCAGCAGATCGGGCGCCCGCTAGTATCTTCTCGATCTCGGAAGCCGAGACGCGTCGTGATCGCAGCGGCTTGGTGAAATCGAAGCCGACCTGCAGCGTATTACGACCCGCCCGATCGAAATTGACGGGGCGCAAGTCGACGCTCAGCAGATTGCCCGTGGGACCACGGAGGAAGCGTTCGGGGAATGCCGCCTCGAGGATCGGCGAAACGGTGAGGTCGGAGATCGGCCGATCGATGCTCACGCGCGCGTAATCGGCACGCAGCTTGAAATCGATCGTGTCAAATGGCTGCCACGAGCCGCTGATATCGAGGATATTCCGCCGCTCAGTTCTTAGGTCCGGGTTGCCGCCGGTGACCACTGCTACCCGCGGCACGACACCCGTCGTAAAGTCGAATATCCGCGTGCCGGGCGTCTGCACGAAAGGATCGCCGAGCTGACGAACGGTGGGCGCCTGCTCTTCTCGATTCCAGCTGGCCAAGAGGTTGAGCCTTGCGGCAGGTGACCAGTTCGCACCCGCGCCGATCCTGGTGAGCATTCCGAAGTCCGAAAGCTCATCCACCTGCGCATTGCCGTTAATGGTCAGATTGCCCAGGGCACCGAGCGCGCGGCCGCGATGAGCGATTGGAACATCGAGGCTCACGCCCGCGGTTCCGGTTGTTCGGCTCGTCGAACCGGGCGGCGGCGTCACAAAGTTCGGCTCTTGATCGTTATCCAGATGGTCTGCCGAGGCAGCCGCGCGCAGCGTCATGTCGACGACCCCCGCCGGCAAGGCGAACAATTCTCCGTTGAGCGTTCCGTCGACGCTCGCGAGAGCACGGGTGGATGCGGCACTTCCGGGGGCGAAGAACACCCCAGCGTTGTCGGTGCGTGTTTCGCTGTGATCGACGTTGGCGTTGCCGGCGAGATTCCAGTGCCATTTGCTCGCGTCGCCGCTCAAGGTGCCGCCCACATGCAACGTCTCTGACGTCGTATCGCGGTTGAGCTCGGCCGGAAGTTCTTGGGAAAGGCCGCTCAACCCATGGCCCTCATCGAAATCCGCTTCGATGTTCCCTGTGGCTTCGATATTGTGAGGCAAGTCCCTGCTCACCGTAGCCGTCCCGCGCACCTTGAACTCGGATGGCAGGAGAAGTCCGACGGCACCGGTGCCCTGCGTGTCATATTGTTGCTGAACGAGGCTCCGCTGCGCCCCGCTGAGGATGTCGTCACTTCCGACGTGGAGGTTGATTGTCGTGCGGCTATCGTTGTCGAGCAAAATGTGCGTGCCGTTCGCACTGCCGCCCGCAAAACCTTGCTGCGAAGCCTTGTTCGCAGACGCCTGCGCAATCGTCGAGACGAAGTGCTTCTGGAGCACCACGTTCACCACCTTTTCGTCGGGCGGATAGCCGTATTTCAGCGCGACTTCCTCCGGCAGGATGTCGACTCGCGAAATGGCCTCGATCGGAATGTCGCGAAGTTCCCGATAGCTTGAAACCCTGCGGCCGTTCAGCAGGACAAGCAGGTTCGCACCGTTGCCCTGACGCGCTGCGCCGATCTGCGGTGCGATCGCATCCAACAACTCATCGAAGCTGGTTGCGCCGGTAGCCTTTACGTCCCGCGAATGGAGGATGTTCTGCGGTGGGATGTCGCCGACGACGGAGCCGCGGAGTCCTTTGCCGGTGACGACGACGTCCTCGTCGTCCGGTTCCGCGACATGGGTCCGCGCAGCAGGCGCCGCGGCCTGCTGCGCGTAAAGCTGCCAAACCGGGGCTGAAACGAAAGAGCCGAGGAGCAGCGACAGGCGGAGGGAGTGTCGCATGGCCGCCGCCATGCGACCGCTCACCTATCCTACCGTTGGCGCCATTGTGAACTTCCGGACAGGTTGGCCGAACCCATGGAGCTTAGCGCGTGGGCTGCTGACCCTGCTGCTGCTCCCGCTGGCGCTCCTGTCGGAAGAAGCTGGGCGGTGGCAAGAACAACTTGCGGAAGCTGATCATGACGGTCCGTCCGAGCGGGTTGAGCAGGTCCGCTTGATAATTGAGCGGGACCGCACCCATCGCATCGTGCACGTTGGGGCGGCTATTGAAGATGTTGGTCACCTCAAAGCGCACCTGCGTCGCCCGGAGCCAGGGATGCTTCACCACCACTTCCGGGATGTCACCGGGATTAGCGAACAGTCTAAGGTCAAACGTCGCAAGCGGCGAGAAGTGAAGATTGTCGCCGGTCAGGGTGCTCACATCGGTGCCGGTGCGGACATTCGCGGCGATGCGGGCGCCGAGCCCATTGTTGAAATAGCCGGCCTGCGCCTGGATCGTGTGCAGCGGCGTGCCGCCGGTTTGCCCCGCAGCGTCGCCGTGCCGGTAATCGAGGTCGAGCCCCGGCGCGATCGTCACCTTGTCGGCAAATGTGATCGTGTCGGTCAGCGAAAATGTGAGTCGTCCACGGCTGCCGTTCCCGCCGCCGCCGAAGCCGCCGAAACCTCCGCCGCCGCGACGGCCACCGGGCCCTCCGAACCCGCCGCCACCGGGTGGCAGGCCGCCGACGCCGGCTGCGCCTGCACCTTCTGGCGGCGGCCCACCGTCTCGGCCTTGTCCCTGCTGCCCCTGACCTCCGGCGCCGCTGCCCTGGCCGGTCGCCCCGCCACGAGGACCGAACCCGAACTGCTGACGCATCTGGTCGAGCACAGCCGGCGAAGGCCGCCGAGACTTGAGAGGCTTGCTGAAGTCGAACCCCAGCGTCAGCGAATCCCTCCTGGAGCTGTCGAAATTGACCGGCCGCAGGTCGACGGCAAGTAGCTGGCCCGGCGTACAGTCTGCGGCATCCGCAGGGCAGCGCACGAACCGGTCCGGGAAAGCTGCTTCGACCTGCGGCGTCACGGAGATGCTCGAGATCGGCCGGTCGATCGTTTGATGGACGTAGTCGGCGCGCAGTGTGAGGTCCGTAATGGAGCTCGGCTTCCAATAGCCGCCGAGCTTGAACACCGTTCTCTTATCGGCGAGCAGGTTCGGATTGCCGCCGGTCAGTGTGGTTACCTCTACGGTCTGGCCAGTCGTGAAGTCGAAGATCCGGACGTCGGGTGTGGTCAAAAGCGGGTCGCCGAGCTGGTTGATCGTCGGGGCGCCCTCCTCGCGGGTCCAGCTCGTCACGAAGTTGAGCCGGTCGACCGGGGAAAAGTTCGCTCCTCCGCCGAACTTGGTCAACGTGCCGAAATCGGAAAGGTGATTGATCTCCGCATTGGCGCTCAGCGTCAGATTGCCGAGGGCGCTGAAATCACGCCCTCGCCGCGAGACCGGCAGATCGATGTTGACGGCCGCATTTCCAGCCGTTCGCGAAAGCGAGTTGGCCGTCGTGATCCCCTGACTGCCGCGATTGGTATCCAGGTTCATGGTGCTGGCGCCGACGCGGAACGTCGCGCCTGCATTGCCGGCCGGGAGCTTGAATAGGGTTCCGTTCGTCGTGGCCGTCAGATCGCCCGAAGTCGTGGTTTCTTTGGCACGATCGAGCGGAAAGGCGGCGACGTCGCGCTCCGTCTTGGTCGTGCCCTGCTCCCAATCGGCGTTGCCGGTGACGTTCCAGTGCCACTTCGCCTTGTCCCAATTGAGCGTCAGCCCGGCATGGGCCGTGTCGCTGTTGGTATGACGGCCAAGGACCTGCAACGTGTCCCTCCCGAGCCCGATAAGCGAGCGGCCCTCGACATGCTCCACCTCGGTGTTCAGCGTCGCCGAAACATCGCCAAGCACCTGCCTGTTCACGACGACCGAGCCACGAAAGTCCGCCTTGTTGCCGACCAGCGAACGCGCGGAGAGTTGATCGGGAGACTGCCCCTCCTCCAGACGGATGTTGCGCTCCGCCTCCGTCAACATCGTATTGCCTTCGGCGTGGAGGTTGACCTGCGTCCGACCGTTCTTCTGGATCATCAGCCGAGTCAGGTCGACGTTGCCGTTGGCATAGCCGCCATCGGTTGCGCCGCCTGCGCCCAGCTGCGCCACCGTCGAGCGGAACCGTGGCCGGAGGACAATGTTCACCACCTTCTGGTCGGCGCTGTAGCCATATTTCAGCGCGACTTCTTCGGGCAGGATCTCGACCCGCTGGATCGCTTCGGTCGGAATGTCCCGCATCTCGCGGAAGCTCGAAATACGCTGACCATTAAGCAGCAGCACCGGGCGGCCGCCCGTGCGTCCTTGGCTGCTCCCAATCTGCGGCGCGATGGCATCCAGCAGTTCATTGATGTTGCTTGCGCCGGTCGCCCGGACATCGCGAGCGTCGAGCGTGTTCTCCGGCGGGATATCGCCGATGACCGATCCGCGCGGCCTGGCACCGACAACGACGATTTCCGGTTCTTCCGGCGCGTCCTCCGCATCGGCCGGAGCGCCACCGCCAGTAGCCTCGGTCGGCGCGGGAGTGGGAGTCGGCGCAGCAACTGCGGCCGCCGCAGGCTGCGACGTCGTGGAGCTGCCTGCAGGCTGATCGGAACCCTGCTGGGCTTGGGCTGGAGCGGCGATTGGAAACAGTAAGACGGTACTGACGAGCAGCGAGGATCGTATATTCATGGGCGGCTGAGCTAATCCGGGAAGGTGAACTGCGGCTGACAACGCAGTGAAGTTCGACAAAGTGCCCAATTCCGTCTGCAAAAGAGACGGAAAGTGCATTGCAGGAGCAAGCAAAGCCGCTACGGCCAGAATTGAGTCAGTATTCCTTCGAATTCATGGAGTTAATGTTGTTTCGCCGTTCCGCGTTTGCCTTTGCCCTCCTCACTTCAGCCGCCAGTTCAGCTTCCGCCCAAATAGCGCCACCCGAAAATAGCCGGCCGCAGCCGACCTCCAAGGCTATCGACATTCCGCCGGCGCGTGACATCCCCTTTCCGGGCACGATCCAGCTAACCGTCGATGCGTCCGACGTGACCCGCGCGATTTTTCGCGTCCATGAGCGCGTGCCCGTCTCGAGCGCCGGCGATCTCGTCATGCTCTATCCGGAATGGCTGCCCGGCACTCACTCGGACGAAGGCCAAATCAACAAGGTTGCAGGTTTCCGCGCAACAGCGAACGGCCGCGAGCTGAAATGGGCCCGAGACAATATAGACGTCTACGCATTCCGCATCGCCGTGCCCGAAGGCGTGAAGACCGTTGATATCGACTTCCAGTATGTCTCGCCGACGGCCGAGAATCAGGGGCGGATCGTCGCCACTCCGGACATGGCGAGCATCGAGTGGATCGCGAACAGCATGTATCCCGCGGGCCATTTCGTTCGCGACATCCCGATCCAGGCCTCGGTGATCGTACCCACCGGCTGGAAGGTTGCGACGGCGCTGCGCCCCAGCGGCCAAACCGGTAATCGGATCGACTATCCAGTCACGACGTACGAGATCCTGATGGACTCTCCACTCATCGCCGGGGCGCACTATCGCCGTATTCCGCTGAGCGCCGACGTCGCGCTGAATGTGATCGCCGACAATGAAGCAGAGCTTGCCTACAAGCCGGAGCAGATCGCGGCGCACAAGCGGCTCGTTGAGCAGGCCGTCAAGGCGTTCGGCGCCCAGCACTACGACCATTACGATTTCCTGCTCACCATCTCGGATAATCTCGGTGGCGAAGGCCTGGAGCATCACCGCAGCTCCGAGGATGGGGTTGGCCGCGGGTACTTCACCGACTGGGAAAACAAGCTTCGCGACCGCAATTTGCTGCCGCACGAATATTCGCACAGCTGGGACGGCAAGTTCCGTCGCGGGGCAGACTTGTGGACGCAGGATTATCGCACGCCGATGCAGGGCACCTACCTCTGGGTCTATGAAGGCATGACCCAGTTCTGGGGCTATGTTCTCGGTGCCCGCTCGGGGATGCTGTCCAAGCAGGACACACTCGACGCAATCGCGGCCACGGCGGCAACGTACGGCCCAGGCACGCCCGGGCGCGCATGGCGGCCGCTCGTCGACACCACCAACGATCCGGTTATCGCGCAGCGTCGTCCGCAGCCGTGGCGCAGCTGGCAGCGGAGCGAGGATTATTACAGCGAAGGCCAACTGATCTGGACCGACGTCGACCGCATCATCCGACAGCAATCCCGCGGCAAGCGCTCGATCGACGATTTCGCGAAGGCATTCTTCGGCGTTCGCGACCGCGACTGGGGCGAGCTAACGTACACGCTCGACGATGTGGTCGCGACGCTGAACAAGGTGCAGCCCTATGATTGGCGCGGGTACCTGCAGCGGAAGGTCTATGACATCGCCGCTGAGCCGCCGCTCGAAGGTATCACCAACGGAGGCTACCGCCTCGCATTCACCGACACGCCGACCAAATGGTGGACCAGCGGCGAAAAGACCCGGAAGAGCACCGACCTGACCTACTCCGGCGGCTTCGTCCTCGGCAGCGAGGGCAAGGTAACCAGCGTTCTGTGGGACAGCCCGGCATTCAATACAGGCATGACGATCGGCAACCAGATCGTAGCGGTCAACAACCGCACCTACAGCGCGGACGCGCTCAAGCAGGCGATCAAGGATGCCAAGGATCGCGGCAAGGCGCCCGAGTTGCTCGTGAAGGCCGGCGATCTCTACCGGACCGTCACGCTCGATTGGCACGGCGGTCTGCGCTACCCGCGCCTGGAAAAGGTCGGAAAGGGCAACGGCACGCTCGACGCGTTGCTGGCACCGCGTTGATCTCAGGACGGGAGCACATGCGTAAATTGCTGATAGGCGCGCTGATTAGCGCCGCCGCCACTCATGCCTCTGCCCAGCAAGGTCCGGCCGAGCGCGCCACCGCTCAAGCGATCAAACGCGTCCAGCGGATCGATCCGCAGCTCGGCTCGGTGCTCGCCCTCGATCCGACCGCAATTGAGCAGGCGCGCCGCGTCGACGCATCGGGCATTCAGGGCCCGCTGGCCGGCCAGCCCGTGCTGATCAAGGACAATATCGAGGCGGCGGGTCCACTCCCGACCACGGCTGGCAGCCTCGCACTCGCTAACAATGTCACGAACCGTGATGCGCCGCTCGTCCGGCGGTTGCGAGCGGCCGGCGGCGTCATTCTCGGCAAAACCAATCTCAGCGAGTGGGCAAACATTCGCTCCAACCATTCAGTCTCAGGCTGGAGCGCGGCAGGCGGCCAGACGCGCAACCCGTGGGCACTCGACCGCAATCCCTGCGGAAGCTCGAGCGGAAGCGGCGCCGCCGTCGCCGCGGGTCTGGTCAGGTTCGCGATTGGAACGGAGACCGACGGTTCGATCACCTGCCCCGCCGCGATCAACGGCATCGTCGGACTGAAGCCTACGGTCGGCCTCGTCAGCCGCACGCATATCGTCCCGATCAGCCATAGCCAGGATACTGCGGGCCCGATGACGGCGAGCGTGCGGGACGCTGCCGAGCTGCTGACCGTAATCGCCGGCAGCGACCCTGCCGACGCCGCGACAGCCGAAGCCGACAAGCGCAAGCGCAACTATGCCGCGCGCCTCGACGCCAACTCACTGAAGGGCAAGCGCATCGGCGTGATGCGTTTCGCAGCGGGCTTCGGCACCGACGCCGCGTTCGACAACGCGCTGGCAATATTGCGCGAGCGCGGCGCCACGCTCGTCGAGATCAAGAAGTTCGACGAGAAAGGCATCGGCAAGAACGAAGGCAACGTCCTGCTGATCGAGTTCAAGGCCGATCTCGCCAAATATCTGAAGGGCAGCCCGGCACCGATTCCGGTGAGATCGCTCGCCGACGTCATTGCCTTCAACAATGCCCATCCGCGGCAGGAAATGCTGCTATTCGGTCAGGATTCCTTCGCCGACGCCGAGAAGACGAAGGGTCTCGGCGATCCAGCCTACAAGAAGGCGCGCCAGACGAGTTTCCTTGCGGCAGGCCCGAACGGCATCGATCGCTTGCTCAAGCAGTACAACGTCGTCGCGCTGGTCGGACCGACCATGCCGCCGGCATGGAAGATTGACGCGGTGAATGGCGATCAGTCCTCAGGCGGCGGAGCGGGCTCACTGGCAGCAGTCGCCGGCTATCCGCACCTCACGGTGCCCATGGCTTTGGTAAAAGGGCTGCCGGTCGGACTCAGCTTCATCGGCCCGAAATGGTCGGAAACGCTCCTGCTCAACCTGGGCTTCGCCTACGAGCAGGCGCGCGGGCCATTCGCGAAGCCACGCTTCTACCGCTCCATCGAGGAAAGCCCCGCCATTGCGCCGCTGCTCCGGCCGCAGCATTAGGCGCCCACAAGTTTTGCGTCGAAGTTACGGCGCTGTCGGGAAGCCGCGGGGCCGAAAGCGCACACTTGCCGATCATTGGACCCGGCAAGTTGACTTTTACTGCTGTTAAGCAGACCGCAGCTTCGCTTGCGGCCCTAGGGGGAGATTTGTCCCGCCGGCGTGTGACCCCCTCTGCGTCACTCAAAGCGGAGGATTTCAAGATGAAATTGACAAAATGGTCCCGCGGCGCTGCTGCGGGGACGATCGCACTGCTGCTCATGGCAGGAACGCCCGTCCAGGCCGCCGACAACCCACAGGTTGCCGCCGAAATTATGGCGCTCGCCCGTGCTCAATGGGCGTCCGAAATCGCCGGAGAGCCTATGCCTCAACAAAACGTGTCGCTGGCTGACGACTATACCGAGTTCAACGGAGATTTCCCGACCCTTTTGGTAGGCAAGGCAATGTCGACCCGAATGGGGGAAGTGACGCCCTACGACAAACCTATGTTCTCGGACATGCAGAACGGGCGCGTGCAGGTCTACGGCGACACCGCCATCCTAACCTATAATTTCGCCGGCTTGAGACGCGGCGCGGACGGCAAGGTCAACGCGTCGCTGGCCAAGTCGACGCGGGTCTACGTCAGGCAGAACGGTCAGTGGAAGCTGGTTCACGCCAACTTCGCACCGGTCACACAGGGCCACTAGGCCATGCTTCCAGGAGGGTCGCGTCAATCCAGACGCGGCCCTCTTCGTCCGCCGCAGTTCTCTCAAACGAGGTTATGTCTGCCTTGGGTGAACTCAAGACGCTAAGCCGTAAGTCGCAGCGCTGCGATTGCGGCGACGATGGCGAGGATCAGCAGGACCCGGACCGTAGTAGACGGCTCCTGGAACCAGAGAATGCCCACGATCACTGTCCCGACCGCGCCGATGCCGCCCCAGACTGCATAGGCCGTTCCCATCGGAATCGAGCGGGAGGCTACTTCGAGCAGGCCCATGCTGACGCTAACCGACGCCAGGAAGGCCAACGTCCAGGGCAAGTTTCGGAAGCCGTCGACGAAGCGCAGCGAAGTCGTGAAGCCAACCTCGAACAGTCCGCCGACGATCAGCCACAACCACGCCATGAAAATCCTTTCACTGGACGCTACCGAAACGAACGATAACCTCTCGCGTCATGGCGAAGCGAGACACCATCGGCAACAAGATCGCGCCCCCGCGCTTCCTCGCGTTCATGGGCGCCCTCATCGTGGCGACCATCGGGGCTGCCGAATTTCTGCATGGTTGGGCACTCGGCTCCATGGCCGGCTTCGACGTCGCTGCCTTCGTGTTCCTGGCCTCATGTGTCCCGCTGCTCGGAACCAGCGAAGCGGCCAAGATCCGCGAACATGCCGCCCAAACCGACGCCAACCGCATCAGCCTGCTGGTCATCACCGGCATTGTCACGACCGTGCTCCTGATCGCGATTGCAGCCGAAGCGGTCGGTCGCAATCCGGAGCCATTCACCAAGGGCCTTATCATCGTCACGCTCGCGCTTGCGTGGCTGTTCAGCAATACGGTCTACGCGCTCCACTACGCGCATTTGGCCTACAACCGTCCAAATGTCGGGTGTCTGGGCTTCGAGTTTCCGCGAACGCCGCATCCCGTCTACTGGGACTTCGTCTATTTCTCTTTTACCTGCGGGATGGCGTTTGCGACGTCGGACGTGGCGATCACGGAAACGCACATCCGCAAGACCGTGACTTTCCATTGCCTGGCCGCGTTCGCGTTCAACATCGGCGTCCTGGCCTTCACGATCAATCTGCTGGCATCCGGCTAGGCGGCCACGTCGATCTCCGGCGGCACAGGCATTTTCCGACGCGCCGCAACCAGGCAGCCGCCGACGATCAGCACAGCCCCCGCCAAAGTGTAGAATGACACTCGTTCCCGGAAGACAAGCCAGCCCAACCCCGAGGCCCAAATGAAGGCGCTATATTCCGTAACCGCGAGGTAACTCGCCTCCCCGCGGGCATAGCCCCAGGCGAACAGCAGTGTCCCTGCGGTCGACAGGACGGAAGCAATGCCAATCCAGTTCCATTGGCCTCCCGGCCATGCCGGAACGCCAACGACCGGGATCGCAAGAATCCACACTGCCATCACGAAAATTGCCTGGAAGAAGGTGATCTCAAGCGGCTTCGCAGCAAGCGCCTGATGACGCATCAAGACGATATTCACTGCGTAGCACAGGGCGGAGCCAATGATTGCAACGGTGCCGAGCAGCGCATCCGGACCGAGATGGGACCTCGCCTGCCCAAGCACGATGATGACGACTCCGCCGAACGCTGCGATCGACCCGAGGATCGAGCGGCTACCGATTTGCTCATTCAGGAAGAAGGAGGCGAGGAGCAAAGCGATGAGAGGCGCGATGAACGTCAGCGCGATCGCCTGCGCCAGCGGCACTCGACCAATTCCCCAGAAGAACAGGAACGCCATGATCGTCACGATAAGGCTACGGGCGATGTGCACGCGCATGACCTTCTTGTCGGGCCATCGGCCCCTTCTCGGAAGATAGATCGCTCCGGCAACGAGCAGGTTGGCGGCCGCGCGCCAGAAGCTCACTGCGAAAATGCCAATGACGAGCACGAGATGCTTCATCACCGCATCCATGATCGATAGCGTCCCGACGGCCGCGAGCGCAGCAAGAAAGGCCTGCACGGGATGCTGAGCGACGCGGTTCACGCCGCGCGCTTAGCGGCGATCAGTTGTTCGCGTCGAGGGAGCCGCTCGTCGGTGCCGGATCGATAAGCAGCGGTGGCTGCGTATGCGACCGCGCGACGCCGTCGGCGAGCGCGCCGCTTACGAGTAGGATGATCAACAGCTTGGCCACGGGCGCGACTCTGCGCCGAAGGAATTGAAAAATGGCTAAAGCTTATTCAGCCGCGTTGAGCGTCTGTTGCTGCCCCTCGGCCGCTTCGAGTTCGGCCGCCTTCGCTTCGACCAGCCGCACGATATGGTCGATCATGCCGGCGTCCTGCACATGATGGTCGGTGACGCCGGATAGATAGACCATGTGCTTGCCGTTCCCGCCGCCGGTGATCCCGATGTCGGTTTCGCGCGCTTCGCCGGGGCCGTTCACGACGCAGCCGAGCACCGACAGGGACATCGGTGTCTTGATATGCTGCAGACGCTCTTCGAGCGCTTCGACCGTGCGGATCACGTCGAACCCCTGACGAGCGCAGCTGGGGCACGACACCACGCGAACGCCGCGGCTTCGGATGCCGAGCGACTTGAGGATCTCGTAGCCGACGCGGACCTCCTCCTCCGGTTCCGCCGACAGCGACACGCGGATCGTGTCCCCTATCCCGGCCCATAAAAGATTGCCGATGCCGATCGACGATTTGACGGTCCCGCCGATCAGCCCGCCGGCTTCCGTGATGCCAAGGTGCAGCGGACAGTCCACTTGGCTGGCGAGTTGCTGATAGGCGGCAACGGCGAGGAAAACGTCGCTGGCCTTCACCGCGACCTTATATTCGCGGAAGCCGTGGTCCTCGAGGATGCGGATATGGTCGAGCGCACTTTCGACCAGCGCCTCCGGACACGGCTCGCCATACTTCTCCAGCAGGTCCTTTTCGAGGCTCCCGGCATTGACGCCGATCCTGATCGCGCATCCATTGGAGCGCGCCGCCGAGATGACCTCACGTACGCGCTCTTCCGAACCAATGTTGCCAGGATTGATGCGCAGGCAGGCCGCGCCTGCATCCGCTGCTTCGAGCGCGCGCTTGTAGTGGAAGTGGATGTCCGCGACGATCGGCACGCGGGCCGCGCGAACGATCTCCTTCAGCGAGGCCGTCGCGTCCGCCGTAGGACAGGACACGCGGATGATGTCTGCCCCGGCCTCCTCACAGCGACGGATCTGATCGATCGTGGCCTTGGCGTCTTCAGTCGGCGTATTGGTCATGGTCTGCACAGTGATGGGCGCGTCTCCGCCCACGGGCACGGAGCCGACCATGATCTGCCGCGACTTGCGTCTCTCGATATCTCGCCAGGGACGGATGGACATGATCGCCATATAGGCAGTCGTGTGCGGTGGGCAAAGCGGTTCAAAGCTCTGGTCGCGACTCTTAGCTTCTTGTGTTAACAGGGTTAACGGGACCCGCTCGGGGGGCGCTATGCCGAAGCTTGCCCAGTTGCCTGGAAATGAGGCGGCGTCCCATGAGGGCGGTGCGGAGGTGCACCGTATCCGCCCGCAGCAGCGATACTACGCGTTCCTGAGCTACAGTCATCGTGACAAGGACCTTGCGGACTGGCTCTACGGTCAGCTCGAGAAGTTCCGCGTTCCGAAGTCGCTTGCCGGCCGACTTGCCGGACATGGCGTTATCCCTGCGCGACTGACTCCGGTTTTCCGCGATGAGCATGAGCTTAGCGCGTCGCATGACCTCGGTGAGGAAATCCGCTCGGCTTTGGCAACTTCTCAGTTCCTCGTCGTGCTGTGCTCACCCAATGCGGCGAAGTCGCACTGGACGAATGCCGAGATCGAAGCATTCAAACGATCCCGGCCGGACAGCGAGGTGCTCGCCGCGATTGCGTCGGGCGAACCGTTTGCAAGTGAAATGCCGGGCCGTGAGGCGGAAGAATGCTTCCCCCCAGCGTTGCGCCAGAAATACGATCGCCGCGGCAAGCCAACCGGCAAGCGTGCAGAGCCTTTAGCCGCGGACCTCAGAGGTGGCGACGAGGCCCGACGGATCGGCTTTCTCAAGCTCGTTGCGGGCATGCTCGGCGTGGGTCTCGACGAGCTCGTCCAGCGGGAAACGACGCGTCGGCAACGTCGCTTGGCACTTGTTGCTGCAGCTTCCCTCGGCGGAATGGCGGTTACTAGCACGCTCGCCGTCGCGGCAATCGAAGCGCGCGACGCCGCGCGAGAGGAGCGGCGGCAGGCGGAGGGCCTGGTCGCTTACATGGTCGGCGACCTCAAGGATAAGCTGGAGCCGATCGGCAGACTCGACGCACTAAACGGCGTCGCCTCGCGGGTGCTCGCTTACTACAGCAAACAGGATACTTCGCAGCTTTCAGACGCTGCGCTTCTCCAGCGCTCCCGTGCACTCAGCATCACGGCGCAGGTCTCCTGGGCTCAAGGGAAGTACGGGGAAGCACAGGCCCTTTATCGTCAGGCACTGGCGGGAACTTTGGAGGCGGTGCGGCGGGCGCCGGGCGACCCGAAGCGCCTGTTCGAGCATGCCCAAAATACTTTCTGGCTCGGAGAAGTGTCCCGCTACAACGGTCAACCGGACGAGGCGATTGCCGCATTCAGCGAATACAAGAAAATAGCCGATCGCTTGGTCACGTTGGAGCCCGATAACCTTAGATGGCGGATGGAGGGCTTGTACGGCGTCGAGAACAGCGGAATCTTGCTCTATAATCAGCGTCGCTTTGATGAGGCTGAGCGGCAGTTTCAAAGCACGTTGGGGCCGATGCAGAATCTGGTGGCCCTCGACCCGCAGAATTCAAGTTATCAGGAAGAACTCCCGAAGGTCCTTAGCTGGCTCGCCGACGCACTTAGGGCGCAGGGAAAGTTGAATGCCGCGATTGCGCCTCGTGAACGCCAGATTGCTTTGCTTAATAAAGCAGTCTCCGCGCGATCCGATGTCGACATACAGTCGCAGCTCGTTGTCGCGCATCAAGCATTCGGCCTGCTCCTTGCCTCGCAGGGCCAATCCGATCTTGGACTCCAGGAGCTGCGCAGCGCTGTGGATCAAGCAGACCGGCTGGTCGCCGTGGAACCGGCAAATGCGCAATGGAAAGGTTGGGCCGCAGGCACCCGGACTGAGTTGGCAAGAGTGCTGCTCGGAACTGGTCAGCACTCCGAGGCGGAGCAACAGGCGAACGCGGCCTGCGAAATCGCAAAATCAATACAGCCGGCAAGTAGTGCCGTGGGACGAAGAAGCAGCTGCCTCGTCATGCGTGCGAAAATCGCGCTGCAATCCGGTGCATTCGCAGATGCCTTGCTGTCGGTGGAGCAGGCCTTGCCCCTCGCCAAGCAGGTCCGCAGCGATGACTCGGCGCACGATCAGTCGCAGCTGGCTTCTGTCTACCGCGTCCTAGGGGACGCACGCGAGGGACTGGGCGACCACGCCGGCGCAACATCGGCGTGGTCAGCCGCCTTCGCAGCTTTGCCGAAAGATGTCGCAGAATGGCCGTCCGAAATGGATGAGCGGGCGCTTATCCTGCAGCGGCTCGGCCGCAAGGCCGAAGCGCAGCGGATCGCGTCGGCACTCAACAAGATGGGTTATCGGCGTCTTGCCTGACAAGCGCCCAACTGAGGGAGGCACGGATGGATAGGCCGAAAGGAGTGATGCACCCGGTGACGGTGCACATATCGAAAGACGAAGCAGGCAAGTATCATTTCAATCCGGAATCGGACCTTTGGGACGACGGCCGCGAAGAGTTCGTCTTCCACAAAGACGATCATGGGATGCGGAAGCACGACTACCATCTCATCGAGTTCGTGATCGATGATGAAACAGACGAGGGCCTTAAGTTCCCCAAGGCTCCCCACGACGCGATGTGGGTTGTCCAGGGGCACGAGGAGCCCGGCGAGCGCACGTGCCCGGACATGCACAGTGTGAGCAATTATGATGTGATGGAGCCCATCAGCGTCTCGCCGCGGCGGCGGCGGCTTTTCGTTCGCAACGACAATGCGAACAAGGAGCATTGGGCCTTCACAATCAACTTCGTGAAGAAGGGCGAAGACCCATCCGACATAAGCAGCTTCGTCAGCTGGGACCCTGGCGGGAACAATCAGAACAGCGGAAGCAACAATGCTTGAATGAGTAGTTGGAAAGCAAACGGTGTAGGAGAAACAGAATGGACGATCCTATCATCATCAATCCGAGCTCGACGGAACTGCCTCATGCACAACATCACTGCGACGAGGTGAAAGCGACGGCGTTCCGCTCGCACGTTAAAGTCATTGCGAAAGCAGGACTGCCCAATGGGAAGGTGGTAGAGTTTGAGCTTCAATCCAATCTAATTGATCCGTTCTCAGGTCTTCTGGTGTTCAACAAGACGAATAACGCCATCAAGAAGAAGGATTATTATCTTATCGACTTTGATCTAGAGGACCACACCGGTTTGAATCTCATGTTCAACCCAAATCCGATGAAGGCGCTCTGGGTGGCTATGGGCGACGCAATGTCTGCACCTCCATGTCCGGCAAGCGCCTCCTACTGCAGCGACATTTACGCCACGTCGGTCGACGACAGCGGCAATAAGATGACTGTTCGAAACAACGACCCCAAGTGGCAATATTTCACTTTCTCGCTTGGCTTCATTGGCGATCCGGAGGAGAGTGAATACCGCTTCGATCCTGGCGGATCCAATCAGGACAGCGGAAGCAACTGATAGCAGGGAGCACGCGATCTCAGCTCCGGAACTGAAGATAAGGGCGGCGGAAGGCGGCTCGCAGAGGCCGCCCCGCTTACCGTTTGTGCTCAGCGTCGGCGTCACCGGTCATCGTGCCGAAGTTCTGCCGGACGGTCGCCACGAAGCACTTCAATCCAATATCCGAAGCGTGTTGCTGCTTGTCGCGGAGGTCGGCACGGCGCTGTTCGAGAAGGAACGCGACTGCTTTGCGTCGGACCCGCCACGACTCCGGTTCGTATCGCCGATTGCTGACGGCGCCGATCAGATCGCGGCCGAAGTGGCGCTGGAGCTTGGCTGGGAACTCCAGGTCGTGCTGCCGTTCGAACGCGTCGATTATCGTGCCAGCCTTGCCAATCTCAGCGCTCGCGAGCGGTTCGACGCCCTCGTTGAGAGCGCAACGTGCGTGCTGGAACTGCCCGGCAAGGATGAGCGGCTGCTCGACGCGTATGTGATGACGGGGCGGGCGACCGTCGCGCATTGCGACATGCTGATCGCCGTCTGGGATGGGCTTCCGCCGCGCGGTCGCGGCGGCACCGGGGAGGTCGTGCAGCATGCAATCACTCATGGCACGGCAGTGGTTCACCTGCCACTCGATGCGGCAGGAATTCCCCGGCTGCTTTGGAGCGCGTTCGATCCGACGGTCGTCACGTTCTTTGATGATCCCACGGCCGAGCGCCCGCTCGATCGCGAGGACATGGACCTTCTGTTGCACGGCCTGCTGATGCCGCCGCCCGACCGACAAGAGCAGGACTTCCTCAAGCGCTTCACGCGCGAGCGGCTCCGTAACATCCGCACGCGAATTGAATATCCGCTCCTGCTCACTGCCGCCGGAGTGCGCCGCATCAAAATCGGCGACTTTAACGGAAAACATTGCGAGCAGCAGATCCGGGACGAATGGCGGCGATACCGCGAGGGCTGCGCCCAGGCGCACAATATCAAAGCGCCTATCGACCTTTTGGAGCAGGCCTATAGCTGGGCCGACCGCCTGGCGACTCACTTTGCCCAGACATATCGCAGCGGGCACATCTTCAACTTTCTCCTGGGCAGCGTCGCAGTGTGCCTCGGCCTCAGCGCCTTCATGGCCCCGCACCTGAAGTTCGAGTTCGCCGCAATCGAGCTCGTCATCACCATCGCTATCATCGTCAATGCGCATGTCGGAACTCGGGACGAGTGGCATCGCCGATGGCTGGATTATCGTCAGTTGGCCGAGCGGCTGAGGCCGATGCGCAGCCTGAAACTGCTTGGCATTGCTGCGCCCGACCCGCCGGGAACGCCGACCAACCCAGTGCCGAAGCGATGGATCGACTGGTATGCGAGCGGCATCTGGCGCGCGATGGGCTGCCCATCGGGCGTAATCGACGGCAAGGCCGCGAACTGCCTGGCGACGGCGATCGCAGACTTCGAGGTTAGTCCGCAGGTCCTGTACCACGAGCATCATGCCGAGCAGATCGAGAAGCTCGACCACCGGCTCGAATATATTGGCACCGTGCTCTTCGTCGCGACTCTCGTGACGTCCGTCGTGACGCTTGTCGGCCTCGCGGTCGGCTCACGGTACGTGAACGACTACGGCAACTGGTTCACGCTTGTTTCGGCGGGATTCCCGGCGCTCGGCACCGCGGTGTTCGGTATCAGATTCCAAGGCGATTTCGGTGGGGACGCGCTCCGCTCCATGGCTACGTCGTGCACGTTGCGATCGATCGAAGATGGGCTGCGCAGTAATCCGACGTTGTCGCGAGCGGCGGATCTCACCGAGCAGGCCAGCCGGATCATGCTGTCAGATCTCGACGAGTGGCGCCTGGTGAACCAGCAGCGCGACCTGTCGGTCGGCTAGTCCTTACCGCGCCAACGCCAGCGCCAGCCGCCGCGCGTAGTGCGCGCGCAAATGACCATGAAAATGATCGTGAGCGGAACGCAGACAGCAATCAGCTGCAAAGGACGGTCCTTCAACAGCAGCGATGTGCAGATCACCAGCGCGACGAAGCCGACCGTGATCGCCCACCCTTGCCAGCTGATCGGCGGACCCGAACCGTAGCCGTATCGCTTCGCCGAGAACCATTCGGGACTGTCGCTCATCCAGGCTCCCCGTCGTCATGTCCGAACCGTGGGCCTGACTTCGCGCTGCCGGGGCCTCCGGTCAACTGGCGCGGTCGCAAGGTGGCCGCTAAGGCGCGCGCATGACGGTACATGGTTGGCGTTTAGTGGTCCATGGCGGCGCGGGCTCGATGCGCCCGGGGAAGTTGGATGCTCAGCAGGAGAAGTGCGCGAGAGAGGGCCTTGATGCGGCCCTCGCCGCAGGCTCGGCAATCCTCAGTAAGGCGGAGGGTGCGCTCGATGCCGTCGAAGCAGCCGTGCGGGCACTCGAAGAGGATAGTTGCTTCAATGCCGGCCGTGGCAGCGTCCTCACGGCCGAAGGATGCATCGAGCTCGACGCGGCGATCATGGACGGGCGCAACCGGTCAGCGGGCGCCGTTGCCGGGCTGAGGACCACGCGTGCACCAATCAGCCTCGCGCGGATGCTCCTCGACCAAGGGCCGCACGTCTTCCTCTCCGGCAAGGGTGCGGACCAGTTCGCCAGCGAGCATGGACTAGAGCAAGTGCCTAACAGCTGGTTCGAGATCGCCGAACGGCGACGCCAGCTTGACGAGCTGCTCGCATCGGACGGCTTCGACGATGAGGTGAAGTACGGGACGGTGGGCGCCGTCGCTGTGGACGTTGACGGCCACGTTGCCGTTGCAACATCGACCGGAGGGCTGACTGCCAAACGCTGGGGGCGGATTGGCGATTCGCCGCTGATCGGTGCCGGCACCTATGCCGACGACCGCTCCGCTGCCGTTTCGGCCACTGGTTC
>Ga0308173_10000312_pt1 | contig 19675 bp, 15 predicted proteins | sample PhyPR1_FD_203716 | JGI IMG/M metagenome (GOLD analysis project Ga0308173, IMG submission 203716) | Soil microbial communities from UC Gill Tract Community Farm, Albany, California, United States - DLSLS.P.R1 | ecosystem: Environmental > Terrestrial > Soil > Agricultural land | place: USA...
GGCGCGCCAATCGGGTGGACGATGCCATCCGGCTGTATACGCAGGCACTGCGCATCAAGCCTTCCTGGGAAGAGGGCTGGTGGAACTTGGGGATGCTGAATTACCAGCTCGACAGATATGTCGAAGGTCGCGATGCATTCCGGCATTTGACCGTGACGAATCCGAATGTGGCGGTAGCGTGGGCCATGCTCGGGCTATGTGAATTCGAGACGAAGCAATATCTGGAATCGCTGCGGCATTTACAGCGGGGCAACACGCTGGGCCTGGGGCAAAGCGAGCAGATTTCCGACGTAACCACATACCATCTGGCGATGCTGCTGACCCGGTATGAGCGCTACGAAGAAGCGATGAAGCTGTTGGTTGAATTTTCGCAGCACGGGAAGGACTTGCCGGATTACGTGCAGGCGATGGGAATTGCCGGGCTGCGAAAACCGCTGCTTCCCGCCGAGGTTCCACCGGCCGACCATGAACTGGTGATGGATGTGGGGCGCGCCATGTTCGACGCGACGGCGCTGCGCATGAGCGAGGCACAGAACGAATTTAAGCGGCTGCTGGATAAGTATCCGAAGCAATCGAACATCCATTATTTGTTTGGCACTTTTCTGCTGTACAGCGATGCCGACCAGGCGCTGGAGCAGTTCAAGGCAGAGTTGGCGATCACGCCCAATCACGTTCCCACACTCGTTACCATGGCGGGCGAATACGCCCAGAGGCAGGATTATAAGACCGGATTACCTTACGCAGAGAGGGCGGTGGAAGCTTCCCGCGATTCTTTCGCGGCGCACGCCGTTTTGGGCCGCATTCTGATGGAGAGCAACATGAATCTCCAACAGGGCATAAAAGAATTGGAAATGGCGGGACGCCTGGAGCCCGGCAGCCCCCAGGTACACTTCTTCCTGGCAACCGCCTACCGGAAGGCTGGACGAAAAGAAGATGCTACGCGTGAGCGCGCCGAGTTTCTGAAGCTGCGGAAATCGTATGACGAAAATGCAGCGGCTTCGGAAACACGCGACCGCGGCAAGCCAGAACCGAAATGAGGCGGCAGGCAGCCGGGCTGGCTGGTTTATTGATCACGAGCGCCGCTCTGTTCGGGCAAACGAGCGAACCGGGCGCGGGTATTCATGCCCCCATTCCATTTCGTGAAGTAAGAAACTGCGCAACCTGCCACAAAGCGCAGGCGCAACTGCATCCCGCTACGTCGATGGCGCACGCCATGGAAACGGTGGCGGAATGTAGCATTTTGCGAAAGCATCCGGTCTTGACCGCGCAGTTGGGGCGCTACTCCTACCGCATCGAACGGCGCGGTGATGCCAGTGTCTACACGGTCACGGATGGAGTTGAGACGTTCTCGACTCCGCTCGGCTGGGCATTCGGGCTTGGGGCGGCGGGGCAGACCTATGTCTTTATGAAAGACGGAGCGATGTACGAAAGCCGGGCCAGCTTCTACCGGGAGCCGGATGCGCTGGACATGACGATGGGCGCGCAGAAGCTGCACCCGACGACGATACTCGAAGCAGCCGGGCGCTACATGGGGCCACGGGAGGCGGCGTTGTGCTTCGGGTGCCACAGCACGAATGGCGCTTCGAAATCAGCGGTCACACTGGATACGATGACGCCGGGTGTGCAGTGCGAACGCTGTCACGGGCCGACTGACGATCACTTGCAAGGTCTGAAAAAGGGCGACCCGAAGCTGTTTGCGATGGCGAAACTGCCGGCGATGACAACGGAAGAGATCTCAAACTTCTGCGGCCAATGCCACCGGACATGGGCGCAGATTGCGATGAACGGCCCGCACGGGACCGCGAATGTGCGGTTCCAGCCTTACCGTCTGGCCAACAGCAAGTGTTACGACACGGATGATCGCCGAATCAGTTGCGTGGCCTGTCACGATCCACATCGCGAAGTGGACCACAACGACGCCGATTACGATTCAAAATGCCAGGCGTGCCACGGCGGGGGCAAGCCGGGGGCGAAGGCTTGCAAGGTAGCAACGAAAGCACCCTGCGTCTCCTGCCACATGATCCGCGTGGAGCTTCCGGGCGGACATCATAAATTCACCGACCACGACATCCGGATCGCCAGCGCGAAATATCCGGATTAGCCGGGGATCACCCGCAATTTCCAGCCTGGATCAACTGCTCCGCCTGCTTCAGCGCTTCAGGCGTGATCTGTTCTCCCGATAGCATCCTTCCGATTTCGCGCGCCCGCTCCTCTCGGCCCAGCTCTTCGATTTGGGTGGTGATGCGGCCTTTCTTCTCGCGCTTCGAAACCGCATACTGGTGATCCGCAAATCCGGCGATTTGCGCCAGGTGCGTCACACAGATCACCTGGTTCGCACGTGAGAGCGCCTTTAGCCGCTTACCAACCGCGGCTGCCGCCGCACCGCCCACGCCGGCATCCACCTCATCGAACACCAGCGTCGGTACGCCGCGATGCCGGCCGGCGTCGCCGATTGCGGTCTTCAGCGCCAGAGCGATCCGCGACAGTTCGCCGCCTGAGGCAATCTTTTCGAGCGGCTTCAATTCTTCGCCGCGATTGGGCGACACGAGAAATCCAACCTGATCGATACCGGAGGCGGTCCACTCGGCTTGCGTCACGGCGATTTGAAATTGCGTCCCACTCATCGCCAGGCTCTTCAGTTCGCTCTCAACCTGATTGCTTAACTTCACCCCTGCGGCAGTACGCACGCGGCTCAACTCGCCGGCGAGGCGTCCGTATTCTTTAGCCAGCTCGTCGCGCTGTTTTTCCAAGGCGGAGCGATGTTCAGCCGAATTTTCCACCTCATCGATACGCCGCGCCACGTCGTCACGAAATGCCAAGACCTCCTGCAGGGTGCGGCCGTATTTTCTTTTCAGGCGGTCCAGGGCAGCGAGCCTGGATTCCACATCTTCCAGGCGCGCGGGGTCGCCCTCTAATCGCCCGACGTAATCCCGCAATGCGTAGGACGCATCCTCCAATAGCACTGTCGCCTGCTTCATCGAAGCGGACATTTCGGCTACGCTTTCATCAATCCGCATCAGCTCATCCATCCGCTTCAGCGCCTGGCCTAGCTGGGTGGTTGCGCTTTCGGGGCTCTCATACAGTAAGCCGAACGCCGCAGCCGCGCTCTCCTGCAGCCGTGTCACGTTTTGCAGAACCTTGCGCTCCGTTTCCAGCACCGTATCTTCGTCGGGCTTCGGCTGAAGGTCGTCGATTTCCCGGCGCTGGAAGGACCAGAGGTCCAGAAGCCGAAGTTTTTCCTGCTCGTTCCGGTTCAGCTCTTCCAGCTTTTCGCCCAAACTCTTCCACTCGGAATACACGCGACCCACTTGCGCACGCAAGTCTAAAGCGCGCCCGTATTCGTCAAGCAGATTTCGCTGCGCCTGGGCATTGAAGAGCGATTGCTGCTCGTTCTGGCCATGGATATCGCCCAAGGCGGGCGCCAGCAGCCGGAGCAGCGCCGTGGTGACGGGGCGGTTTCCGACAAATGCCCGGGATTTCCCGTTGGCGGTAATCTCGCGCTCGACAATCAACTCGCCATCGTTAGATTCATCTATCCCGGCTTCCGCCAATAAGGCCGTCACGTCCGGTCGCGGCTCCATGGAAAAAATTCCGGAGACTCTGGCGCGCGCCTCACCGCTGCGGATCATGTCCGCCGAGGCCCGCGCGCCCAGCAGCAGCCCCAACGAGCCCACCACGATCGACTTACCGCTGCCGGTCTCGCCCGTCAGTACATTCAAGCCCTCCTGAAACCGAATGCGAGATTGCTCGACCACGGCATAGTTCTCGACAATCAGCTCCAATAACATTCGATGAAGGAATTATACGGTGAGCGCACCAGATAGCCTGCCGATTGTAACGGCTGGGATTTTCGGCACATCAAAAGCTACGGTAATTACGGCCGACTCCCTATAATAAGTACGAGGTAAACGAAAGGACACACGGATATTGCCCCTTTTGCTGTTCCCCGCGGAGCTTAACCTGTGGGATATTTTTCAGAACCTTCGGCCGGTTCCTTTAGCAGTTGTTGCCATCCTGGTTCTCTTTTCTCTGTTCTCCTGGACCATTGCTTTATCGAAAGGCGGCGTGTTCGGCCGCGCACGCCGCGCCAATCGGGCTTTCCTCCGTGCGTTCCGGAAGGCGAACAGCTTGCAATCCGTTGCGGTTGCCAGCGAACAATTCAGTTCCGCTCCCCTGGTGGCTGTTTTCGATTTCGGCTATGGTGAAATCGAACGTCAGATCAAACAGCGCGGAGCATTGGTGAACAAACTGGCTATCGAGCGCAGCTTGCAACTGGGCATCAGCGAAGAAGTCACCAAACTTGAATTGAATATGAACTGGCTGGCGACGGTCGCCTCTGTATCGCCCTTCATCGGCTTATTTGGAACGGTATGGGGCATCATTGATGCTTTCGAAGGGCTTGGCACGGCGGGAAGCGCGAGTCTGCGGGCCGTTGCGCCCGGTATTTCGGAAGCCCTTGTTACTACCGCCATCGGACTCGCCGCGGCGATTCCGGCCGCTATCTTCTACAACGTTTTCGGTACGCGCATCAAGGAAATGGGAACACGCATGGAAGATTTCTCCATTGAATTTCAGAATTTCGCGGATCGCGATTTTGGAGGCTGACGAGAAATAGCAATGGCTTTCTCCTACAGCAACGGAAACGGGACCAGCCGGCGCGGACGGCGTTTTGGCGCTCCGGCGGCTGTGTCGGAGATAAATGTCGTGCCGCTGGTGGATGTCATTCTGGTGCTGCTGATCATCTTCATGATTACCGCTAATGTCATGGAGTTCGGCCTGGATATCCAGGTTCCGAAAGTGAAACGGGTCCAGAACACTGCTCAGGATTTGCCGGTGGTCAGCATTACCAAGAACGGCGAATCATTCCTGAATGACAAGCCCATCAATATCAATCTGCTTGCACAAGGCATTCATCAGCGGTTTCACGGCGCAACCTCGGTTTATGTGCGCGCCGACAAAGAAACGCCCTGGGACCCAATCGCTCAGATTGTTGCGGAATTGGGCGACGCTAAGTTCGAAGTAAAAATGGTTACCGCACCCACCGATTCCGCTACTCGCCGACGCCGCTGATCCACATGGCCCAAACCGTCGAGATCCCGCACGATATTCTGGACCAGCGCGATCCCGTCGCAGCGCCGTTTATCGGCTCCATTCTGGTGCATGCCGGCGTCGTCGGGCTGTTGTTTTTCGGTTGGTACTGGGCCAATCACAACCGCGAAACGCTAGGCGACGTGCATCCGGCCGGCGGCGCTGCCTATGCCGTCTCTCCCGTTCACAGCATTCCTATCCCCCAGCGCGAAGCGCCGTTGAATCCGGTCGCGAACGATACGCAATCGACGGTTCCCACGCTCCCTTTGAAGCAGGAGACCGAAGTGAAACTCCCGGATAAGCTTGCGTTCGAGATTCCGGAGAAGAAGAAAAAGCGCCAGGCCGAGCGGCCGCACCCAAAGCAGCAGTACACGCAGCCCGCGCCCCAGAATCAGGTCTACAGCCGTTCTCCCCAAGCCGTAGCTAACCCGATGTACAACATTCAATCGGGCGCAGGCCAAGTTGGCATCGGGCCAAACTCCCCGTTAGGAAATCGCCTGGGCTGGTATGCCGAACTGGTACGGCAGCGGATCGCTGAAAAATGGCAAACGAATGGGCTGGATGCCCGCAGCCAGAGATCCCCAGCGATTGTCAGCTTCTACATCATGCGCGATGGCAGCATCCGTACGCCGAAAATTGTTCAGTCCAGCGGGAACCCATCCATCGATAACACCGCGCTGCGAGCCGTCTACGATGCCAGCCCGTTGCCCGCGCTTCCTCCGCAGATTAACGACAGCTATATCTCCGCTCAATTTACTTTCAATCTACGCTGATGCGAATCTTTATAGGTTGTTTTCTCTTACTTACCGGACTCGGATGGCTTTCCGCCCGGCAGCAGGTGGTGGGAACCATCGAAAAGAATCCGGGGAAGCCTCATATCGCGGTCACCGATTTTCGGGCATCCGGAGCGGCTGCGTCGCTAATCGGCACCTTCAACAGCACCGTTTCTGGCGATTTGCAGGGCTCGCCACTTATCAATTTTGTTCCGAAGACACTCTATCCAGTCCAGGTCCCACAGCAGCCGAGCGATCTGATTGGGGGCGTTGCGCCGCCCAGCGCCGGGCCAGTTACTCCGCAAGGCAATCGCCTCACCGATTGGAGCCTGCCGCCGGTCACCGCGAATTACCTGGGCATCGGCTACGGCGCAGAAGACCGCGGGATGTTAGTTATCTTCGGATGGTTCTACACGACCTCACCTACTATCCAGACACTACAACAGGCACAAGTGTTCGGGAAAGTCTACACGGCGCCACTTACCCAAGAGGGCGCGGTTGATGCCGGCCATCGCTACGCGGCGGATATCCTGGCTCAGTTTGGCGGAAAGAGCCTGGTGGGCACGCGCATTGTGTTTGTATCGGATCGCACTGGTTCGAAGGAGATCTGGGTGATGAATTGGGACGGCAGCGGCCAGCGCGCGCTCACTCATTACCGTTCAATCTCCACGTTCCCGTCCGCCTCGCCTGACGGACGCATTGTCGCTTTCACAACCTATGCTACCGGTTATCCTGCTATTCAAATGTTTTCTCTTGACACCGGGCGCAAATTGCCGTTTTATAATCAACGCGCCTCTATGAATGCATTTGTAAGCTTCACGCCGGATTCGAAGCGGGTCATTTTCTCGTCCACCGCGGGAGGCGGTCCGGCGCAACTCTATATGGCAAATGTCGATGGCAGCGGTTTTCACCGTATCACGTCTTCAGGCTCGATCGAGGTGGAAGCTAAGATCAATCCGAAGACCGGCACAGACATGGTGGATGTCTCCGGGCGCAGCGGACTTCCGCAGGTCTATCACATGAATCTGGACGGCGCCAACGTTCAGCGCCTGAGCGCAGGCACAGGCGAAGCTACAAATCCGGCCTGGAATCCCGATGGGTCACATATTGCTTTCGCTTGGACAAGAGGTTTTGAGCCTGGAAACTACAACATATTCTTGATGGACGTTGCGTCCCAGCAGGTCACCCAGCTTACGGCCAATGACGGCCGCAATGAAAACCCGTGCTGGGCGCCCGATGGCGCTCACATTGTTTACGCTTCGAAGCGCGCCGGCCGTTCGCAGATTTGGGTGATGAATGCCGACGGCACCGATAAACGTCCGCTGACGGTTGAAGGCAATAATGAAAAGCCCGTATGGGTAAATGCCGAGCAGTAATAGTAAATAGATATAGTTTCAGATAAAGATAAAATCCTGGGAGGGATTTCTAATAGATATGACTAAATGCCGGGCGTCGCTGCTGTCCGTCTCCGCGCTGATGTTAGTTTTTTCGGCCGCGTGCCACAAGAAGACGCCGCCGCCGCCCCCGCCACCCCCGCCGGCTCCGGTCGCCGCACCGAGCAGGCCGGTGATCAACTATTTCACCGCTGAGCCGGCGACGATTAATGCGGGCCAGCCTTCTTCGCTGCGCTGGTCGGTTACGGACTCAACCAGTGTCCAGATCGACAACGGGATTGGACAAGTAAGCCCGAACGGCCGCCGTGCCGTCTACCCGACCGCAACAACCACGTATCATATGACCGCAACCGGCCCAGGTGGAACGGCTGAGGCGGATGCTATTGTGACCGTTAGCACACCTCCTCCGCCGCAGCCGGCTGCAGCTCCGGCCGGCCCTTCAATCCAGGACATACTCGCTCACCAAGTGCAGGATATTCACTTCGATTACGACAAGAGCGATATTCGGCCCGCGGATCAATCTATTCTTCAGGCCGATGCCAGCGCGCTGAAAACCATCTTCTCCATGGATCCGAACTTCATCGTGATGGTGGAGGGAAACTGCGACGAGCGCGGCTCCGCGGAGTACAACCTCGCCTTGGGTGATCGCCGTGCGTCATCAGCCCGGGATGCGCTGGTTGCTCTGGGTGTTCCTAGCGACAAGTTGAAGACCATCAGCTACGGCAAGGAACGGCCGCTGTGCACGGAAGCAAACGAAGAGTGCTACGCCCGAAACCGGCGCGCGCACTTCTCGGCGGCTCAATAGCGCGGCCCAATTCCGCGGTTCATTACACTGGAACAAGTTGGAACGGGGGCGGATTCAGTCCGTCCCCTTCTGTTGAGGAGTTCTCTTCATGAAATTTCTGCGCCTCACGGCTTTGCTGCTCACATGCTCGAGCTTTTCCTTCGCCGTCAATAAAGATCTCGTCCAGTTGCAACGGGATCTGGAGGACAAGATCAACGCCCTCCAAAACGATATGGACTCCAAGCTGAGCCAGCTTACCGGCATGATCACGGCTATGCAGAACGATACCCGGCGCACAGCCGATCAGGTTGCCACCCTGCAGGATTCCATCAGTAATAACGTCGCGAAATCGCTTACGCCCGTAAATGGCTTGAATAACCGCGTCGAATCGATGAGCGACGATGTACGCGCGCTGAAAGACTCCATTGCCGATCTGAGCTCGCGTCTGGAGCGCATGGACGCGAAAATAACCGATCTTAAGAACCAGATGCAGATCATGCAAAATCCTCCCGCTGCGCCCGGTCCAGCCAGCCCGGGCGGTCCAGGTGCTCCCGGCGCTACGCCAACCGGCGGGCAGGGTGTAACGCCTCCTCAAGGAATGAGCGCAGACAAGAGTTATACCGAAGCACTGCGCGATCTGCAGACCGGCAAGTCGGACCTGGCGTATTCCGAATTCCAGCAATATCTCACCTACTTCCCGAACACGGAGCTTGCCGCGAACGCGCAGTATTACCTCGGCGAGATCGATTACAACCGGCAGAACTACTCGGGAGCGGTCCAGGCTTTCGATGCGGTCCTGGAACGTTATCCGGAAAATCCCAAAACTCCGGATGCCCACTATATGAAGGCAATGGCGCTTTTGAAATCGAACCAGCGCAACCGCGCCGTGCAGGAATTCCGCGTTCTGGTTCAGAACTACGCGCATACCGACGACGCGCGAAAAGCTCTGCAGCAGCTTCGGGCTCTGGGCGTATCGGCGGGAACGTCCAGTTCAAAGCGCAGCAAAGAATAATTAGCGCACCGGCCAGATCGATTCGATATCGTTTACGGTTGTCTTGACCGCGCCTGCGGCTCCCAGAGCATAGGGTCTCATGCCGTTTGCGCCTGGTGGAGGAAATACCAGGTTTGTGCTTGTCACGCGGCCGCCATCCGCAAAAACCTCTACGGAGCAGCGATCCACCAGAATGTCCAATCGCAGGATACCTCCCGCCAGCTTCAGCGGCGCCTCGATACGGCCCGGAAAGTCTTTGCTGAAGCCGGTCAATCCGGAGTGGGTACGATCGATAACTAACGCAGCCTTTCGGCGGTCATAGGCGATTAGCGTGTAATTGTCGCCGCCCGAAAGCAGCCGCCACCCTATCTCCTGGGCATCGCCTAAATGCATCTCCGACCGCAGCCGGAATGTATGTGTTTCGGAAGCAGGACGCTCCAAGCTCGCGATCTTCGCGATTGGTTCCTGAAATAATCGAATCCCCTCCGGCGTTTCACGGAGGGACAAGCTCCTTGGAAATGTCATCTGGCCGCGCCACGGGCTCGTCGGCAGTTTGGCCGCATACTGCCAGTTGTCCATCCAGCCCATCATTACCGGCCGCTGGCCCGAGGGGAGATTGTTGAACGTCAGGGCGCAGTAGCAGTCCTTGCCATAATCGGTCCATAGCGTTGAGGAAGGCGGATTATCATTTGTGAATTGCGCTCCATCGAAGTTCCCGACGAAGTACTGTTCCCCCGATCCGCCCTGCAGCGCTCCCGGATTGAGGCCCACCTTCAGGATCCATCGAGTTTCGCCTTTATGCCCATCCACTGGAAGTTCAAATAGTTCCGGACACTCCCATTGGCCGCCCGTCGCGCCGGCCGGACCGAACTGGCTCAGCAACTTCCAATCCTTCAAGTCGTCTGACCCATAAAACCGAACTTTGTGATCGTTCGGTAGCGAAACTACCATTACCCACTGTTTGCTCCGACTTGACCAGAAAACCTTTGGATCGCGAAAATCCGTCAGGTTAAGATTCAGCACCGGGTTCCTGCGGTATTTCGTCCAGGTTCTCCCGCGGTCGTTGCTGTAAGCGAGATTTTGCGTCTGTAGCGCGGCGTGACCGGGCCTTTCGGGAGTATGGCCTGTGTAGACCGCCACCATGCACGGCTTGCCGTCCGTACAGAACCCGCTGGTATTCCGTTGATCGATGACCGTGCTCCCGGTAAAGATCATGACGCCACCGCCTTCCGGTATAGCCACTGGCAGTTGTTTCCAGTGCAGCAGGTCGCGGCTTACCGCGTGGCCCCAGCTCATATGACCCCACTCATCGCCAAACGGGTTGTACTGAAAGAAGAGGTGATATTCACCCTCAAAGTAAACCAGCCCGTTCGGATCGTTTGTCCAGTGCTCGCGGGGCGAAAAATGAAACTGCGGCCGGTATGGCTGGTCGTATGGAGGCGCAGCCGCAAAACTAACGCCTACCAGCAGCAAAAGCAGATGCGCTCGCAAAATGGCGGCTCTATTCGACCGTGAACGTGACAGACTCGTCTGACGTTTGGGTCCCCTGCTTTGCAATAAAGCGGACCTGGTAATCGCCCACGGGTAACTGGGCCAGCGGCACGGTAGCCACGTATTGGATTCGGCCTTGTGCGTCCGGATTTCCCAGCGGCGGCGAGCCGCTGCCGAGCACTTGGCCATCCTTGCTAAATTCCATCTGTAACGTGGGCTTATCGGAGCTGGCCTTGCTCGGATAGATCACCACATAGAAAGGCAATCCCTTCGTGTCGGCCTTTTTGACCGTTGGATTGATCATTGGCGAAACCACTTGATTGACCATGAGCAGCGGATCGTCCGGTGCCGTCTCGCCTTTCGGCTTCATGTCGCGAATCGGGGTCACGCTACTGATAGCCAGAGAGCCATTCACCGCCGGCATGATAAACACGGATTTGCGCGCGCTCACGCGGTCCCCTCCGCTGTCAAGAACCGCCGAATCCATCGTGTACCTCCCCGGGGGAAGATTGAAATGCTGCACGTCAATGAAATGGCTGGCCGCTTTAATGGCATCCACTTTGCTCGCATCCAGCTTCAGGGGAAGTTCGTTGTGGAATTTCTTCACAACCTGGCCCTGTCCATCCTTAATTAGCACCACGTAAGCAAATTTTGCGTCGTACTGATTCGTCGCTTTGTTCTGCTGAAGCGTCAGATGTCCGATCGGAATATCCACGACCAGCACACAGGTAGAAGAATCATTCGGACCTTCAAAGTGCATGCCGGCTGTTTGGAAGCCGAACGAATGCGGAAGTGGAGAAGAGCCAAGCGCCTTCAGAAGCGGCACTTCGTAGGCGCTGAGGACGGCCTGGCTTCTCATAGAAGGCGGAAGGGCAAAATAGCCCGACCGCGACTGCACGCGCAGGTTCGGCCGGTCCATCTGTACGCTCACCTTGCGAAACGATCCGTCGTATTTCTGGATTTGCGGATCGTAGCTGATTTCGTAGTACGTTTCGATATCTTCGGTGAGCCTTTTCAACTTGCCAGTAAAGTCGTTGGTGTTCGCGATCAAAAATCCACCGGTGGAATCGGCCAGAATCGCCAGCGTATTTTGAACGTTCGCCCGGCCGGCTTCGATGGCCATGTCCGCAGATTGGGCGTTCCCTATGCTGACGTTGCCGCGATGCATGTTCTCCGCCGACGCACCCATTGCGTCTTTGAGCTGTGCGTTTGACGAATCGTTCTGGCCTCCCACACTCAGCCCGCGCGCGTCCAGCGCGTAGAAACTCACGTTGGAGCGGTTTGCGATGCTAATCACCGATTTGAACGGCTCTTCCATTCCTTGCGGGATCTGGAAACCGGGCGTGAAATAAAGGATTGTTTTCCGGCCTGGAAGGCTGTACTGTTGTTTCACCACCTGGAGCAGAGCGGCGATCTTGGCCCGGCCCTGGTCGGTGGATTCGTCCTGCTCCTTGCTCTGCAGCATGCGCAGCATCATTTGCGCCATCGCCGCATTCGCGGCCGCAGGCCCGTTCGCTGCGCCGGCCGGCCCGCTTTGCCCCGAAGCTCCGCCGGACATGGAATTCGTTTGATCGGCCAAACCTTGCCCGCTTTGATTTGGCCCGAGCATCTGCTGCAACTGCTCTCTCACGCGAGCCGTGTCGGATGCGAAGTTGGAAGAGCCTCCGGTAGCCCGATCGACGGCTTTCTTGAGCAGATCCCGATCGTTGGTGAACGGCTGAATGGCCTCCAGAGCGTGGTCGATCGCCATGACGGAGATGTAGACGTTCGGCTGCAACTCGTCTTTGAGGAGGCTCAGTCCCGCATCGCGCGACAGTCGGCGGCCATTGTTGTCCAATCCGTCGAAAATCAGCGTGAGGAGACGAACCTGGCGCATTGGATCGAGTGGGGTTCGCGCGCCCGATGCGCTGATCGCCTCGTTCCCCTGCACCAGCCGGAAGGATTTGATGGCCCGCTTTTCGCCGTTATCGGATACCGCGAAGTCCTCCGCTTTCAGGTCCTTTACTGCCCGGTTTTTCTTGTCGCGCACGACAACATCGAGAACGACCTCCTCGCTTCCCGTCTTGAAGCTTGGTTCCTGGATGGCGGCCTGTGAGGCTGGCTGTGCCGTTTGCGCTTGAACGCCGCTGATGCCCGCGACAGCGAGGCACACGGAGGTCCTAAGAAAAGTAAGCATGGTTGCTATTGCTTCGGTATTCTACAACAAATCCGCAGTGGCGGTCTGGTCACGGCGGTCACAATCATAATTAGTTCAGGAGATCCATGCCTGAACAGCTCAGCGTCGAAGAAGTTCAAAAGCTAAATGAATACTGGTTCGCCGCGAATTATCTGACCGTCGGCCAGATCTACTTAAAAGATAATCCGCTGCTGGAGCGGCCGTTGTCCAAAGATGACGTCAAGCCGCGCCTCCTAGGGCACTGGGGTACGACAGCCGGACTGAATTTTATCTACACACATCTCAACCGGCTGATTCGCAAGCATGATCTGGACATGATTTACATCATTGGTCCGGGACATGGCGGGCCGGGGATTGTGGCGCACACGTACCTGGAAGGATCGTACACGGAGATCTATCCGAACATCGAGCAAAACCGTGATGGGATTAAGCGATTGTTCCGGCAGTTCTCGTGGCCGTACGGGATTCCGAGCCATGTTGCTCCGGAGACACCCGGCTCCATTAACGAAGGTGGGGAACTGGGATATTCGCTGCTGCATGCATACGGAGCGGCATTCGACAACCCGGACCTGATTGTCGCGTGCATTGTGGGCGACGGGGAGGCGGAGACAGGCGCACTGGCAACAAGCTGGCACTCGAACAAATTCCTGAATCCGGCAACGGATGGGGCGGTGCTTCCGATTCTGCACCTGAACGGTTACAAGATTGCGAACCCGACCGTCCTGGCGCGCATACCGGAAGAGGAACTGCGTCAGCTGTTCATCGGATACGGCTATGAGCCGAGATTTCTGGAAGGCGATGATCCGGTCAAGATGCACCAGGGCATGGCCGCGGCGATGGAGGAAATGTATCAGGAGATTCGAAACATCCAGCAGCGCGCCCGGGCTGAAAAACATGTCCAACGCCCGAGCTGGCCGCTCCTAATTCTCCGGACTCCGAAAGGCTGGACCGGTCCGAAAGAAGTGGATGGAAAACCGGTGGAGGGCACGTGGCGATCGCACCAGGTGCCGGTTTCGGATGTGGCAAACAATCCGGAGCATTTGAGCATCCTGGAGAACTGGCTGAAAAGCTACAAGCCACAAGATCTCTTTGACGAAGACGGACGCTTTCGCCGGGACCTGGCGTCGATAGCGCCCACCGGGGACCGGCGCATGGGTAAGAATCCGCACGCGAACGGCGGCTTGCTACTGCAACCGTTGGTTTTGCCCGACTTCCGGAACTATGCGGTGAATGTTCCGAAGCCGGGGCAAGCTGAAGCGGAGGCGACCCGAGTGCTGGGCCACTTTTTACGCGATGTAATCAAGCAGAATCTGAAGTCGCGTAATTTCCTGCTCTTCGGGCCGGATGAGACAGCGTCCAATCGTCTGGATGCCGTCTACGAAGTTACCTCGAAGGAATGGATGGCGAAAATTAAATCAGTCGATATGAACTTATCGACCGATGGTCGCGTGCTGGAAGTGCTCAGCGAGCACATGTGCGAAGGCTGGCTCGAAGGATATCTGCTGACTGGAAGACATGGATTCTTCAACTGTTACGAAGCCTTCATCCATATCATCGATTCGATGTTCAACCAGCATGCCAAATGGCTGAAGGTTACACGTCACCTGCCGTGGCGAGCGCCAATTGCCTCGCTGAATTATCTGCTGTCGTCGCACGTATGGCGGCAGGACCACAACGGCTTTTCGCATCAGGATCCCGGGTTTATCGACCACGTTGCGAATAAGAAGGCCGATGTCGTTCGAATCTACCTGCCACCGGATGCGAATACATTGTTATCCGTTGCCGACCATTGCCTGCGAAGCAGAAATTATGTAAACCTGATCATTGCCGGAAAGCAGCCTGCGCCCGTATGGCTGAATATGGATGCGGCTGTGCGGCATTGCACGAGAGGGCTCGGCATCTGGGAATGGGCAAGCAACGAAGGCGGAAATCCAGATGTAGTGATGGCGTGCTGCGGCGACGTGCCCACGCTGGAAACCCTGGCGGCGGTTACGCTGCTGCGCCAGTATGTGCCGGATATTCGCATACGCGTCGTGAACGTAGTAGATCTGATGGCTCTACAGCCATCATCCGAGCATCCGCATGGCTTGCCGGACGAAGAGTTCGATGAAATTTTTACGGCGGACACGCCGATTATTTTTGCGTATCACGGCTATCCGCAACTGATTCACCGGCTGACATACAGACGCCATGGGCACGACAACATCCATGTGCGTGGATACAAGGAAGAAGGCACGACCACGACGCCTTTCGATATGACAGTGCTAAACAATTTAGACCGGTTTCAATTGGCATTCGATGCGATCCGGCGAATTGAGCGGCTGCATCCGATTGTTGAGCGGGAGCGGGACCGGCTGGCAGATAGCCATCAGCGGCATAGATCATTTGTCATGCAGTACGGCGAAGATATGCCGGAAATTCAAAACTGGAAATGGAGCGCTTGAACACCGGCGGCGCGGAGCAGCCCGTTCTCGCGCTCAATTGCGGATCTTCTTCGCTTAAATTTGGCGTTTACCTGTGCACCCCGGCGGGTAATGAGCTTCTTGCGGAAGGCGAAGCGGAGGAGATCGGGACGGATCACTCAACTTTTTGGTTCGGGAGGGGTGATGAACGGCAGCGCGAGCAAATTGAGCTTCCGGATCATTCGGCTGCGCTGTCCCGGGCATTTGCTGCCTTAAACGAACGAAACGTCCCCGCGCCTGCGGTGGTTGGGCATCGGTTCGTGCACGGCGGCCCACAGATTCGGGAGCACCAGGTTCTAAGGCCCACGGTAATGGAACAGTTACGGGCCGCAGCAGTTTTCGCTCCGCTGCACGTTCCGCCTGCGCTTGCCGTCCTGGAAGCAACACAACAGAAGTTACCGGAAGCGCCCCAGATCGTGTGTCTGGATACGGCCTTTCATCGCACGATGCCGGAGGTAGCGAAAGTGTATGCGCTGCCGGCCCGAATCCGCGAGCTGGGAGTAGAACGATATGGATTCCATGGCTTGTCACTCGAATCGGTTCTCGAGCAGTTAGAGCCGGTTCCCGAGCGCGTCGTAATCGCCCATCTAGGCAACGGGTCAAGTATTACGGCGGTTCGTAAGGGCGCATCGATGGACACGACAATGGGTCTGACTCCGACAGGTGGAGTGATGATGGGATCGCGTTGCGGTGACCTGGATCCAGGCATTTTTGTGTTCCTGATGCGGAATGGATTCGCAAGCGCGGATGAATTAGAAGCTGTGTTCAATGACGAGTCGGGCCTGCGCGGGATCTCTGAAAAAACGAGTGATGTGCGGGAACTCCTGAAAATACGCCCGAACGAAAAGAGCGCGGATCTCGCGCTACGAGTATTTTGCTACCAGGTGCGAAAGGCGATTGCGTCCATGGCGGCAGCACTGGGTGGATTGGAGCTGCTGATCTTTACAGGCGGCATCGGCGAGCATGCGGCTGAGCTGCGCGATGAGATCTGTACCGGGCTGGGTTTTATGGGCAGCTACACAGTGAAGGTCCTTCCGTCACAGGAGGATCTGCAAATTGCGCGGATCACGACGAAGATCGCTTCACGAGATCAACATAGCGCTTAATTGACGCGATGGTCGAACGCGATTCCGGGATGCCGAGCAGAGCGGTCCCGGCGAAATAGACGATTCCGAAGAGGCAAACAACCGCGATGGCGAGCAATAAAGGATGAGCGATTCCAACCGAAATTTTTACGGTGTAGCCGAGGCCCGCGGCGACTAGAGCAGTGAACCAGAGTTTAGCGGCGAAACCGGCCGATATTCCTACTTTGCCAATCCGGTCGCCAAGCGCGTGACGCAGGAGCGTAAATTCCACCCAGCCGGCAATGCCGGCGGAAGCGGTGAGTCCGGCAACACCCCATTTCGGGTCAATGCCAAGCCATTCCGGAAGGTATAAGGCAAAAATGACACCGAGACCGGTCGTCAGAATGACCCGGATGACGGCAAATCGCAGCGGCGTTTTGGTATCGAGCAGCGCGTAAAAGGCGGACGAGTACAGGCGGCCAAGCGAAGTGGCGAGCAACCCGACGGCGGAACCGGCCAGGACCGACCAGACATAGACCGCATTCGCGTGATTGAAGCGGCCGCTCTGGTATAGACCGGCGGCAAGCACATCGCCAAGGACCAGAAACGCGACAGCCGATGGAACGATGAAGAAGGCGATTCGCCTCAGGCCGGATGAAAGGCGTTTCCTCAGAAGAGAGGCGATCTCATCGGTAGTGCCCACGGCACTGGACATTGCAGGCAGTTCTGCGGCGGAAACGGACATGCTGAATAGACTGACCGGAAGGACGGAAATGATTTGGGCGTAGCCCAAGGTTGAGACTGCGACCGCGCCCAGGAAACTGGCGATCATCTGATCGACATACGCACTGATCTGCACGACGCCTCGGCTGACGAAGACCGGGCCGAAATTCCGGATGACAGTCCTGACGTTCTCGGAGCGGAAGTCCAACGCTGGCCAGAAGTCAGGCAGCAGGCGGAGAACGCTTGGCAGCTGAACCAGGAATGTCAATACGCTTCCAATCACGGAAGCCCAAGCGAGATAGACGACGAGCTGCTGCGGATGTGAATGGGTTCCAAATAGCACCAGCGCGGAAATCATGGTTGCATTCATGGCGATTGGCGCCGAATAGGAAAGCAGAAAGCGGCGATGGCTGTTGAGTACTCCCAGACACCAGGCGCTCATTACTAAAGCTCCGGCACCCGGAAAAAGAATACGGACCAAACGAATCGTCAATGTGCGATCTTCGCCCTGGAATCCGGGTGCGATGGCATCGACCAGCAGGGGAGCCACCAGAATTCCTATTAGCACAAGAACGGAGGAAACACAGGCCAGCGCGCCGAAAACGGCCGCGGCGAGATCCTCGGCCTCCTGGTCTTCCGTTTTTGCCCGAAGCTTTGCATACACCGTGATAAATGCAGCCGAGAGCACGCCTTCGCCAAACAGATTGCTCAGCAAATTTGGAATCCGGAAAGCGGCTCGGAACGCCCCGGCCACCGCCGAGTTACCGAAGAAAAAGGCGATGGCACGCTCTCGAGCGAGGCCGGTGAGACGAGTGGCGAGAATTCCAAGAGCTACGCGAGTCGAACCACTCAGAGCACCGGGCCGCAGGTTGGCAGGCCCCACAGCTACTTGGGTAACAGGACCCGCGGTTTCCGTTTCCACCGGCCCAGGCGGCACACGGCGGTTTGGACGGTGCGAAATACGGATGCGAAGTTGCAAATTCTGGATCTACTGCTTTGAGGTTAACAGCCACGGTCTTGAAAGCGGAATCAGCGCCATCTAGCCAAATAGCCATGAGCACGATACGGTGAAGGGATGAGTCAAGGGCCTATTTCCGCTTTCATCAGAAATCATTTCCGTCACTTTAATGCGGCGACTCTGGTGGAAGCTGCCGATGCATACATCGCGCATCTAAGCAAAGGCGGCAAAATGTTCCTGACGCTAGCTGGCGCGATGAGCACGGCCGAGTTGGGGATCTCGTTGGCCGAGATGATCCGGCAGCAGAAGATCCATGGAATATGCTGCACGGGCGCGAATCTGGAAGAAGACGTGTTCAATCTAGTGGCGCACGATTTTTACGAACGCGTACCGCACTGGCGCGACTTGAAGCCTGAGGACGAGCAGGCGCTGCTGGAGCGGCACATGAATCGCGTCACCGATACCTGCATACCGGAAGAAGAAGCGATGCGGCGGATCGAAGGAGTGATTCTGAAGGAATGGATGGCCGCGGACGAGCGGCGAGAGCGCCTATTTCCGCATCAGTTTTTTTATCGTATTCTGCGATCGGCTGAGCTACAGAAAAGCTTTCAGATTGATGTGAAGAATAGCTGGCTGTACGCAGCCATGGAACGCGATCTCCCTGTGTTCGTACCCGGATGGGAAGATTCGACGCTCGGGAACATGTACGCGGGCCACTGCATTTCAGGCGATGTGAAGAATGTGCACACGGTTCGCACGGGAATCGAGTACATGATGGAGCTCGCGGACTGGTATACGAAAAAGGCGAAGCGATCATCGATCGGTTTTTTCCAGATTGCCGGCGGCATTGCAGGCGATTTTCCGATTTGCGTAGTTCCGATGCTCCGGCAGGATCTGGAGCGCAGAGATACGCCGCTTTGGGGTTATTTCTGCCAGATCAGCGATTCGACAACAAGTTACGGATCGTATTCGGGAGCCATTCCGAACGAGAAGATCACCTGGGAGAAGCTGGGAATAAATACGCCGAAGTTTGTGATTGAGTCAGATGCCTCGATCGTGGCGCCGTTGCTGTTCGCGACCGTACTGGGATGGTGAGGCGGCTTGGTATCTTGAAGTAGTTCGCGGACTGCGGTGAGGTGCGAGAGCGGTTGAATCGGGCGGTCTCGAAAACCGTTGAACCTTCACGGGTTCCGTGGGTTCGAATCCCACCCTCACCGCCAGGGAAAAAAGGACTTAGCTGAGTTTGAGCGAGTCCAAAGTTAAGTGTAATAGTTCAGACTTGATCTGACAAAGCCACTAGGAAACAGTTGCGCTTCAGCTTGAGGCATGAGCTGTTGAGGTTCGGATTGGCGCAGACACGGCCATCCCAAGCGGTATCGTGCCAAGGAACCGGCTGACAGTGGAAGCGAATTGGCGAGATCTTCTCCATGCGTACCTCGCTGAGAATACGGACAGCGTGCCTGATGAGCTAGAAGAGAGTGCCAGAGTGGAAAAGACGGCGGCGCTCAAAGAGATCGCAGAATCGCGGATCTCGATTGTGATAAGATGTTTGCGGATCCGACTGCGATTCTTCCCTATGAACTGGTGGTTCGCCTTCCGACACTCGCGGCACATCTCTCTTCCTAGTACTACTGTGTTATAAGCTAACGCGCAACAAAAGGGACAACAGGGCATTTGCGGGATGAGCAGGCGGGCGATACGGAGCCGGAGGGTGCTGATGGAATGGGGATTATGCCGCTCGGCCCTGGCGCGGTGAGCCGCGGGGTTGGAA
>Ga0308173_10000313_pt1 | contig 19675 bp, 24 predicted proteins | sample PhyPR1_FD_203716 | JGI IMG/M metagenome (GOLD analysis project Ga0308173, IMG submission 203716) | Soil microbial communities from UC Gill Tract Community Farm, Albany, California, United States - DLSLS.P.R1 | ecosystem: Environmental > Terrestrial > Soil > Agricultural land | place: USA...
CGCGCGGACACGACCTACTTCGGCCAGTCCTGGCGCGTGCCGAAGGGCGAGTACTTCATGCTCGGCGACAACCGGGCCGACTCCTGCGACTCGCGCCGATGGGGCGCCGTTCCGAGGAGCAACCTGATCGGCCCGGTGATCCTCACGTACTGGCCACCCGGCCGAGTCACGTACCACACGGGCGGCTGGTAACCCCCAGCCTCACAGCTTCTCGACGACTCCGGCGATGGCCATGCCGAACCCGACGCACATCGACGCGAGGCCGTAGCGCGCGTCGCGGCGCTCGAGCTCCGAGACGAGCGTCGCCGTGATCCGCGCGCCGGTGGCACCCAGCGGGTGGCCGAGCGAGATGCCGCCGCCGTTCGGATTCACATCGCCGGCCTCGTAGCGCTCCTGCAGGCCCGTGTCGGCGAGGAACTGGCCCACCACCGAGGCGAACGCCTCGTTGACCTCGATCACGTCGATCTCGTCCCACGTCAGCCCCGCCTTTGCGAGCGCCTTCGCCGACGCCTCCGGGTTGCCGTGCAGCATTAGGTGGGGATCGACTCCGACCACGCCGAAGGAGACGAAGCGCGCCCGCGGCTCGAGACCGAGCTCCGCGACCTTCGCCTCCGAGGCGACGAGCAGCGCGGCAGAGCCGTCGACGATCTGGGACGAGTTCCCCGCCGTCACCACGCCGTCCGAGATGAAGGCGGGCTGGAGCGCCGCCATCTTCTCGAGCGTCGTCTCGCGCCGCACCGCCTCGTCGACCGCGAAGCGGACGCGCGTGGCGGTCGCGGAGCCACCGGAGGCCGCCGGATCCGGGACGTCGAGCTCGATCGGCACGACCTCACGGTCGAACCGGCCCTCGTCGATCGCGCGCGCGGCCCGCTGGTGCGACTCGTAGGAGATCCGGTCGAGCTCCTCGCGCGAGAGGTTCCACTGCTTCGCGATCTCCTCGGCGGAGATGCCCTGCATCACGATCTCGTGGTGCTCGTGCACGAGCGGCGACATCGAGCCGTTGTTCGAGCCCATCGGGACGCGCGACATCATCTCGACGCCGCCCGAGACCACGAGGTCGAGCTGACCCGACCAGACCGCCGCGGCGGCATTGAAGTTCGTCTGCATCGAGGAGCCGCACTGCCGGTCGACGGTCGTTCCCGCAACGGACACGGGCCAGCCCGCGGTGAGCGCGACGTTGCGACCGATGTTCCACGCCTGCTCGTCGACCTGGGTCACGCAGCCCCACTGCACGTCCTCGATCTCGCCGGGATCGACGCCGCTTCGCGTGACCAGCGCGTTCACGACCTGCGCGGACAGCTCGTCGCCGCGGATATGCGACAGCGTGCCGTTCCTTTTCCCGATGGGGCTACGGACCGTGTCGACGATCATTGCGCCGGACTGCTCCATGCAAGAAACTGTACTCGGAGATGCTGCGCAAGAACGCGAAGATCGAGCTGCTGAAGCGGGTACCGCTGTTCGAGCGCTGCTCGCAGCGCGAGCTCGGGCAGATCGCCATGCTGGCGGACGAGCTCGACCTGCCGGCCGCCCGCAACCTCACGAGCGAAGGGTCGGGCGGCTTCGAGTTCATCGTCCTCGTGGAGGGAGCGGCAGACGTCCTCCGCAAGGGGCGCGTCGTGAACGAGCTCGGGCCTGGCGACTTCGTCGGAGAGATCGCCCTCGTCACCGGCCAGCCCCGCACGGCCACCGTCAAGACGCGCGGGCCGTCCCGGATCCTCGTCCTCACTGCGTCCGCCTTCCGGACGCTGATGCGGGACGTCCCCTCGATTCAGGACAAGGTGCTCACCGCGCTCGCGGCGCGGGTCCCGGACGAGTAGGCGTAGCTATCCGTTGGGGCGCGGAATGTGCGGCTCGCGGGAGTGCGCGAGATAGGTGGGGGCGGCGAGCTCGAGCACGACCCGCTTCCCGGGCGTGTCCCCTCGCCCGATGTCCGCGAACGAGTAGCCGACGTCGCCGGCGAGAACCACGGGCCCCTCGTCGGTCTCGACAACGACGATCTGGTGTCCTTCGGTATGGCCGGGCGCAGGCACGAGCCGCACTCCGGGCAGGATCTCCGCTTCGCCATCGTGCTCGACGTAAGTCGCGCCGGGGAAGTCGACCCACCCGCGGATCGTGTAGTCGTCCTGCGTCCTTGCGTCGGCGAGCTCTCGCCGCTGCACGTGGATCGGGACGCCTGGAAAGAGACGGTTGCCGCCGCAGTGGTCGAAATGAAGATGCGTGTTGATCACGATCGCCACCCGGCCGACCAACTCGTCCGGCAGCGGGTGCGGCGTCGGGTGCAAGTCCTCCACCTCGGGTGTCGAGTCGATCATCCCCGTATCGACGAGGACGAGCCCGTCCGGATGCTCGATCGTGTGCACGAGACCCGGCCAGGTGGCGCCTTCGACCATAAGCTCACTGCCGAGGTGGATGCCGATATCGTCACGGCTGACCACGAGCGGAGCATATGGCGACTACGACAGAAGAGTGGATCGACGTTCACTCCCCGTACAACGGCGAGGTCGTCGGCCGTGCGCCGAAATCCGGCGCCGACGACGCCCGGCGGGCAGTCGACGCGGCCGCAGGCGCGCTCGAGTCCCCACTGCCGGCCCACGAGCGCGCGGCGATCCTCGACCGGGTCGCAGGCCTGCTACGCGAGCGGCACGAAGACATGGCTCGCACGATCTGCGCCGAGGCGGGCAAGCCGATCAAGACGGCACTTGTTGAGGCCTCACGGGCCGTCTCGACGTACACCTTTGCAGCGGTTGAAGCCCGCAAGCTCGCCGGCGACGTCGTCCCCATGGGCGCGTCGGAGGCCGGCGAGGGCAAGGTCGCGTTCACGCTGCGCCGCCCGATCGGGGTCATCGGGGCGATCTCGCCCTTCAACTTCCCCTGCAACCTCGTCGCGCACAAGCTGGCACCCGCGCTCGCCGCGGGCTGCCCGGTCGTCCTCAAGCCGGCGAGCGCAACGCCGCTCTCGGCTCTGCTCCTCGCGGAGCTCGAGCAGGAGGCGGGCCTTCCGGCCGGCTGGCTCAACGTCCTCGTCGGGCCCTCGAGCGAGATCGGCGACGTGCTGGTGGAGGACGAGCGGGTGCGGATGATCACCTTCACGGGCTCGAGCGGCGTCGGCTGGGGTATCGCCGAGCGCGCGGCGAAGAAGCGCGTGCGGCTGGAGCTCGGCAACTCGACGCCCGTCGTCGTGGCCGCCGACGCCGACCTCGACCTCGCCACCACGAAGCTCGCCGCGAACGCATTCTCCTTCGCGGGCCAGAGCTGCATCTCCGTGCAGCGGATCTACGTCGAGCGGGCTGCGCTCGACGGCTTCCTCGAGCGCTTCCTGCCGCAGGTCGAGGCGCTCGTCGTCGGCGACCCGGCGGACGAGGCGACCGACGTGGGACCGGTGATCGACGAGGACGCGCGTACGCGGATCGCGGAGTGGGTCGAGGAGGCCGAGACGGCGGGCGCGAAGCTCCTCGTCGGCGCCACCGACGCCGACCCGCTCGGGCCGATCGTGCTCGCCGAGGCTCCCGAGACCGCACATGTCGTCTGCGACGAGGTCTTCGGCCCTGTCTGCGTCATCAACGCCGTGGACTCGCTCGAGGACGCGTACGCGCGGGCGAACGGAACGGAGTACGGGCTGCAGGCGGGGATCTTCACCGGCTCGATCTCGACGGCGCTGGCGGCAGCCGAGACGCTCGACTTCGGCGGCGTCACGGTCAACGAAGCACCGACCTTCCGCGCCGACCAGATGCCCTACGGCGGAGTCAAGGGATCCGGCAACACGAAGGAAGGCCCCGCCTACACGATCCGCGAGATGACCGAGGAGCGGCTCGTGGTCCTCCAGGCCTGACGTTTCCCGTTCCGCCAGCGCGGGGACGCCAGTCCCATGATCGGCGTGGGCATCGCATTCATCGTCCTCGGGATCCTTTTCCTGTTCCTCGTCCCGTGGGTCGGTATCGCCGCCGGCATGGTGGGCCTACTGCTCGCGATCCTCTGGGTGGCCGGTTTCGGACGCCGTGCGGCCCAGCGCGACGCGCCCGCGGACCGGCCACGGGCCTGAGGCAACCCGTTTGCAGGGAAGACAACAAATCCGGCGACTTTGTAACAGCACCGGGTACCATGTAGGATCGAGCCCCGGGCGTAAGGGGAGCCCCGCGGGAATCGGCTTCAGATAAGGCCTTACGGGGTCTGCGGGAGGAGACGGATACCAACGTGATCGAAGAGAGAACTGCCCAGTTGCAGCAGTGCATGTATCAATACTCACGGGCCATCTACAAGTCCATCAAGGACCTGATTGATCCGTATTCCGACCGAGAGACCCAGCTGGAATCGCGCCGCGCCGTCCTCGAGGCATGCGAGCAGACGATGGAGCGGCTGGCGAGCGATCCCCTCTACTTTGCGAAGCCCGACCGGGCGCTGTTCCAGGACATCAGGCGCCACTTCCCCATCACCGCGCAGGCGCAGGTCGCATGGGCGGTGCAGGAGGGCGTGAAGGCCGCGGTCGACTTCATCGAGGAGCAGATCGAGTCGGGCCTGCTCGACGGCGGCATCGCCCGCTGCCGGGCGACGACCCGCAAGGGCAAGCCGTGCCAGCGCACGCCGCTCCCCGAACGCGACTACTGCCCCTCGCACCAGCACCTGGAGACGAAGGCAGCGGCGTAGCGCCGCAGCTTTCCACAGGCTTCCACAGGGTGCGATCCACAGCCGCTCGGCTGTAGTGTCTTGCGCGGGTGTCGCACGACACAGACAAGCTGATCCGCCAGCTCTCGCTCGTGGCCTTTCTGATGGCCGAGCGGCGGGCGCTCACGGCGCGCGACGTGAAGTCGAACGTCGAGGGCTACTCCGAGATGTCGGACGAGGCATTCGCGCGGCGCTTTTACTCCGACCGCGCCGAGCTGCTTTCGCTCGGCGTCCCGCTGCAGTCGCAGCGTGACGAGTTCACCGGCGAAGAGCTGTACACACTTCGCTCGGAGCAGTATTTCCTCCCCGAGCTCGAGCTCGAGGACGAGGAGCTCGCGGCGCTCCAGACCGCCTTCTACCTGCTCGAGGGGAAGTTCGCGTACGCCGAGCCCCTGCGGCTCGCGCTGCAGAACCTCGCCCTCGGACGGCCGGGCTTCAGCGAGGCGCCGACCCAGACGGCCAGCCGCGTGGAGGTGCTCGATCCCGACTACTCGCCCGAGACGCCGGGACGGCTGGCGAAGCTCGAGAACGCGATCTCGAAGCAGCGGACGGTGCGCTTCGACTACTGGTCGATCTCGCGCGACAAGGAGAGCGAGCGGTCGCTCAATCCGTACGCACTCCTCAACGACAACGGGCTCTGGTACGTCGTCGGGCACGATCTCGACCGGAAGGAGATCCGCACCTTCCGCGTCTCGCGCATCCGCGGCGACATCAAATTTGCGACGCGCCGCGAGCGGGACTTCCGCGCGCCGACGGACTTCGACGTCGAGCTCTACCGTGGCCGGCCGCCGTGGCAGATCGGCGACAGCGTCGGCACGGCGCGGATCGAGGTGCGCGGCGACACGGCCTGGTGGGTGCGGCGCGCGTACGGCTCGACGGGGACGCTCGAGGACGACGTCTTCGTCACCGAGTACTCGTCCATCCCCCAGCTCGCATCCTGGGTGCTCCGCCAGAACGGCCGCGCGGTGCCCCTCGAGCCACCGGAGCTCAAGCGGGATGTCGCCGCGGCGCTGCGGCGCGTGCGCGAGTGGCACGAGGGAGAGCCTCCGCAACCGGCCCGCGAGAAACCGGCGGCGAGCGGCGACGGAGCCGTCGAGCGTCCGGCCGGGCCCGTCGCGCCCGAGCGATTCGCAGTCCTGCAGGCGCTGCTCGCCTACCTGCTCGCGGCCTGCGGCGAGGAGCGCGAGGCCGAGATCCCGGAAGCGGAGCTGCTCGAGCACTTTCCCTCCATCCCGCCGGACGAGCTCGAGGAGCATCTCTCACTGCTGAACCTCGTCAACTTCGGCGGCGGCTGCTACACGGTCTACGCCGAGCTGCGCGACGGCTCGGTGCACGTCGACAAGGAGCTGTGGGGAGACACGTTCCGCGCCGCCCCACGGCTGACGCCTCTCGAGGCTCGCGCGATCCGCCTCGCGCTGGAGTACGTCGGCCCGATGATCGCGGCGGACGCGCACTCGCCCCTCTCCCGCGTACGTATGAAGCTCGAGGAGACGTTCGGGCAGTTCGAGCTGGCACGGACGCCCGAGCCGCACGTCGCGACCGAGGAGGTCGACTTCGTCTCGCGCCTCGCGCGCGGCATGCGCGAACGCCGGCTGGTGGAGATCGAGTACCAGAAGGAGGCCGACTCGGCGCCCTCGACGCGGCTCGTCGAACCGTACTCGCTCGAGCGGCAGCTGCCGAACTGGTACGTCCACACGTGGGACAGGACGAGCGACGGCCCGCGCTCGTTCCGCCTCGACCGGATGCGGAGCGCGAAGCTGACGCGCGAGAAGTTCGACGCGCGTGAGGGATTCGAGCCGACCCGGCTCCGCGACGCGCGCACCGCGAAGGTGCTGTACGACAAGGCGATCGCCCGCTGGGCGATCGAGCGCGGCGCACGCCCGCTCGCCGACGGAGGCGCCGTGCGCGACCTGCCGGTCGGCAGCGACGAGTGGCTCGAGAGCGAAGTCCTCTCACTGCGCGGCGAGGCGGTCCTGCTCGAGCCCGGTGAGCTGCGGCACTCGATCGCCGCACGTGCCAAGGCGCTGGCGAAGGAGCTCGGCGTCGAGCGCATGCGCGCACCCGCCTGAGCCGCAGCCGCCCTACTTCGGGATAAAGCTCATGTTGCCGCTGCTCTCGAGGATGCCCCACTCCACATCGTCGACAGACGCGATCTGCTGCGTACGCATCTCCTCCGCGATCTCGTATTCGGTGAGCCGTTCGCGCTTCAAGTTGCGCTCGATCAGCCTGCCGTCCTCGATGATGACGACCGGCTCGCCCTCCAGCACCCGTCTCGCGCGCCTCGATCGGAAGCTGAGATACGAGATGCCGACCTGCACTGCGGCGATGGTCGAGACGGCAATGACGGCGCCTGTGACCGAGTAGTCGTCCTGCGTCAGGCCCTGCTGGATGGCGTCGCCGAGCACGATGAGCAGCACGAGGTCGAGGGGACTGAGCGAGGACAGCTCGCGTCGCCCCATCACCCGCATCAGGAAGACGACGAACGCGTACAGGAAGACCGCTCGGAGCGCGATGTCCATCTATGGAAAGACCACGAGGGTTCGATGGAGGGTGACCAACGCCCGGTTGCCGTCGTACAGCGTCACCGTCTGGTCCTGGCTGCCGACGCTCGTCGGGTTCACCTGGTAGTCGATGAAGAGGATGTAGGTCTGCCCCGCTGCGATCGGCCCCAGGTCGAGGGCGAGCTTCCCGTCCTGGCTGGTCTCGCTGGTGGGCGACGGCTCCATGGTGTTGATGGTCAGGTCGTGGATCCAGCCTCGAGCAAGGACGAGCTCGGCCTGGTCGAGCTTCTTCCTCGGGGTGATGTTGAAGCGGGCCTGGTAGAGAAGCCCGCCGCGCACTCTTGACGGCGCCGACACAGAGAGTTGCGCCGCTGCGGCCGTCCCAGTCGAGGTTTCGGGGCGCTGCCCGAAGACGTTGAGCAGCGCGAGCACCGGCACGACGCAGATGAGCCCGAACAGGCCGCGCCGGACCCAGATGTCGTTCTGGCGCTGCCCGAGGTCGCGATCGCGGCGCAGGACGATGGTGTCGGGGATCCGGGCCACGCTCCTGTTGTCAACGAAGACGACCGGAGCTAAACGCCGACGACGGGCGATGAAGACGTCGAGCGGCGTCCGCGCCAGGCTCGAAGCTCGGCTTAGCCGAGCGCTGCGCGGATGTGGTCGAGCGCCTGGTTCTCCTGCGCCGAGACTCCCTTGGCCGCCTCGGCCACCGACTCGGCGACCTCGATGACGAGCTTGCGGTAGGCGGGGAGATCCTCTGGCGACTTTGCCTCCAGCGCCGCGACGGCCTGCTGAAGTGTTGCCACGGTGCTCTGCTCGATCTCGGCCGGCGACGACGTCATGCCGAACGGCCGATCGTGTCCCGTGGCCAGGTCGCGGATGAGAACGCTGTCGCTGTGCTCGTGCGCCTCTCGCAGATGGTGGGCGAGGGCGCTCGCCTCCTTGAAGCTGTCGAAGAACCCCCGGTCGACGGTCGCGACGTACATGCCCGCGCCGGCGATCCCCTCCTGCATCGCCTTCCACTCCTCGTCGGTGAAGTCAGCTCTGGTAGCCATGCAGAGAGTATGGCTGTTGCGGAGAGCCGCTAGTAGGCGCTTCGGTGCCGGTACATCCTCTGCGCCCGCCGGCTCGAGTAGGAGAACAGATCGAGGAAGACGCCGAGTGCGACGGCGATCCAGTTTGCGCCGTGGACCCCGCCTGTGCTCCAGACGATCGTGTACATCAGGGTCGTCCACGGGAAGAAGATGAGGCCGAGGAGGGGCCACCACCAGTGGGCGAAGGCGTGCTGGATGCGGTGGCCGAAGATCCATTCGACCGCGAGCGCAAATCGAGGGCCGAGCGCGAAGAGCGCAAGCAGGAGGCAGCACACACTGCGATTCTCGGCTTCAAGCCGGACGACATGCCGCGCCTGAGCGAGCGTCCTACGGGCCGACGGGGAGCGTGAGCGTGAAAGTCGAGCCTGGCTCGGCGCCCGAGCTCACGTCGAGCGAGCCGCCGTGCGCCTCTGCGATCGAGCGGGCGATGAAGAGACCGAGGCCCGTGCCCGGCTTCGATGCGCCCGGCACGTCCACCCGGCCGAACTTCTCGAAGATGCGACCTTGCTGGTCGCGGGGGATGCCCGGGCCTGCGTCCCGCACCGCGATGCGCACCGCGCCGTTCGCCGCCGCCGCCGAGACGCGCACCTCCCCACCTTCCGGCGAGTACTTGACCGCGTTCTCGATCAGGTTGCCGAGTACCTGACGGATCCGGGCTCGGTCACCGCGGATCGCCGGCAGCGCGCCGCGGACGGAAGCCACGACCGGCACGTCCTGCTGCGCGAGGGCCGCCGCCTCGACCGCCTCGTCGACGACGCGGCCGAGGTCGAGCTCCTCGAAGCGATAGCTGAACGTCCCCGCCTCGATCCGCGACGTGTCGAGGACGTCGCCCACCAGCTCCGCCAGCCGTGCGGTCTCGTCGCCGATGAGCGCGAGGAACGACTCGCGCTGCGCCGCCGTGAGCATCCGCCAGCGGTCCTGGAGCGTGCGTGCCGCCCCGATCACCGCCGCCATCGGGCTGCGAAGCTCGTGGGAGACGAGCGAGACGAAGTCTGCGCGGAGCTGCGAGAGCCGGGCGAGCTCCTCGACGCGCCTCCGCTCGGCCTCGTAGGCGCGGATGTTCTGCACCGCGGTCGCGACGAGGCGGCCGAGCAGGGAGACCAGCTCGACCTCGTCCTCGCTGAACGCGTCGGGGCGCTCGCGGGAGAGGCTGAGCATCCCGATCGTGCGAGCCCCGACTAGGAGCGGCGTGACGAGCTCGCTGCGCAGGCCGAGCGCGAGGAGCTGCTCGTCCGCAGGCGCGTCCCGCTCGGTGAGGTCGCGACGCACCACGATCTTGCCGTCGAGCACGCGTTCGAGCAGCGACCCTTCGATCGGATCGCTGTTCCCGGGCGGGAAGACGTCCCCGGCGCCGCGGCCGGCAGTCGCCATCGTCGTCGCGGTGTTGCCCTCCACGAGGACGATCGCCGTCCGCTCGAAGGGGACGAGGCCGCGCAGCTCGCGGATGAACGCGCCGAACGCCTCGTCGAGCTCGAGCGACGAGCCGAGGGCGCGCGCGCAGCGGTTCGCCGTCTCGAGGACGTCGACGCGATGACCGAGCTCGTCGCGCAACCGTTCCGCCTCGGCCGCCCGCGCCTCGGCGCGACTCCGCTCGGCGTTGAGGGTGTCGCGTAGGCGCCCGATGACGAGACCGGCGAGCACACCCACGAGGACACGGGCGAATGCCGTTCTCCACTGCAGCCCCGGGCCGAGCGCGTCGATCACGATCGTGGCGCCGGTCATCACGACGCCGCCGACCAGACCGCCCACGAGCCCGAAGCGCAGGGCCGCGGCCGCGACCGGAATCAGGTAGAGGGCGCGCCACGGCTCGCCGGCCTCGAACGAGAAGATCGAGATAAAGCCGATCGCGACGAGAGCGTCGAGGGCGAGCAGGAGGATCCGGGCGCGAACGCGGGTGACCGGCCCGAGCTCGACCACCGAGAGCACGCCCGAGAAGATGGTGACCGCGGCGAAGAACCCGACGACAGCCCAGGCCCACGCCTCGTAGGAGGGCGGGAAGTCCGTGAGGGCGACGGCGATCGCACCGGCGACCACGAGTGCCGCCCGCAGCAGGACCAGCCAGCGGCCCGGGCGGCTAAGCACCCCGTTCCTCCAGCCGCTCCAGCGCCCACGCCGCAACTTCGCGCGTCGTCTCATCCGGGTCGTCGAGGTAGGCGGTCACGGCGTCCCGTTCGCCGTCGCCACCCACGTTGCCTGCCGCGACCAGCGCGTTCAGCCGGAGCCGGCGGCCGTCGTTTCGCGGGACGTAGAGCCGCGCGAAGCGGCTTCGCAGCTCGTCCGGGTCGCTGCGGAGCCAGTCGAGGAGCGAGACGTGCGGCGTCGCATCCTCCGGCAGCGGGTTGCCCGCGCGCCGCTTCTCGACGCCGCGATTCCACGGACACACGTCTTGGCAGATGTCGCAGCCGTAAACCTGGGCCTCGAGCTCGGCGCGGTACTCGACCGGCGGAGGCTCGGAAGCCTGCGTCCAGTAGGAAAGACAGCGCGTCGAGTCGAGCGTTCCCGGCTCGTCGAGCGCGCCCGTAGGGCAGGCGTCGATGCAGAGCCGGCACTCGCCGCAGTCGAGGCCGAGCGGCGGGGTCGGCTCGAGCTCGACGTCCGTGACGAGCGTCCCGAGCACGACCCAGGAGCCGTGCCTACGCGTGATCAGGAGCGTGTTCTTGCCGTAGAAACCGACGCCGCTGCGCGCAGCCGCCTCGCGGTCGACGTGCTGATTCGCGTCGACGAGGACGCGGTACGCGCCGCCCAGCCTCCGGCCGAGCACGTCGAGCTTCTCCCGCAGCTGCGCGTATGCGTCGAACCACGTGTAGCGCGGCAGCCGGCCGCTGCCGGGCGGACGCTCCGGCTCGGGCAGCCAGTAGCAGAGCGCCGCCGAGACGACGGTGCGGGCACCGGGCAGCAGCGTCTCGGGATGGCACGACTCCTCGGGCCGCGCCATCGTGAACCGCATGTCGGCGAACAGTCCGCGCTCACGGCGCTCGCGGATGTGGCGCTCGGTGGCGGCGTAGGGCTCGGCCGGCGCGGCGCCGATCGCGTCGAGCCCGAGCTCCTGGGCGACAGCCTCGAGTTCCGGAGTGGTCACGCGGATAGTCTGCCGCGGTGCGCGCGGTTCGGATCCACGAGGACGGCGGCCCCGAGGTGCTCGTGCTCGAGGACGTGCCCGATCCGGAGCCCGGAGCGGGCGAGGTGCTCGTCCGCCTGCGCGCTTCGGCACTGAACCATCTCGACGTCTGGATCCGCAAGGGAATGCCGTCCGTGCCGAAGCCGCGCATCCTCGGGGCGGACGGGGCCGGCGTGGTCGAGGCGCTCGGCGAGAGCGTGAGCGGCTTCGAGCTCGGCGAGCGCGTCGTGATCAATCCCGGGATCGAGCACGGAGAGAAGATCACCGTCGTCGGCGAGCACATGGACGGCACGCACGCCGAGCTCGTGGCCGTGCCGGCGACGAACGTCCACCCCATCCCCGCGGGACTGAGCTTCGAGGAGGCGGCGGCCTTCCCGCTCGTCTTCGAGACCGCGTACCGGATGCTGGTTATGCGCGCAGGCCTGCGTGAAGGCGAGTGGGTACTCGCCTGGGGCATCGGCGGGGGCGTCGCCACCGCGGCGCTCGCAATCGCGAAGGCGCTCGGGGCGCGCGTGCTCGTGACCTCCTCGAGCGACGCGAAGCTCGAGCGCGCGCGCGAGCTCGGCGCCGACGCGACCGTGAACCACGCGACCGGCGACGTGAAGGCGGCGGCACAGGAGGCGACGGACGGCCGAGGCATCGACGTCGTCGTCGAGAACGTCGGCGAGGCCACGTGGGCGACGTCGCTCCAGGTCGCGGCGCCGGGCGGCCGCATTACGGTCTGCGGCGCAACTTCGGGGCCGAACCCGCCGGCGGCGCTGCATCGGATCTGGTGGAAGCAGCTCTCGATCCTCGGCTCCACGATGGGCACCGGGGAGGATTTCGCGGGAGCGTACGAGCTGGTGGCGACCGGCCGTGCGGTGCCCGTCGTCGACTCGGTCCTGCCGCTCCCGGAGATCCGCACAGCCCACGAGCGGCTCGAGGCCGGCGAGCAGCTCGGGAAGATCGTCCTCACGATCTAGCCCGCGCGGGGAACCGCGGCGCCCTGGTCGGTGTACCGACAGTGAACGGCCTCTACGAAAGGACCAGCATGCGCAGACTCCTCGTGCTCGCCGCGCTCGCGACACTCGCGACACTCGCTGCGACCGCGACCGCCGCGGCGAAGGGACCATCGACGGCCTCGATCACAGGGCCCGGTCTCGACCACGCGCTTCCCGTCAAGGGCGAAGGCGAGGGCGGCCCCGGCACGCCGCTCGGCTCGCTCGTCCAGCTCGGTGGCTTCTTCCCGCAGGTGTTCCAGCAGTTTCCGGACCCGACCACTCGGACGCGGCCGACCGCCGATCTCGGCCCCCGCTACCAGGTCGCGTATCGCGTGCCCGGTCCGAGCGCGACCGGCACGATCATCCAGGACGTCTACCCGTACGCAGAGCCCAGCCCGGTCACACACGTGCGCGCCGGTCAGCACTTCTGGACCGACGATCGCACGTACGGCGGTTGGTTCGTCTCGACCGCTGCGTTGAAGACAGCCCTCGTCGAGTCGGGGTTGCCCGAGTCGCCGCCCGCGTCCGGCAGCGGGTCGTTCCCCTGGGCATGGAGCGGCGCCGGCGCCATTGCCTTCGTGCTCCTCCTGTTCCTGGCGCTGCGCGGGCGGGGGATCGTGCGACTCCGGACGCTGAGAAGCACCGCCTGAACCATGACAATCGGCCTATGCAGACACCGGGCGAGGAGGCGCTCGTCGAACGGGCGCGCCGGGGCGACCCCGACGCGTTCGAAGCTCTCGTGCTCGCCTACCAGTCGCTCGCGTTCCGCACGGCGTTTCTGATCGCCGGCGACGCAACCGATGCCGAGGAGGCGGCGCAGGACGGGTTCGTCAAGGCACACCGGGCGCTCCGGCGCTTCCGTAGCGGTGAGCCCTTTCGTCCCTGGCTGCTGACGATCGTCGCCAACGAGGCCCGAAATCGCCGCCGCACGCGGGGCCGGCGCGCCGCGTTGGCGCTGCGTGCGACGCCCGTACCCCACGCGCCGGGCGAGGATCCGGAGGAAGCCGCGCTCGCGACCGAGCGGCGGCAGCAGCTCCTGACCGCTGTCGAGGGGCTGGGCGACGACGACCGCGACGTGCTCGCCTGCCGCTACTTCCTCGAGTTGTCGGAGGCGGAGACCGCCGCCGCGCTCGGGATCGCCCACGGAACGGTCAAGTCGAGAACGCACCGAGCCCTTGCCCGGCTGCAAGAGGAGCTGCAATGACAGACCTCGAGCTCGAGCTCCGCGACCTCGCTGCGCACCTCGACGTGCCGCCCGCTCCGCCTCTCTTCGGCACGGTGCTCGCCCGCGTCACCCGCCGCAGGCGCCGGCGGCGCGTCGTCGCCCTCGCGGCGGCGTGCGGCGTCGCGGCGCTCGCCGTTGGCTTCGCCGTACCGGGCTCGCGCGCGTCGCTGCTGCGGTTCTTCCACGTGCGAGGCGCCGCTGTGACGCTCGTCGACAGGCTCCCGCCGCTGACCGGCGACCGGTCGCTCGGACAGCCGATCGCGCTCGAACAGGCGGAGTTTCGCCTGCTCCTGCCGAGCGGGCGCCGCCCTGACACGGTCTACGCCGGTGACGGCGGCTACTGGCTGCGCTACCCCGGCCTGCTGCTGTTCGAGTTCGAGAGCGGCGGTGGGCCTGAGATCCTGAAGAAGGCCGCGCTCGGCACCTCCGACGTCGAGTACGTCCAGGTCCGCGGAGAGCCGGGCATCTGGATCGGCGGGCGCCACGCCCTGTACCTCCCGGGCGGCCCGCCCGTCGCCGCCGGCCGCACGTTGATCTGGCAACACGGTTCCGTGACCCTGCGACTGGAAGCGGCCGTCGGGCTCGAGCGGGCGCTCGCCGTCGCACACGGCGTCCACTGATGCCGTTCCAGAACCGGGTGACCCCTTTCGGGCAGCTGGTCGCGACGCCGGAGCGCGGCCTCGTCTACGGCAACCGCGGCCGCCTGCACGATGAGCACGGGGTCATCCTCCGGCAGTGGCAAGTGAAGCGCTGGATCTCCTGCCGGCTCGAGTTCCGCGGCCGCTACCGGGCTGGTGGGCCGATGGCGCCGAACCGGTACACCGGTCTCTTCTTCCTCGACGACTCGACGGCGCTCGCCGCCGGACACCGGCCGTGCGCGGAGTGCCGGAACGCGGACTACAAGAGCTTCCTCGCGCTCACGGGCGCTTCGGACGCCGACGAGCTCGATGAGCGGCTGCACCAGGAACGCGGGCACCCACACGAGTCGGAGCTGGGCGAGCTCCCCGAGGGCGCATTCGTGGCGCTCGACGGCGAGCCGTGGCTCGTCCGCGGCTCGGAGCTGCTGCGCTGGACGCCCGGCGGTTACTCCGAGCGGCGGCCACGGTTCAGCGGAACCGTCGGCGTCGTCACGCCGCCCACGAGCGTGCGCGTCCTCGCCTCGGGCTGGAGCGGGAGCCTTCCGCTCATCCACCCGAATCGACCGGCGTAATACGATCGCCGAAGGGTGGAGGGCTTTCCGTTCGTCCATTACGAGACCGCCGGCTTCAGTGACCTCGACGGCATGGGCCACGTGAACAACGCGGTGTTCTCGGTTTATGTCGAGCAGGCGCGGCTCACCTGGTTCGGTCGGTACGCCGCCGACGAGCCGATGCCGCTGAAGGACGTGATCCTCGCCCGGATCGAGATCGACTTCCGCGCACAGGTCGGTTTCGGCGAGACCGTCGCGATCGGGGTGCGGCCGTCCCGGGTCGGCACGAAGAGCTTCGAGTTCGAGTTCGGGCTGCGCGTCGATGATCGGCTCGTGGCCGAGGCCAAGAGCGTCCTCGTCGGTTACGACTACGCCTCCGGAAGCAGCATCGAGGTGCCGGAACGCTGGCGCCGGAGACTGCAGTCGGCGAGCGCCCCGACGTGACCGTCCTGGGGACGACACGCTCGCCTGGGCCAGTGTTCCGAAATGACGCCTGAGCGGACGGGCGCGCTGCGCTTGGCTATCCGGACTCGACCCGGCAAGTCTCGCCGAATTGATCGTGGAAGACGGTTCCTGCTCTGACGTTGGCCGTGTCGATGCCGTGGCGTGCCGCGTCGGCAGCGCTGACGAACGTCACGGCTCCTTCGTTCGGGACGTCACACACCCAGAGAGTTCTGGCGCTGGCTTGTGCGCTGAGCGCCAGCGGTAATGAGATCGCGAGGGTCGCGATTCCCACTCTCACCTGCCTGTTCATGTTCCCTCCTCCTGGGCGCACCTGCCCGCGCCGCATGCGCCCTTCCTAGGCGGCAGCCAGTGCTGCCTGGAAGGATCGAACCTTGTGCCAGGTCTGTCAAGAAAAGCCAGCGGCCGGTCCGCGCCGCAGGCACTCGGGGCAGCGGATCCTCGCTTGGGCGAGCGTTCCGGAATGACCCTGAGCCACTGCGAAGTCGGAGTTCTCGCGTAGTAGCCTTCGCACCGATGAAGCTCGTCGAGAAGATCAAAGGCCTCTTCCGAAAACAGCCGCTCACCGACGAGAGGATTGCGGCCCTCGCAGAGGCTGAGAGCAGACGGAACCAGGTGCTCCAACAAGCTGGCGAGATCAGGAGCAGTCCAGGGCGACAGCAGACTCCCCCGTAAGCCGCGGGCGGGCACTCGCCTGGGCAGCGTCCTTACGCCCGAACCGGCTCGCCCTGTCAGGGACGCTTAGCCGAAGCCGAGTATGAACTTGGCGTCTTCGGACATCCGGTCCGGCGTCCACGGCGGGTCGAACGTCAGCTCGAGCTCGACGTCCTGGATTCCCTCGACCTGCCGGATCGCGCTGTCGATGTCCTGCGCGATCAGCGGACCGGCGGGACAGCCCATGGAGGTCAGGCTGTACGTCACCTTGGCCGTCGAGTCCTCCACCTCGACTTCGTAGAGCAAGCCGAGGTCGACGATGTCCATGCCGAGCTCCGGATCCTCGACCGTCCGGAGAATCTCCATCACCTCGTCGCGCGTCGCCACCCCACCAGTGTAGAGCCAGCCGCCTACGATGGCGACGTGCTCGGCAACGGTTACAGCACCGGCGTCAGCATCCTCCTTCTCGTCGCGGCGGTCGGGCCGGTCGTGGCCCTGGCCTGGTTCGCGTGGTGGTTCCTCCGCGCCGGCAAGCGCTACGACGAGCGGGAGCGGGCGGCAGGTCGCCGCCCGCCCGGTCCGTTCTAGCCCGCTAGGCCGCGGGCGCGATGTTCTGGTTGACGCTGAAGACGTTGGCCGGGTCGTACTGCGCCTTCACGCGGGCGAGGCGGTCGTAGTTCGCGCCGTACATCCCGCGGACGCGATCCGGCTCGTCCATCTCGAAGTTGACGTAGCCGCCTCCCATCGCGTACGGCTTGATCGCGTCGGAGTACGAACGCACCCAGTCACGGATCGCGCCGGCGTTCGCGGGATCCGGGTCGACTCCCGCGAAGACGCCGCCCCAGATCGCGTCCCTGTACCCCCATGCCGTCGCGTCGGTCGCAACGCGGGAAGCCGCACCGTCGATCGCGTAGAGGTGCATCGTCGACTTCCACGTCGGCATCTGCGGGCCGTACTCGGCATGCACAGCGATCGCCTCGTCCGGGATCTCCCGGATGAACTCGCCCCGCCAGTACCACTGGTCGCCGGGCGGATAGACCGCGTCGAACGCCGTGTTCCACGCCGGAATGGGTACCGGCGCGATCCCGTCGAGCAGCGGCGTGCCGAAGGAGCGTGCCTCGCGGAGCGCCGCGGACTCCTCCTCGCCGGCCTGCGTCCACACGACCCCGCACACCTTCCGCAGGTGCAGCTCCTCCGGGAACGGCGGCCCCGGCGGAATCGACAGGAAGGCGAAGAAGCCGCTCAGCTCATCGGGAGCGGTAGGCAGGAAGTCCCGGTACCAGGCCAGGAGCTCGGCGGCGTCGGCGATGTCGTAGAGCACCGGGCCCGCGAGGACGGTCGTGAGCGGATGGCAGCGGAACGAGAACTGCGTGACGATCCCGAAGTTGCCGCCGCCACCTCTCAGCGCCCAAAACAGCTCCGGCTCCCGCTCGGCGTCGGTCTGGACGATCGAGCCGTCTGCGAGCACGACCGTGGCCGCCACGAGGTTGTCGATGGTGAGGCCCATGCCGCGCGTCAGGTGTCCCATGCCGCCGCCGAGCGTCAGCCCGCCGACGCCGGTGGTGCCGATGATCCCGACCGGGACCGTCAGCCCGTCCTGATGCGTCGCCTCGAGCAGATCCTTGAGCAGCGCGCCGCCGCCAACGCGCGCCATCTTCGCCGCCGCGTCGACCTCGATCGCATCCATCGCCGAGAGGTCGATCACGAGCCCGTCGTCCACGCTGCCGAGGCCGGCGCCGTTGTGGCCGCCGCCCCGGACGGCGATCCGCAGTCCGTGCTCGACGCCGTAGCGCAAGGCCGCCGCAACATCCGCCTCGTCGGCACAGTACGCGATCGCGGCCGGCCGCTTGTCGATCATCGCGTTGTAGAGCGCGCGCGACTCGTCGTAGTCGGGCGCGCCGGCTTCCACCACGCGTCCCTTCACCGCCGACGCGAGACCCTCGACGGAAACAGCCATCTTCACCCTCCCTGTCGGTTTCGCGCCGATGCTACGCCGCGCTCGGGCGAATATCTAGTAGCCGAGAAGCCGGACTTCCTCGCGCCGCTCGCGGGCGAAGAAGTGGATGCCGTCGACGAACCGCACCCAGTTGCAGCGCGTGCACATGAGCAGCGAATGCGTTCGCGCGCTGTCGGCGAGGAAGCGGACGCCGCGCAGCAGGTCGCCGTTCGAGACGCCGGTCGACGCGACGATCACCTCGCCCGGCGCGAGATCCTCGGTAGAGAAGACACGCTCGTAGTCGAGGATCCCGGCCTCTCGCAACTCGTCGATCTCCCGGCGGGAGGTGGGCCAGAACTGCGCCTGCAGCTCGCCGCCCAGGCAGCGCAGCGCGGCGGCCGAGAGCACGGCCTGCCGGGTGCCGCCGATCCCGATCGCGAGATGGTCGTTCGTGCCGCGGATCGCGGCGGAGATCGCCGCGGTCACGTCGCCGTCCTGGATCAGCTTGATCCGCGCGCTCGAGTGGCGGATCTCCTCGATCAGGTCGTGGTGACGCGGCCGGTCGAGGACGATCGTCGTCACGTCGTTCACGCGCCGCCCGAACGCCTCCGCGATCGCCTCGATGTTGTCGCCGACCGGGCGGAGGAGGTCGATCGAGCCACGGGCACGCGGGCCGACGGCCATCTTGCGCATGTAGATGTCGGGGAGCTGCGTGAAGCGGCCGGAGGCGCCGACGGCGATCATCGACATCGCGCCGTTGCCGCCCCGCGCGACGACACCACGACCCTCGAGCGGATCGAGGGCCAGATCGACGTCCTTGCCCCCGGAGCCAACGATCGCACCCGGCGTGAGGCCGCCCGAGTCGTCGAGCGAGCCGAAGACGACGCGACCACTGATCGGCAGGACGTCGAGCGTCGCCCGCATGCCGGTCGCCGCCGCTTCCTCCGCCGCGTCCTCGTCGTCCCGGCCGAGCCAACGGGCCGAGACGAGCGCCGCCCGCTCGGTCGCCCGCAGGTAGGACTGGCACTGGCAAAGCCCCTCCTCCTCCGCCTCGTACTCGGCGCCCTCGCTCATCGCGTGACCGTGCGAGTCTGCTCGGCGGCGTCGAGGACGAGGTCCGCGACCCTCCGCGCCGCCGCGTCCGCGTCCTCGTTCTCGATCACCGGCACGCCCGCGCGATGCGCGCGGGCGACGATGAGCTCCTGCAGGCGACGGATGTCCTCGAAGCGCTCGAGGTAACGCGACTCCGGCCGCTCCGAGTCCTCGTCGCGGAACCTGAAGTGGCGCACGTGCTCGTCCTCGTCCTCGATCGAGAGCACAACGAACACCGAGACCGCGAGCTCCGGTCGCGGCAGCTCGACCATTCCCGGCACGAGGTGGACGCCCTCGAGCACGAGCGACCAGCCCTCCTCGAGCGCCCGCTCGGACGACGCGCCGACGCCGACGAGGACGTTCCTCGCCTGCTGCAGGAAGCCGTACTCGAGCGGGTCGTCGGCGTCCGGGTAGACGTCCCCCGCCTCGAAGCTCGACTGGTGGATCGCGGGCATGAAGGCGCGGGAGAAGAACGCGCGCATGGTCTGCCGCACGAAGTCGGTCGAGGTGACGCGCGTGATTCCGAAGCGGTACGCGAGCTCGGTCGCGACCGTCGATTTGCCGGTGCCCGTCGCGCCGCCGATGAAGACCATGATCGGCAGGTCGACCTCGCGGAGCTCCTGGTAGCGGCGCAGACGCTGGATCGACTCGCGCCCCTCCTGCTCGCCGAGCACCTCGACCGCGAGCGCCTCGAGCCGATCGAGCTCGACGCGGCCCTGGTCGCGCTCTCGCAGCTCGTCGTGGACGCGGCTGGCGAGCGCGTAG
>Ga0308173_10000314_pt1 | contig 19668 bp, 15 predicted proteins | sample PhyPR1_FD_203716 | JGI IMG/M metagenome (GOLD analysis project Ga0308173, IMG submission 203716) | Soil microbial communities from UC Gill Tract Community Farm, Albany, California, United States - DLSLS.P.R1 | ecosystem: Environmental > Terrestrial > Soil > Agricultural land | place: USA...
TCCATCGCGCCCGGCAGGATCCGCGGCTCAGCCAGGTGCGCGCCAGCGGCTTGGACGACGTCCCGCAGCTCCGGCTGGACATCGACTACGGCAAGGCCGCGGCCCAGGGGGTGTCCGCCCCCGACCTCCTGGACGCGGTGTCGACCGCTTGGGGCGGAGACTACGTCAACGACTTCATCGACCGGGGACGTCTCAAGCCGGTGATCGTGGAGGGGGACGCCCCCTTCCGCTCCGCGGCTCAAGACCTCGACGCCTGGTTCGTACGCGGCCGCGACGGGGCCATGTCGCCGATCTCCAGCTTTTCGCGCCTGCACTGGACCTATGGTCCCGCGCAATTGGAGCGCTACGACGGTCGCGCCGCCTTCGAGATCCAAGGGCAGGCGGCGGCCGGCGCAAGCTCGGGAGTCGCCATGCAGGAGATGGAGCGGCTCGCCGCCGCCTTGCCTCCGGGCCTGGGTTTCGCCTGGACCGGGCTGTCGCGGCAGGAGAAGAGCGCAGGCGAGCAGGGGCGCCTCCTGCTCTTGGCGTCGGTGGCCTTCGCCTTCCTCTGCCTGGCCGTACAGTACAACAGCGTCACCCTGCCGTTCTCGGTCCTGCTGGTGGCTCCGCTCGCGGTCTTCGGCTCGGTCGCCGCCTCTTCGCTCTTCGGGGTTCCCAACGACGTCTATTTCCAGCTCGGCCTGCTCACCACGGTGGCGCTCGCCGCGAAGAACGCCATCCTGATCGTCACCTTCGCGCGGCAGGCGGAAGGCGGCGGCCTGCCCGCCGCGGCGGCAGCCCGACGCGGCGCCCAGGCCCGGCTTCGGCCCATCCTCATGACCTCCCTGGCTTTCATGGCTGGCGTGGCGCCGCTCCTGTTCGCGTCCGGCCCTTCGGCGGCGAGCCAGCATGAGATCGGGATCTGCGTGCTTGGCGGGATGATCTCGGCGACCCTGGCGAGCCTGTTCGGCACGCCCGCCTTTTACCGCCTCGGCCGCCGTCCCTCGCCCCACGCGAAGGCCGGCACCGAGACCACCCCCCTCCAGACCCGACTGGCTGGGGAGTGAGCTTTGACGTGACACCGGCGCGGCCTCGATGAAGGTCAGCAAGACGGAGGTTCTCGAGGATGATCTACGGGGCTGAACATGTCGAGCTGATGGAGCTCGTGCGACGCTTCTGCGAGAGGGAGATCAATCCCAACGTCGCCAGCTGGGAAGCCTCGGGCCGCTTTCCGGCCCACGAGCTGTTCCGAAAGCTGGGGGCGCTCGGGCTGCTTGGCATCGCCAAGCCGTCAGAATTTGGCGGCCTGGGTCTCGACTACACCTACCAACTGGCGTTCTGCGAGGCGCTGGGCGCCTCGCGCTGCGCCTCGATCAACCTGGCTGTCGGCGCGCACACCGACATGGCGACGCCTGCGCTCGCCCGCTATGGCTCAGACGAGCTTCGGAAGATCTTCCTCACACCGAGCATTACCGGCGAGTTCGTGGCCTGCGTCGGCCTCTCCGAGGTGGGTGCCGGCTCCGATCTGGCCAACATCTCCACCAGCGCGCGCAAGGATGGCGACGACTACCTCATCTCCGGCGGCAAGATGTGGATCACGAACTCCACCCAAGCGGACTGGATCTGCCTGCTCTGCAACACGAGCGACGGCGATCCGCACCTCAACAAGTCGCTGATCTGCGTTCCGCTGGCCACAAAGGGCGTACAGGTCGGTCCCCCCTTGAAGAAGCTCGGCATGCACGCCTCCGACACCGCTCAGATCTTCTTCGACGAGGTCCGCATCCCGCAGCGCAATCGCATTGGGCGGGAAGGCAAGGGGCTTCTCTATCAGATGCAAGCCTTCCAGGAGGAGCGGCTCTGGATCTCCGCCTGCGGCCTCGCCAGCATGGAGCGGATCATCCGGGAGACGGCAGACTACACCCGAAGCCGCCACGTCTATTCCCGGGCATTGATTGAGAACCAGGTCATCGCCTATCGGCTCGCCGAGCTGCAGACCAAGGTCGAGATGCTGCGGGCGCTTATCTATCGCGCCGCCGAGGAGTACGTCGCCGGGCGGGACGCCACCCGGCTGGTCTCAATGTGCAAGCTCTCCGCGGGACGCCTCCAGCGCGAGCTCACCGACTCTTGCCTGCAGTACTTTGGCGCGGTCGGCTACATGGACGACTCTGACGTCTCCCGGTTCTTCCGCGATGCGCGGCTCTCGTCGATCGGCGGCGGCGCTGACGAGGTCATGCTCATGCTCATTTGCCGCACCATGGGCCTGCTCAGCCCCACGGCGGGAGCCCCGCCAACGTCGCCCGGCCGGGAGAAGAGGGTCGCGGTTCAGAGCGCCTAGGCCGTGGCGGCGAGCCGTCGCCGCCCTAGGCGGCGCGGGCCTCAAGGATGCGGCAGACCGCGCCGATGTTCTCGGCGTCGGCGAGCTGCTCCAGCAGGTCGTCCGAGATCTCGAACCCGCCCTTCTCTTCGATGAACAGGATCACCTGGCTGATGCCGAGGGAGTCGATCCCAAGGTCCGCGAACGTGTCGCTGTCTCTCACTGTCCAGCTCCCATCGAGGGACAGGCTGTTGAAGGCCGCATGAACCAGCGACCGGGTGTCGACGCGCTCCTGAGCAATCATCCTCTTCTCCGTATCCCACCGGCCTTCGCCGGGGCCTGACGCGCAGCCTCCGCCGGAAAGGCCGGAGCCACGACACTGGACGCTACTGTCAATGTCGATGGATATCAACGAACTTTGACTTCCACTGCCTCGGATCGCTATTTTGCGGTCAAAGTGTCAATAAGTGTCAACAAGGCGATCCTCCAAATGCACCCCAAGCACGGGCGCGGCGCCCTTCCGCCATCAACGCTTTCGGAGGTCTTCGAGCGCTATGTGTCCGAGGCCCCCTCCGCGCCGGCCATCCACCCGCCGGCGGCCGGCCAGGCTGAGACGCTCACGCGGGCGGCCCTCGACCAGGAAGCGCGCCGGTTCGCGGCCCTGTGCCAGGATCTGGGGGTTGGCCGCAACGATATCATCGTGCTCGCCCTCGACCATCCGCTTGCCTTTGCGGTCGCGTTCTGGGGCGCGCAGCTCGCCGGCGCTCCGATCGCGCCGCTGCCACGCGTGGCGGGTCGCGGTGAGCGCGGCGCGGGCCCGAGCCTTCTCGCGCGCGTGTCCGAGATCTGCCGGCCGAGCCTTGTCGTGACCGACGACGACGCGACGGGGCTGGTCCCGGCTGGCGCTCGGGGCGCCGCGATCGTCAGTCCGACCGCCTGGCGGGAGGTCGATCCCGGCCTTGGACCTGTCGCCTCGCCGTCGCCCACCGACACCGCGGTCATCCAATTCACCTCGGGCAGCACCAGCGCACCGAAAGGCTGCGTACTCAGCCACGCGGCGGTCGTCAGCAACGCCCGCGCCATCCTGGACGCCACGCGGGCGCGACCGATGGACACCGGTGTCTGCTGGCTTCCGTTGCACCATGACATGGGCTTGATGAGCGGGGTGGTCACGCCGGTGGTGGGGGGCGCCTCGACCTGCCTGCTCAGCCCGCAGCGGTTCCTGGCGAATCCGCTCGCCTGGCTCACCGCGCTGGGCGCCTTCCCCCGGACGCACACCGCCGCCCCCAATTTCGCGCTCGCCCTCGTCCTGCAGCGGCTTCGACATCGAGCGCCGGCCAGCCTGGACCTGTCGGGCGTCCAGACCATCCTTTGCGGGGCGGAGCCGATCGACGCGGACCTCGTCTCGGACTTCCTGGCCGCGTGCTCACCCTATGGGCTTCCGCCCCATGCGCTCCACGCCGCCTACGGCATGTCCGAAACGACTGTGATGGCGACCAGCAAGCCCGGCGGCCTCGCCTTCGATGAGGTCGACGATCAACGGCTGCAGCACGAGAAGCTCGCTGTTCCTGCCGCGAGGGGAAGACGATCCCGCCGCGTGGTGAGCCTCGGGACCCCGCCGCCCGGGTGCGCCGTCCGGATCCTGTCCGCCCAGGGCGATCCGCTCCCCGAGCGGCGCGTGGGCCAGGTCCATGTGCGTTCCACGAGTTGCATGGTCGGCTACCTCAAAGACCCGGAGGCGACGGCCGAGGCGATCGACGGCGACTGGTTGAGGACGGGGGACCTCGGCTACCTCGCGGACGGCCAGCTGTTCGTCACGGGACGCCTGAAGGATCAGATCATCGTGGCCGGGCGAAACCTATCGCCCGCGGACATCGAATACGCCGTCGCCCGCGCGACCGGCCTATTGACGAGCCGCATCGCCGCGGTGGGCCGGCCCGGGATGTTGGGAACAGAGGAGATATGCATCGTCGTCGAGGCTCGGGCGTCGGAGGCGCAGGGGCTCGAGCTCTTGATCCGGAAGGGTTGCTACGACGCCTGCGGCCTGTTCCCCGGGGCCATCGAGATCGTGGCGCGCGGCGGCATTCCGCGCACCAGCAGCGGCAAGATCCGACGCCTAGAGCTGGCGGGTCTGCTCCGCGACGGCGCGCTCGCCCGCGCCGCCGAGAGGGAAATGACGCCAAATGTCACCGAGGCTACATAATTGCGGGCAGTCCCGCGTTTTGACTGTACAATTTGACGGCATTGTCTCATCGTTCGCCGAGCATGACCGAAACCCAAATGCCAATGAGGAGCCGGACGCCGTGCAATTGACATATAGCTCGCAGGAAATCCTCGCCTCCCACCCCTATGCGCAGCCGCACCGGGTGGGCGCGGTGACCTTGCACGGCGGATTCGACGCTGCGGGGGATTACCACACGCCCCGCACCCTGAACCGCTGGCGGGCGGTGGAGGCCTGGGAGGCCCAGGTCAAATCCTGGGGCTGGCCGCTGGTCGAGGTTTCGCCGAAGATCCTGGGCGCCGAGATCTATCCCAGCCTGGCGCAGCAGGAGATGTTGCTGGCGTCCGGCTTCGGGCACATTCTGTGGAACGCTCTGACCTGGACGGGTATGACCGAGGCCAAGGCGGCGCCGCTCATCTCGATCGCGATCCCGGACCTGCAGGCCATTATCGACGAGGACCTGTCCTCCACCCTGACGGGCCACCTTGGGAAGGGCCTGCTGGTCGCTCATGGCATGGACGAGGCGGGGGATCCGGCGACCCCGGATCTCGGCGCGCACGACGTCATGTGGTTTGCGGCCCGCGACCTAGCGTTCGGAGCTGACGCCTTCCCGATCCCCGAGCCTCTCGAAGGCATGTTCCGGCCCGTCCGCCGCGAGATGCCGCGGCTCGCGCCGGAGGTCGAGTACTTCATCAAGTACATGATGAACGTCCTGATGCTCGAGGTCCGCGCGGAGGCGTTCTTCGACTACTGCTGCACCCTGTTCGAACGGGGTGAAAACTTTCCGCTCCGGCGCGAGCCGGCCGATCTGGCCGCCAAGCTGGTGGGCCGCATCGCGACGGATGAACTGATCCATATCGCCTATCTGAGGGTCTTCGTCTCGGAGCTCCGCGGCTTCACCTTCCGAACTCTCGACGGCCAGCCGGTGAAGGGCGCTGCGCTGATCGACCCCGTCTGGCGCAAGATGGTCGATTGGCACGCCAACTTCGAACGGAAGTACGCCGAGGTGCGGCGCGAGCAGGCGGAGGCGCAAATCCTGAGCGCGCCGGGTGGGCACCGCGAGAAGGTGCTACGGCGCTTCCGTGAGATGGAGCCGGCGCACCGGCTCGCGCACGTGGCGACCCCGGCCTGATCCAACGCATGTCGGTCAAGGACGCCGCCGACGCGCTAGGTGAGGGCCACCGCCCTCTGGTGGCGGGACAGGCGCGTCCGAGGCGGGTCTTCGCGGCGGCGCGTTCGTCGCTGTGGCTCTTGGCCCTCGGCGGCGTCTTCACATTCGTCCACGCCGGCTATGTCGCGGTGACGCCGCTCTATCTCTTGCGGCACGGCTACGCGACGGCGACAGTCGGTCTTGTGACAAGCGCCTTGCTGCTCGGCACGCTCAGCTTCCGCGTCGTTGTCGCGAACCTTGTCGACCGATGGCCGGAGCGGCGCCTTATGGGGATCGCCATCGCGGTCCTGGTCGCGGCCAGCGTGGGCATGCTCTTGGTTCCCCCGGGCCCCTGGCTCGCCCTCCCCCGCTTTGCGCAGGGCGTCGCGATGTCGGCCTTCTTCACCACGGCCTTCGCGGCCCTGGGCCGGCGGACGACGCCCGCGAACCGAGGCGCCCAGTTCGGCCGCTTCAGCTTCGTGACCGCGGTCACATTGACAGTCGCTCCGAGCGCCGCGCTGTGGGCCTACGGAACCTCCGGCCTGTCCGGCCTGGTGGGGCTGAACATGGCGGCGGCGGCTCTCGGCGTTCTCGCCATGCTCCTCGCCTGGGGACCGCCAAATGCCGAGGAGCCCGAGGACTCCAGCCGTGAGGCCGCGGCGCCGGCGAACGACACCGGCGGACCGGCGCGCCGCCTGTCGATCGTCACCACCGTTCTGGCCATGTCGATGCTGGCCTCTGTGCTCGGGGTCTCTCAGGCCTACATCCCCCTGATCGCCGTCGAGAAGTCATTCCACCAGCTCGGGCCTCTCTATGTGGCGTACGGGGTCGGCCTCTCGCTGGGCCGGCTCCTCGGCGGCCGGGCGAGCGATCGCTTCGGCCGGCGCAAAGTCGCCGTCTTGAGCTGCAACCTTCTGCTCGGCGCGACGGTCGGGGCCTACTTCGGCGAAGGCGTCGCCTATGGGCTGATGATGGCCGGACTGGGGTTCGGGCTCGGGAGCGCCAACTCCGCGCTTCTCGCCCTGCTGGCCGACGTCGCCGCCGGCCGTAACCAAGGCCGGATCCTCGGCCTCTCCATGATCGTCCCGGACGTCGCCGCCTCGGCTTTCGTCACCCTTGATGGGGTGCTTGCGGGCGGGCGAGGGCTCGCGACCTGGCCTCTGGCCATCGCGCTTTCGGCGGCAGCGCTCATTACGGCCGCGCTCACCATGAGGAGGACCCCCCGTGCCGTTCGCCCCCGCTGAGGCCGCCCCCACCGTCTCGCCCCGAAACGAAGCCGCCGAGGCGCGGCTCCAGATCAGCATTGGCGGGCTCGCGCGCCACCGCCAGCTTGCGACGCAACCTCTCGCGAGCCGTTATCTGGCCTGGCACGATCAAATGCCGCGGCTGCTCAGCGCCGAAGGCCTATTGGATTTCACGCGCAGAGCGCGGGTAAACTTCGCCGCCGCCAAGGCGGCCGGGAGGTTCCACGGCGACGTCGATGCGTTCGCCGCCGGCTACGCCCAGGAAGTGCGGAACAACTATGCACTCCTGCTCTCGGTCGCCCCCGACATGAACGGCAAGGTCGACCCCGAGATGATCGGCGTGGACGGCGCCGCCGAATTCCGGCGCGCCGCCGCAGAGGGCCCGGTGGTGCTGCTTTCGACACACATCTCGGCCTATCACTCCGCGGCGATCGCCCTCTCGACCGAGGCCTATCCGATCCACCTGGTGACCGTGAAGCCCCGGGGCGAGGCGTTCGCACAACGCTGGTCCCACTTCGGGGCGCTCGCGGACCGCTACGTGGATCCGGCGCGCGGCAATCCGATCCCGACGATCCTCGTGCCGGACCTCATGGCGCCGGCGCGCTGCCTCAGGGCCCTGCGCCGGCGCGAACCGGTGTGGCTTTCGATCGACACAGACGTGGGCGTCGCCAACAAGCAGGACGCCTGTCGTTTCCTCGGCCATTGGATCGCCCTGCCCCGCGCTTTCTACGAGCTCGCGATCCGCGAACAGGCCCGGTTCTTTTTGATGGAGATGACGCGCGCCGGCGACTGCTTCGCTCCAGCGACCCACCGCTTCCGCGTCACGCTCACGCCGCTCAATCGCCCCACGTCCGACGGACTCATCGAATTCCACGCCCAGCTGCTGCGGGACGAGGAGAAGGTTCTCGCGCGCGAACCTCAGGCCTGGACGCTCTGGCGGTATTGGGACCGAGACGTCGCCAGTTCGCAACATTGACGCATGATTTGAGTAACACCCGCAAGACGTCGAGACACTTGGATTTTCCACTTGCGCGTCTGCGTCGTTGGAATAACGTCAAATCCGTCGCGCTCGCCTCTGCAAAGATAGCCCTCAATGACATTTGCGCCGCCACTGGACGTCGCCGACCGCATTTCCACGACAAGGCTCGACCGATACGCGGCCGAACTCGTCGACTTGCTCGGCGAAGAGAATGTCCTGCGCGAGGACGCGGCGCTGCACGCCTATGGCTATGACGCGTTCCTCATTGAGGCCCGCCCCGGTCTGGTGGTCTTCCCGAGAACGACCGAGGAGGTCCAGGCGATCGTCCGCGCCGCCCGAAAGCACGGGGTCGACTATGTGGCGCGAGGCGCCGGCACGGGATACGCCGGCGGGGCGCTGGCGGTTCGCGGCGGCGTCGTCGTCTGCCTCAGCCGGATGCGCGATCCGATCGAGCTGAACGAGGAGGAGCGCTGGGCGTGGGTTCGTCCGGGCGTGACCACCTTGGAGGTCCAGCAGGCGGCGCTTCGCTCAGGCTTGCGGTACCCGCCCGATCCTTCCAGCTACTCGACCTGCACCCTAGGCGGCAATGTCGCCACCAACGCCGGCGGGCCCCACTCCCTCGGCTACGGCATCACCACTGACTATGTGCTCGAGCTGGAGGTGGTCGACGGGACGGGCCATGTGCGTCGCCTGGGAGGCGTGAGCACGCGCTCGTACGGCCTGGACTTCCGCGGCCTGTTCATCGGCTCGGAAGGCATCCTGGGGATCGTCACCCGGATCCGCCTTCGCTTGATCCGCCAGCCGGACCACATCAGCACGCTGATAGCGGAATTCGACGAGATCGACGCCGCGCTCAGCGCGATCGAACAGATCTGCGCAACCGGCTGCATCCCCACCGCCCTGGACATGAGCACTCCTTTCTTCATCCCAGGCGATCGCGAGGTCCGGACGCTGGAGCGCGCGATCCTGTACATGGACGTCGAAGGCAGCAACGCCGAGGTCGCGGCGAAGCTCTCGGCGATCAAGCTGATCGTCGAAGCCTTTGACGGGACCGCCGATATCCTCCCGATCTCAGAGCTGATGGATCGCAGGTTCCGCAACACCCAGCAGCGGATGCAGCAGATGATTCAGCTGTCGGGATTCCGCCGCTATTTCCTGTTCGACGCGGTCGTGCCGCGTCTGGCGATGCGGCGGATCTTCCGGGTGATGCGGCTCCTCGCGCAGAAGCATCAGCTTCCAGTGCTCAACACCTTCCACGCGGGCGACGGCAACCTCCATCCGATGCCGTTCTTCGATCCGCTTGAACCGGGCGTGCCGGAACGGCTGATGCGATTCTGGTCGGAGCTACTGGAGGAGGTTGCCCGGCTGGGCGGCGCGCTCTCCGGCGAGCACGGGATCGGGGTCGAGAAACGCGATCTGATGACGCGCTTCTATGCCCCGGAGTTGCTGGCGATCATGGGCGCCCTGAAGCGGGGCATCGAGCCCTCAGGCTTGACCAACCCAGACAAGCTGCTGCCGAGCTCCCCTCCCGCGGCGCCCGTCCTGCGAGCCGCCATAGCGCCCGAAGACCCGCAGGCGATCCACGTCAGTGAAGTTGACGGCTGGATCTCGGTCCCCGGCGGCCTGACCCTGGACGAGCTGCGCGCACGACTGCAGTCGACCGCGTTCGACGTCCCCTTCGATCCCATCTCGGAGCCCGCGGGCATGACGGTGGAGGACGCCGTCCTGCTAGGTCTGCCGGGCGCTCGGGAGCTCCGCTACGGCGCGGCGCGGCGGCTCCTGCTGGGCGGTGTCCTGACGTCCGACGGGCGAGCGCCGATCCCGTTCGGCTCCTCCTTCTCAAAGGACGTGGGCGGTCTCGACATCCGGCGTCTCCTGTGGGGTTCGCGCGGCCGACTGGGGCGCCTGCAGCGCGTTCGCCTCAAGCTGGTCCCCAAATCGGCAAGGTCGACGTTTGGCCGGGCCGTGGTCGGAGGCCTGTCGGTGGCGGCCGCCGCAAAGCGGGTCCGGCAAATCTGGAACAGCCGGCTCGACCTCAGCCATCTCTCCTTGGGCCGCGACGCGGCGGGCAGCTTGTTCATCGGTTACGCCTTCGACGGAGAGGTCGAGACGGTGGACGAGCAGCTCGGCGCCTTCGCCCGCCTCTGTCCTGACCTCGCCGAGGTGCGAATCAGGACGCGCGCCGTCAATCCTCCCGGGCGCGTATGGGCGCCCGGACCGCCAGACCGAATCGACATCGAGGACCTGCTTCCCTGGGACCTGGCGTACGTCGCCGACCGTCTCGCTGGGCCCTTCCTCTCCCTGGCGGGCGCCAACCTGACGGTCTTCCCGTCGCGCGCGAGCGCGCCCCCGCCGGCCTGGCCGCACCAAGATTGGACCCGCCATGTACAAGACGCATTTCTCCTGGGCCAATAACCCCGAGCGCATCGACCTCGTCCGCGAGATGGCCCGGTGCAGCCAGTGTGGAATCTGCCTCTCGCAATGCCCCACCTACGCCGTGAAGCGGCAGGAGATGTTCAGTCCGCGGGGCCGGCTGTTCCTCATGTCGCAATCGGGGCGGGATCGGTCGCCCCCTCCGCCGGACTACCTCGACAGCTGCCTGAGATGCGCCCAGTGCGAAACGGTGTGCCCGACCGGCGTGCCCTTCGCGGCGATCATCCGCGACTTCACGCTTCGCGAGCTCGACCGCGGAGTCGACGTCTGGGCGGTAGAGGCCCTCGACTGCTACGCCGAAGCCCAGGCGGACCCCGGCCTACGCGCACTCCTGGCGGCGCTGCTGCACTCCGCGAACGAGACGACCCGCCGTCTCGCCGCCGCCCACTGTCCCGAGTGGGCGCCGCGGCTCGCGGACACCGCTCCGTCCCCCCGACCCACCGGCAAAGGCGAGCCGGTCGTCCTGCTCGCAGGTCCGCTGCTACGGGCGGTCGCGCCCGATCTGGTGGCCGCTGTCGCCCGACGGCTCGCCGCCGCGGACCGCCAGGTGTGGCAGTTTCCGGGACGCGAGCGGATCGCCTTGCCCTGGGTCGAGTCAGGCCTCAACGCGGCGCTCGGCGAGTCGGTGGCCGAATTCCGGGAGAACCTCGAGGCAGCGTCCGCCAGCACCGTTTTCGCCCTGGAGGCCTATGCGGCGCGCGCGGTCGAGAGCCCGCTGATCCACAGCCGCTTCCAGCTTCCGGAGATCACGGTGCTGGAGCCCTCAGCGCTCTACGACGAGATCCGGGTCGAAGGCCCGGTCGTCGTCGACGTCAGCCCATTCAACCGCGCCTGGACCGATTGGCTGGAGACGCGGCTCGACCGACGCGACGCCAAACTGCCGCTCGAGCTGCACCCTGCTGGCGCCTATCCGGCAGTCACCCTCAGTTCGCAACGGCACCTAGCCCGGCTCGTGCGCGGCAAGCGCCGCTGGCTCGCCGAGTTCGACGGCGAGCTGCTGACCGGCGATTCCCTCTCCCTCCTCCGATACCCCAAGGCCCGCTCACTGTTCGAAGCCGGAGACCAACATGTCCGACGCCCTTAACTCCTATCCGAATAGCTCGGTCGACATCCTGGAGCGCCTGATCCGGACCCCGAGCGAGAATCCCGGCGGCGACGAGAGGGCGATAGTGGCCGAGATCGGCGCGCTCTTGCGGGCTCACGGCGTCGACCACGAGGTCGTCAGCAAGGACCCCACCCGTCCGAGCATCGTCGCGAAGCTGCATGGCGGACCGGGCCCCCGCCTCATCCTGCAGGGCCATATCGACACCAAGCCGGCGGCTCATGCCGTGGACAGCCTCAAGACCTGGTCACGGGATCCGTTCGATCCCCAGATCATCGATGACCGTCTCTATGGTCTCGGGGCCTGCGACACGAAGGGCGGGGTCGCCGCTCAGCTCGCCGCAGTCCTCGAGCTGGCCGGATCGGGCGATTGGTCGGGCACGCTCGAATGGCAGGGGATCGCCGATGAGGAGAACGGCAGCCGCCTCGGGGCTGAATTCTTCTTCGAAACCGAGCGGCTGAAGGCCGACGCGGCCATCGTCTCGGAACCGACCTCCTGTCAGATCACCACCGCACAGCTCGGCAACTGTTGGGCCGACATCCGCATCATCGGCCGCGCCGCCCACGCCGGGACGCCTTGGAAGGGGGTTAGCGCGACCGACGCCGCGCTCGAGTTCGCATCGCGTCTGAAGGAGCGCGTGGCCAAGCTCCAGATCGACCCTCGCTTTCCCGGTCACCCCCGGCTGAATGTCGGGATCCTAGAGGGCGGCCACCATGCGGGCACGCTTCCCGGGGAGGCGCGCCTGGTCACCGACATCCGGGTGCGGCCGAAGGAGACGCGCGCGGACCACTGGGCCCTTGTGCGCGAAACCGCGCGGGAGATCGAGACGCTTCATAACGTCGAGATCAAGCTCTCCGAGTTCGCAAACGGCGGCTGCGAGTCCGTGGAGCTCGCCGCCGATCATCCGTTCGCGCAGCAGCTGGACGCCGCCTGGCGACAGCTGGACGAGGGCGCGACGCCCTTCGGCGTGTTCTTCGGCGGATCCGACGCCCGGTACTTCGCCGCAGCCGGAACCCCCGTCGTCGTCTTCGGCCCCGGCAGCCTCGAGCAGGCGCACGCGATCGATGAGTTCGTGCCCGTCCAAGAACTGCCATTGGCCGCGCGCTTCTACGCGTCAGCCGTCCGCACCGTTCTCGGCGAGCCGGCGAGACCTCACCTGGCGAAGGCCGACTAGGAGGGGCGGGGCTGGACCGGCCGAATCCGGCGACCGGTAACCGGGAACAGGGGGTCGCGGAACGCGGGGTCGGCATGTCCGCCGGGCGGGACCAGCGAGTCGACGAAGGCTTCATCATCGGCCGTGAGGACGGTATCCAACGCCGCGCAATTATCCTCGAGCTGTGCCGCCGACCGGGGGCCGACGATCACCGCGTCGATGGCCGTGTTGGCCAGCGCCCAGGCGATCGGGAACTGGCTCGCGGGAATTCGGCGCTCCCGGCACCGCAGGGCCAGCCGCCGCGCGACCTCGAGGGCCTCGGGGCGATACTCCGTCTCAAATATCCGGGGCTCTCCGCGACCGGCTCGGCTCTGGACGGGCACGCCGTCCATGTACTTGCCGGTCAGCACTCCCCGCCCGAGCGGGCTGTAGCTGACCACGCCTACGCCGAGCTCCGCGCAGGCCGGAAGGACCTCCACCTCCGCGTCGCGGTTGGTGAGATTGTAGAGCGGCTGCGCCACCTCGAACGCTGAGCTGCCGCATCCCGCGGCGGCCTGAGCGCGCGCGATCTGCCATCCCAGAAGGTTGGAGCATCCGATGTGGAGCGCCTTGCCGGCCTGCCGCAGGTCTTCCAGCCCTCTCAGGACCCCGTCCAGCGACGCCTCCGGCGGGAGCCAGTGGAGATAGTAGATGTCGAGGCGGTCGGTTCTGAGACGGCGGAGACTCTGCTCGCAGGCCCAGACCAGATGGTCTCGGGTGGCGGGATGGGGGAACGGGCTTCCCTCTATCGGGCGCCCGCCCTTGCTCGCCAGAACGATGTCATCGCGCCTCCCCCCCAGGGCCGATCCGACGAAGCGTTCGGCGCTACCGTCGTTGTAACAATCCGCCGTGTCGATGAAGTTCACGCCCAGGTCGAGGGCCCGATGCACGAGGTCCCGGCTGGCCGTCTCATCCGCGGCGGCGCCGAAGACCATCGAGCCTAAGCAAAGCCTCGAGATCTGAAGTCCCGTACCGCCCAGCGTCGCGTACTGCATGGGCTCCAACGCTAGACGAGCGCCGCCCGCCGAAGGGTCAACGCCAGGGTGTCCACGTGGCCCTTGCGGAAGCACCGTACGCCGGCATCGAAGTAGTCCTCCATGAACTTGACCGCCGCGTCGCCGAAGCGCGCTCGCAAGTCCTGCTCCTTCAGCTTCAGCTGCGCCCCCCAAGCCGCCATGGTGAGCGCCATGTCCTGGCCGTGCAGTTGAAGCTCCTCGAACTCGTACAGAGGGGCCGCTGCGAGCTGGAGGCTGGCGAGGGTCGGGAGGGCCGACCCGGTGAAGACGCGCTCGACGATGAGGCGCGAGTCCATCACGCTTTGCAGATCATCTGGGTTCCGGCGGGCAATTGAGGACTGGACGTAGATCAGCGCCCGGTCCGTGGTGCAGTCGCGGCACCACTCGAAAAAACGGCGGTACGCATCGATGTGGGTCCCGGACCGCCGATCCTCCATCGAGGCATAGTGTTCGATGCTCTCGACGGAGACGATCGCGTCGTAGGTCCGAGCGGGATGAAAATCCTTCCAGTCCGAAAGGTAAATGGTGGCGTGCGCCCAGTCTTGGGACTTCACGAAGGCCTTCTGGCTCTCGCTCAATGTGAGGCCGTGGACCTGCACATTGGGGAAATGCAACTGGCAGAATTTGGCGAAGGACCCCCAGCCGGAGCCGACCTCCAGCACCGTATCGCAGGCCGCCAGGTTCACCTTCTCCGCGATGTATTCGAATTTCCGGAGCTGCGCCTCCGTGGCGTTGCGCGTCCCGCGCCAGAAGCCGGAGCTATAGCCGAGCAGGATCGGGTCCAGGACTTCCAGCAGGATTTCCTGGTGCGCATCGTAGTGTGCGAGAATGTCCGCTTGATTGGCCATGTCGATGCCCGCGTCGCTAGACGTCCAAGCTAATGCGGAACACGCTGACATTGCAATCACCATTACCTATTCGAAGTTTCGCGCCCCCAATGAGGCCCAAATTCTCAGCGGTACAGCGGCGATTTTGGCGCGGAGAAGAAATCTCGATAAATGTCCATCGGACTCAAACATCGCTTGCACTTTCCTACCGTTCCAATTTTGATGGCCGAGATTTGAGACCATGTGGCGAGACATTGCATGCCGGGACAGGCCAGGTCTGACGTTATCGACGGCTGGAACAAGCTCTCCGCCGCGTATCAGTCGCGGTACCGGATCGCCGACGACGAGATCTCTTATGGGCCGATGATCGGCGGCGAAGCGCGTTTTGGCCTGCTCGGCGACCTTTCCGGCCGCACGGTCCTGGACGTAGGCTGCGGGGGCGGCCAGAACTCGGTCGCCCTCGCGCGGAGTGGCGCCAAGCGCGTGGTGGCGCTCGATCCCTCGGCCGCCCAAATCGCCTTCGCCAAAGGCCTGGCCGAAGATGCGGGGGTGAAGATCGATTTCCGGGAAGCGGGCGCCGAGGCGCTCGCGCGGATTTCCGGCGCGTTCGACGTCATCGTCTCCTTCTACGCGCTGATGTACGTGGTAGACCTCGAGGGGGTGTTCCGTGAGATCCACCGCCTTTTGAATCCCGGCGGACGGTTCGTGATCAGCGCCGACCACCCGGTGCGCATCGCGGGGCAGTGGCAAGACGACGTCTTCATCCTCGAAGACTACAACACACCGGGCTGGCGCTCCTGGATCTATGACTTTCCAGAGCAAGACGTCTCCGCCCCCATGCACCGCTTTCACCGCCGGATGCAGGACTGGATCACCCCCCTACTCGCGGCGGACCTGAGGCTGGACGGACTTCTCGAGCCTACGCCGGTCGATCCCCCCGACACTTTCGGTCGGGTATCGAGACATGGTCTCGACAGCCCCCTCAACGTCTTCTCGCCGGCGCGCCTGTCGCGCGTACCGGGCTCCATCCTGCTCTGGGGATCGAAATGACGCGCGTCCAAATCGGAATCCACTGCTCGCTTCAGACCGACGGCTCGATGCCGGCCGACGGCAATGTCGCGATGTCGAGGGACGGCCAGCCCATCTTCGCCGTGGCCGAGGAACGGGTCTCTCGGCGCAAGTACGACGGGGACTTCCGGCAGGGCCTTCGCTACGCCCTCGACCGAACCGGCGTCTCGGCGGGCCAGGTCGAGGTCGTGGGAGTCTCGACCTACAGTCGCTACGTCGAGTCTTCCGACGCCGACCTTGACGACATCCGCACTATTGTCCGCGCCGAGCTGGGCCGTAAAGCCGCTGTCGAGATCGCGCGCTCCCACCACGAGATCCACGCCTTCGCCGCCGCGGCCTACTGTCCGGAGCGCGAGGCGCTGATCGCCGTCCTGGACAATGAGGGAAGTCTCCTGGGCGCGCCGACGGGCGACCGCGCCCAATGGGCGTTCGAGAAGTCGAGTTACTACCGGCGCATCGGCGAGGATCTCGAGCTGGTCGCCCGCGATCACGACGGGCCGGGCGAGGTGGGTTACGGCAAGGCCTACTCCAAGATCACCCGATACCTCGGCTTCCAATCCTATCAGGAGGCTGGGAAGACCATGGGCCTGGCGCCCTTCGGCGGTCCCCGGGGCGACTTTCCCCAGCTGTTCGAGAGAAGGCCAGGCGCCCGGAACGCGATGCGGAACACCCAAGACGGTCTGAAGGACCTTGAGAGCTGGTTTGAGGACCACGCCGTGAGGCTCGGGGGCCCGCGGTCGGGCGCGCCGATCTCGAAGCTTCAGGCGGATCTCGCCTATTGGATCCAGGCCGAGCTGGAGGCCTCCGTATTCGACCGCGCGCGCGGCCTGCTCGCCGCGACTCAGGCCAAGGCCCTGGCCATGTCGGGCGGGGTCGCTCTCAATTGTGTGATGAACAGCCGCCTGCGGGCGCTGCCGGTCAGCGACGTGTTCGTGCCGCCTTCGCCGGGCGACGCCGGGCTCGCGGTGGGCGTCCTGGCTTGGCTCGAGCGCCGGACACAGGGGCGCATCCCGCTATTCCGCGGCACACCCTACCTTGGCGGCGATTATTCCGCTGAGGCGGCCAAAGCCGATCTCGCCCCGTTCGCCGACCAGTTTCACCTCGATGAAGTGGCGGACCCGGTCGCCGACGCCGCCGATCACCTAGCGCGCGGCCTGATCGTGGGCTGGATGCAGGGCGGCAGTGAATATGGCCCTCGGAGCCTCGGCGCCCGCAGCATCCTGGCCGATCCGAGACAGCCCTGGATGAAAGAGGTGCTCAACAACCTCGTGAAGGGGCGCGAGTGGTTCCGGCCCTATGCCCCTGCGGTGTTGATCGAGCGGGCGGGCGAGTTCTTCGAAGAACCCTTCGGCAGCCCCTACATGATGCACACGGCGCGGTGCCGCGACCTGTGTATCCGATCCGCGCCGGCCGCGGTGCACGTCGACGACACAGCGCGCCTGCAGACGGTGCATCGCGATCTCAATCCGATGTTCCACAGGCTGATCGAAGCGTTTGCCGATCGCACAGGCCTTCCCATCCTGCTGAACACCAGCTTCAACCTCGGCGGCGAGCCGATCGTCGAGAAGCCGAGCGATGTCGCGCGGACACTGCTCAATTGCCCGCGCCTCGATCTGGCTTACGTGGGCGCCATCCGATTGCGCCGCCGCGAGGGCGCGGTCACCAAGCGAGTCAAGACGTCCCAGGCGGCGCCGGCGAGCGCCTTCGCCTGACAGGCGTCGCGCCGCTCCGAGCCGCGCCGTTTGGCCTCGCGCGCCCTGGATCGGCGGTATCCCCACGACCGTCAGCAACTGCGAGCTGACGCCGGCTCCCCTCGCGCTCGGGCCCTTGGCGCTTCTCGCCAGGGCTGTTGCGGCGACGGCGAGAAGCGGACCCTGAGGACCTCAGCGTCTTACTTTGCGCAGAGATGACGAACGAGGGTGCGGCCGGTCCCAGCCCGCGTCGAGTCGGGCGATAGCGCATCCCTGGAGGCCTACCCCTCTGCCATGGGGCTTGCCGGCCGCCGCCTGATGCGCCATCCGCTGGTGCGCCGGATCATGCCCGATCACTACGCGGGCATTGAGCGGGAGCCCGCGCTGGCCTTGGCGCCGCGGCCCCGCGAGGCGGCGAGCCAATAGAAGCTCGCCCCCCCGGTCGATCGCGCCAGCGAGGTCAGCTGGCCCGCTGACTTGCCACCTGCTGTAGCTTCGCCATTCCGATTTGTGGCCATTGCTGGCCAGGGAGGAACCTAGGTTCCGAACGTCGGCCATGAGTCAGGAGTCGTCGGTGGCCCGAGATCCAGACGCGATCCCATCAGAGGCGCCGCCATCCTCAAGTACTTCGGTCCTTATGGAGCGGCCTGCCGCAAGTCGCCTGCCAAGCGCTGCGACGAAGCCCAGATAACGTTCGCGCCCCTTTGCTTCAGCCACCGCCCGGCCGGGCTCCGGCATCGCGGGCGTCGCCGTGAGCCACGCCCGAATGAACAGCGCCTGGGCTTCGTTGGCGATGGCGAGGTCCCGCTCGAGCCGCTCCAGATTACGGGTGATCCGATCGAGCCTGCGTCCGAGCGCCGCTTCGAGCTGGTCCGGCCGATCCGGCGACAGGAACGCTGAAAGGGCGGCGCGGACGATCTGCGACTTGCGCGAGCGGGTCCTCGCCGCCAGGAGCTCCATCGCCCGCACCTGGTCCCCCGGCAGATAGACTTTGGTCTCGACGAGCTTGCTCACAACGGAATGCCGTCATCGGGGTCGAGCGAGGCTTGTCGGGCGAGCCGCCTATTGCGCCGCTCCGGACGACCCCGGCCGACCGCAGCCAAGGCCGGGGGCGGGAGCTCGTCCGCTGGATCCTGTGACGTGACCTCGGGCTCACGCGCCTCGGGCGCGAAATCCAGCTCCTGACCAAGGCCGCCGGATGAGCCCCGACTTACGACCTCACCCGCAATACCCGGCGCTGGCACGACCTTGGTCCAGACCTCCGCGCGGCCAGAAGCGACGCCGCTGCCCTCCTGCGGCGGCGGGACCACCCGCCGCGCGAGCCGCGGATCCTCGAAGTACCGCACCTTCTTGGCGCGGATCGGCGGCGAACCGCTCACGAGCACGAGCTCGTCAGATACAGCCAACTGCATGATCTCTCCGGGCGTGAGCAACGGTCGCGCGGTCTCCTGGCGGCTCACCATCAGATGCCCCAGCCACGGCGAGAGCCGGTGGCCGGCGTAGTTCTTCATGGCGCGCAGCTCCGTGGCGGCGCCCAGGCTGTCGCTCACCCGGCGCGCCGTCCGCTCATCGTTCGTGGCGAAGGCGACGCGCACATGGCAGTTGTCGAGGATCGCGTGGTGCGGCCCATACGCCTTCTCGAGCTGGTTGAGACTCTGGGCGATGAGCAGGCTCTTCAAGCCGTAGCCCGCCATGAAGGCGAGCGCGCTCTCGAAGAAGTCCAGCCGCCCGAGCGCTGGGAACTCGTCGAGCAGCAGCAACAACCGCCGACCGCCGGTCCGAGCCTGCAGGTCCTCGGTCAACCTGCGCCCGATCTGGTTCAGGATCAGGCGGATGAGCGGCTTTGTGCGGCTAATGTCGCTGGGCGGCACCACCAGATAGAGGCTCGCGGGCTCGGGTCCGCCCACCAGCTCCTCGATCCGCCAGTCGCACCGGGAAGTGGCCTGGGCCACCACCGGATCTCGGTAGAGGCCCAGAAAGGACATGGCGGTGGAGAGCACGCCCGAGCGCTCGTTCTCGCTCTTGTTGAGGAGTTCGCGCGCGGCCTGCGCCACAACCGGATGCGGGGCGCCATCCCGGTGCGGGGTCGTCATCATGGCCCGGAGCGTGGCCTCGATCGAGCGGCCAGGATCCGATAGGAAGGCCGCGACGCCCGCGAGCGTCTTATCGGGCTCGGCGTAGAGCACGTGGAGGATGGCCCCGACCAGGAGCGCGTGGCTGGTCTTCTCCCAGTGGTTGCGCCGCTCCAGCGCCCCTTCGGGGTCGACCAGGATGTCGGCGATGTTCTGGACGTCGCGCACCTCGGCGGGGCCGGGCCTCACCTCCATCAGCGGATTGTAGGCGGCGCTCGCCGGATCGGTCGGATCGAACCTCAGCACCCGCCCGAAGCGGGCGCGCCAGCCGGCCGTCAGCGCCCAGTTCTCGCCCTTGATGTCGTGGACCACCGCCGAGC
>Ga0308173_10000316_pt1 | contig 19662 bp, 14 predicted proteins | sample PhyPR1_FD_203716 | JGI IMG/M metagenome (GOLD analysis project Ga0308173, IMG submission 203716) | Soil microbial communities from UC Gill Tract Community Farm, Albany, California, United States - DLSLS.P.R1 | ecosystem: Environmental > Terrestrial > Soil > Agricultural land | place: USA...
AGCACCTGCTCCAGCCGGCCGCGCTCGCCGTGGCCCCAGATCAGGCGAACGCGCCCGCCGTCGGGGGTCTCCCGCACGCGGTGCATCGCCGCGACCTCCCAGTCGTGCACGACCGGCGTGTCGGCGCCGAGGATCTCCGCCATCCGCGACCGGCTGGCGCCGACGGCGGATGCGCTGGCCTGCCGGGCCTCCTCGGTGGCCCAGGTCGAGGTGACGATGCACCGGCCGGAGTCGCGGTCGCAGATCATCGAGATGCCGACGTAGCCATCCATGTCGCCGACCAGGGGGGCGATCTCGTCACGGACGTACGCGATGGCGTCATCCATCGCCTGCGGATTGCCCTGAACGGTCGTCGATCGGGCGTACATGGCGCGCTCCCTCCGGTACGGGCGATGCCCTAGCGACCCCGCCGCGCGGAACAGCCTCCTCGTCCCGAGCGGCGTGAGGCAACGGCCGCCGGTTCCAGGACGGTGGTGAGGTGTCCCACCGGAACCCCCTTCCACCACCGCTGCGCCGCGCCGTGGTCGAGCAGCTCATGGGTGGCCGGGTCGAACTAGGTCTCGTCCGGGAGCTGGTCGAAAATGCTGGCCTGCAGGTCGGTCATGAGACTGCCGAAGTCCTCCGGCAACGCTTCGACCAGTGGTTGCGCCTCGGCCCGCTACGCGGCCAGACCAGTGGAATAGCGGCGTCTCCGTTCACCAGCCGCGCTCGCGCCATTCGCCGAGGTGGGGACGCTCAGCCCCGAGGGTCGTGTCCTTGCCATGGCCGGGATAGACCCACGTCTCGTCGGGGAGCTCGTCGAAGAGCCGGTGTTCGACGTCGTCGATCAGACTGGCGAACCGGGCGGCGTCCTTCTGCGTGTTTCCGACGCCGCCCGGGAACAGGCTGTCGCCGGTGAACACGTGGACGCCGGCGTCGTCGGGCCCGCGCCACACCAGGGCGATGCTGCCCGGCGTGTGCCCCCGCAGGTGGATGACCTCGAGGGTCTGGCTGCCGACGGTCACGGTGTCACCGTGAGCGACGGTCCGCTGCACCGGCACCGGTAGATCGGCCGCGTCGGCCGCGTGCGCGACGGTCTCCGCGCCGGTCGCGGCGACGACGTCGGGCAGCGCGCGGTGGTGGTCCCAGTGCCCGTGCGTGGTGACGACGGTGCGCAGGTCGGCGTCTCCGATGAGCGCGCGCAGCGCCTCCGGCCCAGCGGCCGCGTCGATCAGCAGCGCCTCCCCGCTGGCGGTGTCGCGCAGCAGATAGGCGTTGTTGGCCATCTCGCTCACCGCGAGCTTGGTGATGGTCAGGCCGGGCAGCTCCCGGACGTCCGGTGGCCCGCCCACCTCGACGTCGCCGGTGTATGCGGAGGTGCTCATCCAGGACTCCGATCGGAAAGTGTCGGCGGCCGCCGTTACGGTCCTGGCATGGACGCTAGCGGAGCTCCCGCGCCGGGTCAGGGCATCTACCAGAGCAGCGCCCAGGGTGGTGCCCGGGATGCGACCCACACGGTCGGCCTGCCGGCGACCGAGATCGCGCGGCTGGTGCACGCCGGCGAGGTGACGGCGGTCGACGTCGTCCGAGCCCATCTCGCGCACATCGACGCGGTCGACGGCCGGATCGGTGCCTTCCGGGTCATCCGGCGGGAGGCGGCGCTCGCCGAGGCGCACGCGGTCGACACCGCCCTGACCCGCTTCGCGCTGCCGCTGGCCGGCGTCCCGATCGCGGTGAAGGACAACGTGGCGGTCGCGGGCGAGGTCTGCACCGACGGCTCGGCGGCCGCGTCGCCCGAGCCGGCGACCCGCGACCATCCGGTGGTCGCGCGGCTGCGCAAGGCCGGTGCGATCGTCGTGGGCATCACCCGCGCGCCCGAGCTCTGCCTCTACGGCACCACCGACGGCCCGGGCACGGTCACCCGCAATCCGTGGGACACCGCCCGGTCCCCGGCCGGCAGCTCGGGCGGGAGCGCCGCGGCGGTCGCCGCCGGGTGCGTGCCGGTGGCCCACGGCAACGACGGCATGGGATCCCTTCGGCTCCCCGCGTCCGCCTGCGGGCTGGTCACGCTCAAGCCGGGCCGCGGTGTGGTGCCGGCCGAGATCGGCGCGGACAGCTGGTCGGGCATGGCCGAGAACGGCGCGCTGACGACGACGGTGGCCGACCTCGTCCTGGCGCAGGGCGTGCTGGCGGGGGAGGAGGTGGCCCTCGACGCGGCCGGCGGTCCGCTGCGCATCGCGGTGTCCACCCGGTCGCCCGTGCCGGGGGTGCGCGCCGACGCCCCGGCGCTGGCCGCCGTCGACGGGATCGTGGCCCAGCTGGTGGCGGCGGGGCACACGGTCGTGCGCCGCAACCCGCCGATCAGTACCGGCGCGGCTGCGGGCGCCCTCACGCGCTGGATGGTCGGGGCGGAGGACGACGCCGAGCACCTGGGCCTCGACCGGCACGCCCTGCAGCCGCGCAGCCGCACGCACGCCCGGATCGGGCGCGCGGTCCGCCGCGCCGGCCTGGTGCGACCGCGCACGGCGGAGAAGTTCCGGGCGCAGATGGTGGCGTTCTTCGACGACGTCGACGTCCTCCTCACCCCGGTGACCACCGGGCCGCCGTTGCCCGCCCGGCCGTGGCACGAGCGCTCCTTCCTCGCCAACGTCACGGCCAACGCCCGCTGGGCTCCGTGGACCGCGGCGTGGAACCTCGCCGGCCTGCCGGCGCTGGTGCTGCCCGCCGGCAACCGGCCGGAGGGGCTGCCGCTGTCCGTCCAGTTCGTGGGCCCCCCGGGCGCGGAGGCGCGGCTACTCTGGTTGGCCGGAGAGCTGGAGCGTCGGCAGCCGTGGCGGCGTTATGCACCGGTCTTCGATCCCACCGGAGTGCCGACTCCCGCACCCGTCTGAGCGCTCGTCCGACGGCGGCGACGCGCCGTCGGGTGTGCGTGACGCGCGCGACATCGGGGCACGCGGATGACCGGGAACAGCTACCCACCCAGGGGCCTTGGCCTCGAGTGATGCATCTAGCCACAGCGACTGACAGGGATCACATGGACCGGCTCGTCGTCCGCGGCGCCCGAGAGCACAACCTCAAGGACGTCCACCTCGACCTTCCCCGCGACGCACTGATCGTGTTCACGGGCCTCTCCGGCTCCGGCAAGTCGAGCCTTGCCTTCGACACGATCTTCGCGGAGGGCCAGCGTCGGTACGTCGAGTCGCTGTCGGCCTACGCCCGCCAGTTCCTCGGGCAGATGGACAAGCCCGACGTCGACTTCATCGAGGGTCTGTCCCCGGCCGTCTCGATCGACCAGAAGTCGACCAACCGCAACCCGCGGTCGACCGTCGGCACGATCACCGAGGTCTACGACTACCTCCGGCTGCTCTACGCCCGGGCCGGTCAGCCGCACTGCCCCAACTGCGGCAAGCCGATCTCCCGCCAGACGCCGCAGCAGATCGTCGACCAGGTGCTCGCCATGGACGAGGGCACGCGCTTCCAGGTGCTCGCGCCCGTCGTCCGCGCCCGCAAGGGCGAGTACGTCGACCTGTTCAGCTCGCTGCAGACCCAGGGCTTCTCCCGCGTGCGGGTCGACGGCATCGTGCACTCGCTCACCGAGGCGCCGAAGCTCAAGAAGCAGGAGAAGCACACGATCGAGGTGATCGTCGACCGGCTGACGGTCAAGGAGAGCGCCAAGCGCCGCCTGACCGACTCGGTGGAGACCGCCCTGGGGCTGGCCGGCGGCCTCGTCGTCCTCGACTTCGTCGACCTGCCCGAGGACGACGCGCACCGCGAGCGCACCTTCTCCGAGCACCTCGCGTGCGTCGACGACGGCCTCTCCTTCGAGGCGCTCGAGCCGCGCTCGTTCTCGTTCAACTCTCCGTTCGGCGCCTGCCCCGAGTGCACCGGCATCGGCACCCGTAAGGAGGTCGACCCCGAGCTCGTGATCCCCGACCCGGGGAAGAGCCTCGCGCAGGGCGCGGTCGCCCCGTGGGCGAGCTCGATGACCAACGAGTACTTTCTCCGGCTGCTGTCGGGCCTGGGCCAGCAGCTCGGGTTCTCGATGGACACCCCGTGGGAGCGGCTGCCCGCCAAGGTCCAGAAGGCTGTCCTGCACGGTTCGCCGGAGCAGGTGCACGTGCGCTACAAGAACCGGTACGGCCGGGAGCGCAGCTACTACGCCGCGTTCGAAGGTGTCATGCCGTTCCTCGAGCGCCGGCACGAGGACACCGACAGCGACTACGCGCGGGACAAGTACGAGGGCTACATGCGGGACGTGCCCTGCCCGGTCTGTCACGGCACCCGGCTCAAGCCCGAGATCCTCGCGGTGAAGCTCAACGGCCGGTCGATCGCCGAGATCACCGGGCTGTCGATCGGCGACGCGTCCGAGTGGCTGGACAGCCTCGTGCTCGGCGAGCGGGAGCGCGCCATCGCCGACCGCGTCCTCAAGGAGATCCAGGCCCGCCTGTCGTTCCTGGTCGACGTCGGCCTGGACTACCTCTCCCTCGACCGGCCGGCCGCCACGCTGGCCGGTGGGGAGGCGCAGCGGATCCGGCTGGCCACCCAGATCGGCTCCGGCCTGGTCGGCGTCCTCTACGTTCTCGACGAGCCCTCGATCGGGCTGCACCAGCGGGACAACACCCGGCTGATCGAGACCCTGGTCCGGCTCCGCGACATGGGCAACACGCTGATCGTGGTCGAGCACGACGAGGACACGATCAAGGTCGCCGACTGGATCGTGGACATCGGCCCCGGCGCGGGCGAGCACGGTGGCGAGATCGTGGTGAGCGGCAGTCTCGAGGACCTCATGTCCAGCGAGCGATCGCTCACCGGCGCGTACCTATCCGGCCGCATGGAGATCGAGATCCCGAAGGAGCGGCGTGAGCTGACCCCGGGTCGCGAACTGGTGGTCAAGGGCGCCCGCGAGCACAACCTCAAGGGCGTCGACGTCACCTTCCCGTTGGGGGTTCTGGTGGCCGTCACGGGGGTGTCCGGGTCGGGCAAGTCCAGCCTGGTCAACGACATCCTCTACACGACCCTGGCCAACGAGCTGAACCGCGCGCGCATGGTGCCGGGCCGACACCGGACGATCACCGGCCTGGAACACCTGGACAAGGTCGTGCACGTCGACCAGTCGCCGATCGGTCGCACCCCGCGGTCGAACCCGGCCACGTACACCGGTGTGTGGGACCACGTCCGCAAGCTGTTCGCCAGCACGACCGAGGCGAAGATGCGCGGGTACATGCCCGGCCGCTTCTCGTTCAACGTCAAGGGCGGCCGCTGCGAGGCGTGCTCCGGCGACGGCACGCTGAAGATCGAGATGAACTTCCTGCCGGACGTCTACGTCCCGTGCGAGGTGTGCCACGGCGCCCGGTTCAACCGGGAGACCCTCGAGGTGCACTACAAGGGCAAGACGGTCGCCGAGGTCCTCAACATGCCCATCGAGGAGGCCGCCGACTTCTTCGCCGCCATCCCGGCGATCGCCCGCTACCTGCGCACGCTCACCGAGGTGGGGCTGGGTTACGTCCGGCTGGGCCAGCCGGCGACCACTCTGTCCGGTGGCGAGGCGCAGCGGGTCAAGCTGGCCAGCGAGCTGCAGAAGCGGACCAACGGCCGCAGCATCTACGTCCTCGACGAGCCGACCACCGGCCTGCACTTCGAGGACATCCGCAAGCTACTGCTCGTCCTGCAGGGCCTGGTCGACAAGGGCAACTCGGTCGTCGTCATCGAGCACAACCTCGACGTCATCAAGAGCGCCGACTGGATCATCGACATGGGTCCCGAGGGCGGGTTCCGCGGTGGCACGGTCGTCGCGGAGGGGCCGCCGGAGTTCGTCGCGACGGTGCCGGAGAGCCACACCGGGCGATACCTGGCGCAGCACCTCGACCCGGACGCGGTCGCGGCGGCCGCCCCGAAGAGGCGGGCCCGCAAGAAGGCGAGCTGATCGGCCGGTCGGCCGCCGCCCGTCCTATGCCGGTGGGTGCGCGGCTGACCTGGGCTTTCTGTCTTGCGGTCATAGCTGTTCGAACGTATGATCGAACACGTGACGACAACGGCAGGCGACGAGTACGCCATCGCCTGTGATCGGGCACGGGCCTCCGTTCGTCGTCGCGGTGCGGCGGAGCGGTCGACGGCATGGCCGGCGTTCGTGCCCCCGGTCGCACTCTCGGAGGGGCCGCTGGGTGCGGTCCAGGCCGCCGACCGTGAGATCGGGCGGCAGACGGCGCTGCGCGCCCGTGCGGTGGCGGAGTTCGCCGCCACGCGGCCAGCCGATGCCGACCGCGCGCAGGGCGAGCCCGGGGCGATGAGTCCCGAGCGCTGGGCGGCTCGGCCCGACGTGCTGCGCGGCGTCAGCGAGTGGGCAGGCCAGGAGCTGGTGATCGCCCTGGGGATCGGTTCCGAGGCGGCCGATGCGCTGCTGACCCGCTCGCTGAACCTCGTGCACCGCCTTCCGGGCACCCTGGCCGCCGTGGAGGCCGGCGCTCTGCATCCCGGTCACCTGTGGTCGATGCTGGAGAAGGTCGCGCCCATCGAGGACGACGAGGTGCGGGCCGAGGTCGAGGCCGAGCTGCTCCGCTGGGCGGCCGGTCGCGTGATCTCGCCGGCGCAGCTCGGCGCCAAGGTTCGGCGCGAGGTCGCCAGGCGTGACGCGCGGGCGGCCGCGCGGCAGCTCGAGAAGGCGATCAGGGAACGCGGTGTCCACCTGCGTCCGGAGCCCACCGACGGCATGGCCGCCGTCGTCAGCCTGTTCACCGTGCCGGAAGCCCTGGCGTTCCATCGGGCACTGGGCCACTACGCCGACGCGATCCCCGACGACCCCGACAGCCCCCCGCGCACGCGGGGCCAGAAGATGGCCGACTGCCTCCTCGACCTGGTGCTGCGCCCGGGTGAGTCCGAGATGCCGCCGGTGCAGCTCGTGCTGACAGCGGTCGCCTCGGTGGCCACCCTGGCCGGTGGTGACGACCCCGGCGAGATCGACGGGCACGTCGTGCCGGCGGAGCTCATCCGTGAACTGGTCCGCATGTTCGCGCCCGGGCAGGTCTCGATGCCGCCGCTCCCCGCCGCGGACGGGGCTTTCCCCGCGGTTGTGCTGCTCGAGTCGGGAGGATCCGACCCGACCGCCGGCCCGCCGAACCTGTGCTGGGAGCAGGCCGAGCAGGAAGAGCTCGAGCGGTGGTGGGACGAGGTCGAACGACGGGTCCTGGCCGAGGAGTTCGGCGCCGGCCCGGAGGGTGAGCCGGTCGCGACCGCGTACCCATCGTCCGACGACCCAGCCCCGGACGACCCAGTGCCCGACGATCCAGCGCTCGACGATCCAGCGCTCGACGATCCAGCGCTGGACGACCCACCGCCGGACGCCCCACGGCCCGACGAGTCACATCCGTCGAACAACTCGGTACCCGACGGCCCACCGCCCGACAGCCCGCCCGACGGCCCGCCGCCCGACGACGGGGCCTGGTGGCGGGTGGCTGACGACGCGGTCGGTGAGGCGGGGCAGGCGGTGCGGCTGGCCGGTGAGGCGCTGTCGCGCGCGCGGCAGACGGTGCGCACCGCCTCCGCAGCGGACGCCGCCGACGAGGCGGCCTGGCAGGCGCGCTCGGGCAGATTCACGAACGCCGGTGACGCTCTGGCCGCACTCCGGGCCGCGACCCAGGCCCAACGGGCGAGCCTGGCCGACCTCCTCCTGATGACCGGCGGGGGAGGCATGGCGGAGCGGCCGCGGATCGCCCTCACCGATGCCGCGTCCGGAGCGCTGCTCGCGCTGACCGATCTGCCCGAGCTCAGGCGGGTGGGCACCTGCGGCGCCGCGGCCTGCCGGCGGGATCCCGGGCGCTGTGACCACGACCTGGCCGGCCGTCCGGGGCTGGGCCCGCCCGGCCCGGTCGGCGGCTACCGGCCCTCCGCCGCACTGGACCGATTCGTCCGTGCCCGCGACCGCCGCTGCCGCTTCCCCGGCTGTCGCCGCAGGGTGCCGCGCGGGGGTGAACTGGACCACGACCGCCCGTGGCCCGACGGTGAGACCAGCGCGGCCAACCTGGCCGGCTACTGCACGTCCCACCACCGGGGTAAGCACCAGGCTCCCGGGTGGCGGCATGCCCTCGGCGCCGACGGCACACTCGTCGTCATCACGCCGACCGGGCTGGTCGCGGTGACCGAACCGCCCCCGTACTGACCGCCCCCGTACCGACCGCGCCGGACCGACCAGCGCGGTGCCGCCGGGCGAGGTCCTATCGTCCCGGCCTGGAGATCGGCTCAGCGCCTGCTCGACGATCTGGAGGACGGCACCGTGGACACACCCACCGAGAACTCGCTGCCCGACCCGGCTGCCCAGGCGGCCCCGCCTACGACGACGGGCGACGCCCGCACGCTGGCGGCGGATCTGTTCAACGGCGTCTGGGTGCTGATGCAGACCGAGAACCGCACGGCAGCGCAGGACGACCGGATGCTGCACATGGCGCACGCCTCCCGGTTCCACTGGGAGCAGGTGGGCACCGCGGCCAACCTGGCGCGGGGGGAATGGCTGTGTTCTCGCGTGTACGCCGTCCTCCGCCGGCCCGAGCCGTGCCTGCACCACGCGCGCCGGGTGCTGGAGATCTGCGAGCAGAACGGGATCGCCGACTGGGACCTCGCGTTCGCCCACGAAGCCCTCGCCCGCGGGCACGCCGTCGACGGTGACCGGCAGGCCGCCGAGGCGGCCGCGGCCCGGGCCCGCGCGGTCGAGATCGCCGACGACGAGGACCGAAAACTGCTCCTCGACGACCTCCGCACCCTGCCCGGCATCCCGGAACAGCCCGATCCGGCACGCGGGTGACCAGCGGCACCGGGAGCGGCCCCCGGACTGTCAGCGGACCCACCTAATCTGGAGACATGGCCGACCCCTCCACGTACCGCCCCGCGGTCGGCAGCATCCCCGAGTCGCCCGGGGTCTACCGCTTCCGCGACCCGAGCGGGCGGGTCATCTACGTGGGCAAGGCTAAGAGCCTGCGCCAGCGCCTGAACAGCTATTTCGCCGACGTCGCCGGCCTGCACCCGCGCACCCGGCAGATGGTGATGACCGCGGCGAGCGTCGACTGGACCGTCGTCGGCACCGAGGTCGAGGCCCTTCAGCTCGAATACAACTGGATCAAGGAGTTCGATCCGCGGTTCAACGTCCGCTACCGCGACGACAAGAGCTACCCGAGCCTCGCGGTCACCCTCAACGAGGAGTACCCGCGGCTGCAGGTGATGCGCGGGCCCAAGCGCAAGGGCGTCCGGTATTTCGGTCCGTACGCGCACGCGTGGGCGATCCGCGAGACCCTTGACACCCTGACCAGGGTGTTCCCGGCGCGCACCTGCTCCAACGGCGTGTTCAAGCGGGCCGGGCAGATCGGCCGGCCGTGCCTGCTCGGCTACATCGGCAAGTGTTCCGCGCCCTGCGTCGGCCGGGTCAGCGCCGACGAGCACCGCAAGATCGTTGACGACTTCTGCGACTTCATGGCCGGCCGGACCGAGCAGATGACGAAGCGGCTCGAGCGCGAGATGGCGGCCGCCGCGCAGAACTTGGAGTACGAGAAGGCGGCCCGGCTCCGCGACGATCTCGGCGCCCTCACCCGCGCGATGGAGAAGCAGGCCGTCGTCCTCGGTGACGGCACCGACGCCGATGTCGTCGCCTTCGCCCAGGACGAGCTGGAAGCCGCCGTCCAGGTGTTCCACGTGCGGGGTGGCCGCGTGCGCGGACAGCGCGGCTGGATCGTCGACAAGGTCGAGGCCGTCACCACCGGCGAGCTGGTCGAGCAGTTCCTGCTGCAGGTCTACGGCGGCGTCGACGAGCAGACCGGCGTCGGCGAGGCGGGGGAGGCCGTGCCCCGTGAGGTGCTCGTGCCCGAACTGCCGGACGACGCCGACGTGTACACCGAGCTGCTCGAGGAGCTGCGCGGCGGCCGGGTCTCGCTGCGTGTGCCCCAGCGCGGCGACAAGCGCAGCCTGCTCGAGACCGTCGAGCGCAACGCCAAGGAGGCCTTCGCCCGGCACCGGGTGAAGCGCGCCAGCGACCTGACCGCCCGCTCCCTGGCACTGTCCGAGCTGCAGGAGGCGCTCGACCTGGCCGACGCGCCGCTGCGGATCGAGTGCATCGACATCTCGCACGTGCAGGGCACGAACGTCGTGGCCAGCATGGTGGTTTTCGAGGACGGTCTGGCGAAGAAGTCGGATTACCGCCGGTTCTCCGTCACGAACGGAACCGACGACACCGCCGCGATGGCCGAGGTGGTGCGCCGCCGCTTCGCCCGCCACCTCAAGGACGAGGCCGACCGCAAGGACGAGCAGGGCATCGCGGCCGAGGAGGGCCGGCCGCGCCGGTTCGCCTATCCGCCGAACCTGCTCGTCGTCGACGGCGGTGCGCCGCAGGTCGCCGCAGCGGTCCGGTCCCTCGACGAGCTCGGCATCGTGGACGTCGCCGTCTGCGGGCTGGCCAAGCGGATGGAGGAGGTCTGGCTGCCCGGCGACAGCGATCCGGTGATCCTGCCGCGCACGTCCGAGGCGCTCTACCTCCTGCAGCGCGTGCGCGACGAGGCCCACCGATTCGCGATCACCTATCACCGGCAGAAGCGGTCGACCGGCATGCTGGTCTCCCTGTTGGACGACGTCCCCGGTCTCGGGGAGACGCGGCGAAAGGCACTCATGAAGCAGTTCGGGTCGCTCAAGCGCCTGCGGGCCGCCACGGTCGAGGACCTCATGCAGGTCCCCGGCATCGGCCGGCGGACGGCGGAGGCGGTCCAGACCGCGATCGCCGAGCCCGCCGTCCCGGAGGAGCCCCCGGCGGACGGCCAGCAGGCACACGCCGGCTCGACCGCCCCGGCCGGGCTGGTGGCCTCGTGACCGTCGACGCACACCGCGACCGGGAGGCCAACCCGCGCGGCGACGGCGCGCCGGGTCACGACCCCGCCGCCGCCGGCGAGTCCCAGCCGCTCGAGGTCGTCGTCGTCACCGGGCTCTCCGGCTCGGGCAAGAACAGCGCCGGGCGGGTGCTGGAGGACCTCGGCTGGTTCGTCGTCGACAACCTGCCACCGGCGCTGCTGCAGCCGATGGTCGAGCTCGGCGCCCGCGGCGACGTCCGCCGTTTCGCGGCCGTCGTCGACGTCCGCAGCCGCGCCTTCTCCAGCGACCTGCAGGAGGCCATCCGCGTGCTCGCCGAGGCCGGGCACCGGCCGCGCGTGGTCTACGTGCACGCCCGCGACGAGGTGCTGGTCCGCCGCTACGAGTCCAACCGGCGTGAGCACCCGCTGCAGGGCACCGGGACGCTGATCGACGGCATCTCCGCCGAGCGGGCGCTGCTGACCGGCATCGCCGGTGAGGCAGACCTCTGGGTCGACACCAGCGACCTCAACATCCACCAGTTGCGCGCCACGCTGGAGAACGCCTTCGCGCGCGAGGGGCGCACGCCGCCGCTCACCGCGACGGTCATGAGCTTCGGCTTCAAGTACGGGCTCCCGCTCGACGCCGACCTGGTCGTCGACGCCCGCTTCCTGCCCAACCCGCACTGGATCCCCGAGCTGCGCAACCACACCGGCCAGGACCCGGAGGTGCGCGACTACGTGCTCCAGCAGGACGACGCCACGGAGTTCCTCGACCGCTACACCGATGTGTTGCGCCTGCTGATCCCCGGCTACCGCCGCGAGGGGAAGCGCTACCTGAACCTGGCGGTGGGCTGCACCGGCGGCAAGCACCGGAGCGTCGCCATCGCCGAGGAGTTCGCCCGTCGCCTAAGGGCCGAGGGCATCGATGCCGCGGCCCGCCACCGCGATCTGGGCCGCGAGTAGTGGGCGCGGAAACGAGCGGCGCGCCCCCGCGGGTGGTTGCGCTCGGGGGAGGGCACGGGCTCGCGGCGGCCCTGGCCGCCTGGCGGCGGATCACGTCCGAGCTGACCGCCGTCGTGACCGTCGCGGACGACGGCGGCTCCTCGGGCCGGATCCGGCGCGAGATGCCGGTGCTGCCCCCGGGTGACCTGCGCATGGCGCTCACGGCGCTGGCGGGGCAGGACGGGCGCACCCAGGAGGTCGCCGAGCTGCTGCACCACCGGCTCGGCGGCACCGGCGTCCTCGCCGGCCACCCGGTGGGCAACCTCGTGCTGACCGGTCTCGTCGAGATGCACGGCGGCGACACCGTCCGGGCGCTCGACGTGCTCGCCGGGCTGCTCGGCGCCTCCGGCCGCGTGCTGCCGATGGCCGACGTCCCGCTCGACCTCGTCGCCCGCGTCGAGAGCACCGATCCCGACGACCCGGCCCGCAGCCGCACGATCCGGGGACAGGTCGCGATCGCCACGACACCGGGGCACGTCCGCGAGATCCTCGTCTCCCCGGCGGACCCCCCGGTCAATCCGGCCGTGCTGGACGCCATCGCCGCGGCCGACGTGGTCTCCCTCGGCCCGGGGTCCTGGTACACCTCGGTGCTCCCGCACCTGCTGGTGCCGCAGCTGCGCGCGGCGCTGGCCGCGGCGCAGGCCAGGGTCGTGGTCGTGCTCAACCTGGAACCGCAGCCCGGTGAGACGGACGGGTTCTCACCGGAGGAGCATCTGAGCGTGCTGCAGGCACACTTGGGCGGAGTGGCGTTGCACACCGTGATCGCGGATGCTGAATCGGTTGTTGACCGCCATGGTCTGCTGTCAGCAGTACGTGAGTGCGGCGCCGAGCTCGTCCTGGCTCCGGTGGCCGAGCTCGGCGGGGCACCACGGCACGATCCGGTGCGTCTGGCCGCCGCGTTCGCCGCGGCGGTCGGGGTGCGGTGAAGTGCACACAGATTTCGATCGGGTACCGGAACTGACGTGACCCGATCGGTTCGAGGGGGAAGGGGACGCCGCGGATGACGCCTGACACGGCGGTGCACACGGCGGTGCGCACGAGACGGCACACGGCACGGCAGACAGCACGACGGACGACGAGGGTCACGGCGATCAACCCGCCGGCGACGACGGCGATGCACACGGCGACGAACTGCCCCGTGCAGGAGTGGGGGCTCACATGGCGATGACGGCCATGGTCAAGGACGAGTTGTCCCGGGTGGAGTGCACCAAGACCTCCGAGCGCAAGGCGGAGGTCACGGCATTGCTCCGCTTCTCGGGCGGCCTGCACATCGTCGGCGGTCGGGTGGTCATCGAGGCCGAGCTCGACACCGGCTCGGTGGCCCGGCGGCTGCGCCGGGACATCAGCGAGGTCTACGGCTACACCAGCGGCGTGAGCGTCCTCGCGGGCGGCAACATCCGGCGCGGGGTGCGGTACCTCGTGCGCATCGCCAAGCATGGCGAAGGCCTCGCGCGGCAGACGGGCCTGGTCGACCAGCGCGGACGTCCGGTGCGGGGACTGCCGCCGTCGGTCGTCTCCGGCGGCATCAGCGACGCCGAGGCCGCCTGGCGCGGCGCCTTCCTGGCGCACGGCTCCCTCACCGAGCCCGGGCGGTCCTCCTCGCTGGAGGTCACCTGCCCCGGCCCCGAGGCGGCGATGGCGCTCGTGGGCGCCGCCCGCCGGCTCGGCATCGCCGCGAAGGCCCGCGAGGTGCGCGGCGCCGACCGCGTCGTGGTCCGCGACGGCGACGCGATCAGCGCGCTGCTCACCCGCATGGGCGCGCACGACGCCGTCCTGGCGTGGGAGGAGCGGCGCATGCGCCGGGAGGTCCGCGCGACGGCGAACCGGCTGGCCAACTTCGACGACGCCAACCTGCGCCGCTCGGCCCGCGCGGCGGTCGCGGCCAGCGCGCGGGTCGAGCGGGCGCTGGAGATCCTGGCGGGCGACGCTCCCGAGCACCTGTTGGTCGCCGGCCGGCTGCGGCTGGAGTTCGGTCAGGCCTCGCTCGAGGAACTCGGCCAGCGGGCCGACCCGCCGATGACCAAGGACGCCGTCGCCGGCCGGATCCGCCGCCTGCTGGCGATGGCCGACAAGCGGGCCAAGGACCTCGGCATCCCCGACACCGAATCCGTGGTCACCGACGACATGCTGGCGCAGTAGCGACGGAACCCCCGGGCTCCCCGCCAAATCGATCGGCGGCCGGGAGCCGGGGCACCGCTCCGCCCGATAGGGTTCGTGTCGAGCGAGGCCGCGCGCTGCGCGGGGCCTCCGAGGGACGCACCTTGTTGGTCAACACAGGAGGTCTGCAGTGACGGTCCGCGTAGGCATCAACGGATTCGGCCGCATCGGCCGCAACTTCTGGCGGGCCGCCGCGGCCAGTGGCCAGGACATCGAGATCGTGGCGGTGAACGACCTCACCAGCCCCGAGGCGCTCGCGCACCTGCTCAAGTACGACAGCATCCTGGGCAAGCTGGGCGAGGACGTCGCCGCCGACGGTCAGGGCATCAAGATCGGCGGGTCGATCATGAAGGTCCTCTCCGAGCGTGACCCGGCCGCGTTGCCGTGGGGCGACCTCGGGGTCGATGTCGTCATCGAGTCCACCGGCTTCTTCACCAAGGCGGCCGACGCCCGCAAGCACGTCGACGCCGGCGGCGCCAAGAAGGTCATCATCTCCGCGCCGGCCACCGACGACGACATCACGGTCGTCATGGGTGTGAACGACAACCTGTACGACGGCTCGCAGACGATCATCAGCAACGCCTCGTGCACCACGAACTGCCTGGCTCCGCTGGCCAAGGTGCTCAACGACGCATTCGGCATCGAGCGCGGTCTCATGACCACGATCCACGCCTACACCGCCGACCAGAACCTGCAGGACGGCCCGCACAAGGACCTCCGCCGCGCCCGCGCCGCCGCACTCAACATGGTGCCCACCTCGACCGGCGCCGCGAAGGCGATCGGCCTCGTCCTCCCCGAGCTCAAGGGCAAGCTGGACGGCTACGCCATGCGCGTGCCGCTGCCCACCGGCTCGGCCACCGACCTCACGGTCACGGTGAACAAGGAGGCCTCGGCCGACGAGATCGACGCCGCCTACCGCGAGGCCGCGGCCGGCCCGCTCGGCAAGTACCTCACCTACACCGACGCGCCGATCGTCTCCTCCGACATCGTCACCGACCCGTCGTCGTGCATCTACGACGCGAAGCTGACCAAGGTGTTCGGCCCGATGGTCAAGGTGCTCGGCTGGTACGACAACGAGTGGGGCTACTCCAACCGGCTCGTCGACCTGACCACGCTCGTGGGTGCCTCGCTCTGATGCGGTCCGTCGACGACCTGCTCGCCGACGGGGTCTCGGGTCGGCGCGTGCTCCTGCGCGCCGACCTGAACGTCCCGCTCGACAAGGGCACCGGAGCCATCACCGACGACGGCCGGATCCGGGCCAGCCTGCCCACGCTGCAGGCGCTCCGTGACGCCGGCGCCCGGGTGATCGTGGCCGCCCACCTCGGGCGGCCCAAGGGTGCCCCGGACCCGCAGTTCTCCCTCGGCCCGGTGGCCGAGCGGCTCGGTGAGCTGCTCGGCGTCCCGGTGCCCCTGGCCGCCGACGTTGCGGGCGACGACGCGCGCGCCCGGGCCGCCGCCCTCGGCGACGGCGACGTGCTGCTGCTGGAGAACGTCCGCTTCGAGGCGGCCGAGACGGCCAAGGACGACGCCGCGCGCGGGGAGCTGGCCGACCGGCTGGCGGCGCTGGCCGACTGCTACGTCGACGACGCGTTCGGCGCGGTGCACCGCAAGCACGCCTCGGTGTTCGACGTGGCCGAACGGTTGCCGCACTACGCCGGCCGGCTGGTCGCCCGCGAGCTCGACGTGCTGGCCCGGCTCACCACCGACCCTGAGCGCCCGTACGTCGTCGTCCTCGGCGGCTCGAAGGTCAGCGACAAGCTGGCCGTGATCCAGGCGCTGCTGCCCAAGGTCGACACGTTGCTCATCGGCGGCGGCATGTGCTTCACGTTCCTCGCCGCGCAGGGCCACGGCGTGGGCGACTCGCTGCTGGAGACCGACCAGGTCGACACCTGCCGCGGGCTGCTCGCCGAGGCCGGCGACAAGATCGTGCTGCCGGTCGACGTGGTTTGCGCGCCGAAGTTCAGCGCCGACGTCGAGACCACCGTCGTCCCGGCCGAGTCGATCCCGGCCGGGCAGCTGGGTCTGGACGTCGGCCCGCGCACGGTCGAGCTGTTCGCCGGCGCACTGTCGGGGGCCCGCACCGTGTTCTGGAACGGCCCGATGGGCGTGTTCGAGCTCGCGCCGTTCCAGGACGGCACCCGCGGGGTGGCCCGGGCGGTCGGCGAGGTCGGCGGGCTCTCCGTGGTCGGCGGCGGCGACTCCGCGGCCGCGGTCCGGCAGCTGGGGCTCGACGAGAACGCGTACGGCCACATCAGCACCGGCGGCGGCGCGTCGCTGGAGTACCTCGAGGGCCGGGAGCTCCCGGGCCTCGAGGTGCTCGCCCACTGAGCGCGGGGAGCAGTCATGGCACGCAAGGACCGCACTCCGCCGGCGCCCCGCACGGGCCGCCGGCCGCTGATCGCCGGCAACTGGAAGATGAACCTCACGCACCTCGACGCCATCGGCCTGGTGCAGAAGCTCGCCTTCTCGCTCACCGAGAAGGAGCTCGACGCCGCCGAGGTCGTCGTCCTCCCGCCGTTCACGGCGCTGCGCAGCGTGCAGACGCTGGTGACCGGCGACAAGCTCGAGGTCGGCTACGGCGCCCAGGACATCTCGGCCGAGGAGTCCGGCGCCTTCACCGGCGAGATCAGCGGCACGATGCTGGCGGCGCTGGCCTGCCAGTACGTGGCGGTGGGGCACTCCGAGCGGCGTGCCCTGCACGGTGAGGACGACGCCCTGGTGGCGCGCAAGGTGCAGGCGGCGCTGCGGCACGAGCTGGTCCCGATCCTCTGCGTGGGGGAGGGGCTCGACGTCCGGCGTGCCGGCGAGCACGTCGCCCACTGCACCGCCCAGCTCGACGCCGCCCTCGACGGTCTGACCGTCGAGCAGGTGAGCGGTAGCGACGGGAACGGCGGCGTGGTGATCGCCTACGAGCCGGTCTGGGCGATCGGCACCGGCGAGGTCGCCACCCCGGAGGACGCGCAGGAGGTCTGCGGGGCACTCCGGGCGCGGCTCGCCGAGCGATTCGGCCCGGAGACGGCCGCGATCGTCCGTATCCTCTACGGAGGTTCGGTGAAGGCCGCGAACACGGCCGGGATCCTGGCCGGGCCGGACGTCGACGGCGCGCTCGTCGGCGGTGCCAGCCTGGACGCCGAAGAATTCGTAGGGATCTGTCGGATCGCCGCCGACGGCAGCTGAGGGCCGCTGACCGCCGGCCGCACATGTGGAGGCGGAGCAGCAGGCAGTGGAGCAGACCCTCGAGCGCTTGACCGGCCGGCTGCCTGCCTGGGCGCGCGGCTGGCCCCGCCGCCGGATCCTCGCGGCGGCCGCGGTCGTCGTCCTGGTCGTGGTCCTCGCCGTCAGCTGCGGTGGGGGAGCCGGCGGCCGGGCCGACGTGCCGGTGGTCGGCGGCGGCACCGACGCCGCGGTGACCGGCGTACGCGCGCCGTCCACCGCGCACGGCGGGACGCTGCGCGTGGTGTCCGCCGACGTCGACAGCCTCGACCCACAGCGCTCCTACCTCCCCGGCGTGTGGAACCTGATGCGGCTCTACACCCGCACGCTGGTCACCTACGCGTCCGCGCGCGGCCGGACCGGCGAGCTGGTGCCCGACCTGGCGACCGACCTGGGAAAGCCCTCGAAGGACGGGCGGAGCTGGACGTTCACGCTCCGCAAGGGGCTGAAGTTCGAGAACGGCCGGCCGATCACGTCGCGCGACGTGAAGTACGGGATCGAGCGGTCGTTCGCCTCCGACGTCGTCGTCGGCGGCCCCACCTACGTCGTCGACCTGCTCGACGACCCGGCCAATCCCTACCCGGGGCCCTATCAGGACCCGACCCGGAATCACCTAGGGCTCAGCACGATCCAGACCCCCGACGACGCCACGATCGTGTTCAAGCTGCGCTCCCCGCAGCCGGACTTCCCGTACGTCATGGCCCTGCCGTCGAGCAGCCCCGTGCCGGCCGCATCCGACACCCGCGCGAAGTACGGGCTCGATCCCGTCTCCTCCGGCCCGTATGTGATCACCTCGGTCGACCCGGTCGCCGGCATCGTGCTCGACCGCAACAAGCAGTGGGACCCGGCGACCGACAAGGTCCGGACGGCGCTGCCCGATCGCATCGTCGTCCGCACCGGGCTCTCCGGGCTCGAGCGCGACCAGGCCCTGCTGGCCGGCTCCGCGGACGTGGACATCTCCGGCGCCGGAGTGCAGACGCCGACCACCGCGCGCACGACCGGGGACGACGGTGCGGCGCTGCGGCAGCGGATCGACGACGTGACCACCGGCGCCGTCCGGATGCTCGCCCTGCCGACCACCGTCGCACCGCTGGACGACCCGCACTGCCGGGCCGCGGTCGCGGCCGCCCTGGACCGGCGGGCGCTGCAGGGCCTGCTCGGCGGTGCGGCCGACGCCGTGCGCAGCTCGGAGCTCTGGCCCCACGGGCTGCCCGGTGGCCCCAGTGAGCCCGATCCCCGGCCCGACCCGACGGCCGCCCGGGCGGCGTTGAAGGCGTGCGGCAAGCCCCACGGTTTCTCCACGGTGCTCGCGGTCGTCGACGCGCCGGCGACGGTCGACCTCGCCCACGGGGTCGCCGAACAGCTGGGCCGGGTGGGCATCACGGTCAAGGTCCAGCCGCTGGACGCGTCCACCTTCTACGCGATCGACGTCGGGAAGCCGGCCAACGTGGTGAAGCAGGGCTACGGCATGGTGCTCACCACCTGGACGGCGGACTTCCCGACCCCCGGGTCCTTCCTCGCGCCGCTGCTCGACGACCGAGCCCACCGGAAGGTCGGCAACACCGACTACGCCCAGCTGAACGACCCGACGATCGACGCGCTGATCGACAAGGCCCGGGCCGCGGGGGACGCCGGCACCGCGCGGGCGCGCTGGCGCGACGTCGCTGCGGCCGCCCGGGCCACGTCGGCGTACCTGCCGCTGGCCGAGACCCGGGTGCAGCTGGTGGCGGGGGAGCGGTTGCGCAACGGGCTGGTGATGCCGCCGTACGGCGGGTACGACCTCGCCACTGCCGGGGTTCGGTAACGGCTTCGGTACGCTGGACCCCGAGATCCGGCGTGCGCCGTCGGGTGACCCCATGCTGGAGAAGTGATGATCGAGATCGTCCTCAATGTGGTGCTGGTGCTCACCAGCGCCCTGCTCATCGTGCTGATCCTGCTGCACCGGGGCAAGGGTGGCGGTCTGTCCTCGATGTTCGGCGGTGCGGTGTCCTCCTCGCTGGCGGGATCGTCGGTCGTGGAGAAGAACCTGAACCGGCTCACCGTCTTCTGCGCGGTGATCTGGTCGATCTGCATCGTCGGCATCGGCATCCTCACCAAGCTCAAGTGAGCCGATCCCCGGTCTGACCGGGGATGCCTTGCGAATCCGCGGGCAAAACGTGACCGGAAACGACCCTTCCCTGTCCTAGACTGCGGCCGCGGCGTGATCTGCCGCACGACCCGGACGGATAGCAGGGGGCGCGCTCGTGGCTGGTGGCAATGCGATCCGGGGCACCCGGGTAGGCGCAGGTCCGATCGGCGAGGCCGAGCGGGGTGAGGCTGCTCCACGGCGCCGGATCCCGTTCTGGTGCGCCAACGGGCACGACACCCGCGTCGCCTTCGCGTCCGAGGCCGACGTCCCCGAGCTGTGGGACTGCCCGCGCTGCGGGCTGCCGGCCGGCCAGGACCAGCAGAACCCGCCCCCCGCGCCGCGGACCGAGCCGTACAAGACGCATCTGGC
>Ga0308173_10000317_pt1 | contig 19617 bp, 12 predicted proteins | sample PhyPR1_FD_203716 | JGI IMG/M metagenome (GOLD analysis project Ga0308173, IMG submission 203716) | Soil microbial communities from UC Gill Tract Community Farm, Albany, California, United States - DLSLS.P.R1 | ecosystem: Environmental > Terrestrial > Soil > Agricultural land | place: USA...
CCAGCGGCTGAAGCAGATCGCGCAGCTCATCAAGGCCGACGTGGGGCTGGAGGTGGCGTTCGCCGACGTCGGCGGGTGGGACACCCATGTGAATCAGGGCGGTGCGACGGGACAGCTCGCGCTCCGGCTCGACGACTTCGCGCGATCGGTCGCGGCGCTGGTGACGGACCTCGGCGACCGCATGGCGGACGTCACGATCCTCACGATGTCCGAGTTCGGCCGCACGGCGCGGCAGAACGGCAGCGCGGGCACCGACCATGGCCACGCCGGCGCGCTGTTCGTGATCGGCGGCAGCGTGAAGGGCGGCAAGGTCCACGGACGGTGGCCCGGCCTCGAGCCCGAACAGCTGCACGAAGGGCGCGACCTGGCGCTGACGACCGACTTCCGAGCGGTGTTCTCGGAGGTGGCAGCGAAGCAGCTGGGAGCGAAGAAGCTGGATGTGCTTTTCCCTGGGTATGCGGCTGCTGGGCGAGACTGGCTGGGGATTCTGTGATTGTTGCTTCAGTTATCGGTTGTCGGTAATCAGCCGGCCTCGGGACGCAGAGCTTCCCGAGGCCGGCTGATAACTGAGAACCGATAACCGAAAAGAGCGTCAGAACCGGAAGATCTTCCTCAACACCTTCCCGATCCCGTCCACGCCGCGCTTGATCGGGTCCTGAGGGCGCGGGCCCATGTCGATCGGGACCTCTTCCTGCTCGAAGATCGGCTCCGTGTGCACGTTGCACGTCTCGGTCGGCTCGGTGCCCGGCTTGAAGTACTCGCGCTTCTTCACGGGGCACCATTCGTTGGCGAGCATGCCAGTGCCCGGGTCGATGATGCGCATCGTCATGCCGGCGGGCGGTCTCCAGCCCTCGGCCGACGACTCGGGCTCGCGCCAACCGCTCAGATAGAAGTCGGCCCACGCGGGCGCGGCGAGATGTCCGCCCGAGGCGTGCGGCGCGATCTGCTTGGGCGTGTCGTAGCCGAACCAGACGCCGGCGACGAGCGTAGGCGTGTAACCCACGAACCAGACGTCGGCCGCGTTGTTGGTCGTCCCCGTCTTGCCGGCGACCGGTCCGCGCACGCCGGCGTCGCGCACCGTGCGCGCCGTGCCGTTGTCCACGACGCCACGCAGCATCGACGTGAGCTGATACGCGTCGCGCGGATCCATCACCGTGTCGGGTGGAACGGTCTCGGCGGCCCACAGCACCGTGCCGTCGGCCGCCTCGATGCGCCGCACCAGCCGCGGGTGCACGCGGAGGCCACCGTTGGCGAACGGCGCGTACGCCGCCACCAGCTCGAGCGGCGTGACGTCGACGGCGCCGAGCGCGATGGCGGGATAGCTCGGCAGCGGACTGGAGATGCCGTTGCGGCGCGCGGCCTGGATGACGTTCGGGATGCCGACTGTCTGACTCACGCGCACGGCGGCCGCGTTCGACGAGACGGCGAGCGCCTTGGTGAGCGTGATGGTGCCGATGTACGTCCCTTCGTAGTTCGCCGGGCGCCAGACGCTGCGTCCCTGGGTGACCTCCACCGGCTCGTCGTCGACGAGCGTGGCCGGAGTCATCCCCGCCTTGAGCGCGGCGGCGTAGACGAACGGCTTGAACGCCGACCCGGGTTGGCGCCGCGCACGGAAGGCGCGGTTGAATCCCTTCTTGCTGCGCCGGCCGCCGACGAGCGCGCGGATGTCGCCGGTGCGCGGATCCATCGCGACGAGCGCACCCTGCGCGGGCTCGGTGACGCGCCCGCCCGAGTACTGGGTCTCGCGGCTCACCACGGCGGCCTGGCGAAGCACTGCGCGGTCGGCGGCCTTCTGCGCCGTGAGATCGAGCGTGGTGTAGACCGTGACGTCGCCCTCCTGCAGCGCATCGGGCAGCAGTGAGTCGATGAACATGCGCACGGCGTCGAGCGCGAGCGGCTCGTTGCCCGTGTCGGGACGCCACTCGTCTTCGGCGACCGCGAGGCGCTGCTGCGCGGCGGTGGATGCCTCGCCCGGCGTGATGTAGCCCTCCTGCGCCATGAGCGAGAGCACGAGGTTGCGCCGGCGCAGCGCGCGGTCGGGATGATCGCGCGGCGTGTACGCGCTCGGCCCCTTGGGCAGCGCGGCGAGCACGGCACCTTCGGCGATCGAGAGCTTGGAGACGCTCTTGCCGAACAGGTCGCGGCTCGCGGCCTCGACACCGTTCATTCCGTTGCCGAGATAGATCAGGTTGAGGTAGAGCTCGAGAATCTGATCCTTCGTGAGCTCGCCCTCGATGAGGCGCGTGAGCCGAAGTTCGATGAGCTTGCGGCGCATGGTCCGGCCGCCGCGCATCTTCACGAGGAAGGAGTTGCGCGCCACCTGCATGGTGATCGTGCTGAACCCCTCGCGCACGCCGAGGTGGCGGACGTTCGTCGCAACGGCACGGAAGAGACCGCGCCAGTCGAGTCCATTGTGCTCGTAGAAGCGGCGGTCCTCGGTGGCGAGGAAGGCCTGTCGCACGTGAAGCGGGATCGCGTCGAGCGGGACGTTCACGCGACGCACGATGGCGATGCGCCCGAGGAAGCGGTCGCCGCGGTCGAGGATCTTCCCTCCCTCACCGGGGCGGAATGCGCGGATCTCGCCGCGCGAGGGGCAGCCGGAGAAGCCGCAGGTGGTCAACCACGCGTCGAACAGGACGATTCCGACGCAGGCGAGCGCGAGCGCGGTGAGCGAACGCCACCGACGGCGCATCCAGACGCGAGCCGGCTCACGGGGCGCGTGGAAGCGCTCGCGGAGGACGGCCATACGATCCTTCAAACGGCGGGTGAGCTCGGACACGTGGGGGGTTGATGGGCTCTAGATATTGGTACGGGTGGTGCGGAAGCAGGTTTCCGGCCGCGGAGGATGCGCGCGTCGTTCTCTCCCGCTATCCTCGGACCGTTGGCACCGCACTCATCCTCATGTCACCCCACAGGTCGGAAATGGATCGCCGAACGCTCGTCGTCCTGCTGCTGGTCGCCGCGTGCGCCGGCGGTGAGTCCTCTTCATCCAGGCGCGGCGCTGCCGACACCGCCGCGGCGCGAGCGGCAGGCGACAGCGGAAGGCGCGATGTCGCGCTGAGCAGCGCGCCGGGCGAGGTCGCATCCGGGGGCGCGACGGCGGCAGGAGCGCTGGCGCCCAACCCGCAGGGCCGGATCCCGGTGCTCGAATACCACGTGATCGGCGGCGACAAGAACACGCTCTACACGCGCACCGCCGCGAGCTACAGGGCCGATCTCGAGGAGACGTACAAGCTGGGCTACCGCCCGATCACGATCACCCAGATGCTGGACAAGGATTGGCGCGACGTGCCAGCCGGAATGGCGCCCGTGGTGTTCGTGTTCGACGACGCGTCGGATTCGCAGTTCCGGTACCTCGACCAGAACGGGAAGCTCGTGATCGATCCGACGAGCGCCGTCGGCATCTGGCTCGACTTCGCGAAGACACATCCGGGTTGGAAGAACCGGGCGGTGTTCTGCATGCTGAACGGCGGCGCGGCGGGCCACAACTTCTTCGGCGACAACCCCAAATGGGGCGGGCAGAAGAAGGAGTGGCGGTTCCAGAAGGTGAAGTGGCTCGCCGACCAGGGATTCGAGCTGTGCGACCACACCCTCTGGCATGCGAAGCTGAGCCAGTATCCGGACGCGGTGGTGCAGGAGCAGATCGCCCGCAACGCGATGGGGATCGACTCCGCGGTGCCGGGCTACAAGATCCGCACGATGGCGCTGCCGTACGGCCTCTGGCCGAAGAACCGGCCGCTCGCCTGGCAGGGGAGCTGGACCGACCCCAAGACCAAGCAGACCCACAGCTACAAGTTCGACGCGGTGCTGGAGGTGGCGGGGGGACCGGCACGCAGTCCGTACGATCCGCAGTTCAATCCGAAGAGCATCAATCGGATCGAGGCGATCGGCAGCGACATCAGCCGACAGCTGAACAAGCTGGCGAAGGACGGGACCCGTTTCGTGCCGCCAGCGAAGTAGTTACGCCGCCCGAGGTCAGCGGTCCAAGCAGCGGGGCGGCGCCGGATCGGCGCCGCCCCGCTCGCGTTGGTGGGCGGGCCGCATATCGCATATAAGGTATGGACGGGCGCGGCGGGCCCAGGGCGATGTGGAAAATGTCCGAAAAGAGGGGTGTTTCTGGCCGAAAAGCCCTCTTGAGTGGCCATCCGGAGGTGCCGATCATCTGTAGAGGCGGGATACGTGCACCCTTCCCTCGATCGCGTCCACTGGAGGTCGCGTGAGCTCTGAGACGTCCGACAACCTGCGGCATCAGGCGTTCTTCGCCGAGCTGGCCTCGCTCGAGGATGCAGATCCGTCGTGGCGCGCGGTGACGGCGGGCCTCGTCGTGCTGCGCCTGGTCGACGCGTGGGTGGAGGAAGGCTCGGCGGTGGTGGCCGCGGACAGTTGGGGTGTGCGCTCCGTTCGCGCGGCGGTCGAGGACATGCCGGAGGGGATGCCGGCGCGCACGCTGCTCGCCGGCGTCGTGGAAGCGCTGACGTCGCCGGGTGGGGACCTGCATGCGGTGGCGCCGCGGTTGATGGCGTACGCGCGCGCGCTCGAGCTCGACGGCCAGTGGTCGCTCGGGGCGGACGTGTACGAGACGATCCTGGCGCACGTGCATCCGGTCGAGGATGCGGACGTGGCGGTGAATGCGCTGCTGCGTCGGGGGCACTGTCTGCGCGAGCTCGGCGATCACGCCGGCGCCACCGCCGCTTTCGGCGCTGCGGGAGAAGTGGCGCACCGCGCCGGCGACATGATCGGCCAGCTGCGGGCGCGGATCGGCGAGGCGAAGCTCATGACGGCGAGAGGCAATCTGCCCGCGGCCGATGCGCTGCTGGAGCGAACGGTCGCCGACGCGACCGCGCACGATCTGAAGGAGGTCCGCGCGCTCGCGACGCACGATCGATCGCAGCTCGCGCATCTGCGCGGGCAGTACGACGTGGCCGTCCGTCTCGCGTACGAGGCGATGCGCGACGCCGAGAACGAGATCCAGCGCGACCGTGTGCTGGGCGACCTCGCGGCGTCGTTCTACATGCTCGGCGTGAAGTCGGCCGCACAGGACGCGTTCCTGATCATCGCGGCGACCGCGCGCGAGCAGTACCAGCGTTGGGTCGCGACGATCAACCTGATGGAGCTCGCCGCGGAAGACGGGGTGAGCATCCAGTTCGAGCGCCATCGCCAACAGCTAGCGGCTGCGAAGCTGCCGCCGCTGTTGCAGGCGCAATTCGAACTACACGTGGGCCGCGGCTACCAGACGTTCGGCGAGTACACCGCGGCGCGCACGTGGTTGGAGCGGGCCGTCCGCACGGCTTCGGCCCATTCGCTGAACCAACTCGTCTTCGAGGCCGAGACGGCGCTGTCGAAGAAGGAGCCGAGTCCCGTGGAGAAAGTGACGGTCACCCCGTTCGAGATCTCCGGCGAGATCAGCGAGATCGCGACGGAGCTGAAGGAGATGCGGGAGTTGGCGGGAGCGTGAAGGGCGCGGACGATCGGCGTGGATCAACCGGTCGATCCGCTGGTGACGATCGGCGCATCGTGCTTCGGCGCGGTGGGCGAGGTACCACAAGCAGTGGCAGCCAGGGAGGCAAGCGTAAGGACGACGAGGGTCAGCTGGCGACGGGACATGAGCGGCTCCAGTTCGGGTGATTTGGTTCGGGGGAACCTGTGACCGAACGTAGGGTCGCGGTGCATCGCGTAAACCGGCATTTTGAGACAAAATTCCCGGTTTTTGCGACAATTTTCCGCACCTCGATTGCACGTCGCCGCTCTGGTTCCTCGTAACCTCCTGATTCACCTCCGCGTCGTGCTCGGGGAGCAACACTCCTTGAGCACCGCGGGGGACGCGGCAGAGCTGCACGCGCTGCTGCGGTCGTCGGACGTCGACGTGCTCGTCGTCGATCCGGTGATGCAGGACGGCGAGTCGGATGGTGAGCTGGACCGGGTGCTGGCGGAATACCCGGAGGTACCGGCGATCGCGTACACGACGTTGTCGCCGGCGGCGATGCGGCAGGTGGTGCGACTGGCACGCGTGGGGCTGAAGCACGTCGTCCTGAACCGGTTCGACGACGAGCCGAGTCGGTTTCTGGACCTGATCGAGCGCGCGCCGGCGCATCCATTGGCCGAAGCGATGCTGCAGGAGCTGGCGGTGCCGTTGCGGGCGTTGCCGGTGATCGTGACCCGGGCGATCGAGCAGCTGTTCCGCTCGCCGGGCCGGGTGAAGAACTCGCAGGAGCTGGCGAGTCTGGCGGGGATGATTCCGCGGACGTTGTACCGCCACATGATGCCAATCGGGCTGCAGCCGCGCCAATTGCTGATCTGCGCGCGATTGCTGAGGACCTATACGCTGGTGCGGGAGCCGGGTGTACGACTGAAGGAAGTGGCGTTCAAGCTGGGGTATGCCGATCCGGACCACCTGACGGAGCAGCTACGAGAATGGACGGGATGTTCGCCGAGGGATCTGCGCAGCACCTTGACTCCAGACCGGTTCGTGCGGATGCTGGCATCGCATCTGTTGCGCTCGAACGCGGAGCAGGGCGTGGAGGACGCGACGGAGCCGGTGTGAGAACGACGGGAACACGACGGTGGCTGGTGCGGCCGACGAGGACGATCATGGGTGAGGACGGAAAGCAGCCGGAGCGCGTGCGCGTGTTGATCGTCGACGACGAGCCGGCGATCTGCAAGGCGTTGAAGGTCGCGCTCGACCGCGCGGGCTACGACGCCATCGCGGCACAGTCAGGGGACAGCGCGCTGACGGTGCTCTCCCTCGAATCGGTGGACGTTCTGCTGCTCGATCTGCGGATTCCCGACACACGCGGCGACGTGGTGTTCGAGCTCGCGGCCGCGACGCATCCGCATCTGCGACATCAGACGCTGTTCATGACGGGTGACATCTCCGACCGGGCGCTCAAGCTGATTCAGTCGTGCAAGTGTCCAGTGATCCGGAAGCCGTTCGAGCTGCGGGAGCTCATCGCGATGATCGACGCCCTTGCACCGCGCCGTCGGCGCGAGGCGGAAGAGAAGAGCGCGTAGACATTTCGCCGCGCGACATGGAGATGAGGGGAGGACCGGTACCGGTCCTCCCCTCGTGCCGTTCCGGGCGGAGTCGTCGCAGGGATGTCGCAGGTGTCCCCGATCAGGGGATCACTTCTTGTCGCCGAGTCGGAACTCGAGGATCGGGCGCTGGCCGTAGACGCCGGCGTCGCCGCGCTTCGCGTTGGCGATGAGGGCCGTGAAGCTCGCCGCGTAATCGCGAGCTGCCGCGGGGATCTGCTGGTCGAGGATGCCGCCCTTGAGGGTCAGCTGGAAATCCTTGTCCGGCGTCTCGCCCTGCTTCCCGCGCGAGTCGGCGAGGGCCTGGAGCGCGGCGACGAGAACGGCGGGACGGATCGTGCTCGACGGGACGAGCAGGACGTTCTTGAAGGGTCCCTGCTTGTGCCGCTCGATGACGGCCATCGCGTCGGCTGGGACCTGGTCGCTGACGACGACGAAGACCGATGGGAGGTCGGCAGCGGTGAAGGTGCGCGCGGTGCCGTGGCCGGCGATCAGCGCGAATGCGGGGGAGGTCTTCGGGAGTCGGTCGTAGTCGGGGTACCAGGTGCAGTACTCGCGCTGGTAGTCCGTGCCGGCGTAGTAGACCACACATTCCCAGTGGCCACTGGGAACGAAGGGGGCTGGCTGGTAGGTCGGTGGCTGCGTCGTTCCGCCTGGTGGCGTCGAGCCGTCGCCGCCGGTTGGGGGCGGCGGCGGTGCGGTGACGCACGCGGGCTGCGGGGCGGACTTCGTATCGCTTCCGCCTTTCTGGCCCCAGCTCAGCATCGATTGTGTCGCCGTCATGAACGAGTCGTACACGGTGCCGTTGCCGGTCGCCTGCGCGACCGCGCCGCATGTCTGCGACACGTATGCATTCGTCGACGCGCGCAGCGTGTGGTCGCCCGGCAGGACGTATGACGCCTGCGCGTGGCCCTTGTTGCTGGCGAGGATGGTGCCGGACGCGTTCCGAATGATGAGCTCTACGTCTGCGACCGCGTTGTTCGCGCCGAACTGGACGACCACCTGGCCGTATGCCGTATTCGCATCCAGCCAGCCAGCATCAGCGGTGACGTCGATCCACGTGTAGTGCTTGTACTCCGGTGGAACGCTCGACGGCGGCGTCTGCGAGCCAGTAGAGATCGACCGACTGGGAGCGTCAGGCTTGAGCGCGGCTCCGGCCGCTCCCTGCTCCGAGGGCAGTGTCGGAACTGCTTCCGACTCGCCACATGCGCCGATGACGATCATCGAGAGTACGGTAACAGCGGCTTGCCATGTCTTCATGCGCCTCCTTGGTGAGGATTCACTGCATAGCGTGCGGGCCCTTCTGCGATAGGCACCTCCAGGTGTGGGTTTCGATCATCGAGATCACCGCGGGATCTCGATTCGTTTCTGCAGCGCGCGCGCTCACCAGAATCGCGCGATTGCGCGCAATTGTGACTGCGAGCAACCCTTTGTAGCTCGTGACGCGAGTGATGCGGGCTGGCTCGTCGTTTCCGTGTTGCTCGAGGAGCTGGAGCGTGGGATTGGGCCAGACGCGATCGTAGATGGCCCAGAGAACTGCACCTCCCTGCTCACTTGCCCTCAGCTCTTCGGCGCCGACCGCGATGCGAACGGGAGAGGCGATCGGTCCGCCTTCATCGTCCACGGCGGTGAACCATGCTTCCTTCGATCGCTCACGGACGCGGAGTCGGCGCCAGGCCAGTAGGCGCGCATCGGCAGCGAAGATCGGATCGCGTACGGGATCGACGCCGGCGTGCAGGACACGGATCCCGCCCGACCACACTGAGTCCGTGGGATTCTTGGAGTAGAGAAACAGCGAGTTCACGTCCACGACGGTATCCGCGGCTGCCTTGACCACCGCCATCACATCGCGCGTCTCCGAGAGAGCGACAGCCACGTACGCGAGCAGCCCGACGTCGTGAACCGAGGTTGTCCAGCGCGACGAGTCGAGTGAGTAGAGCGCGATGAGCCGATGGTGATCACGCACGAAGGGCACGGCGAGCCTTGCTCGGCCGTTCTTCCAGGCGAGCGGGGACAGGAAGCGGATGTCCATCGAGTCGGCGACCAGCGGCAGCAGATGTAGATCGCGCCACGTGATCCCGTCCGTCTCCCCCACCCAGAGCGCCTTCGCGATGGGCGCCTGCTCGGGTGGCATTGGGATGACCTCGAAGAAACTCACCAACCATCGCCCGTTCGGCAGCGCCGCGGCTCGCATTCCGTCGAGCACGTGGCCCGGCAATGGCGAAGGAATGGCGCGTACGAACGCACTCGTATCGATGACCATGCCGAACAGCGAGTCGCGCGCGAGGAGATCGAACCCGTCGCCGCGATCTCGCCAGACGAAAACGGGATTCCCGGCCACGAGTACGCGGCCGTCGCGCTGCGCGACGATGGTCTCCTGCTCCACGTAGATGCCGTGCTTGTCGTCGAGCCGAGCAGGGACGGCTCGGGCCGCCGTGTCGAGACACCGAAAGGAATCGGCGTGCGATGACACCGGACTGGCGAGTGACTGCGCTCTCAGCAGGCGCGCCGACGCTGGCGCGAACGAGAGGACTCCAGCGAGCGAGAGCGACGTTGCGGCTCCGCGCGTCACGCGAATGACCGAGGCGCACGCGCGCGTGCGACGGCTAGGAAAGAGGGGCATGTGTCGAGGTGACGGGAAGAGCGGCCAGACTACCACCACCGTCGCCGCACCCCGACATCGATCTCGCGCCACCACAACCCGACGCCCGCGCGACCGACGCCGCCAGCGCGGCGTACACCGCGAGCGCCTCGTCGCGCCCGCGAGCTATGGTCGCTCGAAGCTGGGCTCGGCCGTCATCGGGGCGTCACACGTGGCGCACCCGCGCACCGCACCCCCGCCCTACAGCTTCCAGCCCTTCAGCTTCGTGATCGTCTCCTCGAGCGCGCGTCGCTCCTCGTCGCGGCTCGCCTCCGCCCACAGACCCTCGAAGATCTGCACCGCGAGGTCGAGTGCCTGCGGGTCGTGCTCCGCGCCGGCCACGCTCACCGCGTTGTCGGCCAGCGCCGCGCGCGCGAGCTGGTCGGCGGGAAAGCGCTCCGTCACCGCACGCCACCGCTCCATCCGCGCGCGCGGGTCGGACTCGGCGAGGGCCCACAGGTGCCAGGCGCCCCGGTTCCCCTCGTCCACCGACCTGGCGCGCTCGGCGAGCTGGCCCACGACGTCGGCTCCACGACCGGTCATCCAGTAGGCGTTCGCCAGCACCACCATCGGCTGGGCCTCCGTCGGCGACGCCTCGACGATGCGCTCGTACACCGGGATCACCACCTCGGGGAGGTCCATGTACGGCGCCGCGGCAGCGCCCAGCAGCTGGGCCGGCGCCTCGCGCACGACGGCCTTCACCCGGTCGAGCAGTGCACCGACGTCGCCATGCTGCCGATACTCGTGCACGGCGGCGTCGAGTGCCGCGCCGACGTCGGGAGGAGAAAAGGAGCGCATTCGCGGAAGTTACTCGGGGATGCGCGCCAGGGCATGAAGTTCGCAACCCGGATGCGTGGGTTGCGCGAATCGAAGGAGTTGGCCATACTCGTTGCGTCCGTCGGTACGACAGCGCTCCGCGTCGACCGACCGAGCATCGATGCGCGGCCGGACCAGTGTCCCGAGTACGGGGGGACACGAGGCGAGATCAAGCGCCGCGCCCCCTTGTAGGACCGTTGCCTGACCCCGCGTGAGGGATCCGCGCCGGCAGGCGATCGAGGCACAGCACCAGTCGCGTCGCTCTATTTCCATCATCGACCGATCTGCCAGCGGCGCATGCCGCATGGCATTCCCGCGAGAACACGTTCCTCCGCGACGCCGCGAGCGGGGCGCTCGCATAGAGTCTTTCCGCGAGCACGCCTACGCGTGACCCGCGAGCATTCACCCTGACCGACAGTACCTGCATGAACGAACGCCGGCGTCCTCCCCGTCGCGGCCGCGGACCACGCACCACCCGTCCCCCCGCCGAGCAGGGCGAACCGAATCCGTATCGCGATGGACCAGGCGACACGGGCGACGCACCAGTCGAACGCGCGCCCCGATCGACCGAGCTCGCGGCACCCGCCGCGCCGGCGACACCGCCACCTCCGCCCCCCGCACCGTCCGCACCCCAGTTCGAGCAGTCGGGTGGCGACGATTCGTCGGCGAGCGGCGCAGCGGCCTCCGCGCCGTCCGCGCCCCACGTTCCATCGCCACGACCCGACAATGGCAGCTTCACACCGCCGCGCGAAGCGGGCGGATTCCAGGAGCGGCAGAATGGCCGTCGCGGCCGCCGCAACCGCGGGCGCGGTCGTCGCGAGCAGGGACCGGCGCACCCGCAGGGCGAGCGCCCGCAGGGCAATGCCCAGCCGGCGCAACTGGTGCCCACGGGTGAGACGGCGGGATGGTTCGACCCGGCCCGCGACGGTGGCTTCATCCGACGCGCCCAGGCGAGCTACCTCGCCGACGCGGGCGACGCCTACGTCGCGCCCTTCCTCGTTCGCCAGCACGGCCTGCGAAAGAGCGACCTGATCGCCGGAACGACGGGCCGAGATCCGCGCGGCCGCACCGCGCTCATCGAGATCACTTCGATCAACGGTGCGCCACCGGAGGCCGCGCTTCGCCGACCCGAGTTCAACACGCTCACGGCGACGTACCCGGAGCGAAAGCTCTACCTGGAGACGGGGCGCCCGGCAAAGGGCGGCCCCGAGCTGATCCGCCGCGCGATCGATCTGATCGCACCAATCGGCTACGGACAGCGCGCCCTGATCGTGGCGCCGGCACGCGCCGGCAAGACGACGCTCCTCCACGCGGTCACCGAGGGGATCGCGATCAACCACCCCGATGCGGCGCTGCTGATCCTGCTCGTCGACGAGCGCCCCGAGGAAGTGAGCGAGGCGATCTCGTGGGGGGTCGGCGAGGTGATCGCCTCGAGCTTCGACCAGCCCGCGGCGCGGCACGTGGAAGTCACGGAGATGGTGCTCGAGCGCGCTCGGCGACTGGTCGAGCAGGGGCGCGACGTGGTGATCGTGCTCGACTCGCTGACCCGCATGGCGCGCGCGCACAACACGGCCGAGCGGGGCACGGGCCGCACCATGTCCGGCGGTCTGGATTCGCAGGCGATGGCCAAGCCGAAGGCGTTTTTCGGGTCAGCGCGCGCCGTGGCGCCGAGCTCGGGGGGCGGCTCCCTGACGATCATCGCCACCGCGCTGATCGAGACGGGCTCGCGGATGGACGACGTGATCTTCGAGGAGTTCAAGGGCACCGGCAACTGCGAGATCAAGCTGGACCGGAGCCTGGCGGAGAAGCGGATCTACCCCGCGATCGACATTGCGACCAGCGGCACCCGGCGGGAGGAGAAGCTGTTCCGACCCGACCAGCTGGACAGCGTGTACACGCTCCGCCGGGGGCTGAGCCAGATGCCGCCGCAGGCCGGGATGGAGTGGCTGATCAAGCGGATCGCGAACACGCCGAACAACGATCAGCTGCTGTCGGGGCTGTAGGGCACGGGTCGTCGGTTCACGGTTCACGGTAAACGGCCGGCCTCGGGACGCTCCTGCTTCCCGCGGCCGGCCGTTTACCGTGAACCGTGAACCGGTCGCTCTTGGCGCCCGCCCCGCGCATCGGGGCCCGTCCTTTGCTAATGTATTGCCCGCTATGGCGCTCTCCCCCCGCCGATTCGGGCACGCGGCGCTCGTCCTCGTGGCGAGCGTTTTTGCTAGTGCCGCCCCCCTCGCCGCACAGTCGACGCACAACGACGTCTCCCCGACGCCGGAGGTGCGGAAGCTGGTGCTGAACGGCGTCTCCAAGGCGATCGACAAGGACGAGCTCAAGGCCAACATCTACACCACGGCGTCGAGCTGCAAAAGCGTGATTCTCGCGCTCGTGTGCAAGTTCAGCCGGTGGCGCGCGATCGAGCGGCGCGAGTATCTCAACCGGCAAGAGCTCAAGCGCGACGTCCTGCGCATCCGGGTGTTCTACTACAAGCGCGGCTTCCGCGAGACCGAGGTGGATACCACGGTCACCCGGCTCAACGACAAGCAGGTCGCGGTGACCTTCGACATCCGCGAGGGACCGCCGACGATCGTCAGCGGATTCGCCATCATCGCGGACTCGACGCTGCTGCCGCGGTCGCGCATCCGCACGTTCCGATACCTGCGGCGCGGTCAGCCGCTGGATCTGAACAAGGTCGACTCGATGCGCGTCGCGATCACCAACGAGCTGTGGGAGCGCGGCTACGCCGACGCGCTCATCGACACGTCGTCGATCGTGGATCCGGTGGCCCACACGGCGCGCGTGCAGTTCAACGTGGTGCCCAACCACCTCACGCGCGTGGGCCAGATCGTGATCAGCGGGACGGACGAGATCTCGCCGACCACGGTGCAGAACTCGCTGACCTTCCGGCCCGGCGACCCGTACCGGCGCAGCGCCGTGCTCGAGAGCCAGCGCAACCTGTACGAGTCGAATCTGTTCCGGCTCGCCACGCTGCAGGTGCCGGAGACGTTCGACAGCGTGAAGACGGTGCACGTGATTCTGCGCGAGGCGCAGCTGCACGAGGCGCGCTTGAGCGGCGGCTTCAACACGGTGGACTACTTCCAGACCGAGGGCCGCTTCACGCACTACAACCTGCTCGGCGGCGCGCGCCGGCTCGACGGGACGGTGACGCTCGGTAATCTGCTGGCGCATCAGCTCGACGGCGCGGGGATCTTCCACGCCCAGCGCGTCGACTCCACGATCACCGGAAACCCGGACGACTTCCTGGCGCCCACCTGGCACGCGAACGTGCAGTTCACCCAGCCCGCGTTCCTGCGCCGGCCGAAGAACGCGCTCGCGTTCGGCGGATTCGCCCAGCGGCGCGCGGTGCCCGCGGTGGCAATCGACCGCGGCTACGGCGGCAACATCACCTTCACGCGCACGATCGGCATGCGCGCGCCGGCCAGCCTCAACTACCGGTTCGAGGTGACGCGGGTGCAGGCCGGCGACGCCTACTTCTGCGTGAACTTCGGCGTGTGCGACACGACGACGATCGGCAACCTGCGCTCGCACCAGCGTCTGTCGCCCGTGCTGGCGACGATGCTCGTGGACCGCACCGACGTTCCCCTCTCGCCGACGAGCGGTTACACGGCTCGCGCCGAGCTGGAGCACGCGTCGCAGGCCACGGTGTCGGACTACTCGTACAACCGGCTGTACGGCGAAGGCACGATCTACATGCGGATGGGCGGACGGAGCAGCGTGCTCGCCGGCCACCTGCGGCTCGGATTCGTGCGTCCGTACACGGGGAGCAACGGCGAGGCGGTGCTCCATCCGCGCAAGCGGTTCTACGCCGGGGGCTCGCAGTCGGTGCGCGGCTACGGCGAGAATCAGCTCGGCCCGCGCATCCTCACGCTCCCGCACGGCTTTCTGATCAACGCCACGACGGTGTCGGGCCTGCCGTGCGACGCATCGTCCGACGCGATCCGGTTCTGCGACCCGAACACGGCGCGCGACTCCACGGGAAAGGCGCCTCCGCTGATCGGCGACGACAAGTTCACGCCCAGCCCACTCGGGGGCACGTCGCTGGTGGAAGGAAGCGTTGAGTACCGCTTTCCGCTGTTCATGAAGAACCTCGGCGGCGCGGTGTTCCTCGACGGCGCCGCGGTCGGTGAGCGCGTGTTCGATCCGCTGGGCGGCGGACTGCAGACGTTCAAGAATCTCGTGTCCGGCACCGGCGCGATCACGCCCGGATTCGGCATTCGCTACTACTCGCCGGTCGGTCCGATCCGCGTGGACCTCGGCATCAACCCGTCGCGCGCCGAAGACCTGGCCGTGGTCACGGAGCTGCCGAAGAACGGCCGGCTGCAGATCGTTCCGCTCGAGACGCCGCGGCGCTACTCGGCGGGGGGCGGAGGCAGCGGGGTGGGACGCCTGCTGAATCGGCTCACGCTGCACCTCTCCATCGGCCAGGCGTACTGATGCTGCAGCGCCTCGCCCGCCTGCTGGTCGTGCTGCTCGCGATCGTCACCCTGGCGCTGCTGGCCGTCTGGGTGGTGACGAACACGAACTACGGACGAGAGCGAGTGAGGCGGTTCGCGCTGGACGCGCTGTCCAAGTCGACGCACGGCATCGTGAAGCTTGGCGCCGTGCGCGGCGACCTGCTCCGTGGCGCAACCATCGCCGGGATCTCGATCACCGACAGTGCGGGGCGTCCCTTCCTGAAAGCCGACTCGCTGTCGGGACGCTATTCGCTCGGCAGTCTGCTGCGGAAGCACATCGAGCTCGACAACCTCGTGATCTACCGCCCGGACATCGTGGTGGAGAAGCTGCCGGGCGAGAAGGACTGGAACTACCGCCGTCTCTGGCCGACGTCCAAGCCCACGCCGGGCGACACGCTGCCCGGCTTCGGCTCGTGGATCCGGTTCGAGAATGCGCGCATCGTCGAAGGACATCTCACGGTGCGGTCGCCGTGGTCGCCGCGCGCCGGCACCACGGCTCGCGCGCGCGACAGCCTGGTGAAGGAGGCGCTCACCGGCAAGTCGCGACTGATGGTGACGCAGGTGCCCGGCGGCTACGTGAAGGTGATCGAGCTGCGACAGCTCACGGGACGGTTCCCGCTGGTGCAGCTCGCCGACCCGAGCACGAAGATCCGGCTCGTCGACGTCGCCGAGCTGCGCACCCAGGCCCTGCCTTTCCGCCCCCCCGCGGCCGTGATCACCGCACTGCAGGGCCGGTTCCGGTTCACCGACGATTCGGCATGGTGGAAGGGTGTGCGCGTCGACATGCCGAACTCGAAGATGCGCGGCGACGGCGTGTACGTGATCGACAATGGCGACATGCGGCTCGCCGCCACCGCTCAGCCCGCGGCGTTCAGCGACTTCGGCTGGCTGTATCCGCACATGCCGGAGGACGGCGGCGGCACGGCGGCGATGGTGATCCAGTGGACGGGGGCGACGCAGGATTACGTGTTCCGGAGCGCCGACGTACGCACGGGAGGCGCGCACATCCTGGGCGACATCGGCGTCACGATGACGGACACGATCGTGTTCCACGACGCGAACCTCCGGTTCACGGGAGTGACGACGAAGCTCATCAAGACGCTCGCGCCGGCGGTGAAGCCGCCACGCGAGGGCGTGCTGGCGGGGCGCGCGAAGTTCGACGGCACCCCCAAGCGGCTCGATCTCGACGCCGACGTCACCTTCGCGTCGTACAATCGCGGCACGAGCCGCGTGATCGCGGACGGCGTGCTCGGCATGTCGGGCACGCCGGTGGTGGTGAGCGCGCGCGACCTGCGGGTGCGAATGGCGCCGCTGCAGATCGACATCGCGAAGCTGCTCTTCCCCACCCTGCCCATCGGCGGGACGCTCACGGGAACGGCGACGCTCAACGGATCGGGCGCTCGGCAGCTCGTGATCTCGCCGCTCGAGGTCGTGCACCAGGACGGACCCAACCGCTCGCGCGCGGTGGGACGCGTCGCCGTGCACACCACCGGTCGGCAGACGATGGACGTGGACGTGATTGCTCGGCCCATCTCGCTGGCCGAGCTCACGAAGTTCGCGCCGGCGCTGCCGCTCAAGGGCTACGCGACCGGGCCGTTCAAGGCGAGCGGACCGATCGACGCGCTGCGGATCGACACCAGGCTCGCGCTCCCCGGTGACGCCACGTTCGGACTGCGTGGCGTGGTGGACTTCAAGTCGAAGGAGCTGGGCTACGACGTGGTGATGGACGCGACCGGTCTCGACCTGAGCCAGGTTCTGGTCAACGGTCCGAGCACCGACCTCACCGGCGGCGGTACGGCGCGCGGCCGCGGCTTCAAGCCCGCGACCATGCTGAGCGAGGTCGACCTCGCGTTCGGTCCGTCGCGGTTCGACACCGTCGCGGTGGACTCGATCGCGCTGCAGGCGCGGCTGGCGAACGGACTGGCCACCGTCGCGCGCGCGGAGGTGCGCGGGTCGGGTGCGCAGGTGAACGTGGCGGGCCAGTTCGGGCTCGACGCATCGCACACCGGCGCGCTGACCTACTCGGTGGTGCTCGATTCACTGGCGACGTTCGCGCGGTTCCTGCCGGCGAGCGTCGGCTCGGACACCGGCGAGGTGCCGCCGCGGCCGCGGATGCTCGCCGAAGCGGTGCAGCGGGCGCAGGCGGAAGCGGCGCGCGTGAACAAGCAGACCGAGGTGACGCGCGCGATCCAGGGTGCACCGGCGATGCGCGTGCAGGTGGACACGCCGCGCGCGATCCCGCGCAACGTGCTGGCCGGCTCACTGCGCGCCAACGGCACCATCACCGGTTCCGTGGAGCAGTTCAACCTGCAGGGCTCGGCCAGCGCGACAGGGCTCATCGTGCGCGGCAACGCGGCGCGGCACGTTGCCGCCACGTACGGCTGGACCAACGCGCGCACCCCGCAGTCGAAGGTGACGGTGGCGGTGCGGGGCGACACGATCAGCGCCGCCGGGTTCGCGTTCGACAGCCTCGCCACCGACCTGTCGTATCAGAAGCCGAACGGCAGCGTCAGCGTGCGCGTGGTGCAGAACCGGGAGCGCGATTACGCACTCAACGGCGAGTTCACGCTCGACAAGCAGCGCAACGAGCTCCGGCTCGCCGACATGACGCTGCGCTTCGACACGACGAGCTGGCGCACGACGCACGCGTCGAAGGTGCGGTGGGGCGGGCGCGGCATCGAAGTGGTGGACCTGGAGCTGACGAACGGTCCGGGCCGCCGCATCTACGCGAACGGGCTGCTCCCCACGGAAGGGCGCGCCGACTTCGACCTGGCGGTGCGCGACTTCGCCGTGGAGAACGTCACCGACCTGCTGCAGAGCGATCTGCCGATGCGCGGGCGGGTGAGCCTCGACGCGCACGTCGAGGGGACGGGCACCGATCCGCAGATGAACGGGCGGCTGGACTTCGTGCGCGGCACGTACAACGAGATGCGGCTACCGGACGTGCACGGCACCTTCGCGTACGCGAACCGTCAGCTCACCACGAACGCGTCGGCGCTGGACTCGACGGGCCGCCAGCTCGCGGTGGTGAACGGCACGCTGCCGATCAACCTCGCGCTGAGCGGCGTCACGGGCCCGCGACTGCTCGACGAGCCGATGAACGTGAAGGTCATGTCGGACAGCCTGCCGCTGGGGCTGATCCCGAACTTCACCGATGCGGTGACCGAGGCGGGAGGAGTGGTGCGCGCGAACGTCACCGTTGGTGGCACGCTCAAGAAGCCCGTGATGCACGGCGCACTCACCCTCGATCGGGCGCACTTTCGGCTGGGCGCGACGGGCACGAGGCTGGACGACCTGAACGGCTCGGTGCGGATGACGGGCGACACCGTGTACGTCGATTCCATCGCCGGCTCGGCCAACGGACCGATCCGGCTGTCCGGAACGATCAACGTCGGCAATTGGACCGAGCCCTCGTTCAACCTGACGTTCCAGGCCCAGGATGCGGAGATGCTGAACAACGACCTGGGCGAGATTCACGCGAACGCCAACCTGCGCATTACGGGACCATTCGCCCACGCGACCGTGACCGGTCGGGTGGCCGTGGTGCACGGTGTCCTCTACATCCCCGAGTCGAGAGGCAAGACGCTCGTCGGTGCGGGCGATCCGCAGCTGTTCAGCGTGGTGGACACGTCGGTGGCCATGGAGCGAGAGATCTTCCCGGCGCAGTCGCCGCTGTTCAAGGGACTGGTGGCGGACGTGGAGCTCACGGTGGACCGCGGCACCTGGGTGCGCTCGAACGACGCGAACGTCGAGGTCTACACCGACGGCCCAATGCAGGTGTCCGTGCAGGGCGACGCGCTCACTCTGGTGGGCGCGGTGAACGCCGACCGCGGCGAGTACACCTACCTCAGCAAGCGCTTCCAGATCACCCGCGGCTCGGCGCTGTTCATCGGCTCGCCCGACCTCAACCCCACGGTGCAGGTGACGGCCGAGTATCAGGTGAAGCAGGCGACGAACGTGACGAACATCCGCGTGCTCGTCGGCGGCACCGTGAAGAAGCCGCGCATCTCGCTCGAGAGCGACGCGCAGCCGCCGCTCTCGCAGAGCGACCTGCTGAGCTATCTCGCGTTCGGCGAGAGCTCGGGCTCGCTGCTCCAGGTGGGCAGCACCGGCGCGATCGCCGGCGGGCTGCGCGGCACCGGCGTGATCAACGCAGCGAGCTCGCGGCTGGCCGGAGTCGCGATCGGCGTCGCGGTGGACGAGCTCGAGGGCGACGTCGCGCGCTCGGCGGGGCTCGACGTGTTCAACGTGACACCGGGCGACCTGCCGATCGAGCAGGGCCAGAACGCGATCACGCAGTTCCTGCGCGGCACCGAGATCGAGATCGGGAAGTACGTGAGCCCGAGCACCTTCACGTCGTTCGTGTTCACGCCGGGCGTCGTGACGTGCGCCGGCGGCAATCACACGAACAGCTCGTGCTCGATCCCGGGCTTCACCATGCAGTACCGCACGAACAAGGGCTACCGCTTCGAGACGAGCCTCACGCCGAGGTACATCCTCGACCCGCCGACGCTGGCAGGGCAGACGGCGGCAGGGACGAGTCAGTTCGGGGCGTTCATAGTACGGGAGTGGAGATTCTGAAAAGCAAGGCACTGCAGTACCTGGTACGTGGTACAACCGACGTACCGAGACTGGCATACTGACCCCACGAATGCCGGG